>Ga0209417_1001060_pt1 | contig 54227 bp, 61 predicted proteins | sample RifGroF2_FD_184002 | JGI IMG/M metagenome (GOLD analysis project Ga0209417, IMG submission 184002) | Groundwater microbial communities from Rifle, Colorado, USA - Groundwater F2 (SPAdes) (version 2) | ecosystem: Environmental > Aquatic > Deep subsurface > Groundwater | place: Rifle, Colorado...
AAGTCAAAGCAGACCAGAGTGTCAAAGAGGAAGATGTTATCGAGGCTTTTCAGAACCTACAACAGCTACAAAAGATTGTTACCGAGTACATAGATTTCAGGACCGGAGAAGAAGCAGGAGTAGAAAGGCCGGGCCTCGTCAAAAAGACCATCACCATGTCCATGACACCGCTTCAGGTGGACTACACGACACAAGCACAGCCACTATTTGCCGACAAAAAGAATGGTGGAGCCATAGTAGCCATTACCGAACTTCAAAACATTACTCTTTCTCCATATCTATCCCGATTCCATCGTGGAGGGTACAACTACAAAGAGTTTGTTGAGAACTCACCCAAGATCAAGTACGCAGTTGAAGGAGCCAGTCTAACCCTCAAGGCCAATAAAGATGCCGGACAAGTTATCTATATGCCTCGTGGTGTAGATCGATTCCCCTTGGTAAAAGAATACCTGATTAAAGAAAAAGGCTTCAAGCCGGGAGAGATAGACCAGATAGTAGGAGGCATGAGCATAGATGCCAAGCAGAAGATAATGAATGACTTTAATTCCGGCAAGGTGAAGATCCTACTTGGTACTGAGGCTATTAAAGAGGGAGTGAACCTACAAGAGAGAGCTACCGACCTATACTTCCTACACTTACCTTGGAACCCGACAGATATGATTCAGGTCTCCGGAAGAATATGGAGACAGGGTAATATGTGGGCCAATGTCCGTGTTCACTACCCATTACTGGAAAACTCAGTTGATTCATTCATCTTCCAGAAGCTAGAGACCAAGGAGAAGCGTATCAAGAACCTGTGGAGCTACAAAGATAAAGTCATAAATGTAGGAGATTTGGATTTTGAAGGCATGAAGCTGGACCTTATCACCGATCCGGTAATCAGAGTGAACGCAGAGAAGAGCTTTATGGACAAGGTAGAGAGAAGCAAGCTGGAACAGTTGAAAGTGGAGAAGAGCTTTACCGAGACTAAGATATCGAAAATAGTCGAGGCAAAGGACAATCTCAAGAACTATCAGGAAAGTCTGAAAGAGGCTGATGAAGATACCTCAGAGTATCGGTCCCAAAATACGATTGACTACTACACCAACAAGGTTAAGAAGGCTCAGGAGGAAGTAACCATGAGAACATCCGAGTTGGTTAATAAAGGAATAGATATCAAGGACCTTCAGAATAAGTCTGATGAGATGGGAGCAAAAGTAAAGGCTCAGGAGGATATAGTCAGCAATCTTGATGAAGTATTCAAGGCGAAACTGGAAGTAGCACAGACACAGAAGAACACACTTCAAGCCAAAGAGAATAACTTTGCCGCTATCCTCAAACCGATTGTTGATGAAAACAGGACTTTCTTTGTGAAGAGAGCCGGTCAGGAAGCCGTCAGGAGTGCCGACAGCACCTACAAGACACCCTCCGGTAACGCAGATATAGGCGGTTACAACTTAGATGTTGAGAGTGCCGAGAGAATGGTAGAGAACATCAAGGCAGTTGAGTTCCCTGAACTGCTACGCATGGTCCAAAGTCTTACCGGTGATACACCTACTCTTAAATCATTCAAGAGAGCCTTGGGCCGATTCTATGGTAAAGGAGAGGGAATCATCAAGATGTCTCCGGAGATATTCAAGGATCCTAAACTTTCAGTAAGAGTATTTGCTCACGAGATAGGACACATGGCAGATTTCTTCCCCGACAAAACACTAGCCAGAGGGAACATGATCGGCAGGATACACAGCCTAAACAAGTTCCTGAAAGGACACTTCGGAGACAAAGAGGTTACTAACACGAATATCAGGAGTGAGCTTAAAGAATTGTCTCAGGAATGGAAGCCGTTTAATGAATTGGAGAACCCGAAGTTTACCGGATACCGCTATTCATCTAAAGAGCTTTACTCCGATGCCATATCTGTCCTGTTCAATGATCCGGCACTACTCAAGGAGAAAGCTCCTACCTTCTACAAAGCCTTCTTCGAAGCTCTCGATACTAAACCGGAGATACTTAAAGAGTTCAATGACACATGGAACTTAGTCAATGAGGGAGAAGAGGCGGTATTCAATGCCAGAAATGAGGCAATGGACAAGGCATACAAGACAGCAGAGGACAAATGGACCGCTAAGACAGTTGAGAAGAAAGCCAGAAAGTTAAACCTGCTACACACTCTTCAGGTCCTATTCGATGATAGGAACGCACCACTTAATCGAAAGGTAAATATTGCCAGAAAGAAAGGCTTACAGATAGACGATAGATTCAATCTCATATCGGAGTATGCCGGACTTAATTACCTTGACGGTAAGCTAAAGAACTTCGTCAATGACAACTTCACACCTGCCTATGATCTCATGAAAGAGGTAGACGGAGGATGGGAGACACTAGGTAAAGTATTACAGCTTGAAAGATCAGCCAATGAGAGAGGTGAGCTGGCTAATCCGGGTGGATATTCGCCGGCAACTGCCAATGAACAGCTAGAAGGATTGAAAGCACACACAGTTCCGGAAGATTGGGCCAAGGTAGAAAAAGCTCTTGGACTATTCCGCTCCGGTATGGAGGCGGTAGTAAAGATGGCGGAGGATGCCGGTTACTACACACCGCAAATGTTGGAGACCATGAAAGCCAATGAGACCTACGCTACCTTCCAAGTGATTGATTACCTTGATACCTACATCAGTTCAGCCATTCACAAGCAGGTAGGAACTCTCAAAGATGTGGCTAATCCGGCAACTTCATCCATTATGAAGGCGATCTCTACCATGAAAGCCATAGAGTACAACAATGCCCGGACAATGGCGGTAGACTTCCATGCCGAGGCTTTTGCCGATGAACTCACACCGGCTAAGAAGTATCACGATGGTAAGAGATGGCAGATTTTAGATCCAAAGGAGCCGACACAGGGCTTAGTAACCATAATAAGGAACGGTAAGCCGGAGGGTTATTACATGGAGAAGGAGACAGCCGATACCATAAATAGAACGAATGATAAGACAATCATGTTGGCCGCCAAGCTCTCACAGAAGCTTACCGCTTCCAAAGTATATCGACCTCTATTTGTCAGCCTGAACTTAGGATTCCAGTCATTCAATGCGGTCCGAGACTTCATGAGGTACTGGAAGAACATACCGGATAGGTCTCTGAAAGACGCTATCACCTCATTCCCAAGAGCCTTATACCGCTACAAACAGGCTTCAGGACACGCATGGAACAGAGTAACCAGCAAACCGGATGCGATTATTAAAGCGATGGAGAACTCCAAGATACTTGGACAAACCTACAATGACACCTTTGGTGATGAAGTAGATCCGGAAGAGAAACAGATAGAGAGAGTGATGAATAAGGCAGGAGTAACGGTCAAGGCCAAGAAGAGAGGTTTACTGTCTCCGGTATATATGCTCCTTGATGGAATCGAATTGTTAGGAAACTACATAGAATCTCTACCCAAGGTGGCAGGATACTTGGAACTTAGGGAGATCATGCCGGAAAAAGAACTGGCACAGTTTATCAGGACAAGAATAGGCTCTCCGGACTTCCTCACAAGAGGTACATTTACACCGGTAAGTAACAACATCTTCCTTTTCAGTAACGCTATCAAGGAGGGTATGAAAACGGATTACCAGTCAGCAACAGATCCAAAGACAAGAGGTGGCTTCTGGTGGAAAACAATAATAGCCAATGTACTACCCAAGGTAATCCTGATGGCTATTGGAGCAGGATTATTCGGTGATTGGTGGAAGAAGAGGCATGATGATATGTCCGAGTACGATAAGACAAACTACAACCCTCTGGTCCTTGGAGTGGATATAAACGGCAAGACTATTTACCTGAGATTACCGCAAGACGAGACCGGCAGATTTATCGGTGGCCTATTCTACAAACTGGCTACGATGGGTGGAGAGAATGGACTGGATATAACGGACCTGTTCGATGTATTCTCCTACGGAGCAGGACAAATGCCCAACCTATCCCCTGCCATTACCGGTACTTCAGCTATCCTCTCCTACATGAGTGGTCAGAATCCCTATGACGAGTTCAGGCACCGCAACATAATACCGGATGCGGCTTTCAAAGCCGGTCCCAAGTATTCATTCCCAATCTTCATGGACTGGCTCATTAAGAATCAGGGAGCAGGAGTGATAATGCCAAGCTACACACCGGAGGGAGATCTAACCAATTTGGAGAAACTACTTAATCTTCCGGTAATATCCAACATCTTAGGCAGATGGGTGAAAGTATCCGATTATGGACAGAGTGAGACCTTGAAGGAAATATCTACACAAGCCGATAAAGAAGCCGCACAGAAAACACTAGAAAACCGTCAGGCAGTCAATGACGCTATCAAGGTATACAAATCCGGTCCAATGACGGCAGAGAGCCGTATAGAGGCGGAGAAGGCCATGATTAAAGAAAGGCTAGGAGAAGGCCCATACGACAGTAAGGAGAGAGAATCGGCCAATCGCCTGATCAGTCAATTCAAGGTAGGACTTATCAAAGGTAACGCAGATGCCAATACAGATGCGATCATCTATGCCAATACCAATGCCGAGAAGGTCAAGATACTCCAACACATCAAGACAGGAATGGAAGAGGCGGAGTTCAAAGACTTTGTAAACGGCCTACACGATAATAAACTCATAAGTGATGAGGTCATTATTGAACTCAAAAAGGCGATACCGGAGACAACTAAACAGGAGAGCCTGTTAAACTTCAAGTTGGTTAAGGAGGCTTATGCCGCAGAAGATTTGGTTGGAACATACAAGAGCATGACTTGGAGTAAAGATATCCGCACAGGATGGGAGAGATTCTTAGGTGGTGTTCAAGCCCTGATTCCCGGAGAACAAGCACAGGAGAATCCGATAGAGGGTATTACTGAGAAGCAACTGGTCCAGAGTGATAAGGAAGGGTACTGGAGAGCCATGACATACCTGAAAGCAAAAGAGCCGGGCTGGTACTTCTACAATGTTGGTGAAAAGGTGGAAGAGAGAATATTGGGAGGAAAGCTGAGTGATCCAAAGATAAAGGAGAAGTTTGGGAGGATAAGTCCATTACCGGAGGTCGCACCTGAGAAAGTTGAAGCTATTACAGCTCCCAAAGAAGAGCCAACAGAAACACCCTCAGTCAAAAGAGAGGGGAGAGTAACACAGCCAGCCAAGGGTACGCCTCCTATTAAGAATCCCGATAAAGAGATAACCCTACCAAGTGGAGAAAAGGCAACAGTCTACGCCACTCCTTACGATGATTACCTCGATGCTACATTTGGAGACAAGGCAGATGAAGCTAGAAGAGTGCTAAACAATGACGGTTCGTTTGGTGAGAATCCCTCCTACAATCCCGGCAAGGGTTTTGTGAATCCTGATGGATCGGAGCAGGATATTAACTATGTAGAAGGTCATTGGGGAGAAAAAGGATATGAGAAATATGTTTCCTCAGTTACCGGAGCCAAGGTTGATAAATCGGATCCTAACGCAGTTGTCAGCAGAGACATGGGACTGATGAGGATAAACAATGGCACTTACTATGATTTTATGAATAGAACTAATCGCCGGAAACAGATGGAAGAGATTGGAATAACCAGTATCGAGGACCTGTATGATCCGGAGAAGAATATCAAGGTGGCTAAAATCAACTATGACGAGGGTGGATGGGGAAGATGGTATGCGGCACCGGATGACTTAAAATAAATAGGTGTAGAATGGATTAATGAGATTTCCGGTAGGAAGTACAGGAACTAAAGAAGAATTTGAGAGAGATTGGTATGATGCTCAACCGTTTGGTAGTCAGACGAGTTATGGCTGGCATGAGGGTGCGGATATCAATAAGAGGACTGGAGGCGATACAGACATAAACCAAGAGCTTAAAGCTATTGCTCCGGGAAGATTGGTCTATTACCACTATCTCACTCATCCCACATCAGGATTCGGTAGACACTTGGTATATAAGATCAATGGTCCTTGGGGAAGCAGATGGGTGATGTACTCACACATGAGCGAGCTTGATTTCTTAAAGGGTGAACAGGATGTCAATGAAGGACAGATAGTGGGAAGAATAGGAAAATCCGGAACACCGGTAGCTCATCTTCATTGGTCCATTTACAAAGAGGATCCGGTAGGGTTTGGAATAGACAATATAGCCAATAACTTTGATGAGTTGAATCGCTTATGGGAGGATCCGGTCCAGTTTGTGAATACATGGATAGTTGCTCCTGTACCAGTCCCATCACCGGATATCAGGCTTATTCTATTGGACCAAGCCGGTATTACAGATGAGGGTAAGACTAGAGAAGCCATTGAGAGATACAACAAATGGAATCAGATGATAAATGACTTGGACAATACCAGAAACGAGTTGAACACACTCAAAACACAATATGGTAGTTTGAAGAGCAGAATTAGAACCTCGGTCAATACCGCTATCGACCAAACCAATTAACAAATAAGGCTAATCCCCTATCAAGGATTGATTATGGATAAAACTACGCAAGTTATTTTAGACAAGCTAGATACACAAGGAAAAAGACAAGACGACATGAGAGTTCAAATGGACAAGGACCGGAGTGGTATAGATCAAAATACAATCGATATTGATTCCATTAAAAAAGGACAGGAAAAAATATTACAGCAAATGGCAGACTTTAAGGAGGAAATAAGGCAGATGGTCAAAGATACCATACAGCAAGAGGTCCCAAAGGCCGTCAAAAAGGCTATGGCGAATGAATGGGAGACAATGGTCATAGAAAATCCCAAAAAGATCGTAGTCAAAAAGATGGGCCTTATCGAGAGCATTAGAAGAAAGTTTAGAAAAAAATAGAAAAGAGTCGGATTAAAACTTAACTTGGAGGTTAGTTATCACGACTCTTCATCTACGGCTACATGAACCTGAGTAATAATATACCATATTCATAGTACATAAGTAAAATTATTCTGGATATGCTATTATTAATTTGAAGCCTCGCACATCAGAACAAAAGGAAAGATAGTTTCATTCGACATGTATCAAGTCAGGTCGGCAGGCCACACTTGATTCGCACACATTAACCGCCTAGCATACAGGGCGGTTTTTGTTTTGGTATATTTAATGCTGGATAACTTTGTGGATCGAGTAGACACCATAAGGGTGTTTACACTAAAGAGAAACTCGGTTACTCCTTCAAATGAAGCCTCTCCGGAGGCTTTTATTTGACCTACTTGACAAGATATGATAATGTTTATTTAGCGTAATTCTTTAGCATCAGTCTGTTTTTTAGAGGGGTGGGACAAGGGAGGCTAAAGTCCCACGCTACCCACTCTTCGAAAAAGCAGACTTTTTAATGAAAGAAACATTTTGGAAACCAGTAGGAAATAGAGAAATTAGGACCAAACCTAGACGGCATCATAATGTTTTATGCCCATTTTGTTTAGAGAAAAAGAAGAATATCAATCTTCATTATCGCCTGTATCATCCGGAAGAAAATGTAAAAGACCAGAGGGCGGTAATGTCTGGAGAAATTGGAGTGATTTATGGTGTTAAATTTTGTGTAACCTCAAATGGACTGGAATAAGCTAAGAGAGAATAAATGCCCTAAATGTGGCAAGGATATTAAACCGAAGATAGATTTTGGACTGTTCTGGTGTTCCAATACCATGTGTAGCTTTAGGATTTCCCCGGAAAGATTTAATGAGATTATCAACAGCCCACCTCGATTCAAAGAGGAGAAGCACTACCGACCAAGAGATGAAGAACCGGAATAAATCAATTAGTGCGACAAATACTCTATCAAAGAAAGAATTTGTAAGTGTAGTTAAGATGCTTAAAAACAGAACTCCTATGAATGTAGTCAAGGAGGCTTTTATGAACACTCCGGTAGTGCTTACTCCGTTTATGTCAAGAATCATTGAGGAAGATATGTGGTTTATCCCCAATAGTCATTATGCTAAGAAGTACGAAGACCAAATGATCGATGGTGAAATAGGTGTACTAAACTCCCTTGTTGGTCCCCGAAGAATTATTATAGACAAATATGTAAAGGCATGAAGAACCCGATTAATATCATGGAGAAATACATGAACAAGTTACTGGAGAATCCGGAAGTGGTAGCATGTTTGGCCGCCGGAATTAAATATGAACTTGAGAGTGATGGAAAGAGTATCAAGTTTAAGACAATCAATCCGGTAATGTTTGTAAGAAATGGCAATGGAGAAATAATAAGTGTAATAGAAAACCATGAATAAAAAAAATAAATCGAGTAGAAAGATGGCTGATGAACTAGGAAATACCCTAGCCACTTTCTATGACCGACAGATGATAAAGATGGCAACCGCCAATGATATCTTTCCACCTGAGAAGATCGTAGGATATCGCATGGTCCGAGTACCAAGAATATTCCATTTACCAATACCGGTAATTAAATGGCAAACTGATGGAGATTGCTACGAGTGTTACACCGAGACTGGCATTTTAATCACTTCCGGGACCATTAAGATCCGGCTAGGAAGCAAGATGGAGAGACAACCGATATATGAGAGAGAGAAAGGAAATGGAAGTGTGATTAAATTCAAGAGATATTCACCCCTAGACCTAATTGGTAAGGTTGAATCGGCTAAGGCAAATGCGGTAAGTGATTACAACAAGATGGGAGAGAAGTATTGTGATAGGCCTAGAAAGGCAGTAATAAAGAATGACATTATCTATGAAAGAAAAGCCCGAACAAAGCGACAGCCTCACTAGGGATCCGCAATACTAGCGGAATATAAAAAGAGGGTGAGAGGTAGGCGAAAGATGTATGCCGGATGGAAAGCTCTAATCCACAGAGCCGCCGACTGTTAAGAGAAGCCAGAAAGCTCAACCTTAATAGAACAAGAGAGGATGCGAATAGCCGGAGAGACAACCGAACAAGCTATCTACAGAGAGGTATTTCCCAATACCGGCTCCTAATGTGTCCGGATGAAATTTTAAGAGAAAGAAACTCTACCAAAAGTAAGGTCCAGATCCGATTCTAACGGATAACCTCCGAATAGAAGCATTTTGTCATCTATTGTCGCTCTATCCCACTTGAGCTACTGGACCATGAGACCAGTTTATCACCCTTTTTTAGAACCGGTCCGAAAGGAGGTACTTGACATATGATAATATATCCCTATACTAATATACAGACAGGTATTAAAAATCAATCATAGAAAGGAAAAACCTAATATGAAAGTCAGAGAGTTAATAAAACAACTGAGGTATATCGATCCGGAGAATGAAGTGTTCCTTGGGGAGATCGAGGCGAAGAGAACCGGCAAGATGAAGAAAGTCTACGGAGATATCACCATCAGATTTCACAACATGGTCCAGTTTGGACCGATTGACAGCGTGATACTTACCGGCCAGTACGGTAGTGAGTTACACATGAACAAAGGAGGCAAGGATGGACAATAAATTCAAAAACAAGAAGGATGCTCAGGATGTGGCTGATAGCTACAATATGGGAGCGGATTACAGTTTTGCCTCAGTAAAGCAGGACGGTGAGTATTGGGTGGTAGTTATTAAATATTATTCATAAACAAAATGACAGGAACACAGGCACTAAACATTGATAGTCAAACCCTTGATCAATGCTTGAAAACTACTATGAATTTCGGAGAGTTTATCATTCGAAATATATGTACCGGACAGGTATATACAATCCCTTTTGGAGGAATGGATTGGGTAATTGCCATAGGATTGTTAGCGGCAGGATTCGGGTTAGTATTAATGTTTTTCGCAATGGCGATATCGATTATTAAACTATAAATATAACAAAATGAACGGAGAAGATACATTTAAAGCACTAGGAGAGAAATTAAAGGCAGAAACCGCCGTAAACAAACCGAAAGAAGAGTTTGTACCGGTCCGAGAAGCAGAGATGGCTAGTGCGATTATCACTATGGATAGCATAGCGGCCAACCAAGAGCTGGCACGAAGATATCAGCAAGCCTCCAAGATGGGTTCTGAGAACTTATCAGGTGGTATGCCGATACTCAAGATACATTCCATTGGCAGAAGCACTAACGAGCTTTCAGATGGCTCAGAGCCTAATAATGGATGGTTCTACTACAAGCCGACCAAACAGCAATTCGAGACAGTTGAGTGTCATATCTTAGCGATCAGTAGAGGATTCAACACTCCAAAGCTAGGAGGAAAACCCGGAGAGACCAGCTACCAGCATTTATTATCAGGAGTAATGAATCCTCTACTGATCGACGCACCATTTATTATCTACCTGAACTCAGCCGGACACCGGAACAAGATGTACGCTTTCGGTAAGCAGATCCACCAGTTCACCCACCAGAGACCGATAGGGATCCCCATGTTCGCCATGACGGTCAAGCTATTCACGGTCCAAGAGAAGTATGAATTTACCGGAGATGATGGAAAGAAGATGAGCGGTAAGTCATGGGTAATGGACTACGAGTTGAAGCTGAATGAGGATGGAACACCGGTGTTGGTCGGAGATGTAAAAGAGTTTGACTTCTTGGAAGAGAGTGTTATCAAGGCTCAGGAGATGATGGAATCAATGATAACCAGTAAAGTAGGCGAGGAAGCTCAACCGGCAGTAATGTCAGAAGAGACAGCAGTACAAGGTGAAGAGATTTTTACCGGTAAGTCAGATGATAAGCCTGTTAATAATGAGGAAATGCCTTTCTAAAGCCTATGAAACTAAAAAAACTAATCTGTAAAAGATGCGGCAATGAGTGGATACCAAGAACGGAAGCTCCAAAGGTATGTCCGAAGTGTAAGACACCCTATTGGAATACGCTAAGGAGGGAGGTCGGATCCAAATGAAGATACACAAAGTCCGGTCTCCTTTCATGAGCCGTCTAGGACAGTTTGAGAGCGGTAAGCAGACACTAGTCATAGGGCTTGATGTGAACGCTCTCAAGGGAACCGATATCTTCCGGTGTTACTTAGGAGCCAATATCAAGTGCTACTACCAGATAGAAGGTAAGAAGGGCATAGATTTAGCGGTCCAGTACGATTCATTCTGGACCAATCCCAAAGGTAGGCAGGTAGCTATACTACCCCTCAAGGACTTTGAGAGAGTAGAAGTGAAGCAACCGGAGCCGGTAAAGGAAGTAGAACCGGAAAAAAAAGAAGAGATTAACTTACCCTTATTCTAAGTATGAAACCACTACTAAACTACACTACCAAGATTGAAGTTTCCAAAACGATTATGGAGATTCAAGAACAGCTTGTCACTCATGGAGCCAAGTCAATCATGTCTAACTATACTGACACTGGAAGCATTGAGGCTTTGTCTTTTACCATTATCACTGCCGAGGGGAAAGTGATAGGAATAAGGTTGCCTTGTGACCCAAATCCAGTCTTAAAAGTCATGCAGAGTCAAATAAAAGATAGATGGCACACTAAAGGGACAATACCAGCCTCGTTTGTAAACAAAGAACAAGCTCTGCGAACTGCTTGGCGTATTGTAAAAGATTGGGTTGAAGCACAGATGGCTTTATTAGAAACACAAATGGTGAAAATGGAACAAGTTTTTTTACCTTACGCAATAGTTCGAGATGGGAAAACCTTATTTGAATCTATGAAATCTGGTAACTTCGCCCTATTAGATGCCAAAGTCCAGTCTTCACACGCTGAAGAAGGACAATTAGTAGAAGACTAACCTATGACTAACACAAACTGGAGGAAATTATTTGAGCAGGAGTGGTTTGTAAAGAATGGAGAACTAAGTCCAGAATCGTATTTGAAAATGATGAACTTCATCCAATCCACCCTAGACTCTGCCCTCCAAGACCAGAAAGATGAGTTGTTGGAGAAGATAGAGAAAAGAAAGCATAAAACATTTAAGTATATGGCAAACCCAACTGTAAGTGCTGACTTTACGAGTGTGGGTGGTATGAAGATTACGGCAGGAGTTCCTTATGAAAATACTTCATCACTTTCAGAAAATGAGATTTTGGATAACGACTGCCTAGAAATTATTAAGGGGTTAATTAAAGGAGAATGAAACTAAAAGTAACACACCTAAAAAGTGAAGATGGTATCGGACAATTAACTGAAACTGTTTACAGGTACAAATGTATCAGTTGCGGTAGGGTTTATGACGATAAAAAAGAGTTTAAGGGACATCTTGAAATTGAGCTTGACCAAGCATACGACAAAGCAGATTGGGCTAATGAACAGTTATTAGAATTAAATCAAAATGACTAACTGGAAATACACAAGAAAAGAGTGGTTTGAAAAACATAAAAACGATGTAATCCTCACCAGAGCCGACATTAAGGAATTACTCGCCAAGAAGCCCAAGAAAGAGAAAGACCTCAAAACTGATGCTGATTGGGATGAATACTTAGGAGTTCCCAAAGACCCCACCCCCGACCAGCAGGAGAGATGTGAGTGGTGTGGAAAGTCTGGAGCTAAACTTGACGGAGAACATTGGATGTGTGAGGCTCACCAGCAGGAGAAAGAATTAAATGATGATTTAGACCGAGAAGAAAGACAAAGGACTGAATTAGCTGACCAGCAGGAAAACAAAGGTGATAAAATAAAAAGGGGAAGCGTTGGTTTGGAAAATCACTCTACTCTATGCTTGGTTAAAGAGCCTAAGTCCTTATGCGGAAGGCTCTTTTTCCGTATCCGTAAGCTGTTAAAAGAACATTAAAACAAGGCAGAGAATTAAATGATATGGGTCAGTATTTATTGTTTACGAATAAATATGATTAAAATAAACTTACCCAATCCAAACGAGATGAGTATCCCCAGCTTTTTCGCACAAATGAGGATTGCTATAAAAGCAGCGGAGAAATCTTACGAAGAGATGATGAAAGTTAAAGACCCTGAAGGCGATAGCGACTATCCCTATATTCTGTGGAGATTGCCAGACATTCTGATGAACAGAATAGAGGAAACTGAAATTGACCCGACAGATGAGGATTTTCAGAAATTAAGTCTGGAAATAGTTAGTGATTAGTAATTAGCAAACTTGCCCCTATCATCTAGTTCTTTGAATTTAATTAAAAATAATTTATTAAATGAACACAAGTAGATTCTGTGAGTGTGGAGAATTGAAGGATAGAGACATGATTATGTGTGATAACTGTCGGAGGATAGAGGCTATGTTAGCTTGGAGGAAGTTCAAAAAGACTAAGAAGATATCAGCCTTCAAGGATTCAGGAGTGAAACTGTAAGAATAATTTATATAAATGCTTGATAAAAAGGACTAAAATAAATTGTTATCATGGAAAGATTGATAACAAAAATAACCTCCGAGGACCTGAAATCCATCCCTGAGCTGAAAAGGCTGGTTCCTGATGAGGATTTTGTTGGATTAATCAAGGAATCAATGGCCGGTGAGCTATTCGGTCAGGATGAGGCTCTAACTGCTCTTGCCCGATGTGTAGCCCGACACGAAACAGGACTCTCAGATCCCTCCAGACCACTATCTGTACTATTCTTCTTAGGACCGACAGGCGTAGGCAAGACTGAAGCTTCCTATGCCTTAGCAGACTTCCTATTCATGGGCAAGAAACAGCCTAAAATAATCAATTGTGCCGAGTTACAAGATCAGACATCTATTACGAGATTTGTTGGTGCCAGTCCTAACTATGTTGGGTATGGTGATCCTACGATCATTACTCCGAATGATTTAATTGGAAGAAGCATAATCGTTTTTGACGAGATTGAGAAAGCCCATCCGGATATATGGAAGCTCCTACTTGGAGTAATGGATACCGGTAAATTGATAGTTAGGGCAGGAAGTAGATATGGAGCAGAGGAGATAGACCTAGATTTCACCAGCTCATACATCATCTTTACCTCAAATGTAGGAGCTAAGGAGGTCAATAAGAAAAGGGGTAAGTTGGGATTCATCAAGGAGGAAGAGAAGCAGTCCGGTAATCCAGCGATGGGAGCAGTCCTTGAGAAGTTCTCCAATATCCCTGAGTTCTTAGGTAGGATGGATGAGTTTATCGTTTTCAAGCACCTAGACGCAGAATGCTACAAGAAGATAATGTGGAAGTTTATTGCCAGGAAGAATATGGACAACTCTTGTAGGGTAAAGGGATTCCCATTCTTGACGGTCAGTAGCGAGCTGGCGGATTATCTAACCGACCTGTCGGTAGGTAAGGGTAGCTTTGGAGCCAGAGATATGAAGCATACCCTAGATGCTACCCTATTCCACTCCCTATCCAATGTAATAGGTAAAGCACCATTGGGATCCTGTGTTGTAGGAGACTTGGAGAACGGAAAAATCATCTTCTATGTGCTTGAGCCACCGGTCCCTCAGTTACCAGAAGTCATCCCCCCGGATGAGCCACAAATAGAATGAAGGAATGTCTTGGGTGTCTCATTAAGTGCTACACCAAAGACGAACAAAACGGAGATTGTTTCACGCTTACCTTTGAGGAAATGGCCGCCATGTTTAAGAATCCAAGTGAAGAGTTGCTGGACCATTTATTGTTGTTGGAGGGTAAGAGCCGGGAAGATCAGTTAAAGGCTATCGGTAGCATCCTTCTTTGAAGCATGGATAAAGAGGAATAAGAGGAATCCGTAGGCGAATAAAGTTACTGCCGAATTAAATAAGAGGAATCGGGTGTCCACGACCAGAGCGTTACTAACATCGGAGAAAAAGGTAAGAGTGTTGAAGTAAATAAATAACAACTGATCTATGATTGCCGCCAGTAGAATCACCATCATGGCTATCCGGTAAGGTCTCAGGCCATTGATGAAGTGTAGTTTGTCGATAAAGGTCTTGGTAACAGATACCAAGATAAGTATTAGAGGAAATAGGCTTATCAATCTCATGAGGCCGGAAAGGAGTATCGGTAAGTGTCCGTGTTCTATATGAAATATGGCGAGTTCAATTATTTGGTTCATTTTTTTCTACTACATCCTTTATACCCTTAATAACAATCTCAACCGATCCGGATTCTATTATGAACTTCAATTCCTGATTGAGCTTCTGGATTTCGGTTTTCTGTTTATCAAGAGCTTTAGCCGTAGAAAATCTAGCCTCTGCTATGGCCTCATCCAGAGGGTTAGGTTTCCGTTTGAATAATTTGGTAATGAAGTTACACATCTCTTTTTGCTTGTGTTAGTAAATCAAGCATCCTTTGGATAGATATTCGGATCTCTGTTAGAGCTTGGACATTGGACATATTACCGTTTTGCCAATCTTTAAGTCTCTCTAGCTTTTCGTTGTTAAGTTGCTTGTACTGGTAAACGACAACTGCTCCCAAGATTACGATTATGGCACCTAAGAGTCCATTTTGTAAAAGAGTAGATATAGCTGAATCTATGGGCATAAATCCATTCTATCATCTCGATGGTAAGATGAAGAGTGATAGAAATAACCTTATCCGAGTACCGGAAAGTAATTGGCAAGAAAAGTAAGTATGGAGCAAAAATCACCGTTTGTAGGCAGAAACACACCCACGACAGCAAAAAGGAGGCTCTACGATGCTCTGAGTTGACACTCATGGAGAGAGGCCGATTGATTAGTCATCTAAAACAGCAACCTAAATTCGTTTTACTTAAAGGGTTCTGGTGTAGGCATAATAAGATTCGGCCCATCTGTTACTTCGCCGACTTCTCCTACAAGATGAAGGGAGAGCTAATAATTGAGGATGTGAAAGGGAAGAGGACAGCCGTTTACCTGATGAAGAAGAAGATGTTACTGAATCAGATCAAGAACCGGAAACACACCCGATTCATAGAAACATAGCATAGTCTATACTTAAAATATATTAGTTATCGGAACAACCGAAACAAAGAAAATGGCTAACCAAAGGCAAATAATCGCAGTTAAAATATTATCGGAAGTTATCAGAAAATCGAAAGGTCAGAAGGGCGTAACGATGGGAAAGATACTGAGGGAAGCTGGATATTCAGAAAGTACAGCAGAATCACCATCACAAGTAACAGAAAGTAAGGGCTTTAGGGAAATGTTTGATATATTGATACCTGATTCTAAGTTGGCAGAGAAGCATGATGAACTCCTAAACGCAGTTGAGATAGACAGTTACCGGATGGATGCCAAGTTGAGTGATGAAGAGATTGAGAAGATGGTGGAGGCAACCAAAGGATTCAAAGTCCGGAAGATATTAAGGACCAAGGGAGAGCCGACAGTTCTGGTGTATTTTTGGAGACCGGACAATATGGCAATAGATCGAGCCTTGGACAAGGGATACAAGATAAAAGGACACTATGCCGCAGAGAAGCAGGAGATAGAGGGGACTATTACCACCGTCAATGTAGTCAAATATGGAGCCAAAAAGGAGTGAGATCACCTTACCTTATCAGTTCGAACCAAGAGAATATCAATTACCGGTAGTTGAGGCTTTAGATAATGGATTCAAGAGAGCGGTATGGGTAGCACACAGGCGTTCCGGTAAGGACAAGACCATGATTAACTTCGTGGCAAAGTCCATGTATGAAAGGGTAGGTGCCTATTATTATGTGTTCCCGACCTACAAACAGGCCAAGAAGGTTATCTGGAACGGAATGGACCGGAGTGGATTCAAGTTCACAGATCACTTCCCAAAGGAACTAAGACGGCGTACCGATAATGGGGAGATGCTGATCGAGACAAAGAACAACTCTATATTCCAGTTGATAGGATCAGACCATATTGATTCACTCATGGGAGCCAACCCTGTTGGTGTTGTTTTTAGTGAGTGGTCCCTTCAGAATCCGGCGGCATGGGATTATCTTCGACCTATCCTAGCCGAGAATGGCGGTTGGGCCGCTTTCATCTACACTCCTAGAGGAAAGAATCATGGCTGGACCACTCTACAAACTGCCAGAGCCTTTCCGGATCAATGGTATTCACTTGTCTCAACGGTAGAAGATACCAAGGCTATCCCTTGGGATGTACTGGCACAGGAGCGAGAAGAAATACTCAGGAAGGATCCATCAGGTGCCTTATATGAGCAGGAGTATATGTGTTCATTCGAAGTACCAATTCAAGGTTCTTACTATGGTAATCAAATGTTGGATGCGGACAAGGAGGGAAGAATCACCGATGTTCCCTACGATATGAATACTTTTGTGAATACGGCATGGGATTTAGGTATGGATGATTCAATGACGATCTGGTTCTATCAGGTGGCAGGTAGTGAATATCACCTGATCGATTATATGACCGGCTCCGGAGAGGGAATAAACTACTACATCTCAGAGTTGAATAAGAAACCCTACATTTACGGAGATCATTACGCACCTCACGATATTAGCGTCAGGGAATTGGGTACCGGCAAGAGCCGCCTAGAGGTCGCTAAAAGCCTTGGGATAGATTTCAAGGTAGTTCCAATGATGCCGGTGGAGGATGGCGTACAGGCGGTAAGGAACATCCTGAATAGGTGTTGGTTTGATAAGACAGCTTGTGAGAAGGGAATTGACTGTCTTATGAGCTATCACAAAGAATGGGATGACGATAATCAGGTGTTCAAGTCTCACCCGGAACATGATTGGGCCTCACACGGAGCAGATTCTTTCCGGTACTTCGCAGTATCTCAGAGGGATATAATTAATTCCGGACAGGGAAATACAATTACGGCAAAGCACAATGACGATCCATATGATAGATAAAGAGCAGGAGTTCAAACCATATAAAAAGGAAGAAAAGATAATAGTTACCATCAGTAAAAGAGAGGCGGTCCTTCTAGACAAGCTCAGGAGATATGCCTATGGGAAGTTCGAGATTCACAAAGCCAATGGTGTACTTATCCGGATAGAGATACGAGACAGCCAACTCATTGAGGAGGATGCTCCCATCAATTTAGAATAGATATATAATGATTTTATGGATGATAAACCGAATCACAAAGGACTGATGAGGATACTGATGATAATGACCTACAAGAATTATCCCATCTATGTCAGGATGATCGGTAAGAATATCTTTATGTGGGATGTTATCGCCTCAAACCAGCTTTATTCCTCCTATCTCATCATGGATCCGAAGAAAGGTTCCAAGGTCCTGAATCAGAAAGAAATAAACGAAGTTACCAAGATGTGCTATGCCGGTGCCGCCGCTACCATAGACACCATTTTGGGTATTGAAATGTCCGATACCGATAAGCAGATAGTCGGCCAGTTTGAAGAGGCCCGGCAGATGGTTGATTCGGAAAAGGAAGATAAAGTATTAAAGTAAATGCCTAAACAAAAAAAATATATAGAAACGGTAGATAGTTCTTACAACAAGGAGATCGTCAAGGATTCCAAGGAAGTATCTGATGAGAAGCAGGAAGAATACTCCGATGATGGTACAAAGGGTGTTTACAAAGAAGTTGATCTTGAAGGTTTAGTGTCTCAGGTCCAGCATGAATACGATCTGGCATATAAGCACCAGAAACCGAAGAAAGATGAATTAGCGGTCCGGTTAAAGCTACTCAATAATCAGAAGAGGGAAAAGGGAGCGGTGGGTGATACGACCATGTTCAGTATCTTTCAAACTGTTCTAGCCTCACTATATGCCGATAGGCTCATTGTGGACTTCAGAGGTAAAGAAGATGGAGATGAGGACACGGCAGATAACCTAAATGCTTTAGCCAAGGCTGATTATGATGACATGGAGAAGGATATTATTGATTACAATTGGGATTGGGATACGCTATTTTGTGGTCGTGGTTTGATTCTAATGGAAGAGTTCATCAGGGATAACGATAACAACATCTTTATTCCTCTACCGGAGAACATTGATTTTACTTCGTGGTTGAGAGATCCGGCGGCAAAGTCGGTCAATGGAGACCGTTCCGGTAAGGGTGCCATGAGGTTTGGAGGCAGGGAGATTAAAGTTAGCAAGGATGAGATGGAGAAGCACCCATCATTCATCAAGAACATCAAGTTTGACGAGATTAAATATGGATCGAGTACCTATTCTTTACTGGAAGATGCCAGAGTTGCCAGAGACAACGCACAGAACAATCAGAGTACCAACAAGGATAGTGAAGCCAATTTGGGAGTGAATGCCGAGTACGCCATAACAGAATGGTTCACCCATGCCAAGGTAGGTGATGAGGTGAAGAAGGTAAAGGTATGGCTTGCCAATGAAAGAACTAAGGTAGTCGGTCTCAAGGTCCTGAAGAGAGACTACTGGCCTATTCTTGATAGAGCCTTATACCAAAACAGTAATGATTGGGATGGTACCTCCATTCCGGATCTTACTGAAGATAAGCAGAGAGCTAGAGCGGTAGCACAGAACTTGGGCATGAGAGCCATGAAAGCCGACCTAGAACCCATGTACATCTACGACACCAACAAGATCAACAATAAATCGGACCTTGATTTTGACTTCAACAAGTTTGTAGGCATAGACGCTAAGCCCGGAGAATCGGTAAGCAACTCAATCTCACCTCTCAATAAGGCTAATCCTAATCTGGCACTACTTCAATTCATCTATGAATCCATTGATATATCAGCTCAGAAAGCCGCCGCAGTACCGGATATCAAGATGGGTATTCAATCGGAGCAGGATAGACCTCTTGGAGAAACAAACCTAATTTCAAGTAATGTTGATACGAGATTCTCTCTATCAGCCAAGGTATTTGGTTGGTCCGAGAAAAGATTTTGGGGAATCCATTGGTACAATATGTACAAGGATAATTTCGATGATGAAATTGATGAGAAGGTGGTCAGAGTTGTGGGTGCTTTCGGTGCTAAGTGGAGACCACTCACCAAGTCGGAGATCATTTGTAGACTAGATCCGGATGTATATATCGAATCAACGGTAGTCAGTAGAGCCAAGGATTTAGAGGACCGGCAGTTACTTACTCCCTTCTACACTCTCGCCTTATCAGAACCGACAGCCAATCGCAGGTATATTTGGAAGGATTGGGCAAGAGTGAGTGGTATGACTAAGGACAAGATTGACCGGTTATTCCCTCCAACGGTAGATGAGCGTATTGCCGAACAGCAGAATGATTTATTGAATCAGGACAAGACGGCACCGGTGTTACCGGAAGATGACCATATGGTTCACTTGGAGATTCACGCTATGGCAAAAGAGACAGATGCTTCAAAGGCCCATATCAAAACTCACATAGAGGCTTTAAGTATCAAGAAAACCAGACCTGAGCTATTCCCGGTAGATCAGACACAAACTGATATGAATTCTGAAGGACAGCAGAAGGAAATGATGCCCGGAATAAAGGCTCAACCCATGAGACCTATCACTCCTAGCATGACTAGCGGACAAAGATGAACAGACTATTAGACTTTTCTACACCACAGTTGAAAGAAGAAGCCATGGCAGACTTCAAAAGTTTGCTGGTCCATCCGGGTTGGATAAGATTCAAAGCGATCATGGAAGAGAATATCGAAAAGGTGAAGCAACAGATACTTTCCGGATCGATAATCGATGAGGACTTGGATACCATAAAACGCCTCAGAGACCGTTTAAGGGTACATACAGAGGCGAAAGATACTCCGGAAACCATGATAAATAGGCTCCAACCGCCTACCGAGACCATAAACACCCAAGATGATCCCTACGATGTCGTAGAAACAGAGGAACCAAAATCGTGATACTATAAATTATTATTATTACCGGAAAAACCGGATATAAAACATATGCCAGAACCAATAGAAAAAGAGGTTGTTGAGGAAGAAGTAAAAGAGGTTGTTGAGGAAGAAGTAAAAGAGGAAGTACCAACAGAAGAGCCGGACAAGGAGGAAGAATCACCAGAGGAGGAATCGGATGAGTTTGATGAATCCAATATTGATGAGGATGTGAAGAATTACAAGCCGGAACCCAAGGCGGCAGAGGATGATGAGGAAATTGATGAGGATGATAAGAAGCGTATCGAGAAGATCGTAGAAAAGAAATACGGTGGTGATATTGAGGCCATGAAGAAGCAGACAGCCATTACCACTTACTTTTCAGAGCATCCGGAGTATTCCAAATATAAGGGTGCGGCCATGAAATACATGGACCATCCTACCTATTCCGGCATTCCTATTCACAATATCGTAGCCATTGTTGCTTCGAAAGACATGATGAAGATAGGTGCGGCTAAAGAGAGAGAGGCACAGAAGAGAGTGGCAGAAACAAAGGTCCCCGGAAAGACCGTCAGGAAGCCGTCAGGAGGCGGTACGGATTGGTCCAAGGCTACCAAGGAGGAACTAGAGGCACAGAAAGCCAAGATTTACGGAAGAGAATAATTATTAAATATAAAAACTATGGAAGAAAACAAAACAGAGGTAAAGGAAGAGAAAACACTCAAACAGCTCAAGGAAGAGCTTGTCAGCTTAGGTATGCCGGCAGATGCGGTGGAATCCTTCAACACCAAGTCTCAACTATTGGCAGTTATCAATACCATGAAGGCTAAGGAAACCGTCAAAAGGGTTGATACTCTTGAAGAGAAGGAGGATCCCAAAGAAGAGAAGTTGGTAGAGCAGAGATACCGGTCTAAGGCCATCATCATGAGAGATAAGATCATGGCACAACCCACCATCAGGTTCTTTATTCCCTGTGAGGGAAAAGAGAAGCCGGGAGTAGTTGAGTGGAGAACAGATAAGAATGGTAAGAAGTATCAGTTCGTAGTCTCCGGTACTTATGAAACGGTCCAGTTGAGCGGATTCAAATACTTCGTTCCAAAAGGAGTATTTGTAGATGTTCCTCAACAGATAGCAGAAGAGCTTGGAGCATCCCTACATTTAACCAGCGAAGCCGGAAAGGATAAATTAATGGACCGCACAGATCCACAAACCGGTAGGCCAATAAATGAGGTCATGATGTAACCTTACTTGACAGGCAAAAATTATAAGCATATATTTATAGGTAAGTAGAGCATTACAGAAAAACTGAGGCTCGTCTAGTTAGGCTAGACGGGTCTCTTTTGTTTTTCGAATCTATTAATAACAAAAAAACAAATGGCTAACACAACCAGAACAGAGATCCCGGTGGAGGTTAATAATTTTTACGACAAGGTTTTGCTAGATAGAGCAATGCCCTCTTTCGTATTCAATCGCTTCGCTCAAGTCAGGGATATACCTGCCAACAACGGTACCAATGTTATCAAGTTCCGCAGATACGGTAATTTAACCGCTCAAACCACCGCTCTTTCAGAGGGTGTTACTCCGGCAGGTTCACAACTTAGCGTTACTGATGTAACCGCTACGGTCCTCCAATACGGTGATTACATTACCCTTACCGACAAAGTCCTTGTCGAGACCTTTGATCCAATCCTTACCGAAACAGCCGAGATCTTGGGAGACCAAGCCGGTGATTCTTTGGACCAACTCGCAAGAGATGTCATAGTCGCAGGTACGACCATTCAATACGCTTCAACCGCTACTCAAAATAGCGAAGTCTCTTCAGCCATGAAGTTGAACCGTGATGAAGTCAAGCAAGCCGTCAGAACCCTTCGTGGTAACAACGCTAAACCTGTTACTTCCATGATTGATCCTAATACCGGATACAACACAGTCCCGGTTGGTCGTTCATTCATCGGAATAGTTGATGAAGATTCAGCTTTTGATCTTGATGATGCTACCGGCTGGATTCCAGTTGAGAAGTATCCTTCAAAATCCGGTGTTATGCCTGATGAAATTGGAGCTTTATCAAATGTCCGCTTCTTACTTTCTACCAATGGTTATGTAAACTCAGGAGTAGGAGCCGGAAGTGTTGATGTTCACTACACTCCCATCTTCGGACAAAATGCTTTTGCTCAAACCAGAATCTCCGGTAAAGCCTTACAGAACATTGTTAAGCCTCTAGGCTCCGCAGGAACCGCAGATCCATTGAATCAGAGAAGCACATCCGGTTGGGTAGCATGGTATGTAGCTAAGATTCTCAATCAGGGATTCGTAGTTATTGTTAGACACGGTGTATCCGCTTAATTAATAAATAAATAAAGAAAGAATATGGCAGTAACAAGCACACAATCAGCCGCTCCCGCTTCAGTCAATAATGTAGCAGTAGGCAGGTATCTAACCTCTTCGACAGCCGCCGCCTTCGATATCACCACAGGCTTCCTACCTCGTTATGTTAAGGTTCAAAACCTTAACGCTAGTGGCTACGCCGCTATGGAATGGTACGAGGGAATGGATGACGCATCCGCAGTTTTGACCGGAGCAGACGGAGCAATCAGTCTCATCACCTCACTTGGTATCACACCTTCCAGTAGAGGATTCACAGTCGGCCTTCAAACCGATGTCAATGTGATAAACGAGCAGTTAAGTTGGATGGCAATAGGTTAAATTAAAATTTAAGTTGATCTCCGGCTAGTGGTAGCCGGAGTGAGACAAGAAAGAAAAAACAAAATGAGTAGCTATAGCAACGCTTCCGCAGGTAATTTAGAACTAGAAAAAGCCCTAGAAGGTCTTGGAGCCAGTCAAGGCTTACCGGCAACAACCGGTCAGGTCTACATGGTTATTCCAGCATCCGATTCGGGTTACGAACAGTTCTACGCAGATCACCAGAAATCCTACAAGGATGGTTCGGTCATGATCTATAACACCATCGCCGCCGCATATGCCGCCGCAGTTAGTAACCGTCATGATGTCATTCTCTTAAGTGCGAATGCCGCTCATGCTCAGACCTCCATGCTTACGATCTCTAAGAGCCGTTTACATTTCATCGGTCTTGGATTCAGACCGGGCAGTATTGGAATGGGTGCTAGAGCAAGAGTTACGATGGGAGTTACGACAGCCGCAACTGATGTAGCCGTTTTGTTAAACACCGGAGTTGGTAACACCTTCCAAGGGATTAAGTTTGATTCCGGTAATACCAAAGACGAATCTCTCTACTCGGTTATTGATTCCGGAGAGTACGCCATTTGGGAGGGTTGTGAGTTCTACAAATCAACTGATCTCGACCAGAATCTAGCCGCAGAAGTTGTAGCCAATGGTGATTCTTCTCAATTCATTAACTGTACTTTCGGTTCTTTAGCCAATGCTGTAGCTGACAACTGTATCAGACCTAATGTTCTTTGTAGCCGAAACACCGCTCCTTCCGGAACTGCCCAACTCAGAGACAATGTATTCCAAGATTGTCTATTCCTAGTTAAAGCAGGTGGAACCGAACCGGTCCGTGTTTACGGAGCCAACGCCGCAGATGTTGAGCGTATGTTACTCATGAAAAACTGTACCTTCTTCTCCAACGCTCTTGGAGCCGCCACTCCTGCTCACGCAGTAGGTTTTGGATCCGCTCAGACCGAGGGAAGTGTTCTCTTACAAGATTGTGCTTCAGTAGATCACACAGTTATGGCTCAAGCCTCAGTCGGTATTTATGTAGCCGGATCAGTTGCCACTTTCGCAACAACTGGTGTAGCTAAGGCTTCTTAACATTGAATGATCAACCTACCCTCTTTCAACCGATTGAGGGTAGTTATTGGTAAGTTATTAAAAACACAAAGCAAAATGGCTAAAAAATCAGAACCAAAAAAAGTATCTAAAAAATCAGAATTTATTACTGATATTATTCATGAGGTCCGAGATGGAAAATTGATGGATGTATTTATGTCCGGAGATAAAGAAGTCAAGGCCGAAGAAGCAAAGGAGAAATAAACTCCTATGAATAACTTACTTCCCTTAGATCCTCAAGGACACCCTATTCTCACAACCGATTGGGCCGCAAGTGTTGATAAGACTATCGTATTTGATAACGCCACCAACGCCAATGGAGACTTCAATGGTACAGGTAATCCCACGACCCTCTTTACAGTTACCGGAACAGTCCTTCTAAGGATCCTAGCCAAGTGTACCGAGAGTTTAACCAGTTCTAGTGGAACCCTAGAAGTAGGAACCGCACTATCCACCGCCGGTATGATTGCTCAGACAACTGCTTCAGCTATTGATATTAACGAGATATGGCATGATGCCACTCCTGATTCAAGTATTGAAGCGACAACCGTTCTTGCTCAGAAGATCGTAGCTCAGAATGTTATTCAAACAGTAGCTACTGCCGATATTTCAGACGGAACAATCGTATACACCGCTCTTTGGTACCCCTTATCAGCCGGAGCAAGTGTTGTGGCGGCATAAGTGAGGGTGTCGGAGGGACTATAATAAATTTATGACACCTACACAATTCGCTACTTACATCAGATTTAAGACTAGGACAAATTCCACCACTTTCACTAATGCTGAAATTCTTTCTTTGATGTTGGTCCGACAAGACGAACTGGCAAAAGACATCTTAGATGTAGATGAAGATATACTTTTGATCCCTCAATACACCGATTTAGTGGCTAATCAGCGTGAATATCCAAGGCCACAAGACACTCTAGCTAGTCTAAAAAGGATCGAAGCGAAGCTCGATGGTACTAACTTCATTAAATTAGAGGAACTCGATAGTTCGAAGATAAAAACACCCATAAATACTGAGTCAGAGATTACCGGACAGTTTAGTAACTTACTTGGTGAAGCTTTCTTCGACTTAACCAGAAACTCTATCGTTCTTTATTCCGGAACTATCACAGCAGTAACGGCCGGACTCAAGATCCTAGTCAACACATGGCCTGCTCCAATCTCAGATCTTAATGGAAGTAACGATATGTCTCAGGATCCTTCCACTACAACTCACGGTATACCAAGAGAGCTACACGAGATATGGGCGAGAGGAATAATCATTGACTGGAAGAGTAGTCGGGAGAAGCCGATACCCTTAACCGAGAAGGAACTAAGCTACAAGGTAGATAAGATTACCGCTATCAATTCACTCAAGCCTCAAAATTTAGATCGTAATGTTGTCGCATCGGTCCCCGGTGTCTCTAATCAGGGAGCCAGTACCATGTGGAACAACGGTCAGGATCTATAATTTGATATTAATAAGTAAAAGGTCTATTATTTAACTAACACTATGATAAAAAACAAGTTCGAAATAGGTGATTTGGTCAAGTTCAAACAAGATAAAGATTCTGATGCCGGTGAAGTGTTGTCTTTATCCTTCGATGGTAAGAAGTTTACATACAGAATAAGCTCAAAAGAAGTTGATTTGGAAAAGAAAGAGATCATTGATGGTATTAAGACTTGCGATGAATCGGAATTAATTAGCGTAAAAGCAAAATGAATAAATCAATTTTCTCAGGTATGAAAGCAAAAGGTTGGACCGAGATGAGGCTGTTTGATAAAGACGGCAACGCTAAACCACTATTCCAAGTTAATAAGCTATGGATCCTTCTCAAGAAGAAATACAACCTAGATATACAGATTCCTTTCCTTACCGGCATGTGGTCCTTATCCGGTATCAAGATGAACACCATCACAAGTGTTGGTAAGAAAGCCACCGCAGATCAACTAGGAGGCACTACGACCAGTCCAGTAACCGCTATCGCTCTTGGAGTAGGTACTCCATCAGCAACCGCTCTAGGATCTGAATCAACCACTAACGGTGGGTCCAGAGGTGCCGCTACAGTATCTAACACGACCACGACAACTACCGGAGACACCGAACAATGGGTCAAGACCTTCACTTTCACCGGATCTCTAGCATTAACCGAAGAGGGTTTATTTGATAACAACACTTCAGGAGGCATCATGCTCGCTTCTCAAACCTTCGCCGCAATAAATGTGGTCGATACCGATACTTTACAGATCACCCATAAAGTCAAAGTAGCCTAAACTTTTGGGTCTTATTAACCAATAGGCTATTTTGAACCATGAGCGTACACACAGATTTATCCATAGTAGCAATATCGGCGGCTCCTTCTCCGGCCACATCTGGTACTTCTTTAGGTGTAACCGATGCTAATGCCGTCTATCTCCCCAACATTTATCCTTGGTGGGCCTTAGTTAAACCATCAGGAGCTAAACCGACTCGTGCTAATTCAGAGATACTAAAGGTAACAGCCGGATCTAGTGCGGCAGGTACGACAACTTATACGATAACAAGAGCGCAAGGGTTGCCGGTTACAACAGCCAGAACAATAATCGTAGGTGATGATATTCTGGAGGTCTTAACAGCACAACAACAAACGGATGTAGAAACCGCTAGTCGTGACGGTTGGAACATTGTCAATGAAACCTGGACTTACTCTTCTGTTGACGGACCAACTGGTGTAATTACAATCCCCACAGATGGCACGACTAGATATTCTGTGGGTATGAGAGTTAGATTTACTCAGACTACGGTTAAATATGGAATAATTACGGCTATCTCAGCGACTACAGCGACCGTTTATATGGGTACAGACTACACCCTTGCTAATGCGGCAATATCTGCTATTTCTTATTCAAGTCAAAAAGCTCCTTTTGGTTTTCCATTAAGTCCTGCCAAGTGGACAGTTGAAGTTACAGATACTACCCAAAGATCACAAGCAAGCCCCGGAGCAGGCACTTGGTATAACTTAGGTACAATAACAATCTCTTTTCCGATTGGTCTTTGGAACATAGACTATGTAGGATTTATACAATTAAACAAAACAGCTTCGGTAAACGATTTGTTTATCACATTATCTACAGCAAATAATACGGAATCAGATACGGATTTAACCTACAGGTTAACAATTTACGGAGATTTTACAGGAAATACGGGAGCAAAGAAAAAACTATTGTCAGTAGCATCCAAAACATCTTATTATCTAAATGAAAAAACCGACCAATCAAGTGGCTCAAGTTTATACCTAAGAAGCGATTTGGTTAAAACTGTAGTCAGCGCTGTCTGTGCTTATTTATAAAAAAACCATGACAACACTAATAAATCAAGATTCCTTTTTTTTTTAACTTCTAGTGAGAGGAGGGTAGGCTGATGTACGGAGGAAATGAGTATGGATCTATACCTTATGGCGGTGATGGTGGTCCTTATTCCATAAACTACACCTCTACGCTTGAAGATACTGTAACTCCTACAGATTCAATAATCAGAGCCGTTACTAGAGTAATATCAGAGACAGCCACAGTAACAGAAACATTCTTTGATTTTGTTTATGGAAAGGGACTAGCTTTTATGGACACCATTACTCCAAGTGAAGTGTTTAGGCGAGCCATTACGGTAGTAAGGTTAGATACCGCTACTCTTTCAGAAGTATTTTCTAGAGTGAAGGGATATTTCCGAACCCTAACAGACACCTTCTCCGGTCTTACTGATACTCTTACTCGTATTTACGGTCGGTTTGTAGCCTTCTTGGAGACCACTACCTTAGCGGAACTATTTACACGATCAGTCGGTAGGTCCAGATCTTTTTCTGATACAGGAACACTTACGGAGGTATTCGGTACAGTAAAAGGATATTTTCTCACTCTAACAGATACCTTCTCAGGCCTAATAGATACCATGAGAAAAGCAACAACGAGATCTTTATCAGACCTAGAAACTCTTTCAGATTCAATCCGTAAGTATATTAACGGACTTATCCTTAATGTTTGGACCAAAGTGGCTAAACAATCAGCTACATGGTCTAAGGCGGCCAAGACAACCGACACCTGGACCAAAGTGGCTAAGTCAGTCGCTAGCATCTGGACCAAAGAAGGGAAACCTTATTAAGCGGTATACTTAAAACATGGCAACACCGATATTAATAGGAAATTTTAATCAAGGAGGATTGTCTGATTCTAGGTGGTCTGGAACAAAAGATTCATTCTTCAAACTAACAGGACTAGACCCTCACTCCACTCCCGGACTACTCAAGGTTGCTCAGAAGCTCACCAAGATCTCTTCAACGACAGTTACTGCCTTCTGTAAAGAATCGGTAGTCTCATCTAACGGCAAGGTCTATTGGTTCTCATATACAGACGGCAAGATATGGCAACAGGATCCGTCTGATAACTCATTCACCCTCATCTTCACCACAACGGCGGCCGCAGGCGGTGTAGGCTGTCTTGGTGCCTTCGAGTATCAAGGATATATCTATTGGGCAACTGAGTCTCGACTTCATAGAATCCTAGCTTCCGGTAATGATACAGGAGCAGAGTGGACCAGTAATACCGCTCTTAATTGGGCCACCTTCACTAATACTGATGCTCTCTTTCATCCCATGTTCGAGGTCAATCAGGTTTTATATATAGGAGATGGAAAATATGTCTCTCAAGTAGATGCCGGAACCTTCACCGCTAACGCCTTAGATATTAAGACACCTCTCAGGGTAAAGTCTCTAGGCAAGATAAACACAGATCTTCTGGTAGGTACTTGGGTCTCCGATACCATCACTCAAACAGAACTAATTAGATGGAACACCTACTCAGTCTCCTTCTCTACAAGCGATACTATTCCTGAGACCGGCATCAACGCCTTCATACCGGCTGATAATTTTGTCTTGGTCCAAGCAGGACTCGCCGGAAACCTCTACACCTACGATGGATCGGTCCTAAACCTGTACAAAACAATCCCCGGAGACTACTCACCGACCAAGTATGGCTATGTACATCCCTCATCTGTAGGCAACTTAAACGGCCAACTCCTATTCGGTATGAGTAATGGTACCGGCAACCCTTGTGATCTAGGTGTTTATAGATTAGCTAGGCACGATATAAAGTACCCTTTCATCATGGACTTCCCTTACCCTATCTCAGAGCGGTCCAGTAGTGCTTTGGTAACGACAGGGATTGAGATAGGTGCGATAGCGGTCTCTGGATTCAATGTCTACATTGCTTGGAAGAATGGCACGACTTACGGTGTAGACAAGCTCGATTACTCAAATAAGCTCGATGGAGCGTATTTCGAGACTCGTGTAATGGCCCTAAATCGGGAGATGCTGTCGACAATGGATAACTTCAACCTGAACTATTACCAGATCCCGGCCAGTTGTGAGATCAACCTAGCCTATGACAAGAACTACGCCGGTTATGTGAATATGACAGAAGTAAAAGATACGGACCGTTTAACTGTTTCATCAGAAGAAGGAGTCGAGGCTTCAGCATTATCAGTTAAAGCCACATTTACAACTTCCAGCAACGATGCTCCGAGTGTAGAGAATGGTTTTGTTTCTCTAATATGACAGTAAACCCATTCAATGATGTTCAGGATGTACCCATCTTGGGAGCCGTCAATAGCGGTGCTGATCTGCTGACCAATGTTAATGCTCTTAGGGTTGGTACCGGAGCGAGGACTTTCAAGGCAGACGAATCAGGTATATGGCTAGGAGGCAATACATGGGCCTCAGCTCCTTTCAGAGTAGATATGTCCGGAAATGTTACCGCTACTTCAGCCTCATTCCCCAATTTAGTAACTCTTACCGTATTCCGGCAAAATGCGGTCCCTACTTCTACGGCAATAGGAGATATCTGGTTTGATGAGGACAACAATAACAAGATGTATAGGGCAGAAATGGTAGGAGCCGATGCTATATCAGCCGGAGAGTGGGAGCTGGTATCTGATACCGGAACTCAGGAGGCAATATTGAAGGCAGTATCAGGACAGACAGTTACCGGTAGTTTTAGTCTCGGAGTTTCGAATGTGTTGATTGATGGAGCAAACAAGAGAATCATTATTAATGATGGAACAAATGATCGTATATTGATCGGATATGGTTCAGGTTTATTTTAATAAATATGGCAGAAGATTATGGTCTTAAAATATCTGTCGAAGGAGTAAGTGTCTTATCGGCTACTGACCTACAAACTGCCTTCAAAAACGATTCCTCTCTTCTTAAAGTGGTCCAGAGCGGTACCGGTACATTTGGTGTTACAGGAATAGTAACCGTTACTCACAACCTTGGATATGTACCTCAGTTCTTGGTTTTTCAAGAGGTGTCATACGATTTTGGAAATGGTGATGTATCCATAGTTGCCACCGGAGATGTCTACGATCAAGCCATTGCCGGAGCCGATACTACCACCTTGAAACTCTTAGGTAACAATGGAAAATCTTACCAGTATTATATTTTTTATGAGAGCGTAGATGGCACATCTCATTCCGCCACTGTCTCATCGAATAACTATGGAATAAAGGTGATGAAGCCCGGCTATGCGATAACCTCAACCGATCTTGAGAATCAGTCTCTCAACTCTGAAAAGAACAATCTGAAGATAGCTTTGACCGGTACCCTATCCGTTACATCCGGTGGAGCAGGAGATACCGGTGAAATTGCTCACGGTCTGTCGTACACACCGGGCTTTATTCTTTGGAGCCAAGTGAACAATGACGGTAAATGGTATTTTGGGAATAGTGGAGGATGGTATTCATCAGGCGTGTATGCCTCGTATGTTGATAGTGTTAATCTTAGTTATTACCACAACGCTCCGGCAGGACAGAACTTGAAAATATATTATGTATTATTTGTTGAAAACTCAGTATGAGTAAAGACTACGGAATCAGAGTTTCTAAACCCGGATACAGCGTACTTACCGGTACTGATCCTCAGATGGTGATGAGTTCTAAGTTCGACAATCTGAAGATACACAGCAGAGGCTCAGGAACTATCTATGATTCAACCGGAAGGACCAAGACTATTGCTCACGGCTTGGGTTATGTTCCGGTGTTTCTATTTCATTCTCAGGGAGATGCCTTTTATTCGAATGCTTTTACAGATATGTCCGGTAAATATATGATTGCTCCTATTCAACTAGAAGCAACTGACATCGGATCGCCATACCATTACTACAACCGTTCAACGATCTGTTGGGCAGATTCAACCAATATTTACATTAAGGTACAGGATGATTTTGGCTACAACTTCGCATTTGGAGGCAATGAAACTGACAACTTTGGAGAAGATGGAGACTCATACATGACAGGATGGTTTGGTGTTGGTATAGAAACAGACGGTAGTCCTACCTATAAAGGAGCTTTAAGGTTCAATGATGTTAATACATCAGGAAGTGTATACAAGGCTTCGATAGGAATTTATGTAGCTTACGCAGGAGGTGTAACTACTCCGGTAAAGACATGGGGAATAGACGAGGACAACACAGGTGGCTTTGGATCTCACCCATTCAGCAGAGACAGAACTACTGCCTATGTAGCGAATACTAAAGATTCCGGCCTTGGAGTAGGAAGTACATGGGCTTATGATGTAACCTCTATCTTCAATGAAATTCTTGGAAGGGCAGGGTGGAGTAGTGGAAATCACATGGCATTTGTCATGGAAGATAATGGATCTACTGTTAATGCTACCTATTTTGAGACAACGGTAAACTACAATGACGGATTCCCATTTTATACTCCAAGGACTTATCTGAAATGGCTCAGTTCCAACACTCTCACGAACTACCGGTACACCATCTTTAAGAATAAATTGTCCACATGATAATCTTTTACAATAAAAACACCGGTGAGATCTACGGCATGATACAAGGGAGGGTTCATGATAAAAGAGAATTGGAAGATTCAAGCATAAGACCTGATGAAGTTCCTGAATCGGAGATAGGCAAGTATGTTGTTCCGTTTAAGCCGGTATTTGTGGCAGAGGTCGTTAAGGGAAAAAGAGTAACAAGGGGGGACCATTTATCACCGGATGTTGAGTTCTCGTCAGAGATTAATGAGCTGGATGAGGGAAAGAAAAAAACTAATGACTTTAAGTTGGTCCTGAATAATGGCAAGGTGTCCGGAATGATTGTCAATCCTAATAAGATAATAAGAGAGAAGAAAAGCAAGCCATTGCTAAAATTTGATGAGATAAAAAAGTTGAGAGAAGATCGCCTCATTGAAGCGAATAAAAAAGCACGATTGATGGATTTACAGCACGAAAAGAAGCGTCTAATTAAAAAGTAGGTCTATAATGAAAATATGGCAGAACTTGTATCGGGAAATAAGATAAAAATGGATGATGGGAGAACAATCACCCCTGATAATGGAGGTTGGTATGACGGAAGAAGATATTTGGATGGTAGATTATTAGCACCCGGAGAGCATGAGGCAGGTAAGGTTGTAAGTAATGAGGTAATAGCCCAAACCAATCCGGCCAATGTTCCTTATGTAGCACAGAAGAGAGCAGACTTTAATCGTAGTCCATCACCTACTGCTCCAGCATCGGCAGAACAACTACCGGCATATTTAGACAGTTACCAAAATGAAACTTACAAAGGATTGACGGTCCCCGACCTTAAAGTACCCACAGCAGAAGAGCTTAAAGCCAATCTAACGCCTTCTACACCGGCACCTGAACTACTTAACCGCACAGCTCTCTTGGAACAGCAGAGAGCCGCCTACGGTGTCGCAGACTTGGAGACAGAACTTAATACGCTAAAGACCGAAGAGAGGGAGATTCTAGCTACGCTGAGAGAGACAACCGGAGCGGAAGAAGGAAAGCCGGTAGCTCTTGGAGTGATGGCAGGAAGAATAGGAGAGGAACAGAGACAGGCACAGACCAAACTAGACTATCTCAATGTCCGGAAAGCTACCATAGTTGATGAACTGACCACAAAATACAATGCGATCAACACCTTTATCAATTATGCCGGTCTTGACTATCAGGATGCCGTTAAAGCCTACGAGGGAGAGTTTGCGAGGAATGTAGAGGTCCAGAATATGTTGTCCGGATTCAGGAAAGAGGCGTGGACATATGCCACAGATGCGATAAAACTCAATGAGACCATTAAACAGAATCAGATAGACAACTCAAGAGCCAACCTTACCACCATCACCAATGCCATCACTTCCGGTAACATGAACTACGATTCACTTTCATCAGATACTAAACTTCAGATTCAGAAGTTGGAGATCCAGTCAGGTCTACCAATCGGCACAGTTGGAGGATTACAGCTATCGGCCAAGGACAAGATACTTGGTTGGAGCGATGATAAGACACAGGTGATGGTCTCGGATGGTAATGGAGGACTCAAACTGGTGAATACAGGATTCAAAAAATCTTCAGGAACAACCAAACTATCAGCCACTCAGATAAACGAAGGCAAGCAAAAGGTGATTAAATTAGGAGGTAGTGCCGAGGACCAGAAGAAGATAGAGACCGATATTGATTATTACAATTGGGTTATGGCACAGCCTGATCCAGAAAAAGACATAAAATACTGATATGAGCTTATACGATCAATATGAAGAAGAGCGAAAGAAAAAGAAAGAACTAGGAGAGCCGACAACAGGAAGCTCTCTATATTCTCAGTATGAGAGATACCAGAGTGGAGCGAAAGAGGAAGAGAAGAAACCCTCTCAGATGGCGGCAGAGGAACAGAAGAAGCCGGGACTGATTGAATCCATCAAGTCAGGATTTGGTTCATTCTTCGACCAGATAACCGGTAAAAAAAAAATAGAAGAGAAACAGCCGTCTGATGAATCTATTAAGGTCCTCGAAGAAGCCACAAGCCAACCTAACACACAAGCATTAAAGCAAAAGAACATCTTTGATGATTTCATTGACAGGGAAAGTGCTTCATCGGCTCAGTTATCAGAACAGGGTAAGGAGATAATAAAGGGATACGATGAAAGAAGAATAGAAGGTAAGGGTACGCTTGATTGGAAGGACAAGATATACGATATCGCCGCAGATCCATCACAACTGGCACCGTTCATTTCGTCAGCTACGGAGATAAAACCATTGGTAGATTTGTTAGGAGCTTCAAACAGGCTGAGAGAGGGTAAGGCAAGTAAACAGGATTTAGTAGATATTCAGAATTTTCTCGCAAGACAAAATCAGGATAAGACATTTGGATACAAGGTCCTCGATGTTATTTCACAGATACCATCATTCGCCGGAGAGCTTTATTTAACCGGAGGCTCCTTTACTGTTGGAAAGAAAAGCACAATAAAGGGACTTGAGTTCATATTGACTAAAGCCGGTAAAGAGTTGGTAGAAAAGGATCTGGAGAAGTTTGGAATGAAAGTAGCCATAAACATTGCCGGAAGAACCCTACAAGCTCCTATTGCCGGTGCCACAAGGATAACAGCAGATACGGTCCGGAGACAGGTTGAGAGTACCCTAACGGTTGAGGATATGAAGGATAAGGAAGATTTGACTACATCCTTGGGTAAGGCGTATTTAGATCAATGGGTGGAAACAGTCTCAGAGTTTAGCGGAGGTGCCTATGATGAAGTCTTGGGAGCATTGAGTAAGCCGATAAAGAACAAGATCGTCAAGACAGCCATATTCAAGGCTTTTGAGAAAGTGAATCCGGGGAAACTAGCACCTGATGTTCAGAAAGTATTTACTGAGATAGGTTACAACGGTGTCATAAATGAAATGTTGGAGGAAAGGACCGGTGAAGTTGCCAGAGGCTTATTGAACAAGGTTGGATTAAGCGATCAGGAGTACAAGATACCGTCTAAAGAGCAGTTGTTGGTAGAGTTGATTGCCTTCTCGGTCCCCGGAGTTACCGGTATGGCAATAAGTGGAATTGAAAACAAGATTAGCATGAGACCGGAAGCGGCCAGAGATACCATTGAGATATCAGACTTATCAGGAACAGAGGCAGGAGATGAGATAGAGAAGTTGGCGGCACAGGCAGAGAAAGAAGGTAGGGAGATTTTAGTAGATCCGGCAGGACAAGCTGGTAAGGTATTTGTTCAAACACCGGGAGGTAACACCATAGGGTTAGAGTTGGGTGAAAAGACGGAAGAAGAAAAAGGAATTACCGCCTATCACGGTACCAGCCAAGATTTTGATACATTTGATGAGACTAAGTTAGGCTCATACAGTCAGGCGGTAGATGCCAAGCTAGGATTCCACTTTACCGATAGTAAGGAAGTGGCAGATCTATTCGGTATTCCTGAGAAAACCAAGGAAGTAACCCTGAGCATTAAGAAGCCATTTGATGTGGAAGAGTTTGTTGGAGGGAGTTTGGAAAAGAAACAGGAACTTTACCGGATATATTTTGGAGAAGAGCCTGATTTAGAGAGCGACCAATGGGATACCTTCGAGGGAGTGATGGATGATGGTGTTACTTTCAGCCCAGCAGAGTTTAAGAAAGAGATTGCTACACAACCGGAGATAAAACAAAGGATGATAGATGCCGGATATGACGGTATGACATTCAGGTTAATGCCGGAGGATGCTTTGATGGCGTATGGGGAGGGAATAAAAGTTGATAAAGAGATAAGAGAATACATCGCTTTCTATCCTGAACAGATAAAAATAAACAAAAATGGTAAGGAAACAGGCACAACGAAGCCTCAGATTGCCCCTAAAACGGCTCCGGGTGTAGTTGAACCTGAAATAAACACCCTGATAGAGAAAGCAAGAGCAATTGAGAAAAAAGGTAATGACAGATTCGGAAGATATTGGGCCGATAAGGATATTGTCGGTGTTCCGGTAGGTCCTCACAATGAAAACTGGAAAGCATTTTTGACTGATGAAGAAAAGGCAGAACTTGCCAAAACCGATGAGCAGATAGCGGATATGAAGAAGAAGGCGGCAGAAAAGAAAGAAGTAGAACCGGCAACCAGCGAGGAAAGAGATGATGATGTATTCAAGAAGGAGATATTTGGAGAGGAAAAGGATTCCAATGTCATTCTTAATAAGATTGAGGATTACAGTAAGGATGAGCTAAAGGTATTCACCCAAGACTTAAACCAAGAAGAGTTCAGGAACTTGGCCCACAACTCCTACCTATTCAAATCAGGAGTAGGCCTATCCTATACCTTGGGAGATCTTTACAGGGATAGCGTAGGAGCCAAGAAGATGTCTCAATTTAAGGTAGGAGATATTGTCGAGGATATTTGGTGGAACAAAGAGAATGGTCAGTATGGAGGTAGGAGGGAGATCTTGGAAATGCCCAAGCAAAGTAAGTCCGGTAAAAAAATAGTTCCCGGAAGAGAGAAGGACTTGGAGACAGGAGAAATTACCGAGTTTGGTAAGTACGGAGATGGAGATCAGAGATATATTCTTTCCCCCCAAGGAGTAGAGGGGACAAGGGAAACACCTGCCGAGAAGGTAACAAGGCTAACCGGAATACCAGTTATTGATGCTACAAAAGAAGAAGTAGTCTTTGATAAGGAACCTCCTAAGAAGTATCAGAGAGAATTTAACAAGAAAGAGCTGGAAAAAATGGGATTTTCCGGAGAGGCTACTGGATTTTTAGATAAGGCAGAACAGATAGATACGATCAAAGGAGAGCCAGCAGTAGCATCGACACTTTCAGATGATGGACATCTGGCTGGGTTTGCGGTGGCAAACAAATTCCAAAGACAGGGAGTGGGTAAGAAATGGATACAAAATTGGCTTGATACTTTTGGTGTATTAAGGGTAGATTCTCCCAATGAAAATATGCTTGCTCTTCTTAGAAGTGTGGGTGAAGTTGAGTACGATGAAAACCTTGGTATAGCCGTTTTGACACCGAAAGAGGGACCGGAGAGTATAATTAAACCAAATGAAGAAACCGATCAGGGTAGGGAAGGAATTGATAGATCCGGACAACCACCCGATACTATACGAGAAGGCACAGAAGAACAAACCGGAGCTGGTGAGGCAGTTGAAGTCAGTAGCGGAGAAGTGGCACGAAGGGAATCTGAGGTCGGCGATACTGGCATTAGAGAGCGACTTACAGCACGGATAAGCAATTTTCCTACTGATTTACTGGATAAGGCCGAACAAGACTGGTTAGAAAACTATTCAGATATTTTTGATAAAGAGAAGAACAGTAAACTCAAGGAGGATTTAGAGGGAGCTTTTATAGCCAAGTGGCACAGAAAAGCGGTAGCGTACGATGTACCGGTCCAGAAAACAGCCAAGGACCAAGTGGCGATAAATAAACAGGTAGAAGATCTTATCGTCGAGAATAAAGATATATACACCGAAGCCGAGAAAGATATCCTTAGACAGTATTCAGGTGCCGGAGGGTTAGAGAAGGCCGGAGCAGAGGGCAGAGGGCTTTTAGATGAATATTACACGCCTAAACCTATCGTAGACTTCATGTGGAAGAAGGTTAATGAAGTAACCAAGTTTGACGATAGATCGGCAGTAATGGAGCCTTCAGCCGGTATCGGTGGTTTTCTGGCTAACGCTCCAAAGGAAGGAAACAAATTTGCTTTCGAAATCAACAAGACCTCCGCAGAAATAATTAGGATACTTTATCCCAAAGTCAGCGTATTCAACCAACCATTTGAAGAGTTTTTTATGGACAGTAGAGGCAATAAGAAGCCATTATTGTTTAACGAAAAAAATCCGGGTTATTCTTTGGTAATCGGTAACCCTCCATATGGAGAACATCGTGGCCGGTATCTAGGACTAGGAGAAGAGCCAAAGATAGTCAAGTACGAGGAATACTTTATGAAGAGAGGCATGGATCTACTGAAAGAAGATGGTGTGATGGCCTATGTAGTTCCTTCCGGATTCCTGAATAGTAGCTGGACATATGCTAAAGAAGCTATGGGAGCGGAAGGATATCTGGTCGATGCTTACCGGCTACCTAACGGTGTATTCGGAACAACATCAATCGGAACCGATGTGCTTATTTTCAAGAAACAATCATTACCAAAGGATGATACGAATACATCTCTTTACAGACTGGCCTTACAAAAGAGGCTGAGTGATATGAGTGATGGCAAATTCTTTACCGACAATCCGGATAAGGTACTCGGTGAGATATCCAAGGGTACCGGTAATTACGGAGCAGATGAGGTCAAGGGAACGCTGGAAAATGCCATACAAAGAGCAGAGGGTAAAGCGACCATTGTGAGAGATGAAGTACCGGAAGAAGTGGTCCAAGAGAACCAAAAGGAGCAGAAAAAGGAAGTTGAGGAAATAAACGAGGCCGTCAAATCCCCTGTAGAGCCTCCGGCCAATAGGGTGCCGGTATCCAAGACCACCAATGAGATAAACAAAAAGGCTCAAATCGTGCCTAAGAAGAAGTATAAGACACAAAAACTAAGTGGCACGGTTAAGGCAGATGTCCCCATGTGGTCCTCCGTCAATGTTACCGGAGAGCTTAATAGTCTCTATACAGCTCAGTTTGATCCAAAGACTTTCGTGAACAAGGAAATGGCAATCCAAGTAGAAGATGGAGTGGTCAGTTATTACCCGAACATCAACTACTACCAAGGCAATATCTATGAGAAGCTGGACAACCTTGAACTGATGAAGGATAAGATAAGTCCTGCTCAGTACGAGATTCAGAAGAAAGGACTTGAGGCTATATTACCGGAGAGACAATCACTCGCTGATACGAGACTTCAACCAATAGCCGATTTCGTAAAGAAGATTAAGCTGGATGATGGCAAGAGGCTCATAGATGGCTTCAGAGACTACCTGAGACCTCTACCTTGGGCCGCTTTCGGTGGCAGTTCCAGTTGGGAAATAGAGGGATATTTACAGGGAACAATCGTCAATACCGGAGATAAACAGCAGAATATAGAGGTCAGGAAGAGAAGAAGGGATGTCGGTAACAGTCTATTCAACCGATATTTGAGTACATCACTTACTCAAAAACAGAAGAGTGATATTGAAAATGAGTATAACCGAGCCTTCAATGCCTATTACCGGCCCGACTACAAGATGGTCCCACTCATAGGAGAAGTAAACGATACTTTCAATCCTAAAGGTAAACCCGGCTCACATCCACTCGAAGTCAAAGCGATTCAGAAAGAGGGTGCCGCTTTCTTGGCTACCAAAGGAGCCGGAGCCTTGGCTTATGATGTCGGTGTTGGTAAAACAATGACAGCCATAGTTGCTATCAATGAGGTGATGGCAAGAGGATGGGTAAAGAAACCTCTTGTAGTGGTCCCAAATGGCACATACCAGAGTTGGGTGAACGAGATATCGGAGATCATACCGAATGTCAAAATAAACAGCCTGATGAACCTTGGAGCCGCTTTCAAGGGAGATCTCAAGAGTTTGGAGATAGAAGATGGAACCCTATCCATCATTACCTATGACGGCTTAGTCAAGCTAGGCTTCAAAGATGAAACATATCAGGAACTTACCGGAGACCTCCGTGATGTCATGCTTGGCATGAATAACACCAAGAGAGGTGCCGAGAAGGAGGGAGCAGAGGTAGATAAACAGATAGGAAGAGCTATTAAGGGTACGAGCAACCAGAGATTCTTCGAGGACTTAGGCTTCGACCACATCACCATTGACGAGACACACAACTTCAAGAACATCTTTGCCGGAGCCAAGCTGGATAAGGGTACCGGTAATGAGTTTAGGAATGTCAGAGGATCCAGTTCAGCCAGAGGTATCAAGGCGTATCTCATGGCTCAGTACATCCTCAAGAATAATAATAACCGGAATGTCTTTTTACTCTCAGCTACACCTTTCACCAACTCACCGCTAGAAATTTACTCCATTATGTCTCTCATGGGTAAGAAGAGACTGGAACAGTTAGGACTAAAGAATGTCAATGATTTTATGTCCCTCTTCATGGAACTTAAACCCACCTTCCAAGTCAAAGCAGACCAGAGTGTCAAAGAGGAAGATGTTATCGAGGCTTTTCAGAACCTACAACAGCTACAAAAGATTGTTACCGAGTACATAGATTTCAGAACCGGAGAAGAAGCAGGAATAGAGAGGCCGGGCCTTGTCAAAAAGACTATCACCATGTCAATGACACCTCTTCAAGTGGACTACACGACACAAGCACAGCCTCTATTCGCCGACAAAGAGAATGGTGGAGCCATCGTAGCTATTACCGAGCTTCAAAACATTACCCTTTCACCGTATCTATCTCGATTCCATCGTGGAGGTTTTACTTACAAAGAGTTTGTTGAGAACTCACCCAAGATCAAATACGCAGTTGAAGGAGCCAGTCTCACTCTCAAAGCCAATAAAGATGCCGGACAAGTTATATATATGCCTCGTGGTGTAGATCAATTCCCTCTAGTCAAAGAATACCTAATCAAAGAAAAAGGGTTTAAGCCGGGAGAGATAGACCAGATAGTAGGAGGCATGAGCATAGATGCCAAGCAGAAGATAATGAATGACTTTAATTCCGGCAAGGTGAAGATTCTACTTGGTACTGAGGCTATTAAAGAGGGAGTGAACCTACAAGAGAGAGCCACCGACCTGTACTTCTTACATCTACCTTGGAACCCGACAGATATGATCCAAGTCTCCGGAAGAATATGGAGACAGGGTAATATGTGGGCCAATGTTCGTGTTCACTACCCATTACTGGAAAACTCAGTTGATTCATTCATCTTCCAGAAGTTAGAGACTAAGGAGAAGCGTATCAAGAACCTATGGAGCTACAAGGATAAAGTCATAAATGTAGGAGACTTGGACTTCGAAGGAATGAAGCTCGATCTCATTACAGATCCGGTAATCAGAGTGAACGCAGAGAAGAGCTTTATGACCAAGGTCGAGAGAAGCAAACTAGAACAGCTAAAGGTAGAGAAGAGCTTTACCGAGACTAAGATAGCGAAGATCGTGGAGGCAAAGGACAATCTCAAGAACTATCAGAACAGTTTGAAAGAGGCTGATGAAGATACCTCAGAGTACCGGTCCCAAAACACAATTGACTACTACACCAACAAGGTTAAGAAGGCTCAGGAGGAAGTAACCATGAGAACATCCGAGTTGGTTAATAAAGGGATCGATATTAAGGACCTTCAGAACAAGTCTGATGAGATGGGAGCGAAAGTAAAGGCTCAGGAGGATATAGTCAGCAATCTTGATGAAGTATTCAAGGCCAAACTGGAAGTAGCACAGACACAGAAGAATACACTTCAAGCCAAAGAGAATAACTTTGCCGCTATCCTCAAACCGATTGTTGATGAAAACAGGACCTTCTTTGTGAAGAGAGCCGGACAGGAAGCCGTCAGGAGTGCCGACAGCACCTACAAAACACCCTCCGGTAACGCAGATATAGGCGGTTACAACTTGGATGTTGAGAGTGCCGAGAGAATGGTAGAGAACATCAAGGCAGTTGAGTTCCCTGAACTGCTACGCATGGTCCAAAGTCTTACCGGTGATACACCTACTCTTAAATCATTCAAGAGAGCCTTGGGGAGATTCTATGGTAAAGGAGAGGGAATCATTAAGATGTCTCCGGAGATATTCAAGGATCCTAAACTTTCAGTAAGAGTATTCGCTCACGAGATAGGACACATGGCAGACTTCTTCCCCGACAAAACACTAGCCAGAGGAAATATGATCGGCAGGATACACAGCTTGAATAAGTACCTGAGAGGACACTTCGGAGACAAGGAAGTAACCAATACGAATATCAGGAGTGAGCTTAAAGAGTTATCTCAGGAATGGAAGCCGTTTAATGAATTGGAGAATCCTAAGTTTACCGGATACCGCTATTCATCTAAAGAGCTTTACGCAGATGCCATATCGGTCCTGTTCAATGATCCGGCATTACTCAAGGAGAAGGCTCCTACCTTCTACAAAGCCTTCTTCGAAGCTCTTGATACTAAACCGGAGATACTCAAAGAGTTTAATGACACATGGAACTTAATCAATGAGGGAGAAGAGGCGGTATTCAATGCCAGAAACGAGGCTATGGACAAGGCATACAAGACAGCAGAGGACAAATGGACCGCCAAGACAGTCGAGAAGAAAGCCAGAAAGTTAAATCTGCTACACACTCTTCAGGTCCTATTCGATGACAGGAACGCACCACTTAATCGAAAGGTAAATATTGCCAGAAAGAAAGGTTTACAAATAGACGATAGATTCAATCTCATATCGGAGTATGCCGGACTTAATTACCTTGACGGTAAGTTAAAGAACTTCGTCAATGACAACTTCACACCTGCTTACGATCTCATGAAGGAGGTAGACGGAGGATGGGAGACACTAGGCAAGGTCCTACAACTTGAAAGATCAGCCAACGAGAGAGGTGAGCTGGCTAATCCGGGTGGATATTCGCCGGCAACCGCCAATGAACAGTTAGAGGGATTGAAAGCACATACAGCTCCGGAAGATTGGGCCAAGGTAGAGAAATCTCTTGGACTATTCCGGTCAGGTATGGATGCGGTAGTGAAGATGGCAGAAGATGTCGGTTACTACACACCACAGATGTTGGAGACCATGAAAGCCAATGAGACCTACGCTACCTTCCAAGTGATTGATTACCTTGATACCTACATCAGCTCCGCCATCCACAAGCAGGTAGGAACCCTCAAAGATGTTGCTAATCCGGCCACCTCATCCATCATGAAAGCTATCTCCACAATGAAAGCCATAGAGTACAACAATGCCCGAACAATGGCGGTAGACTTCCATGCCGAGGCTTTTGCCGATGAACTTACACCGGCCAAGAAGTACCACGATGGTAAGAGGTGGCAGATTTTAGATCCGAAAGAGCCAACACAGGGCTTAGTAACCATAATCAGGAACGGTAAGCCGGAGGGATATTACATGGAGAAGGAGACAGCCGATACCATAAACAGAACGAATGATAAGACGATCATGTTAGCGGCCAAACTCTCACAGAAGCTCACCGCTTCCAAGATATATCGACCTCTCTTTACCAGTCTGAACTTAGGATTCCAGTCATTTAATGCGGTCCGAGACTTCATGAGGTACTGGAAGAACATACCGGACAGGTCCCTGAAAGACGCTATCACCTCATTCCCAAGAGCCTTATACCGCTACAAACAGGCTTCAGGACACGCATGGAACAGAGTAACCAGTAAACCTGATGCGATTATTAAAGCGATGGAGAACTCCAAGATACTTGGACAGACCTACAATGACACCTTTGGGGACGAAGTAGATCCGGAAGAGAAACAAATAGAGAGAGTGATGAATAAAGCAGGAGTAACGGTCAAGGCCAAGAAGAGAGGTTTACTGTCTCCGGTATATATGCTCCTTGATGGAATCGAGTTACTAGGAAACTACATTGAATCTCTACCCAAGGTGGCAGGATACTTGGAACTTAGGGAAATCATGCCGGAAAAAGAACTGGCACGGTTTATCAGAACAAGAATAGGCTCTCCGGACTTCCTCACAAGAGGTACATTCACTCCGGTAAGTAATAACATCTTCCTCTTCAGTAACGCTATCAAGGAAGGTATGAAAACTGATTACCAGTCAGCAACGGATCCAAAGACAAGAGGTGGTTTCTGGTGGAAAACAATAATAGCCAATGTACTCCCCAAAGTGATTCTGATGGGTATTGGAGCAGGACTATTCGGTGATTGGTGGAAGAAGAGGCATGATGATATGTCCGAGTATGACAAGACAAACTACAATCCTCTGGTTCTTGGAGTGGATATAAACGGCAAGACTATTTACCTGAGAATACCTCAAGACGAGACCGGCAGGTTCATAGGTGGCCTATTCTACAAACTGGCTACGATGGGTGGAGAGAACGGACTGGATATAACGGACCTATTCGATGTATTCTCCTACGGAGCAGGACAAATGCCTAACCTTTCCCCTGCCATTACAGGTACTTCAGCTATTCTCTCCTACATGAGCGGTCAGAATCCATATGACGAGTTCAGGCACCGCAACATAATACCGGATGCCGCTTTCAAAGCCGGTCCCAAGTATTCATTCCCCATATTCATGGACTGGCTCATCAAGAATCAAGGAGCAGGAGTGATAATGCCAAGCTATACACCAGAGGGAGATTTAACCAACTTGGAGAAGATTCTTAACTTACCGTTAATATCCAACATCTTAGGCAGATGGGTGAAAGTATCCGATTATGGACAGAGCGAGACCTTGAAGGAAATATCGACAGAGGCCGATAAAGAAGCCGCACAGAAAACACTAGAAAACCGTCAGGCGGTCAATGACGCTATCAAGGCATACAAGGCCGGTCCTAAGACGGCAGAGAGGCGTATAGAGGCGGAGAAGGCCATGATTAAAGAGAGGCTAGGAGAAGGACCATACGACAGTAAGGAGAGAGAATCAGCCAACCGCCTGATTAGTCAATTCAAGGTCGGACTTATCAAGGGTAACGCAGATGCCAATACAGATGCGATCATTTACGCCAATACCAACGCCGAGAAGGTCAAGATACTTCAACACATCAAGACAGGAATGGAAGAGGCGGAGTTCAAAGACTTCGTAAACGGCCTACACGACAACAAACTCATAAGTGATGAAGTCATTATCGAACTCAAAAAGGCGATACCGGAAACAACTAAACAGGAGAGCCTATTAAACTTCAAGTTGGTTAAAGAGGCCTTTGCCGCAGAAGATCTGGTCGGAACATACAAGAGCATGACTTGGAGTAAGGATATTCGGACCGGATGGGAGAGATTCTTAGGCGGTGTTCAAGCCCTGATTCCCGGAGAACAAGCACAGGAGAATCCGATAGAGGGTATTACTGAGAAGCAACTGGTCCAGAGTGATAAGGAACAGTATTGGAGAGCCATGACCTACCTGAAAGCAAAAGAGCCGGGTTGGTACTTCTACAATGTTGGTGAGAAGGTTGAAGAGAGGATATTGGGAGGCAAGCTGAGTGATCCAAAGATAAAAGAGAAGTTTGGTCGTATAAGCCCATTACCTGAGACACCTCAGAGCGGTCCTAAGCAGGTAGAAGCCATTACAGTACCTAAAGACGAGGAAGCAACCCAAGAAGCCACCAGAAGGCCGGGTAGGGTAACACAGCCGGCCAAGGGTACACCGCCTATCAAGAATCCGGATAAGGAGATAACCCTACCAAGTGGAGAATCGGCAACAGTTTTCGCCACTCCTTACGATGATTACCTCGATGCTACATTTGGAGACAAGGCAGATGAAGCCAGAAGAGTGCTAAACAATGATGGTTCATTCGGTGAGAATCCATCCTACAATCCCGGAAAGGGTTTTGTGAACCCTGATGGAGCAGAACAGGATATCAATTACATAGAAGGTCATTGGGGAGAAAAGGGATATGAGAAGTATGTTTCCTCAGTTACCGGAGCCAAGGTTGATAAATCGGATCCTAACGCAGTTGTGAGCAGGGATATGGGATTGATGAGAATAAACAACGGTACCTACTACGATTTCATGAATAGAGCTAATCGCCGGAAACAAATGGAAGAGATTGGAATAACCAGTATCGAGGACCTGTATGATCCGGAGAAGAATATAAAGGTGGCTAAACTCAACTATGACGAGGGTGGATGGATTCGATGGTATGCCGCTCCGGATGACTTGAAGTAAATGGGAGCGGCATACCATCGTGAGATTTCCGGTAGGAAGTACAGGAACTAAAGAAGAATTTGAAAGAGATTGGTATGATGCTCAACCATTTGGGAGACAGACTTCTTATGGCTATCACGAAGGAGCGGATATAAACAAGAGGACCGGAGGCGATACAGATATAAACCAAGAGCTTAAAGCTATTGCTCCGGGAAGATTGGTCTATTACCACTATCTCACTCATCCCACATCAGGATTCGGCAGACACTTGGTTTACAAGATCAATGGTCCTTGGGGAAGCAGATGGGTAATGTACTCACACATGAGCGAGCTTGACTTCTTAAAAGGTGAGCAGGATGTCAATGAGGGACAGATAGTGGGTAGGATAGGTAAATCTGGTACGACAGTAGCTCATCTTCATTGGTCCATATACAAAGAGGATCCGGTAGGATTTGGAATAGACAATATAGCCAACAACTTAGATGAATTGAATCGATTGTGGGAGGATCCGGTCCAGTTTGTGAACACATGGCTGGTTGCTCCTGTACCGGTCCCTGTACCTTCTCCGGTTACAGACCAGTCTCTATACAACTTCGGTCCTGCTTTTGGAATCTTAGAGCTTCAAGCGGCCAGATCTATTTTGAATGACCAGAAGAATCAGATTCTCTCTCTTCAAAATCAGGTAACCAATGCTCAGAATGACTACAACGCTCTCAGGACACAGTACAACAGTTTGAAGAATAGAATTAGAACCTCGGTCAATACCGCTATCGACCAAACCAATTAACAAACAAGGCTAATCCCCTATCAAGGATTGATTATGGCAACAGAAACAGAGATCGAGGTCCTATTAAGCCAAAACAAGATAATGGGAGAGAGGCAGGATGACATGAGAAAGCAACTAGATACCGACAGAGCCACACTCGACCAGCTTAAACTAGATCTCGATAAAATTACTAACGGACAGAAAGCTATATTCAACCAAATGGCAGACTTCAAGGAGGAAATGAGACAGATGTTAAAAGATACGATTGAGAGAGAAGTACCTAGAGCGGTCAAAAAAGCTATCTCCAAGGAGTTTGAGCTGATTGAAAAAGAGAATCCACGAAAGAAAATAGTAAGGAAGAGCTTGTGGAGGAGAATGTTCAGGAAGTAAAAAGAATGCCGGTGATTAAAACTTAACTTGGAGGTTAGTTATCAACCCGGCATTCTCTCGAAGCTACATGGCTTTGAGTAGTAATATACCATATTCATAGTACATAAGTAAAATTCACCGGATATGTTATTATTAATCTGAAGCCTCGCACAAGGGAAAATTGAAAGAAAGTTTCATCGACTGTTATCAAGCTCAGTCGGCAGGCCATGCTTGATATACCTACAATTACCGCTCTATATTGTCTCAGAGCGGTTTTTGTTGCTATTATGAATACTGGATAACTTTGTGGATCGAGTAGATACCGTAAGGGTGTTTACACTAAAGAGAAACTCGGTTACTCCTTCAAATGAAGCCTCTCCGGAGGCTTTTATTTGACCTACTTGACAGGATATGATAATGTTTATTTAGCGTAATTCTTTAGCACAAGTCTGTTTTTTAGAGGGGTGGGACAAGGGAGGCTAAAGTCCCACGCTACCCACTCTTCGAAAAAGCAGATTTTTTATGAAAGAAGCATTTTGGAAGCCAATAGCAAATAAAAGAATCAGGACCAAACCAAGGAGACATCACACGGTTGTATGTCCCTACTGTGAGAGCAAATCTAGGAATATAAATTTCCATTACCGGAAGTATCACCCTGAGACAATCGAAAAATTAACCGGAGACTTTGGACAGATCACCGGAATTAGATTCTTTACCTCAACAAATGGACTGGAATAAGCTAAGAGACAACAAATGCCCGAAGTGCGGTAGGGATATTAAGCCGAAAATAGATTTTGGTTTGCTATGGTGTTCCAATACCATGTGTAGCTTCAGGATCTCTCCGGAACGATTTAATGAGATTATCAACAGCCCACCTCGATTCAAAGAGGAAAAGCACTACCGACCAAGAGATGAAGAAGCAGAGTAGAAAACCATCTAGTGTTATTAGAGAGGCTTTTATGATGTATCCGATAGTGGTAACACCACACGCTTCAAAAATTATAGAGAAAGACGATCTGTTTATTCCTAATAATCATTATCCTAGGAAGTATGCCAACCAGATGATTGATGGGGAGATAGGAGTATTAAATTCTTTTCTTGGTCCCCGGAGAATTATTGTAGATAAATATGTAAAAGCATGAAGAACCCGAATAAGATCATAGAGAAATACATAAACAAGTTGTTGGAGAATCCGGAAGTGGTAGCGTGTTTGGCCGCCGGAATTAAGTATGAACTTGAGAGTGATGGTAAGAGTATCAAGTTTAAGACAATCAATCCGGTAAAGTTTGTAAGAAACATTAAGGGAGACATCATTAGCGTAATCGAGAATCATTAACAATCTAAGCGGATGGAGTTCAAACTGCGGTTTCCGCTATATCAAGAGTGAACCGAGGCGATACTAACGACACGACACCGAATTGAATGTAGTATTGTACTAAAAAAAGCCTAGAGCAAGGTTGTGGCTAAGGCTTCATCCAAGAGTGAAATAGTCTCTATGGTTTAACAGAACACCTGAAATAAAGACCTTGAGAGGGGGGAAGGGGGGAGTGCGTTCCTTCTCTTCTCTAACCGATTGAATATAATTTAAGTAATATGAGTAAGGTAAATAGAAATAATCACCGTGAGTTTTTCCTTTCCTACTTTAGTAACGACAATCGGAATGAGGTACTGGAACTTCATGGTTTTATATTGTTCAAGCATTGGGATGGGAACCATAACAGGTGGACTGTGGATCTATTTACTCCGGAGAGTTACAAGGCGATGAAAGATAGACAACCGAGGGAAGTGGTCTCTGAAAGGCTATTTTGACGGTCCAGATCCGATTCGAACGGATAACCTCCGAATAGAAGCATTTTGTCATCTATTGTCGCTCTATCCCACTTGAGCTACTGGACCATGAGACCAGTTTATCACCCTTTTTTAGAACCGGTCCGAAAGGAGGGACTTGACATATGATAATATATCCCTATACTAATATACAGACAGGATTAAAAATCAATCATAGAAAGGAAAAACCTAATATGAAGGAAGTTACCAAAAAGAACGAGCAGGAGGAAAAATCCAAGAAAGCCTTGGTGTGTCCATATTGTCAGAGAATTACCAGCAAAACCCACACTCCGGATGATACCTATGTTTGTGATGAGTGTGGCTCAGAGTGGGATGCGGAAACCTATTAACAAATATCATAGAAAGGAAAAACCTAATATGAAAGTCAGAGAGCTTATTAAACAACTGAGGTATATCGATCCTGAGAATGAAGTGTTCCTTGGGGAGATCGAAGCGAAGAGAACCGGCAAGATGAAGAAAGTCTACGGAGATATCACCATCAGGTTTCACAACATGGTCCAGTTTGGACCGATTGACAGCGTGATACTTACCGGCCAGTACGGTAGTGAGTTGCACATAGCCAAAAGAAATGATTAACAAAACGATCAGCCAGAGGACCAGTTCTGGATGGGAGAAGAGAAAAAACAGAGGCAAGGAGCTATGTGATATTTGTGGTAATCGCTTGTGGGTAGGTCCGGGGAACACAGTTTACTGTAATACGGAGCATACCAAGCTAGAAAGCATCAAAAGCAAATGAGAAAACTCTACAACACGATCTTGGAGGAAATAGCCTACCGGCTACAACTCGCAGTTAACAAATTATTAAATAGTCAAATCAAAACAAAATGACAGGAACAGATCAATTCAAAGCGATGGGAGAGAGGATTAAGAGAGAATCGGAAGAGACCAAACCAAAGGAGGAACTGGCACCGGTCCGAGAAGAGGAAATTACCAAGGCAGTAGCCACGATGGATGTTATCAAGGAGAATCAAGAGCTGGCAAAGAGATATCAGCAAGCCTCTAAGATGGGTTCTGAGAACTTGTCCGGTGGTATGCCGATACTCAAGATACATTCCATTGGAAGAAGCACCAACGAGCTTTCAGATGGCTCAGAGCCTAACAATGGATGGTTCTACTACAAGCCGACTAAACAGCAGTTCGAGACCATAGATTGTCATATACTGGCGATCAGCCGAGGATTCAATACTCCAAAGCTAGGAGGAAAGCCGGGAGAGACAACCTACCAGCACCTATTATCCGGAGTGATGAAGGTAGACGGAGAGTACGCACCCTTCGTTATCTATCTCAACTCAGCCGGCCACAGGAACAGGATGTACGCTTTCGGTAAGCAGATCCACCAATTCACCCACCAGAGACCGATTGGGATACCTATGTTCGCCCTGAGTATCAAGCTATTCACGGTCCAAGAGAAGTATGAGTTCACCGGTGATGATGGAAAGAAGATGTCCGGTAAGTCATGGGTAATGGACTACGAGTTAAAGGTGAATGAAGATGGATCTCCGGTACTTGTCGGTGATGTCAGGGAGTTTGACTTCCTTGAAGAGAGTGTTATCAAGGCTCAGGAGATGATGGAGAGCATGATAACGAGCAAGGTAAGTGAGGAAGCTCAACCGGCAGTTATGTCAGATGAGACAGCCATACAGGGAGAAGAAGTGTTTACCGGTAAAGTTAAAAAAGATGAGGAAATACCCTTCTAAAGCCTATGAAACTAAAAAAACTAATCTGTAAAAGATGCGGCAACGAATGGATACCAAGAACGGAGGCTCCAAAGGTGTGTCCGAAGTGTAAGACACCCTATTGGAATACGCCAAGAAGGGAGGTCGGATCCAAATGAAGATACACAAGGTCCGGTCTCCTTTCATGAGCCGTTTAGGACAGTTTGAGAGTGGTAAGCAGACACTAGCCATAGGGCTTGATGTGAACGCTCTCAAGGGTACCGATATCTTCCGGTGTTACTTAGGAGCCAATACCAAGTGCTACTACCAGATTGAGGATAAGAAAGGGATCACCCTATCTATGGAGTATGGATCTATCTGGACCAATCCTAGAGGCCGGCAAGTAGCCATACTACCTCTTAAGGACTTTGAGAGAGTAGAGGTAAAGCAACCGGAGCCGGTGAAGGAAGTAGAACCGGAAAAGAAGGAAGAGATTAACATCCCATTATTTTAAGAATGAAAACCACTTACAAAAACAAAAGAGATCAGTATCAGGCCGAGGCTAATACTCAAAGAATTGAGAAGGAGAGACTCCAAAGAGAACTAGATTCCATTAAAAAGACACAGGCCGCACCCAAAAAGGGTTTTGAATGTGAGATCTATTGTTCAAATTGCCAGACTGCTTATTCTGCGATAGTTCCTTATGCCGGATCGGTAAAAGACTCCGGATGTGCTTACTGCGGAAAGACCGGTACTGGATTCTTTATTTCTCTTAATAAAACAAAAAGATATTAAATGAAAACAACACACAAAGAAAAACTAAGAATCAGTAGAGGTATGAAGGGAGGCTTTGGAGGCGAAGAATGGCAGGTCCGGAAGGATGCCATAGCCGAAGGGTTGAGAAATAAGGCATTAAAAATCAAAAAGGCAAAGGAGGCCAAAGCAAAATGATCATAATACTGCTGATTCTCGGATTACTTCTTGTTTTCTTCGGCATTTACTTCTTTCTTAAAGGATTGACGGATGAGATAACAGATCAGTACATCGGTAACCATGAAGAGATTATTAACAAAATAAAAAGTATATGAACACAAAGTTCAAACTAACAAAAAAGTTTAAGATGTGGTGCGGTATTAAGTTATGGAGGATTAAAGCCTTAAAAGACTTTGGTGATGTTTCCAAAGGAGAACTGGGAGGTCTTGTAGAGAAAGAAGATAACCTATCGGAAGAAAATAATGCTTGGGTGTTTGGTGATGCTCGGGTGTTTGGTGATGCTCGGGTGTTTGGTGATGCTTGGGTGTTTGGTAATGCTCGGGTGTCTGGTGATGCTCGGGTGTCTGGTGATGCTTGGGTGTTTGGTGATGCTTGGGTGTTTGGTGATGCTTGGGTGTTTGGTGATGCTTGGGTGTTTGGTGATGCTTGGGTGTTTGGTGATGCTTGGGTGTTTGGTGAACTAAAACTTGAGTTAGGATATTTTTTCGGAATTAGTTGGAATAAAGAAGAAATTAAGTTTGTAGATATTCCAGGGACTAATGACCGAATAGTTTGTAAGGGAGATATTAAAGTTTCAACCGCAGAAAAAGACAAGACAGTAGAACTTACCCTGGACGAGATTGCCAAGAAGTTTAATGTGGATGTTAAGAATTTGAAAGTTAAGAAATAACCCATTACCAACCAAATTAAAAACAGAATGATGTTAAAAATAAAGTTCCAAGGAAAAACTTACTACCTAACTTCTGGTTTGATGGATAGTCCAATAGCGACCAAGCACCAGTATACAAACGGCTTGGAAAGTTACGCCCACTTACAAACCAACGGAGAGATTTGGAGATACCATAAAAAGATTGGAGGTATTAAGGATATTGAAATAATCAAAGAGGTTGAAGACTTAAAGCCTAACAAAAAAGCTATGAGTAATTTATTTGAATGGATGTTTAACTAACCCCCATGACCACAAACAGTAAAGAAAAGAAATACATAGATTACGGAGATTGTCCTAAATGTGGTTATTTCCTAATTAAAGTTCACCCCACAGCTAGGTGTGCCAAAGGTATATGTGGTTTTGAGATGTCTTGGGAGAAATATAAAGCACTGTTTATTAAAAAAGAACTTGATATTAAATACTAACCCCTGTGACAGACTATAAAGAAATTGACAAAGAGAAAATTAAAATAATCGGTATTCTCAAGAAGCATAAAGTAATTTGTGACAATGAGAAATGTAGACATAACCTTGACGGATGTAATTTACCTTGGGAATTGACCCCTCTTTTAAAGGAAGCTGAGGAGAGGGGGAGGAAAAAGGGAGAGAGAAGTATGGGGGAGAAGATAAGGGAAATTATCGGAGAAAACGAAAACCTTTACGAGAAAGAACGCAAGTCAGGAGAATGGGATTGGAGAGTTCAAAGAGAAGAGGGTGGTAATGAAGTAAGGAACAAGATTAGAAAAGAGTTAGGCCGCATCTCCCCTCAATAAGTAAAGATAAAAGAGTATGAAAGAAATAGAATTACAAATAAAAGTTATTGAAGCCTTTTTGGAAGATGAAGATATAAGCTTTGGCTACGGAGTCCTAGAGCAAGAAACAGGTGCTACCAGAGCAGAGCTTAAACTAATAGTAGAACGACTAAAGAAACTTGACATGATTAAGCCAGTAAAGGGTTTGATGAACGATGATGGAGAAGTTGTTGGTAGTGGTTGGGGATTAACTCAAAGAGCGACACAAAAGAGTATTAGGGAGTGGTTAGTAGACTTAAAAAACCTATGACAACTAACACAAACTGGAGGGACAGGATAAAAATGACTTATGAACTTAGTGGTGGTCATTGGGTATTAAACATTGATGGAGAAGAAGTCAAAAGACTAGAGGTGTTGGATGAATTATTCAAAAGCATTGAAGACCAAGCCCTCAAAGACCAGAAAGCTGAGTTGTTGAAGAGATTGCCGAAAGAGATAGAACATCCATTTTTTCCTAATGAACATGAATATGGATTAAATGATGCTGAGGCTGATGGCTTCAACGACTGCCTAGAAATTATTAAGGGGTTAATTAAAGGAGAATGAAAATAAAAAAAGGATTATTTACAACCGAAATAGAGATTGAACCAGGGGAATTAACCGATTTCCTTCATAGAGAACGCCCAGAATTGTTTAACACCTTGATTAGATGGTTGGGGAAATATCTTGATCTGAAATTAGTTAGTAAACCAATTAAAGAAGATTGTTGAAAACAAATGAAGTACAAACTAACCCGAAATCAAATAATTTGTGAAATGTCAGAATGGAGCGACCTAGATTTAAGCAATGAAACTGGGGTTCGGTCACAGTACCCATTGAGCCTGAGGTGTGAATGGAGAGGCAACTCTCCACCAGTTCTTTGAGCCTATCATAGAGGGAGTTAATTTATAACACCCCCGTAGTTGGAGGTGCGTGCCGAAGAATAAGGCAACAGGCTCCCTCTGTAATGGGTTTAATTAAAAATAAATAATGAACACAAGTAGGTACTGCGAGTGCGGAGAGCTTAAGGAAAGAGATGTAGATATGTGCGACAAGTGTAGAAGGATAGAGGGTATGTTGGCATGGAGGAAGTTCAAAAACCCCAAGAAGATAAACGCTCTCAAAAAATTAGGAGTGTAATTGTAATAATAGTTTATATAAATACTTGATAAATTGGACTAAAATAAATTGTTATCATGGAAAGATTGATAACAAAAATAACCTCCGAGGACCTGAAATCCATCCCTGATCTGAAAAGGCTGGTTCCTGATGAGGATTTTGTTGGATTAATCAAGGAATCAATGGCCGGTGAGCTATTCGGTCAGGATGAGGCTCTAACTGCTCTTGCCCGATGTGTAGCAAG
>Ga0209417_1001062_pt1 | contig 54157 bp, 77 predicted proteins | sample RifGroF2_FD_184002 | JGI IMG/M metagenome (GOLD analysis project Ga0209417, IMG submission 184002) | Groundwater microbial communities from Rifle, Colorado, USA - Groundwater F2 (SPAdes) (version 2) | ecosystem: Environmental > Aquatic > Deep subsurface > Groundwater | place: Rifle, Colorado...
GATTCCTTACAAGCACTTTACGCAAAAGGATTCGAAAACCCAACCCCAATTCAAGCACAAACAATCCCAATAATTTTAAAGAGTAAAATAGATTTAATTGGACAAGCACAAACCGGCACCGGAAAAACCGCTGCTTTTGGATTGCCCATTATCGAACTTATTTCTGAAAAAAATAAAAAAGTACAAGCATTAATTCTTGCACCTACTAGGGAACTATCTATTCAGATTGCAGAGGAATTGAATACCCTCAAAGGAAAGAAAAAAATAAACATAATACCAATTTATGGTGGGCAATCAATTGATATACAGTTAAAAAAGCTTAAATCCAATGTTGAAATAGTCGTTGGAACTCCGGGCAGAATTAACGATATGATTCGAAAACGTGCATTAGACCTCAGCTCTATTTCTTACTTAGTTCTAGATGAAGCTGACGAAATGCTCAATATGGGTTTTATTCCAGAAGTTGAAGAAATTCTTAAGAATACAAATGAACAAAAGAGAACCTTTCTTTTTTGTGCAACTTTTTCAAAAGCTATCCTAAAATTAACTAAAAAATATTTGAAGGAACATGAGCTAGTTGAAATAAAAAGTGAAACTAAAACAATTAATTTAACAGAACAACTGTATTTCCAAGTAGAAGAATCTGATAAGTTCGAAGCATTATGTAGAATTCTAGATTTCGAAATCAACTTTTATGGTATGGTATTCTGCAGAACAAAAGTTGACGTTGATAAAATTACAAAAAGATTGATAGATAGAGGATATGAAGCTGATTGTATTCATGGAGATATTACACAATCCCAAAGAGAAAAAGTCTTACATAAATTTAAAACTCAGAACATTAACATTTTAATAGCCACTGATGTTGCTGCTCGTGGAATTGACGTTCAAAATCTTACTCATGTTATTAATTATTCCATGCCTTATGATCCGGAGTCCTATGTCCATCGAATTGGTCGTACCGGTAGAGCAGGTAATGAAGGTACTGCAATTACTTTTGTTTCAAGAAAAGAAAGTAGATACTTGTTCGAAATCATGAAGTTTTCAGGTTCCAATATCCGAAAAGCTAATTTGCCCAAAGTAAGTGAAATACTTGAAACGAAAATTCAATGGATTAAAGAAGAAATATTAAATTTCGATAATGTTAATGTAAATCCTACTTTTGAAAAAATTGCAAAAGAACTTTCCAGCCAAATCAACCCGGATATATTGTTAACTTCTCTCTTGCATTTAGCATTCGGAGATGAACTCAATGTTTCGGACTACACAGATATCAAAGAAAGTAATGACAAAATTGGAATAAATTCACAAACTAGACTATTCATTGCTTTAGGCAAAAAAAATGGAATGACAAAAAGGTCAATTGTCCAATATATTATTGACAATGCAAAAACACACCAGAGTAAAATTAACAATGTTGAAGTATTTGATAATTTTTCTTATATTTCAGTCCCATTTCAAGAGGCAGAAATAATTCTCAATATATTTAAGAAAAAGAAAAAAGGTCAAAAAAGTATTATTGAAAAAGCTGAAAAAAGAAAATCTAATAGAAATTACTAAAACTTATGCCTGATTTAAATTCTTGTATTTAAGCAGTTCTTAATTTTACATCCAACAATTACTTAAGTGTGCATTATTCTGAATTTGCACTTGATTTGAAAAAATCGTAATTGAAAAAAATGAAGAAAAAGAAATTTTTGTTTTAGGTATATTGAAAAAAGTATAGATTTGGTGAATAGTATCAAAGAAAATCATATCAAATAGAATATAATTACAAATTTATTACCTATAAAAAACAAGCCCCTCTCAAAATATAGTCTGAAAGGGGCTGTTGTTATTTACTGAGTGACTCTAAGGGGATTCAGTCGCTAATATTCCTTTTTTGCTATATTTGTATTTATTTTTCTGATTGTCGCTGTTTAGCCTGTAATTTCCTTCATTTCTTTTTATCAATTTTATCATATTTGTTGCTATTTTTGTTTATTTTTGTAGCAAAATCAGTAGCAAATTATGAACACTTGTAATTTTTATTTAGCTTCATATATCGACAAAAAAAATGAAGCCCGTATTGCTGTTAAAATTGGCAAAAAGTATGAAAGATTACCTTGGTCTGTTCCTATTAAAGATTGGAATAAAAGTAAACAACAGGCTAATAAAACATACGAACATTGGTTTGTGCTCAATTCTAACCTCAATTCATTGAAGAATCATGTTGCTAATTATTTTATTCAACATCCTAATGCTTCACTTCATACTGCAATCGAAGATTTTTTTAATAATAATCATGAGACAGATGTAATGACTATTGCTGATTGCATGAAATTGGGGTATGAAGTCAAAAAATCAATCGTTGCTGAAACCAGACTGCGAGTTTATCGAGTTATATTAAGAGAGATTATTAAGGCGGGTATGGGAAATATACCAGCTGCGGAATTTTCAGTAACTCATCTTAATCAATATATCAAGTGGTTAATTAAGAGAGACATTTCCAATAATACAATATTTAGCAAAATATCTCAAATGAGAGCTCTTTTGTATGCCTATTCCAGAACTTACAAAAAGTTTAATTTTGATTTTTTTAAAGATACAGAAAAACCGAATACCTATGAAGCTGACATGATTGCTCATACTGAAGAAGAATTACAGGCTCTTTATGATCTGCAATTATCAGAAAGAACAGAAGTTGTTCGTGATGCTTATTTATTCTCATGTTATACCGGAGCAAGATTCGGCGATATAAAAGCGTTGAGTATTAAAACTGACATCAAAAATAATATGTGGCACTTAAGGACCGAAAAAACGAGAGATATTATTAAAATACCATTTAATAATAGAGCCAAAGAAATAATACAAAAGTATAAAGATATTAATCACTTTCCTTTGAGTTCTAATCAGAAAGTTAATAAAATGTTGAAAAAAATCTGCGAAAATGCAGGTATTAATAGTGAGATCAGAAAAAGGGGATATTCGGGGAGCTCGACGAAAAATGAGATATTTCCTAAATATGAAATGGTCGGTTTCCACACTGCAAGGCGAACTTTTATAACGCTGAGTTTAACCAAAGGAATTAATGCTGAAATAATCATGAAAATTTCGGGACATAAAAAACACGATACATTTAAGAAATATATTAAGTTTAGCGACAAACAAATCTCTGAAGAATTCTTGAAAAAATGGGAATAAAAATAATATATTGGCTAATATTAGCCATATTGAAAATAAATTAAAAATAAAAACAAAAAAAACTTGCAACTGTTAAAAAATACTTGCGTATGTCAATATTTATTTGTAATTTTGTATTGAATTTAATTTACAAATTAAAAAAAAAGAGGAAAATAAAATGAAAGCAGTAATATCAAAAAATGGGAAAGAAGTAAGAACATACTCAAAACCGAGTTTCGCTTCCACGCATAATTTTACAAATGCAGATGTAATCAGTTATTTTAAAAATCAAATTGTAGGTGGTTTTTTTAGCGAATATTTAATAAAATATGATGATTCCAAAATTTACGATGACAATAACAATGTTATTTGCGAATCTGAGCAAACAAATTTTGAATATGCAGATTATCAAATTAATATAGAGGTGTAAAATGAAAACTATAGCTGAAATAATTCAAGAATTGAAAGAGCAAGGAGTGTCTGTTACTCGTCAGTCGCTGTGGACTTTTGTCAAAAAGAAAAATCTTGTCACCAAACAATCATCTAGTGCTTTGCTTTTTGACGATGAAACATCTCAAAGAATCATTGATTATTATAAAATTAAGAAGGGGTGAGGATATGGATGATTACGAAATTCTCAAACAAGAAACATCGGGACTTAAACACTATTATGAATTTCGTGAACGAGAAGATTTACGTTTGCTACTCTATAAGTACCTTTCCAATAGAGCATACCTTAAACCTGCTACAGAAAGATTATATGATTTTCTTTGTGAAAAATTTTTTCCATGTGATAGATTTGATACCTACTATTTACCGGAATTGCATAATATTAATATTATACCAGATCCGGATATTAACTATTGTATAATTGATGAAGAATGGACAAAACCAAGATATAGTAACTTAATTTTTAGATATATATTTTAGTTGCAATGGGTAGATTAATTCACGCATATTCTACATGCTCGTCTGCCCATTTTTTTGGCTTTACTTAAACTTACAGACTTAATTTCTGCTTTGCAATTTCTTAATCCTTTACAGTTTTCGATGGAATGGTAAACTTTCGAGTAATTACCTGTGCAAATGTAGACATTTTCTTCAGAAGCCACTTGTGAAGAATTAATTAAGACAAAAATTAATACAAGAACTAAAAAGTAACTGAATTGATTGTTTTTATTCATAGTTACTGCTCTCTAATTTAATGTTTACTTGACTACCAAATTACAAATAAAATTTCAATAAATAACAAAATTGAAATATTTTTTTAATTAATCGAATAATCCGGATTCTTTTTGTTCTTTATCTAATCGGGTAGTTGATTTGGCATATACGGTCGTTTCGGATTTATAAGGAAAAGAAGGACGTTTGCCATCAAGCAAATCATCTACAGTGACGATTTGAATTTTGGGATGATTCCCAATTTTACCTTTGTTATTCGCCTCAATTTGCATGCCTGATGTTACCTGGTTGGCAAAGCATACAAACACTCCGATATCTGCTTTTTGTTTTTCTACAACATTCATAAATGCTCTTAAAGTTGCTATTCCAACATTGCCGCTTTTCACTTCAATAATTGCTATTCCTTTCCGCTTTTCCGATTCAGGCAATGCAAATGTAATATACCCATCGAAACCTCCATCTCCAGATTTCTTTGTGTTTGATACGCCCCCTATCATAAATTCAATAATCCAATCCTGGAACTGAACTCTGTGTTTGTCTGTATTCTGTGCAAGCTCTAAAGCGGATGCAATATCTTTTGGAAAACCGTCAACATGAATGTTTTTACGAATTTCCTGCTGTTTTAATTCAGGATAAGGTTTTACTAATCGGTCAATAATTAATTTCACCGCTAAATGAGAAATATCAACGCCCATCCAATTTCTGTTTAATTTCTCAGCAGCTGCAATTGTTGTTCCGCAACCACAAAAGAAATCAGCAACCAAATCATTTTCAGTAGATGAAGCTAAGATAATTCTTTCCATAAGAGCTATTGGTTTCTGAGTAGGGTAACCAAGACGTTCTTTAGCTGCTGGATTAATAATTGAAACTTCCCACCAATCTGGCATATAAGTTCCTATTGAATCTTCTGCTGTTGAAAATTGATGAACTCTTACTCCATCTTTAAATTCACTTGCTTGTTTCTTACCTTTCCATCTTTTAAATGTTCCTTCACTGTATGGTAAATATTGTACATTGAAAGTATTTATATTTGATTTCCCATAAAACAAAATAATATCATGACTTCTAAGATACCTATTATTACTTGCACTCCATTTTCTATAACACCACACTATTTCATTTCTAAAATTATTAATTCCAAATACCAAATCGCAAACCAACTTCAGATAATGACTCATTGTCGGGTCGCAATGCAGATAAAAGCTGCCTGTTTTCTTAAGTAATTTATGCATATAGTGTATGCGGATCGCCATTGTGGTAAGGTAACTAATCGCTGATTTAGAAATTCGAATTTCGTCAAGTGCTTTAATGAATTTATACAAATCTAAATCAAGCTCTTGAATTTCCATAAGAGTATCGTTATAGCTGACATTACTCCAGGTATCCGAGAAAGCTTCTTTTTGTGCTTTTGTATCCTTGAGATCTATATCTTCGAAGAGAACATTATAATTGCGTTTGGAATTGAAAGGCGGGTCAATATATATCAAATCAATAAAGCCCTCGGGATGATCCGAATGGAGCTTTTTCATTATATCTAAATTATCACCAAAATATAGTTGTTTCATGGTATCAATCTTCAATAAGTTCATTTTCTATTTAAAATATTTTCATCTCTTACCGATAAATTATCGGTATGGAGTGTATTAAAATCATTATCAGTAATATAATATTTAGAATCTAATTCAAAACTTTTACCGTCTGGATAATAAACACAAACTGAATCAATGACAATTTTATTATTACTTTTGTTTGTTGTAATACCTTGCTTAGAATATTCGGCTTTTGCCGAAAAAGTCCCTTTATCTGTTATAAATTTTCTTTTTTTTACTTCGCTACCTGTGCAACTCATCTTTTACCTCTTTTTATTTAATTTAATTATATTAATTTTCTCTTCTTTAATAGGTTGATATTTTATGAATTTAGTCACTATCGTTTCAGATGTGCGGTCCGGAACGGCAGGAGTATGGGACTGTGTGTTTGTTGTTTTTTGGAGCATTGTTTTGGTTATTTACAATTTGTTGAAGGTTTATGAATAAAAACCAAATCATTCCCAGTACACATTATTCGGTAATGAATTTCAACATTATCGAAAATGTAATTATTATTTAAGATATCGCAATCAGAATTAGTTTCTTCGCTATAATAGCAATTACATATTTCTTCAATTATATTATTGCTGGAAGTTGAATTTTTATTATCCATTTCAATTTCAAGAAAGTCAACTTTATTATTTGCAAAATAAATTACCATTGAAATAAAATCTGTATTTTTCCAATCGTACTCTTTGCCTGATATTAATTTGTTCTGACGTTGAACTCCCAGGGCGGTAGAACCGTCATCCAATTTAAACAATTCATATTTGACCTTCTTTTTATCGAGAATTTTAAATACTTGAGTTTTCGACATACCAGGTTTGATATTCATAAACACCGACATATCAAAATTACGTGCAAATGTGTACTGGAGCGTTAGAAGATTTACAATTAAAATTATAAAAATCTTTTTCATAATTTTACCTTTTTTTATTTTATTAACTTATTAGTTACAACTTTATTTTTAAAATATAATATTTCTAAGTACTGACCATTGTATTCATTAATTTCATCAATTTCCTGACCTAAATAATTAAAATATTTCCGAGAAGCAGGAATATCTTTGTAAAACTCGACCACACCATTTATATCCTTTTTTACTTCAATTTTTTCAGAACTTTCACGACACCACCATTTTGGATTAAAATATTCAAAATAATAAACGCCTGGCGAATTAACAATAATTGAATCGCCGATTACACCTTCTTTCGGTAATGTTGTAGAATGCCATGTAATAATACAATCATTAATGTATTCTGGAGGTATGTTTGCAATTAAAGTAACTTTATCCCCAAATTCTTTATACACGCCAGTCTGGGTAATAGTATTGTTCATTTTTGGATTAATGATTTGCAATTCCTTAAGGAATAAAGTATCGTATTCATAACGACCTTGTGAAGACTCGATCTTAGAAAAAAAGGTAAACTTAATAAATCTATTAACATTAAGCAAAAATTTGTCATATGGATTTAAACGTCCTGTATAAAGAGAATCATAGATTACATTGTCTGATGAAGTAAATATTGAAACATTAATAATTCTGTAATTTGTTGTTGCACCCCCTCCTACTAAATGCATATAAGCCTTAAATATAAAGTTGAAAGTAAGCGTATCAGAAGGCTTGAAGCCAAAATCAACGAAAATAGAGACTGCATTCTTCTCTCTTAAATCCATCAATAAACCCGAAGTCGAATCATAATCATTCAGTAATTTCCCTTTTTCGATTGGAAAGTCGCCCCATATTTCTGTTAGACCTCGAGTTAAGTGATTGCACTGCGACAACGTTAATGTTGTTTGAAAAATTAAAACAATTATTATAAAACTAATAAATTTCATATCAAACCTCAAAATATTTACATTAAATTTCTTGTTATTTTTCCTTTGACTAAAAATAAAGCAATAATCGATGTTTTTAAAATTTTAGTCTCACCTTTATAATTTGGATTAGAAGCACGTAAATTTACTAAATCATGGTTATCCTCATTCGGGTACATTAGTTTAATTGTCCTCATATTATCGGCTGTCTCATCAGTTATTACTAAATAAGCTTCACCCCACCAAATTATATCTAAATTAAACACTTGTTTGACCGCCACTATTTCGCCTGAAGCATATCTAGGATACATAGAATCACCGAAAACTGTAAAATATGCCGAACAATCATTGAAAGGTTTAAAATCAATATAGAAATCCGGCTCCATGGGAGTATCATTAAAACTTCGAACAATCGATGCGGTTATATCAGAAGGATAATACGGCACACCTGTCCCATTATGATTTATTGTTAGGCTGTCGCTTTTCATCATTTTACCTTCTCCATGTAAGTACCAAACGATGTTTAAACCTAATTTCTCAAGTTGATTTATTTTGTTTTTCGTTTGAAATACGCTTTCTCCATTTGCAGTATATTTCGACAAATCTGAATCCCTCATTTGCATAATTTCAGCAAATTCCTTTTTTCGCTTAAAATTTAATCTTATAAATTCATCTAATCTTGATTGGGGGGTATTCTTCATTTATTATAAACTCCTATAATATCCGCTAATAATTAAAAATTATTCATAAATGTGGAAAACTTTCTGCAAATATATGAAAGATTTTCTTGTTTTATTAGAATCTTTTTCTTAATTTAGCATTAAACATAAATGCAAAAACAAAAATAATGAAAATGCAATTAATAGAAAAGGAATTGATAAAAAAAAGATAAATAAATGATAATTATTTTAATCGGTAGAATAACGAAAAATTAATTTATTCAAATAATACAATAAAAGGAAAAGCAGAATAATGAACGACAGCAAGACTACAAAGGCAACAGCCGCTAATTCGATAAAAGAAAAATCAGCTAAAAATAATACCAATAAAAGTGTTAGTGAACACGACGCTGCGATTAACAAATTAAGTTTTTGTTTTTTTCTTAAAGCTGCGTATCGGGGTGCTATTGTTAGTGTTGGTTTCTGGTTATTATCTTTTTTGGAGGTTTCGTTTGTTTTTTCGGATATTTTCTCCAATACTTTGGCGATGATGGTGGATAGGTTTGCGATGCTGCCAATATTGGCTAAAATTTGGATGATATCTAAAATACTGTTCATCTTTTTATTCCCATTAATGTTTGTTGTGATATACAAACAAACCCGAAAAAACAATGCCAATAAATGTTACGATGCAATTAAGAAAATTTTTAATAATTAATGTATAATATAGGAAAGAATATGTCAATAAAGAAGAAGTACATGAGGGGGACTGCAGGGCATGTAGCCAAAATTTTGGGGATTACTTATGCTGCTGCAAGGCGACAATTGAATATGGGCGTGTTGAAAGCTACTAAAATTGCTTTAGATCACGAGGAAAAAGTTCTTACGAACGAACAAGAACAACTTGCTGCACTGCAGCAAAAAGAAACTAAGATTTCTGAAATGAAAAAGAAATTAGGTAAAAATGCTAGTTAGCATTTAATTTTAATAAACTAATACAAGGGGTTACAAAAATGGGTGGTTACACATCAAACTACGAGATCCAAAAACAAAAAATTTCTACATTAAGAAAAAGGTATTTTACCCAACTGACCAAATATACGGGGGTGCCTGGTAAAGAGGATTTCGTTAAAGACTTACATAGTAAATTAATCGACAATTTCAGGGAAGACAAATTTTTTCACTATGAAGAATGTCCGATATATTTAACATCTAATATTAATGTTAGTAAAATATGTTTGGCTTGCTTCGAGAAAAAATGTCCCGTGAATATCAAACTCAATGCTATGATTGAACAATTCGAAGGTACTTATGGTCCGGAAGGAGGGGGTAATAATCCGAATTCCAAAAACTCTCCAACGAAAGAAACTCCTGCTTCGAAAGAAGCTCCTGCTTCGAAAGAAGCACCCGCTTCGGAAAAAGCTCCTGCTACGGAAGAAAAATTAAATGATATCTCAGAAATATTTGATCCAGCCAAACAACCTGTGCAAACTGAAAAAGAAAGAATTTTGGCTTATCGGAATTTGAACACTAAGCTGATGAGACAGTGCAGTTCGATTTTGGAAGATGTTATGTCTGCGATAACTTTGTTGAATGCTTCTTTGGCTGCTAATGTTCAAGAAGAAATTAAACTTAACGAGCCGGATTATATATATTCCAATAATATAATCAAATTTAAATAAAATGGGGTTACAAATGAACACTGCAAAACAAAAAGCCGATCCAGCGGGAACTGAATCGACCAAGTCTTTTACCGGATTATCCCAATTCGGTAATGCAAAATTACTAAAAATTTCCTTCGACACCAAATTTAAAGTGCAAAATTTTACTTTTTGGATGTTCCAGGTAATTTACGAAATGCCTTCCGGTCATATCTTTATTCGGAATTTTCGGTTTTTGGGTTCACTTTCGTACAGGCAATGCTTATGCGAGATTCCTCAAAGCATCCCTTGCTCTGAAGAAAGGACTTCACTTAGTCAAATTCCTAATGTATTTAATAATGTAAGGAATAATTAAGATGGTTGTGCTTGTCGAATTGGATGATTTAAAACGAATTCTGAAGGAGGACTTGGCTCCTCTTATTGCAAAGGACGTGAAAGACGACCTGAGGAAAGAATTGCAGTTGTTGAAACCTGGAAGTAATAATTCATATGTGACTGTGAAAGAAGCTGCCGCTTTTTTTAATCAATCCCAATTTACAATTAGGAAATGGGTGAATAATAATTCGGTTCAGTCGAAAAAAATCGGCGGCACTATCTACGTAAAGATTACTTAAATAGGAACTGCCCCTCCAGTCATACAGTACCCAAGGGGCAGTAAAAAATATAAATATTTTCTAATTTAAAACACGAAGTGATATGAAAAAAATTACAAACAAGAATCAAATTTCTTCAACTGATATTTACGAAAGTATCGAAATCTATGCGAATAGAAGAAACACTCTGCGTAAGATAGTTGACGATATTAAGGAGAATGGATTCACTCCTGCTCACATTGAGTCAGAATTAGCTTCGATTGATTTGGCTGAAGTGATTACAGAATTGAGAGATCTGCCAACAAAAGAAGCTGTTCAAATCTTAAATAAACAAATCGAAAAATATGAAAATTTAATTAAGAGGTTAATAAAATGAGAGAATTAACTGAAGTTAAACCACTTTGGGCCGATAAATCTTTGAAAATGCCTTATATAATTCGAAGATATAATGAAAGAGGAATGAGGAATTATCATACTTTCTTTGATAATCAAATACATTATGTTTCCTCTGTGACCTCAATCACAAAGGTTGTGATGCCTACCAACGAGGGATTAATAAGATGGATTTCTGAACATGGGAAGGTGAAGGCTGAGCAAATTGCTAAGGAAGCGGCAAATTATGGCACTCTCATGCATATTGCAATGTCTCAATTCCTTATTAGAGGCTTCTTCGACTTTGACGCAGTTGATGATTTAATTCAAAGCTTCATTTTAGAAGAAAGAATTAAGCACTCAACTTATGGATGGGCTGACAGATTGAAAGCGGACGTGAAGGCATTTGAAGTGTTCGTAAAAGAGCATAACGTGAAGCCCCTCGCAATCGAAATCCCACTTATCTCCTTTGATATGCATCTTGGCGGTACACTTGATTTGGTCTGCGAAATGACGATTGGAAGCGGTCAAAATGGGGCTATCCTCAAAACAGATATTAAAAAGGATAATTTAAAAAGGATTACAGTTGTTATCGACTGGAAGTCGGGACGTCACGGCTTCTATCCTGAACATGAAGTGCAATTGCATCTCTACAAAATGATGTTCGAGGAGAATTTCTCTGACATCAATATCGATTCTGTGTTCAATTGGGCTCCAAAAGATTGGCAGTCTGAGCCGGATTATTTACTGAAATGTCAAGATAATTCAATCGAGAGATTTAATATTCCTGCTTACTTGCAAATCTTTAATAATTACAATGCTAAACAAAGAGATGTGAAGCATGCAATTATTACGGGCGTTGCATACCTGGACTCTGTGATTGAGCCTGTAAAATTCAAATCAACTGAGGATATTTTAAAGGAAAAATTCTACAGTCAGAAAAAAGAAAAAGATTGGGTTGGTGATTATTTTGAAGAAGCTTCAGAAATTACTTCTGAAGATATGGAAAGAATTCAGCAGAGTTTAAATGCCATCAATGGGAATGGAGAAAAAGAACCCGAAACTCCTGAATCGCCGGAGAAAATTGAGGAAGAACCAATAATCAAGCCGGAGTTTGAAGATTTGGTTGTTGCTGTCCGAAATAAGGTTGATGCTAAGAAAAAAACGAATGACAACGACAAGATTCTCAGCGATGTTGAAAGTATGTTCAAAGGGAATGGAAAAGCAAATTAATAACGATTTTTAAAATTATAAACAGGAGATATGAATTATGTCAACAGAATTAATCAAAGCTGACATTGCTATGCAACAGTTTAGTGTTGTGCAAGAAAAAATTAAAGAACTTGCTGATAAATGTGAGCAAGTGCAGGTGACTGACGATGTCACTCTCGAAGAAGGCAGGCAGCTTGCCGTTATTGGCAGGAAGCTCGAAAAACTTATCGAAGACAGAAGAAAGGAACTTACTAAACCTTACGATGACGAAAAAAAGAAAATCATGGATTTCGTGAAGCAGCTTGTTGCAGGTGTGAATAATGCTGTTGAGGGTTTGAGAGGCAGGATTCTGGTTTATGAACGTGAAATGGAACGTCAAAGGCAAGAGAAACTTCGCCAGCTGCAAGCAGAGATTAAGGCGAAAGAAGAAGAAGCCCAGCGTAAATTACGTGAAGCTGCAAAAAACCAAAGCGTTGACGAAAGTATTGAAGCTGCAAGACTGAATGAGGAATTGATGCTCGATGCTCAGCGTGAAGTTGATTTTGCTAAAGCCAAAAGTAGTAATATTAGAATGGTGTGGACTTTCGAAGTTACTAATCTCAATGAAATCCCTCGTGAATTTTTAGTACTTAATGAAACTGCCGTACGAAATGCAATCAAAGCCGGAACAAGAGAAATCCCGGGAATTAATATTTTTCAAACTGAACAATTAAATTTAAGATAGGAGGCTGTTATGCCAGAAATTCATAGACAACAGATTACTTACCTCAGAGTGAGAGATGGTAAATTATTCAAATCTGTTAATAAACAAGATATAGAAGTATTTGCAATTAAAGCAAAACTCAAATCAATCAAATATACTGAACGTGACGTTGAATCGGATGGACGCAAGTATCATCTCAAATTCTACGACGTGGTATTCTCTGACGGAGATACGACTTGGAGTTGGAGTGCTGATGCTGCTTCATTCAATACCTTGTTCTGCTTAAATGCTTTTGCTAGTCTGCAAGACATTAATAGTGATATTATTTTCAGACCATATCTGAACAAAAAGCAAAAGACGAACATTGCTGTCGAAGAGAATATAGGAAGTGACGACAGAGGAACGCTTGTGAAAGGAAAGTACTCAATGGACGAAATTCCGCAGCGTGAACCTGTGATAGTGAAGGGTAAGCACTTTGAAGTGAATGGCGTGAAACAATGGAACTGGGAACCTGTTGAACAATTTATTAAAAAGTTGGCAGATGAGATTAGCTCTAAATTGGGGAATAGTGTGACTCACGATTACGAAGAATATGACGATGACGATAACTCAGCTGAAATTGAAGAAATATTTGCAGGGGTTGAATCTGCTTAACTTAAACTGCTCTTTGGGCGGGGTGAGTTTTTCCCTTGCTCTCCCGTCCTCTGCAGCAGCATAATGGAGAAGAAATGGATCAGGATTTTATTATAACAGGAAATAAATTAAGTATCCTTAAGAATTTTGCACCGACTCAATTTGAGCAGCATGTCGATGCTTATTTTGAAAAATATGATGCGGACCTGCTTCATGATAGTTTTAAATTATTCAATAAAATGGCTCGTGAAAAAGCTCAAGATGAGAGTTTGCGAAAGACTGCTTTCTCAACAATAATTGTTGGATTTGGTTTGGTTTTATTATTTGTTATTATGAAATTAATATAGGATTGTGTGATGATAAAAACATTTGTTGTTGTTGATATTGACGGTACAATTGCCGAAGTTGGAGATAGAGTTAATCATTTGTTATCTAAACCGAAAGATTGGGATGCTTATTACTCGAAATGTGCGGAAGATAAACCTATCAATGATATTTTATCGCTTATCGGCTCTTTTATTAAAAGCGGGTATTCGATTGTTTATTGTTCCGGCAGGAGAGAAAGTTGCAGGCAGGATACAATTAATTGGATGAGGATCCACAAAATACCATGTTCATTTAAAGGAAGTAATATATTGCTCCGCAGCAACGAGGATAAGAGGCATGATGTTGATGTAAAACCTGAAATGTTAGCAGCAGCTGATATAATACCCGAGAACACACTTTGCATTTTGGAAGATAGGAATTCGATGGTTAAGAGGTGGAGGGAATTAGGATTCAGATGCTTACAGGTTGCTGAGGGTGATTTTTAATTTAAATGATGGAAAAGAGTAGTAATTCATAATATAACTTATAGCCTGCGAATAATTTTAATTTAATTAAACTTATTAACTTTTTAATTCATAACACAAACGCAGGCTTTTTATAGCGGAGTTGAGTTCGGGTGAACTCGGAAGTTCCATGAGCTTCTTATATAGGTTCGAGTCCTGCCTCCGCTACGACAAAGTAGCTTAATTGAAAATTTGAAAGCAGTGAGTGGCGAAAGTGGTTTAAACGCAAACAGACACAGGAGTTATAATGGCGAAACTCGAGATAGTAACTATTATTGCGGGTTCGAATCCCGCCTCACTGCCAAAATTTATTAAACAAATTAACAAATCGGAGGATTAAAATGGAAATGACAAAAGAACAAGTTATCGAACTTTTGCGAAAAGTCGAATTTAATGAAAATGGGAATGTTGAAAACGTACAAGTGAAAAATCTCATACCTAATTATTATTATTTACCTGAATATAGAGAATGGGAAGATTTTACTCAAAGTTTCGATTTCTTATTATCTGAAATAATCGAAGGAAAACAATTCCGCATTAAACCGCAAAAACAATACCGACCATATACAGAGGTGAGTGTAGACTGGGTAGGTAAGACTCTAATTGATAAAACGAATATAAATGTGAATGGTTATTTAATCATAAAGGTTAAAGATACAACTGTGTGGATTAGTGATTGTATATATGGACTTAAAGATATGCTTGAAATCTTCACTTGGTTAGACGGCACACCATTTGGCGAAGAGGTGGAGGTATGAATCAAATATTAACATATAAAGAAATAACAGAAATTTATGAAGGTGCTATGATTTATGAAGGTGCTGTAATTCGTGAAGGTGCTGTAATTTGTGAAGGTGCTGTAATTCGTGAAGGTGCTGAAATTTGTGAAGGTGCTATGATTTATGAAGGTGCTGAAATTTGTGAAGGTGCTATGATTCGTCCCGGTGCTGTAATTTGTGAAGGTGCTGTAATTCGTGAAGGTGCTATAATTCGTGAAGTTGCTATGATTCGTCCCGGTGCTATGATTTATGAAGGTGCTGTAATTTGTGAAGGTGCTATAATTCGTGGAGGTGCTATGATTCGTAAAGGATACGAAGGGATTGTTATCCACAACGCTTACAAATATAGTGCAGGTGTTTATTATGATTTTAACGTAAATGAAGTAATTATACGATTAGGCTGTCATCACCGTACAATTGACGGGTGGGAATCTGATTTCAACAACAATATAAAGGAATTTCCAATAGGTTCAGAAGAATTAGAAAAGCGAATTTATGTATATAATATTTTAAAAGATTTTGCAAATAAATATTTGCAAATTAAGGAGCAAACCAATGAACAAGATTGATGAACTACCAAAACCGCAAAGAGAAATATATGCAGGTGCTGTAATTCGTGAAGGTGCTAAAATACATAAAGGTGCTGTAATTGGTGCAGGTGCTGAAATTTGTGAAGGTGCTAAAATATATGCAGGGGCTGTAATTGGTGAAGGTGCTGTAATTAGGGAAGGTGCTGAAATTGGTACATTTGCTGAAATATATACAGGTGCTATAATTGGTGAAGGTGCTAAAATACATAAAGGTGCTGTAATTGGTGCAGGTGCTGAAATTTGTGAAGGTGCTATGATTTATGAAGGTGCTGAAATTTGTGAAGGTGCTATAATTCGTAAAGGTGCTGTAATTCGTGGAGGTGCTATGATTCGTAAAGGATACGAAGGGATTGTTATTCACAACGCATACAAATACAGTGCCGGTGTTTATTACGATTTTAACGTAAATAAAGTAATTATACAATTAGGCTGTCATCACCGCACAATAGACGAGTGGGAATCTGATTTCAACAACAATATAAAGGAATTTCCAATAGGTTCAGAAGAATTAGAAAAGAGAATTTATGTATATAATATTTTAAAAGATTATGCAAATAAATATTTGCAAATTAAGGAGCAAACCAATGAGCAAGATTGATGAAATAAAGAAAACAATAATTGCAGTCGATTCAATGCACGTCAGAATAACGACTGAAGATATATTGAATTTACTCGAAATGATACGCCCTTATGCAGAACTGGGAGAATTGGTCGCAGACCACGAATGTATTTGTCCCAAAATGTCGTATGAAGACCAAAGTACTCAACAAAAACTTATCCAACAAATTAAGGAAATAAAATGATAAAACAAGAATTACTAAACGAAAAGACTGTAATGAAAATCCTTTGTTGGATTATTGTAATCGAAATTTTTATGATTATTACTTTATTGGGGATGTGAAATGATATGTGAAAAACAAATTCTAATTGAGCAGGGTATCTTGCTCAGGAAATCTATTGATGAGGATTATCAGAAGAAAATGGCTGATGATCCAGCTGACAAACAATTAATCAAAAGATATAAGAAATGGGTGAAAAATGGCAGGCCTGTTCTAATCACTCCTGCTGAATCAAAATTTCTTAAAAAATTAAGGGCTGCTAAATGAAGGTGAATATCTGTAAAAAATGTGGCGAAAAAATCGTGTTCATCCCTACTAATAAAGGTAAGATGATGCCGGTTGATTTCAATAAGGATATTAAAGATTGGTCAGTTTTTAATAAGGACGTGCATATGACTCACTTTGCTTCATGCAAATATGCAGATGAATTTAGAAAGAAAATACATTTTGTTAACTTTTTTTAAAACTATAGGTGATTTATGAGTAATCAAACTCAATTTACTGAAATTAAAATTGAATATTCCGAAGAGGAATTGAACCAAATGGCTGTCGATGTTGCCGATAAAATTAAAGCATTTTATGCTCTGGAAGCCGAGAAGAAAATGGCAATGATGGCTTTTAATGCAGATTTGTCGGTTATCAAAAAGGAGATCCTTGAATTGAACTCTGAACGTACTCTTGGATTTTATTTCGACAAAAAGGAATGTCGTATCGAAAATGATTACATAAATAATGTCCGCTTCTTTAAGGATATTGAAACTGGTGTAATTCTCAAGGAAGAGGAAATTGAGGATGCCGGATTGTTTGAAAATGTTGAAATTCTTGAGCCTGAACTTAGTGAACGGGACCTTCATGAATATGATTCTGACGAACTGGATCTGCTTGAGATTGATATGAAAATTGCTTGATTAATTAAAAAAGGGATTTCTTGAGCGGCTACTCAGGAAATCCCGGGAGATATAAAAAAAATGTTTGACCATTTTTATATTCGCAACAAAATTACGAATAACGACTGGATTAATTTCGGATATTCTAATCCTATCTACAAAAAATCTTATGATAGTGCAACCCGTAAAAAGGGGCATAAACAGAAATTAGATCACTCTAAATATAGTGATATCATCACAAAAGTTACAGACGGCATCAATTCTTGTTTCGATGAGGATCCTTATGAATTTGAAGAAGAAGTTAAGGAATACTTGAACAGTTTAAAGTATGTTGTGCTAAACTATTTTTGCAAAGTTCCAATTGAAGCTTTCCGTGACCTCAGAAAGGAAACTTTGTACTTTGTGAGAATGAAAAAAGCTTTTGATGATATAGTGACTTACCGTCATTTTTCAAAGGAAATTATCACGCATCTCATCAACAAAGTGATGAAGATTAAAATGATGCCTAAGGAAAAAGGCTCTGTTTTTATCTCTTGTGCTGATAACTATAAGATAAGATTCAACTTTAAAAACGACAATGCTAAAAAACGATTAACTAAATTGCATTATCCGAAGCTTTACTCTACTTACGACTTATTGAAATCTCAATCTGCTTCTTTGTCTTTTTCTCAAAAAATGAAATCAAGACTTGCTCTTATGGAAACAGCTGAGTATTATCATTTAGCTGAAGACTCGCATGAGTCTCAAATTGAAGAAATCTTTATTGACATATTTAAATTAAAAATAATATGACTGTTTACGAACAAGCGTTAAATCTTTTAGAACATGGAATTTCTTTTATTCCTGTCGCTGCAAATGACAAGACTCCGGCTTTCGAATATCTCGAAAATAAAAGCTGGATGGAATATAAAAAGAGAATTCCAACATTAGACGAAACTGAGCGATGGTTTAAAGATTCGAAGAATAGCATCGCAATTGTCGGGGGGCAGGTTTCGGGTAATCTTGAAATTATTGATTTTGATAATCATAAAGGCAATGCTGCTGAAACGTTAAAAGAGTTCGCTCAACTCATAGGGAACCATGATATTAATATTAGAAAATTCCCCTGCGAAACTTCTCAAAGCGGCGGCTTCCATTTATTTTATAGATGCTCATCTGAAGTGGACGGCAACAAAAAACTTGCTAAGCAATATCTTGATGATAGCAAGATTGATACTTTTATTGAAACCAGGGCTGAAGGCGGTTATGTTATTATAGCTCCTTCGCAAGGTTATAAATTCATTAATGGGTCCTTTGGATCTATTCCTATAATTGAAACTGAAGAACGTGAATTTTTACTTGCTGCAGCAAAATCTTTTAATCAAATCGAAGAATTGAAACAACAGTACATTCCTGCAGTTCCTATTTATGATGATGGGTCTGAAGAAAGACCCGGTGATGATTTTAATTTGAAAGGTACTGATGATGTTAAAAATATGCTTATTGATGCCGGGTGGCATTTAGTTAGCGAGCAGAGTAATGGCAGGCAGCTTTGGAGACGACCCGGAAAGAATAGGGGGATCTCTGCCACTTACAATTCTATCCCAAATAAATTCTATGTCTTCACATCGAATGCTTATCCTTTCGAGGCTGAAAGGTCTTATGATAATTTTGCAATTTACTCTCTATTAAATACAAACGGGGATTTTAAAGATGCTGCTAAAGATTTAGCTGCTAAGGGGTTTGGTAAGAAAAGCAGAAATGGTCATGGAAAACCTCAGAATGAAAAAAGTAAGACTTTTGTGAAAGAAGGCGGGGTACTGGTAACTGATATTGATGTCGGATTGGATGAAGCAAGTATTTTTTGGGATGAAGTTTACGTTGCGAAGGGCTTTCCTAAATTGACTATCAATAAATCTAAGCTTATTAATTTCCTCGAATCTAATGGATTTTATAAGTATTTCCTTGATAAAAATCTATCCATCTTTATTCGAATTAAAAAGAATGTTGTTACTGATGAAACGCCGGAAACTATTTTTGATTTTGTGAAAGAGCAAATCTTTAAATTGCCTGAACACATCAGTTCTAATTTTACGAATAAAGATTTGTGGGAAATAATTCTTCAAAAAATATCTGTGCTTAGAAGCTCCGATTTCCTGCAGACTTTATCTTTAAAGCAGGTTGACTTCATTAGGGACACGAAAGATGAATCTTATTTTTACTTTCTTAATAATTACGTGAGAGTAACTCTCGACAAGGTGGAAGTAAAGGATTATAAAGATTTGCATTATTTCATTTGGGAAGACCAGGTGATTAAATATAATATTAATTTACTCAAGGAAGAAGAAGCCAGCGATACTTCGAAATGTTTGTTTGGCAGGTTTTTGGAAAAAGTGTGTTCTCCGGATTCTGCTGATGCGAATGGCGATAAGAAAAAGAGGAAGGTGGACGAACAAAGATTATCTGCTCTTGTGAGTGCTTTGGGTTATTTGCTCCACACCTATCAAGATCCTGCTGTTCCGAAAGCTGTTGTGTTCTGCGAAGAAAAGATTGCTAGGGATGATGAATCGAACGGGAGAACAGGAAAAGGCCTTACAGCTTCTGCTCTCAAATTGATGAGGAAAAGAGTGCTTTATAATGGTAAGCAAGTCGATTTTAGGGATAGATTTATATTTCAAAAGATAACTCCTGATACTCAATTAATTGTTTTTGACGACGTAAAAAAGAACTTTGATTTTGAGTTTTTATTTAGTGTTTTAACTGAGGGAATTACTATTGAAAAGAAAGGTCAAAAACCAATCGACATACCTTTTTCAAATACTCCTAAAATTTTAATTTCGACAAATAGTGTCTTGTCTAATGATACGGATTCTCACAAAGCTCGCAAGTTTGAAATAGAATATTCGGATTATTTTTCTGCCGATTGGACTCCTTTCGATGAATTTAAAGTTAACTTTTTCGAATCGGGATGGGATGAGAAGGATGTGGAATGGGATCGATTTTTCTCATTTATGATTTACTCTGTTTATCATTATTTGAATAATGGATTGGTTGAATATCAGCAAATTAATCTGGAAGAAAGGAAACTTTTAGCAAAAGTTCCGGAAGAATTTGTGGAAATCTGTTATGAAGAGCATGACAAAATTTTGAATGGCGGAAAAGTCTTCAAAGAGGAAATTTACGAAGAATTCATTAAACGTAATAAAATTTACGGACCTAATGGAAAATATGCAGTAACTCAAAGGACAACAACAAGATGGTTTACTTACTTCTTAAATTATAAAAAGGTGAATTTTTCTGAACATAAAAACACAACACGTGATGATAGAAGAAAATACTGGAAACTGCAAGATGAAGAATTATTTTAATATGGTGTTTGAAATAAATCGGACACATTTTGGAAACGGACACGTTTTTGAACAACGTAAACATTTTATTTATTTAATATTTACTTTAATGTGTCTAATAATACTATTTATTTACAAATCTAACGTGTGAGAAGAAGAATAATAATAAAAATAAATATAAGAATAAGGGTAATATAATGATTGCAAATTACACATTACACATAATTGGTACAGGAAGTATATCGGACATCGGACACATTGCCTTGAAAACTGCTACTAGTCAACTTCTTATGTGTCCGATGTGCAAAAAAACAAGAAAAAACATTATCGGACATCGGACACATTGAAATTTGGGGTATAAAATGGAAAATGAACATAAAAATTTATTAAAAATTGAAATTGAGTTTAAGAAAAGTTGCAAAGCTGTTAAGCGATTTTTGAAAAGAAAAAAAATGGAACAGCAATTCAAAAATAATAAGTGGAGGAGAAAATGAAATTAGGTAAAATGGAACAGCAAGAATCTTGTGTTGATTTTAATCATCTTGATGTTGATAAGGAATTAAAAAACACTATTATTGCTCTTTCAATTAATAATGATCCTGAACTTGTAAATTATAAACTTGAATTGGAAAAATATATCGAACTTCGAGACTCGAAAAATGATGTATTATCAATTCGATGTTATTCTCAAATTTTCAATGAAAATTATACTATTGACAAAAAAAATAAAAGAGTGGTTTTTGATACCGGCGAGAAATATTCTTTTCAAGAAACTGATCGCATGGTTAGTAATAATTGGGGTGAAAAAGACATAAAATTGCTCCATCTTATGAAATCGAAATTCAATGCAAGATTTACAGAAACGGAAAATAAATATACTGAGGGGTTATTTACTGATGAATAGAATTGAAGATAAAAAATTAAAACCAAAATTATTTCTGAATGAATTGCTTGCAATAGTTAGCGAAGTTACCGGGGTTCAGCAATATGAGATTAGGGGAAAGAGACGAGTTGCGAAAATTAGAAGAGCCCGGCATTTGTTTTCTTTTATTGCTTGGGAACATGGCCATAAAAAATTACATATTTCTAAATTGCTGAATCAAAATCATTCTACCACAATTTCAGCAATTAACAATGTGATGTTCGAAATGAGACTTTATGCTGCTAACAAGGATTATCTTACAATGCATCATCTGAGGATGATTATAGATAAGATTGAAATAATGATGATTGAAAAAGCAATATTTGCTGAATTGGAAATTGAAAGGAGTTTGAAGGATGCTTCGTAATTATCAAACTGAAATTGCTGTAAGGACTGAGAAAATTCTAAGAGATTATAAAATTGCAATTCTATCTATTGAAATGAGAGTTGGCAAAACTTTAATTGCTTTGAAAGCTGCGGAACTTCTCGGAATGAAGAATGTGCTTTTTGTAACAAAGAAGAAAGCAATTGAGAGCATTAGGCAGGATTATGAAAGGTCTTCCGGCACAATTGATGAATTTACTTTTAAGTTAACTGTAATCAATTATGAGCAATTGCCTAAAATATTTGAATTTAGACATGATTATGATTTGATTGTTGGTGATGAGTCGCACTCGTTTGGTGCTTTCCCAAAGCCATCGTTAAGAACTCAGCATCTTAAAGATATTGTTGGCGACAATTATTTGATTTTGCTGTCCGGAACATTAACTCCTGAATCGTATTCTCAAATTTATCATCAACTTTATATTTCAAAGAACTCTCCATTTTCTGAATATAAAAATTTTTATAAATGGGCTAAAGAATTTGTGGACGTGAAGAAGAAGTTAATCAACGGTTTGAGCATTAATGATTATTCGAGAGCAAATTATCAGAAAATTATGGATAAAGTTGCTCACTTAATAATATCGTACACAAGGGCTGAAGCAGGATTTGAACAAGCGGAAGTTGAAGAGGAGTTAATCTTTTTATCAAATGAAAATGTGAAAAGAATGGCTGACTACATTATCGAAAAGAAGGTAGTCCAATTACCAGGCGGCGGTACAATTCTTTGTGACACTGCAGCAAAATTGCAAGGTAAAGTGCATCAGATTTACTCGGGTACTGTAATAACTGAGGAGGGAGGTATGTTAATACTCGATAAATCAAAAGCGAATTATATCGCAGCAAATTATCGAAATATGCGAATTGCGATTTATTACAAATACAAAGCTGAAGGGAAAGTGCTCAAGCAAATTTTTGAAGATGAGCTAACTGAATCGCCTGAGGTGTTCAATCAAGGTGTTAAGAGAATATTCATTTCGCAAATACAATCGGGCTCGATGGGCATAAATTTATCAACTGCAGATGTTTTAATTTTCTACAATATAGATTTCTCAGCAGTTTTATACTGGCAAGCACGTGCAAGACTTCAGACTTTCGATAGGTTGAAGCCTGCTATTGTTCATTGGATTTTTATTGAAAATGGAATTGAAGAGAAGATTTATAAAACAGTAATGAAAAAGAAAAAATATACAACATCATATTTCACCAGGGATTATTTAAATGGAAACAAGGAAATTAGAATCGGACATTCAGTCTAAAATTATAAAATATCTTGAGTCGCAGGGAGCATATGCAACTAAAGTTGTTGTAGCAACAAAGAATGGAGTTCCGGATATCATTTGTTGTTACCAAGGTCGATATATTGCTTTTGAAATTAAACGTGACAGTCAAAAGGTAGATAGGGCGGGTGAGCTTCAGAAGTGGAATATTCAGCAAATTAAAAAGGCAGGGGGAGTTGGTTTCATTGTATGTTCACTTGAAGAAGTAAGAAGCATTATTGAAACTATCAAAGTTTCTGGAAATCAGCGACAAAAGTACAACGAGACAAATAAAATCTAAGCAGCATAAGGAGTTAGAATGGACAAAGAATTTATATTGCAGCATTTAAAAGAAGAGCATCTCAGAGAGCATCCGAAATTGATGGAAATATGCGAGGTCTCCGGGATAGAAACAGTGAAGCAACTGCTGATGAATTACGAGCAGGAGCAGTTTTACGTACCGCAGATAAAGGCACTCAAAGGTTTAATGCAAGCAGCTGTAGAAAGCCACAAAGAAATGCCTGAGCGTAAATTGAAGAACAAAACGGGAATGTCGTTAAAAGCAATCCGAAACATTATTTACAATATTAAACAAAAAAAATAAAGTGTAGACTTCTCATAGTGTAACCCTAAATTAGTAGCCCTCGATAGGGGGCTTTATTAAACACACTTAGAGGAGTTGAAAAGGAGAAATGAGAATGGCCGGAAAAACAAAAATTTTAATCTTGATTGCCACAATCATAATGGCAAGCCAAACAATAACAAGCGAACCTGCAGGTTTGAAAGCAATCTTGCAGGAAAAATCGGAAAAACCGATTGTTCAACCCAAACTTTACAAGCAGCTTGGGCTTGGACGTAACTTTGACGTGCAGAATTATATTGAGAAAAGAGATAAATATTTCGACATCATTAATTCAGCATCTAAGGAAACGGGTCTCGATGTTCGGTTAATCGAAGCAGTTATAATTTGTGAAAGCAGGTGGCGAGAAAGAGCAGTTTCAAGTGAAAATGCGGTTGGACTTATGCAAATAATAAACGGACCCACTGATCCTCAACGGAACATAAAAGCGGGATCATTAATACTTGCAAATTACATAAAGAAGTGTGATGATGATTTGCTAATGGGGCTTACTGCATATAATTGCGGATTTGCCGGAGCAAAAAGACAAGGCAAGCCAAATGCTTACGCTCACAAAGTTATAAGGACTTGGTTATTTTTAAATTTATTAAATAGGTGAAAAATGAAAACAAAACAAGAACAAATTGAAGAGATACTACGAGGATTTAATTTCCACGCAGTTCACAAAGCGATGCAGGCACTTGATTGGAGGTGGGCACTGCCATCAAGAATACCAACGATTGTTGAATTGAAAAAAACTGCAAAAAGTTTATTAACACGTTGCTATACCAAAGCATTGAAGAACAATGAATCATTTTTAAGCACTGGCGGATTTCAGATAACGGCAAAGTATGACAAAACGGAAAATACTATGTTATTGGGTTTGCGGTTTGTTGTGGAAAATAACAACATGTTAGCATATATTGATAATAAGGGAAAAACGAAATGAAAACTATTAAAAGAGATAACTTGAATAATGTTATAATCTACGCAACTACTCTTGAAGAAGAAGCGTTAGAGCAAATTAAAGAGTTGGCAGAGTTTGATGCCTACAAGGATTGCAAGATTAGAATAATGCCTGACTGCCATGCAGGTAAGGGCTGCACTATCGGAACTACTATGGAAATTAAAGATAAGATTACTCCAAATTTAGTTGGAGTAGATATCGGTTGTGGTATGTTGACTATCAAGCTGGAAGAGAGTGAGATTGACTTACCAAAATTGGATGCTGTAATAAATAAATTTATTCCGAATGGTTTTAATATCCATCCCCAGCCCATCAGCGAATTTGAATTTGAAGAATTGTATGCCCCCAATTTAAATATCGAAAGAGCGAAACGTTCTATCGGAACTTTAGGCGGAGGCAATCACTTTATCGAAGTTGGCAGAAATTCCATAGGTGAATTGTTTTTAGTCATCCATTCAGGTTCGAGAAACATTGGTGGGCAAGTTGCAAAATATTATCAAGATGTAGCAATCAGCAGGTTAACAGACAATGCAGAAGAACGAACTGGGTTGATAGCAAGATTAAAGCAAGAAGGCAGACCGCAAGATATTAGTAATGAATTAAAGAAATTAATTAGACCAGTTGTAAATAAAGATTTAGCATATTTGACTGGCGAAGATTTTGATAACTACATGCATGATATGATGTTAATGCAGTGGTTCGCCTCGTTAAATCGCAGAGTAATGGCTGATGTAATATTAACAGAAACAGGTTTGACGGAAGATTATTCTTTTGAAACAATTCATAACTACATAGACTTTAAACGCAATATGTTACGAAAGGGGGCTGTATCAGCAGAAGATGGTGAGGTGTTGCTTATCCCGATTAATATGCGGGACGGCTCTATCATTGCAATTGGCAAAGGTAATCCTGATTGGAACTATTCAGCTCCTCATGGAGCAGGACGTTTGATGAGCAGGAATGAAGCCCATAAAAGATTAGACTTGAATAAATTTAAAGAGCAGATGAAAGATATATACTCTACTTCTGTAGTAAAAGACACCCTTGATGAAGCACCAGATGCGTACAAACCAATGGACGAAATCATCGAGGCAATTAAAGATACGGTAGATGTAGTAGATATCATCGTACCTATATATAATTTTAAATCACATTAAATGAGCGAAAACAATGAAAAAAACAAACTTGGAAAAAATCGGACTTGGTATTATGTTAGTATCAATATTTAGAATGGTTCAAGGATTTGAGCCAACGAAAGGTTATACTCTTTATCTAATGGTTATATTCTCAATTGGATTCATTTTGTATTATGCAAATGATTGCAAAAAGGAAAAACAATGAAAAAATTATTTGACATTAAAGTAATTTTAATTCTAATTGCTTGTATTTCGGTTTTGCTTAGCATATTTAAGTTACTTGGCATAATTAGTTGGTCGTGGCGGGCAGTTGCTTCACCTATCTTAATCGTAGTCGCAGTTGGATTGGCTTTGTTACTATGGATTGTAATTGCAATGAAAAGTATAATGTAGGGAAAACTATGAGTAAAATTATTACAACTAACTGGAAAGACACAGATGAGGAATTAAGTTTTAATGCACTGTTAGAATTAGATGAAGACGAATTTGTTAATATGAATGAATTTCAAAAACAAGTGCTGGAGCATCAAAACGAAATACGTAGAAGCATATTAGATGAATTAGAAAATTATGTAAATTACTTCTTAGAATCTTATTGTCCAGCAGCATTATTTAATCTAATTGAAATCAATAAAAAGTTAAAAGAAGATAATATAACGCTGAACGAACAACAATTAGAAAATAATAAGTACAAATATTGGATTACAAAAAATGGAGTGCAAATATATCACGAAATTATTATTGTTTTCGCTCCAATGGAACAAACTAAACAATAAAGGATTAAACATGGAAGGAAAAATCAACAATAATAAAGGATTAAACATGGAAGGAAAAATCAACAATAATAAAGAAGTTATTATTTCGGAAGAAGAATTGAAAGCGATAAAAAGACAAGAATTCATTGCTGAACTGCATAAGATTCAAAAATTATATGAATCTAAAATATCAAAATTTATCAACGATTGCATGGCGGAATACCAGTCAGATGTAGGGCTTGATGCAGAACTTCGTATTTTCAATACAGAGTTTATCTTTGAAGACGGCAGCGTAGTTCGGCACTATCAATCAGACATAGAAACGAAACTATAAGCAAAGTCAGCCTCCCTTTCGGGAGGCTTTTTTTTTTAATAATCGCTATACTCTTCTTCCATGCTTTCAATAAATTTCTCTTCCTCCTCGCTAGGCAACTCATCGCCCTCAACATTTTGAATTTCAATTGAAACATTCTTTTGCCAACCATCGAAGGAACTTCCTTCTTCCCAAATTTCGACGTTAAATGAAATGCTTGCAGATTTTTGAACTTCTTCAACATCGCCATTTTCTAATTCAACTTCTTCCATCCAGGAAAAATCAGCTTCTTCTGTTAAAAATCTTGATTCGTTATAATATCCCAATTTCTTTGTAACCTCTTTTTAATTAATAAAATTAAGCAAAATTAAATAACTAAAACAAACAGAAGGAGTTACGCAGATGGAAAACCAAATTAAAATCGAACAATTGAACACAAACTGCACACTAAGTAATCACAACGGATATGAATATCCTGTTCGAAAAATTGAAAAGGAAATTGTTTATTTAAGCTGTCCAAGCGGAATAGAAAGACCATTTACCCAAGAAGAAATCAACAGAGAATTTACAAGCTGTTATGATTATTCAAAATGGGGGCGTTGATGACAAAGCAACAAATACTAGAAAGCAAAGAGTCGCAACTTTGGAAACTTAAAAAATTATTAGAGATTGGTTATCCTTACGATTACGCAGCAATATTAACAGACAACAGTTTAAGTGTTGCCTACAATGAAAAATGCAAAAATAAAGCCCCCAAACAAGGGGGCTGAGGTTATTTGAAAATTTTATTGTAATTCTTATAAATCAAATTACGAATATCATCAATATCTCGATTTTGTAAAACCAAATAAGGTCTTGCGGGGATATTTATCTTATGAGGTTTTGTAATTCCCCTAATTTTCTCCGGGTGCGAAGCGGCATATTTATTCGAAACAAACACAGCTTTTGTAACTCCTTTAACTTTTCGAATGGTATATTTGGTCCCACCCGGATGTTTAAATCCGGAAGCTTTACTTCCAAAGTGCTGGTGAGCAGCATACGATTTATTACTTCCAATTGTAACATAAATTTTACCGTTCCTAAAAAAAGATTTCACTCTAATAGAAGCAGCTAATTGTCCTGTATCCTGTAAAGTTTGTCCACCCTGAGAAATTGCACGTTTAGATGGTTTCCATTTTAAAGATCCACCACCAAAAATATTATCTTTACCGTAACGCCCACCTTTTTGCAAATTGTCTGAAATCGAACTTTGAATGATATTATTAATTCTTGGGAGTAAAAATTGAAAATTCGCTCTTTGGAATTTATCTTTCAAAGCCCTTTGGAATTCACGTAAATTTTGTTCATTATTGTCGGCCATATTACTTAATCAGTTTATTTAACTGTCTTTTTATTTTGGTATCGTACTTAGTCAAATCAGGAACCCACTCACCTGGTTTAGTGTCGAATCCTTTAGCAGGTTTGATATCTTGGTAATCTTTAGGATTGCTAACCTTCTTGCCATTTAATTTCAGATATTCATCACTTCTAGTTACTACACGGCTTCTGCAATGATGATGTCTTTGAGGATAATTAGTATCCCAAAATGGATCGGATAAAGGAGCAATCACACCATTAACTTCTTCGCAGCCATCAGTAGTGCGATTATCAATAACAGCTACGAATTCGCCCCATGGAAAATCATCAATAACTTCCATTTGTTCAGCAAACCGACCAGCCATATATGCGGACTGCAGATTATTTCGATAAATTGTATTCAATCTCCAAGCGGAGCCATCATCTTTTCTCAAATAGCCCTTATCTTCTAAAATCGTATCCAATTCTTTTTTAAACTCACTGTATGGTTTCCCTTCGTCCATCGATTTGGTAAGTTCTTCCAGAATAGTTTGAAGTACATCAGCATTTGCAACTTTAGAGACAGTGAAGCTATGCTCTTTAATAGCATCGATAGCCTTATCTGCATCCCATGTGATTTTAACACCTTGAGTTTTCAGATATTTCAAAGCAGCTTCCGGAGATTGAATAAAACTAAGAGAAAGAGCAGCTATAATATTTTCATCCATTTTTAACCTCTTCCTGAACAGACAATCGACCTGTAACATCGGCAATAAAGAGTGCGTTTGTGAGTACCTCTTCAATTTTCTGCGAAGGCATATCGGGCAGCAGTTTTGCAATATTGGCAATAGCACTTTCATAATCATCGTGCTTAGAAAGGAAGGCGGATAGTTTTGTTTTCAGATCTTCTCCGAAATCATCATCATTAACTAACTTATCTCCAAAAGAGTCAATTAAAATTTGGTCCCATAAAGCACTACTTAATGCAAAATTATTCTGTTGATGAGAGCGTGTAACGTTATGCTGCTGTGAAAATGGTGTAGTCGAAGGTGCATTTTCCAGCAATTCAAATTCATCTGATTTAAAACCAAAGCGTTCCTGATAAAACTTTTTAGTAAATTTTATATTTTTATTGCTTTCCAAAATTTGCACAACTTCAGCGAGTGGTCTATCGACATCTTGCGATTCATACATGACAAATTCGGGGACATTAACTTCTTGACCGAAATTAAAGTTACGAATCCACTTCAGTAAATCTTTAATAGCACCCTCAACCATTCGTGCATCAAATTGAGTGACCATTTTTAACACATTAAAATGAGTATTGCTTGCTGAATAGGAACCGGTAGCACCAATGTCAGTCGTTAGAGTTTCAGACAGCCAAACTTTTGATATTTCCTTATTCATGACCTCGATCATTTCCTTGTAAACATCAATATTCGCATTTGTTGCAGGATTAAGTTCAGTGATTGATTCATCGATTCCTAAGACAAGTTTTCCATCCTGAATAAGATTTTCTAAGCTAGTGAAAAAATCGTCGAATTGGTCTGTTCCACGTAAATAAGTAGTTGTTCCTACAAATTTGGGCATTCCGTAAACTTCAGCGAACATCATCCAAAAAGTAATATCAGCCTTTTTGAAAATCACAGGCCATAAGCATTTTGAGAGCAAAGATTTACCGTAGGGATTCTCGTAAGTTGCTTGATGCTGTATGAGTAAAAACTTATAACGTGGCAGCAAAGTATTATCAGAATCATTCATTCGTAAAATTTTATTACCATCGAAATTAAACCAGCTTCTTGGTTTACTGTTGAGATTAGTAGGAATAACAACTTTCCGACCATCCCAATCGGTGTAATCCCAAGTAATTTCAGCAACATTGAATCCATACAACAGGGCATCCAAGCAGTCATTAATAACCCGTTGAATATCCAAAGAATAAATTACTTTATCAAAAAATGGCTGTAAATGTTTATTAGTATCGTCGTATTGTATTTCATATTCAAGAGAGAGTGCACCTGCTTTCCTTTGCTGGATGCAGGAAGAAACATGCGGGTCATCTTCGACCTGCTTAAGATTAACTTCTCTATTGCCAAAATAAACCTTAGATAAGTTAGGGTCAGCAATCAGCGAAGTATAAGATGTTAAAAATGCAGAAGTTGCATTCGTAATTTTTCTTCTTATATCATTTGGTATCATATTTTAAAATCCTTTAAATTTGTCTTGTTTTTTAATTCGAGGTTTTGCAGACAGAGCTTGTGAGTTTGTTGATTTTCGCCAGTACTTAATGCCATAAGTTTGTACAGCATATCTAACAGCATCCATTAAGTGGTCTTCTAACTTCACAGGTTCATCATAAACTTTCCCATCCTTATCAATTTTCCATGAATAACCTTCAATTTCCTTCACCAAATTATCGCTGTCCTCTGTGATATTCAAGTTATATTCCTTTGTGTACATAATACCATCGTAAACAGTTTTAATAGAGTCGGATTTTTTAACCGAAGGAGTTGCATTAATACCTGCGGATCGGAGTGAACTAATGAGAGCAGGCTCAGCAGAATCTACAATAAAGAGATTTGCACCAATTTCATCTTTAAAGTTCTTTATGATAAAATCAGCAATAGCACCGTGGTCAAAAGCAGTTCTGTAAAAATATTCCTTTGCATACAATTGATTTGGTTGAGCATAACCGACTTTTACAATTGCTGTTGGATTATTGTAACCATAATCAAGTGACCAGATATGATCGACATCAGGGAATTTTTTTATTAATTTGTAATGTGGATAAATCAATCCCTTGAGAGCTCCACCCCAAAGACCAAGAGTGTTTACTCTGTAATAATTCAAATCGTAATTTTTGAAAGATTCAAGTCTTCTTCTTCGATTAGGTTTGCAATACTTATTGTCTTTATAAGTTGTGTGAAGAATAATCGTGTCAGGATCTATCGAGGGCACATAATGAAAATTACCTTCATCATTTTCATAAGTTGCTTCAGCAGGAAAGAAGTAATCATTAATCCAGCTCATTTTTTTACGTGGATTAAAAGTAAACCATTCGTAAATGTTATCAGTTAAAGAAGTTCTTGCTGAAGCAGATGTTTGCAAGAACGCTTCCTTAGTGATTTGATCTGCTTCTTCGTACCAAAAACAATTTGGATCTTTAATTGACAAAGCAGAATCAGGATTATCCAGCCCACGAGCTCTAATAAAATTACCGTTTAATTTGCAAGTGATTTCAATTGGGTTATGATTAATTTTGAAGAATCCACGTAAATTCCACATATTTATATAATCTACGATTGTTTGAAACTGTGTGCCTTTGATTGACCGTTCATATTTTCGCACTAAAATACCACGAAAAAAACCATCAGTGAGCATATGAATAATCATCCATTGAGCCACAAAATCAGATTTACCCGAGTCACGACCACCATATAGAATTCTAAATCTTTTATCTGAATTAAAAAGCGGCAGATAAATATCATTAAAATTGCCTTTATGACTCAGATCAATCAGCATCTATATCACCTTCCAGTTGCATCATCTCATTTGCATCATCCATATCTTCGAATTCAGCAGCAGAGAAAGATACTTCATTAGTATTTAAATTGATACCAGGCGGAAGGATAACGTGAATTTGTTTGCCTTGCGAAGTGACATCTTGTCGTAAAATTTCATTAGGTTCGCCTCTTGACTTTCTTTCAACGTCAACAATTGTAGCAAAGACACGGCTTGCATCAAGTGCATAATCAAACAATTTGTGCAAAGGTTGATTTTCAAATTCCGCTATGTCGGATGAATTAAGATTAATTTTTTTCAAGATAGCTTCGACTGGAAGAATCAATGCTCTCTGAAAAGCCATTGATTGCTTGGAGTGCCTCTTGGTCATTTCACGAATTTCTTTCATAGAAGATTCTCGTTTCACACGATCCAGTTCATCATCCCAAGCAGCGACTCTTTGCTGCCAATTCCAATTAATAGAATACTTTGCTAAATTCCTAAAGCCTAAGCCCTCTTGCTGAGCAAGCGTTCTGATAGAGCGTCGAAAACCCATATCCCTGTAAGCTACAAAATAATGATAAGGTTTATCGCCTTCACCCTTCTGTCTTTCCCAGGGCAATGCTTCTGCGAATTCGCTGTTATCTGTTCTTTCAATTTTTCTCATGCTGCATCAAAAAAAGTTTTGTTAATTATTGCACCATTTCTTTTCACTTCACATGGTCTATCATTGTCCTCCTTATAATTCCAATTTGCCTTTACAAGTTTGGAAACATCAATTTCAATAAAATTCCTCAAAAGTGCATTTTTCATTAAAAACCCTTAAAAAAGTGAAACATTTTGTTAATTATTTCAAAATTCTTAAAAAAAATATTCACTTTTCGGTACATTCTTGAAAAAAAAACGTGGTGAGGAATTCACCGAAATCCGCACCAAGAAATTTTTTGAAATTCTCACCGAACTATGACATCTAACAAAATTAATTTCGCATTAAATCAGAAATCGAAACAGAAATGGTGCGAAAATGAGCGAAAGAGAAAAATGGATTGAGTGTTTCAAAGCAGGTACATGGACCGATGCTGGAGGCACTACTCACGAATACACTGAAGAAGAGCTTCAGGAGATTGTAGACAATTATAACAATCAGAATCCCGAAACATACAGAAAAGCTCCTTTAGTGTACGGTCATGAACGTTCAGATTCCGATCCTGCAATCGGCTGGGTCGAAAAACTTAAACTTGTAGGGAGGTCAATCTTTGCTTATGTCACCAAATTATCTAAAGGATTAATCGAGCAAATCAAAGATGGAGCTTACGACCAAGTGTCTATCGGTATGAATAAAATCGGTGATGAGGGCTGGCTTTTAACGCACATTGCAGTATTAGGTGCTGCTCAACCAGCTGTTGGTGGAATGACTCCCTTAAGCGAATATTTCGCTGCGAATAAACCAACTCTGGTTTATGATATGGATATTCCTGTAAAATTTGCAAATTTCACTGATGGAGAGACAATTCTGGAAGCAAGAGCCGATTTACACAAAAGCACTCTCGAATTCGAAGCTTTAGACCAATTAGTGGATATGAAGCAAAATGAAAGGAGTGAAAAATATCAAATTGGAATAAAAAAATTAGGGAATAGAGTTAAGCCGAAAGGATATGCTGAATTATCGGATGATGACTTTGCAGATCCAGTTCATTATCGATTCCCACTGATAAAAAAACTAATCAAATCAAGTTTGTCAAATTGGAGTAGAGATACAGTTAAGGAAAAGTATTCCAAAGACGAACAAGAGATTATTAATGCAAGAATTCTAAAAGCTGCTGCCGATCACGGCATATCATTATATAAATCAATAGATAATAATTTAACAAACAAAGGAGCGAATATGTCTCAGGAACAATATGATAGTTTTGTTTCCGAGTTTACTCAATTTCTCAACGATACATTCGGTGAAGATGTTGCTCAATCAATTGTATCCTATTTGGATACTAAGAAAGCATCATTAATTGTTGCAGATGCTGCTGCTACAACAGACAGCAATAACTCAACACCGGACGATCCGCAAGCGAAAGCATTTGCTGAAAAAGAGCAAATGTTGCTTATGCGAATCACTCAGCTTGAGAATGATGGTAGAGAAAAGGATTTCAAAGCATATCTTGACAAACTCATTGTTGACGAGAAGAAACTGATGCCGTCTCAATATGACACGGCGAAAGCCATATTGAATATGGGTCATAAGGTCGGCAAAGTGATTTTCTCAGAAAACGCAAATCAAAAAGAAATTGACGGAATTCAGTTAGTGAAAAACTTCATGGAATCCTTCAAAAAGATTATGGAAGACGACATTACCCCACCTTCATCCACCTCAACACACTCACATGAGTTTAGTGGGATGCAAGTTGACGAAGAACGAATGAATCAGTACAATGAAGTACAAAACTATATTAACAAACAACGAGCTGAAGGAAAAGAAGTGACGTTCAGCGAAGCAATGGATGTTGTAATTAAAGGAGCTAATTAACAATGGGAAGATTAGATAAACTTAGAGGAGTAGATCCTCTATTAACCGGCTTAGCACGTGGTTATTCTAACGCCGAGCTTATCGGTACTAAGATTATGCCGAAAGTAATAGTTGAAAAAACTGCTGGCAAAATTCCTGTGTTTGGAAAAGAGCAATTCAAAACTTATGGTGCAAAAAGAGCAATCAGAGGCAAATCAAATAGATTTGATTTGGGAGATTTCGACACCATCGCATATTCGACTGAAGAATATGATTTGGAAGTTGTTATTGATTACCTTGAATCATCTGAATCAATTTTGAATTTGGAAAAGAAAGCAACTACCGACACTACTCAAGGTTTAGCTTTGACTCAGGAAAAACAAATCGCAGATCTAGTGCAAGCTCTTGCAACTTATCCAACTGCAAATAAAGTTGCATTAACTACCGGCAGTCATTTCGACGACACAGGAGTTGATCCTATTTCAGTGATTTATGCAAAGAAAGCCATACTCAAAGGTATAATTGCAAAAGATCCAAACACCATGATTTTGTCTGAAAAAGTTTTCAATGCATTGCTTAATCATGCTGCAATTTTGGACAGATTGGCTAACACTACATTGGGATTAGCAAATATCAATATTTTAAAAGAAATTTTTGGTATTCCTAACATCCTTGTAGGAGGTGCTTTAGCTTTGGATGATGATGGTACAACTTTGAGTCCGATTTGGGGCAATAATATCATTTTAGCATACAATTCCAATCCGACAGGAATCGCAGCATCTGTGTACGAACCATGTTTTGGTTATACTCTGCAGCTCAAAGGCAATCCATTTGTTGACAAGTACGAAGAAAACGGCGGTAAAAGCTCTGTGATTCGTGCGACCGATAATTACGATTTAAAGATCGTAGGTGCAGAAAGTGCATATCTCATCAAAGATGTCTTGAAATAAGGGGTAAGTGATGAAGGTTAAAGCATTAATTAACGTGAGTTACAAAGGAACTACTTACGCAGAAGGTGAGTTTTTCGATATGACAAAAGAAGACTTCAAAAATGTCAACAAAAATTATGTTGAAGAGGTTCCGGAACCGAAGATAAATTTCAAAAAAGAAAATGAAGGAGTGATAACCGATGGCTAATTTAACTTATCAACCAATCCTGATTACAAGCATTGCAGCTGCTGCTGAACTGGCAACCAAATATTTATTTATTGGTTTCGACGGCAATGTGGCTTCAGCAGGTGCAGCGGCACTTGGTGTTTTACAAGCAGCAACAGATTCGGGCGAACAAGCTCCGGTTGGAGCACAAGGAATTTTCCTTGTGATTGCAGGTGGTGCTATCAGCGTTGGCGAAGCAGTCGAAGTGGGAACAGGCGGCAAAGCTGCTGCCTATAGTGCAGGAGTTTCAATCGGACGTGCATTGGACGAAGCGACAACTGATGGTGATATAATCAGGGTGCTATTGTAATGTACTGTACAGTCGATGATATAGTCGCCGATATTGGCGTATATGATTTAATTCAAATTTCGAATGATACCGAGAATGCAACATCAATTGACGAAGCTTTAGTAAAGAGCAAGATAGAGGATGTCGGCGTCTATATCGACTCGTACATTTCAAGTGTAATAGCCATCCCCACCACAAATACAAGTGATTTAATATTATTGAAAATGATTTGTGTTTCGCTGGTTGTTTGCGATTTATTCCAACGCAGACTTAAATTGGATTATTCAGAATCCTTGAGCGAAAGAAGAAGTAAGGCAATCAAAGATTTAGAAAGAATCCGAGACGGACAGATTAAAATGAATTCGGAGATTAAATTATCAGAGTCGGTTAGCTCTGTGAAAGTATCTCAAAGAACAAGACAATTTACTGAAGATGTATTGGGGCAATATTAATGATAATTGATTTTATAAAGCAAATCGAAGTATATCTCCAATCTGAACTGTCAGATTTAGGATTAGATATTAAAGCTACACCAAAGCAGCATTTAATTGGCGGTGAATACAAGATGCTCGATACTCGAGGCGAAATATTAATAAACGCTGAGCTCGATGACTTTGAAAATCAATCATTCATTAACGAAAATGTACAGTTCGCCAAGGGTAAGACATTAATTACTTATGCTGTAGAAGTATCAGTTGGGATTGTAAATTTCAACGAAACATTTGTTCTGGAGCAAGCAATTATAAGAGTTGTGGAAGCTTTGTCGTACAAATATAATGCTGAATTTACTCCGCTTATCCCTGAGAAATCGGGCATTAGCTTTGCAGACTCTAATTCAACGCAATGGAAAACAATCACTTTCAAAACAACTAAAAAATTTACAAATCAAACACAACTTATCGGGGTGTAAATTGAAAAAATTAATCGATTGGTATAATTGGAAATCAATTGCTGCATTGCTTCTAATCGGGGGAATTGTAGTGTATTTATTCTTTTCTTTTTGGGCACAATTTTCAGCATTTGGCGTGGCTGTGATGTTTATAACATTCGGAGCATCTGTGCTTATATTTGTCGATAGATATATGCTCAAAACAATTGACACAATTGAAGAAATAAAAAAGGGGAATTTAGCTTATGTGGCGTTTCTTTTTGTTATTGCTTATCTACTTGTTGAGTTTACCAAAATCGGTATGGGCTTATAAAGATCCGGTTGATGTTGCAAAATCATTTTTGCAAATACGGGAAATTAAGCCAAACCGAAGTCCGGAAATTGATTTATTTAATAAGCCATTCGGCAACATTGGAGGTCCTTATTGTGCAACTGGTGTAGCATACTGCTTGAAAAAATCAGGCGTAGAATTGCCGAAGGGTTATTCGTTGGCAAAGAATTATTTAAAGTATGGGTGGAATACTACTACGGCCAGGGAAGTGCTAAATGGCAAATCGATTCCGAGCAGGAACGATCTCGTGATTTGGGGGAAGGGTTCTACGATTTACGGTCATGTAGGAATAGTGATAAGTTACGATCCAAGCACAGGGATACTCACAACAATTGAATTTAACACATCATCAGACGACAAATCGAGTCAGAGAGAAGGTGATGGAGTATTTATAAAAAAACGTAAAATTGAGCCTTATAATTATTTCAAAATTATAGGTTTCTCGGAAGTCAAATTTAGAAAATCTTTTACACAATCACAAAAATATGGATGCAATTATGTTACCAACTGATTTATCAGGATATCATTCAGAGATTACAGTCATTATTTGGGCTGTAATTGGATTCATAGCTCTTGGAGCAGTAGGCTATCTCGTAAAACTTGGAATTAATCAACTTTTGAGATATCTCGACAATGCAATACAAACCTTAACTACTCAAATCATTGAGGTGAATAAAACACTTGTAAGAATTCTTGAATTCATTGCTAAACAGGCTGAAAAGAATGATAAAAACGAACAAGAGCATTCAATTATGTGGGAAGACATTGAAAAGCAATGGGAAGATATTCGCAAAATCCAAGACCTGATGCAAAAGATAGTTGCTGAACATAATTTATATCATCCGGATGAAAAGAAAGCTAAAACTTCAGCACCGCTGCAGATCAGCAAAACAGCAAAGAGAAAACCGAAATGAAAACGACATTGATAATAATCGGAGTTGCATTTTTAATAGGATTAGGGATAATCATAGGCGGCAAATATGATTCTTCCTTAATTACGAATCTACTCACCAAAGAGATTAAGACTTATGTTCGGGACTCAGTAACTATCGAAAAGCATTTTTATAACGAAATTGCAGGCAAGCCAATCAGATACACAGACACTCTGCCTGTTCCAATATATTTGGACAGCTCGTTTGTTGCAGAAATGGATACAACAGCGACTTATTTTGCAGGTACAGATAGTGCAATCACAATTTCCGAGAATGTGCAGTATTTTTTTCCGCAAAATCAGTTTAAGAGAGACTTGAATTTAGAATGGACTAAGTACAAAGATACAGTATTTATTAATAAGCAGATTAATATTCCTTTCCCGAAAACAGACTGGACAATAACGGCAGTCGGCACAGGAGCAGGATACATAACTGGAATCGCAACAGCAATTATTATAAAAAATTTAATAAAATAAAAGGAAAATAAAATGACATTATTAAGACGTGGGGAGTGGAACTCCAAAAAGAAAGCAGAAGAATCCGGAGTTGACACCGGAGCTGATTCATTGTTAGATATTTTAGACCTCTTGCCGGACTTAACAGGGAAAGCAGGAGAAGCATTAGTCGTAAATAGTGCAGAAGACGACATTGAAACAGCAGCAATTCCAAGTATTACGGGACTTTTGGACGAAACAGCACACGATTTGTTAGACCATACAGGTTTAACAGGCGTAATTGCTCCTAACTTCAAAACAAGAGCAAGTGCAACGAATGATATTGAAGAGTTCCTCAATAAAAAAGTTATTGCAGGAACAGGGATTACGATTACAGAAGTTCACCCAACTGATGTTACAATTACCGATGAAGAACACGCTGATTATGCAGCATTTGTTATTGGTGAAAGTATTGTAAGCGGTTCGAGATTCAGACTTACCGCTGTTGCGTGTGATACGACCGATAATTATTTTGAAGGAGTTAAAGGTTCTGCAATTGTAGCAAGTGATGTCTTTGAAGACGTTGGAAATACAACAGCAATTTACATAGGATTTGGTGCTAATTGCACTCAATTGTCAATCTCATTGACTTAATCAAATTACAGCCCCCTTCGGGGGGCAATTATAAGAGGGAATAATGTCGCAACCGGCAAAAATTGATTTAAAGACTATTTATAAAGATGCGGATTGGTCAATTATATTGACTTTTCCTTATGTAATTACTGCTTTGAATTTTGAAGCAAAAATCATTGTCGATGGTGTGAATGATGTTACGATTACAACGACAAAATTAACTGAATATCAATTACAATTATCTTTGACTGATACAGATATTGCCGACTTGGATATTACAAATTACACTTATTACATAAAACAGTTAGGATTTAAGCAATTTATAGCAGTTGGACAGGTAACTATTGCTGAGGTTAAATAATGACTTATACGGAAGAAGTATATAGGATTAATTTAATTGAAGATGAATATGTTGTTTCTGTTGAAGAAGATAATTATCAGACAATTGAAACAGCACCTGTTATATTACAGATTGGACTAAAAAATTCCTCTCTAATCGGTGCAATCAATAATCTAAATACAGATTTTACAATAGCAGGATTATTTTTATTAGGTTCAACACAAGTTTTCCAAAATGGAATGAAATTAATAAATGGAATTGACTATACTGAAATTGATAATCAAACAATACAATTTGCTGAAGCACCGAGCAATACTGATTTTGTAGATAAATTAGAAATTATATATAAGGAATTATAAAATGAGTTTAACCAAATTAAGAGCTTCTAAACAACTGCATTTTGATGATAATGTAGATATTAATGCAAAGAAGCTGACAAACCTTGCTGAGCCAACTGCTGACGGCGATGCTGCTACTAAGTTGTATGTAGATAATCACGCTGCTGCTGCTGATGCTATGATTTATAAAGGTACGATTGGCGTAGGTGGTACTTACGAAATTACAGCATTTAATGCACTTGCTACATATACAACAGGCTGGTCGTGGAGAGTTATAACAGCAGGCACTATTAAAGGTGCTGTATGTGAAAATGGCGATTTGATTACAGCAATTGTTACGAGAACTGGTTCCGGTAATTTGGATTCTGATTTTTCAGTTGCTCAAACAAATTTAGATGGTGCAGCGATTGGTGCTGCTTCATCAACAGATAATGCAGTTGCCCGTTTCGATAACACAACAGGGAAATTGCATTATAATTCAAATGTAACTATTGACGACTCAGGCTCTATTAATATTCCGGCAGGTCAAGCATTCAAAATTAATGGAACTGCAATCGATCAAGACGATATTCCTGACGGCACAACTTACAAACAGTATTCAGCAACTGACAAAACAAAGTTGGCAGGTATTGAAGCCAGTGCGGATGTAACAGATGCAGCAAATGTAGGGAGTGCAATTCACGGAGCGACTGCAAAAGCAAGTTTAGTTGATGGAGATAAAATTGCAATAATTGACTCGGAAGCGGCTAATGTGCTTAAAACTTCGCTTTGGAGTGTGATTAAGTCAACTTTAAAGACTTACTTCGATACTCTCTATGCAGCATCTTCTCACACACATTCATATTTGGCAAGTACTAATTTAGTAGTTCGTGAAGTTCCGACAGGCACTTTGAACGGCTCAAATGTAACTTTTACCTTAGGAAATACGCCAACTTCGGGAACGGAAATGCTCTTTGTGAATGGAATACTTATGAATGCAGGTGCAGGCAACGACTACACAATTACCGGCACTTCGATTACGATGGCAACTGCTCCGATTTCAACAGATGTTTTACTTTGTACATATTGGAAATAATGGCACTAACTCAAATACCTACCGGACAAATTAAAGATGGCACTATCAAAAACGCAGATATTGCTTCTGATGCAGGGATTGAATTAAGTAAACTTGCCACAACTCCGATGACTAATCCAATGACCACCGCAGGTGATGTAATCTACGGTGGTTCATCAGGAACACCGACGAGATTAGCAAAAGGGACGGCAGGTCAGGTTTTGATACAAGGAGCGACTTACCCTGCATGGAGTGATGCGCCTGCTGCAATTTATCCATTTATATTTAGCGCTCCAAGTTGGAACGATTTAGACTATGCCAACCAAAAAAATGGGACTGCCTCGCTTACGTTTCGTCAAGAGAATGGCTATATATCCGCCTCTACTGTAGCTGCGGATGATTGGGTGTATGGCAGTCATGAAAAGAGATTTAAAGAACTTGCTGGGATTATTGGCAACAGTGGCTCTTACAGTAAAATTGTATATCAGTTTGCGTTTGCTAAGAATAATTTACAAGAAGTTGACACCACAGATTGTAAACTGTTCATAGGTTTTCATAATGCATTACCTAACGCAGTAAGTACTACAAACGTAACGAGGACAACGCACCATATAGGAATATTTTATTCAAGAGTTGGAGGTGTAACCACTTGTTATTGTAGTAGTGGAAATGGGACTACGACAGAAACCGAGGTCACTAATTTCCATGGTGGATTTATTACAGCCGTACATACTCCAGGCGTTGATGTAAAGTTTTATAAAAATGGGACTCTTATTGCTACTCATACTACTAATCTCCCATCTTTTCAAACAACTCATGGCTGTGGAATTGGTTTAAGCCAGCAAGGGACATCGAGCGCTACCATCCATTTATCTCATTTCGGGATATATGGCATTTTTTAAAACTAAAATAGCATAAATGAGCAAACTATTTGAATATATTGAAAACGGTATAGAGAATTGGAAACAACTCTTCGGGGTTGATAGCGCTCTCGATACTACAAATTTCAATAAGAATTTAAGTAGTACCGATACCGATGTTCAAATTGCAATGGATACATTAAACGATTTGGATATTCCGAACCATTTGATTGTCGGTACGTTGCGGAAGAATATCAATACTTCTTTCTTGGTTCAAAATGGCACTAATATATTTGAATTGATTTGGCAGACAGAGGATTACAAAGCAGATGCAGCGGGTTACAATTGCTCTCGCTCGAATTTAGGCTCGGGTGATTATAAGTATTTCAAATCAAACACCGGAACTCATAAATTAGGTGAATTTGTTTATCTCCATTTGGAAGGTGCTTCGGAGTTGGTTGGTGCAGGTACTTATTTGCGAAGCAAAATCTTCATTGTAAGATATGACAGCAACGATACTCCGCTTGAAACAATAGAAATTGCCCTGAATTGGTGGGATTATTCGCATCTGGCAGTTCTCACGACGGGTATAACGGTTGCAGTAAATTTCAGTTTGTTTGGATATTTGCCGTACCAATTAACTCAAGGACAATATTCCAGGGCTTACTTATGGGTGGATTCGGGCTTAAGTAATTACAATTTAGACTGTACAGGATTACATACATATAAAATCGAAAAGACGGAATGATGACAAAATCAGAAGTGGCAAATGCGATAATCTACGAAGTGAATCAATCCTTTTTGAAAAAGGACAAATATGGTCATTATTTAATGAAACATGATATTAATGAAAGTTATTCAGATATTCTCTGCATTCTCGACAGATACGAGAAGCAATTATTAATGAAAATAAAGAAAAGGAAATATACAAAACAAAAAGACATGATTTTATAGATAATTAAAAGCAGCTTTAGAAACATTTTTTAATTAACTAAAAAAGAAGAGGACGACATGTCAAATCCATTAATTGGAGGGAAATCCAGAACCGACATTTTCCGTTTAAAAGTAAACGCAACATCTGACGGTTATGATTTTCTCAATGCACTGACCGATGTAGTCGCAGCAGCCCCTGTGTTAGCGACTGATGTTGCTCAGCAACTTACGCTTATCAAAGGCAGTGACTATCAACCGCAGGAAGATGGCACTGTGAAGTTATCGCTTGACCAATATCATGCAGGCGAAGATATATACGCTTTTCTTGACAAAGCCGTAGTACCTTCCACATCTGTTGCCAAACCTGAAATCAAGTTTGAGAATGGTGTTAAATATGGCGGAACATCAGGGACAGGAGATTTATTGCTTATTATCTCCTATTTGCAGAACGAAGACGACGATACACCAACGAAGACATTCACTTACATTTCACTTGGCAGAATGGTAGCAACTTCGGGAGCTCAGAAGACTGACTCCGACAATTACATTGCAGTATCCATCGAATATTCATCCACACCATTGCTTTATGCATTGAGTGTTCCGGCTGCTTGTTTCAATGCCGCACTTGTAACAGTTGCAGCTCCAATTGTACTTGCGAAAGATGCAGGATTCAAACGCACATTTTTAACAAATGCACCACCTGCACCATAAAGATAAACCCCGGCTTAACCCCGGGGTTATTTTAAATTAATAGAGGAAAATATGGAAAAAGTAACATTATTTAAAGAAGACGGCTCAACCATTGTGTGCGATTTAAAGAAGCCGACAATGGCAGTCAAAGATGAGGTGCTGAACTTATCATTAGCGGCACTAACAGAACAAAAAGAAATCGAAAAAGATTACCCGGGCTTTGCCGACATCAGATCGAAAATGGTCAAATCTCAAACTCAAAACAATATGCAGGACATGATTGAAATTATTGATATGATGAATGATGTTGATTTGGCAATCGGGTTCACGAAATATACTTCGAAAATTGAAAAACTGAACGACCACACATCGATTTTGAAATTACAAATATTTGCAATTACCGAAAAACTTTCAGATGAAGATAAAGAATTATTCAATTCACTCCCATCATCAGATTTTTGGAAGAATCAAGATATGAGTGAGGTGAACGCAGTAAACAAATTTTTTCGTGAAATACATAGAATCGGATAATTTAAAATGCAGGAAAATAAGAAAGTATGATATTTTCAGCGTTCTAAAGAGCCAAGCAGAAGAAGAAGCACTTACAAAGAAGAAGAAAAGCAGATGGAACACGTTCAATTTGCTGCCGAATGAGGATCAAGGAGATTACGAAGCAAGTCTTTACATGCACAAGGCAACAGCAATGATGGCAGCAAAAGATAACTTAGAACTCTTTGACAAAATGTACAATGAATATCCCGAAAGTGCAGTATGGGATTTTATAGCAATAAGTAATGCAGTTAGTTATACTCCGAGGTGATTATGTCAACAGGACCTTTAAACTTAGATTGGAGTTTTTCTCCAACACTCAATTTACAAAAATTCAATATTATATTGCAAGAGCTTAAGACCTCTCTCGGTAAAATGGGAGGGGATATTAAGCTTATTGACGAATCAAAGATAATAGCGGCATTCCAAAAGGTTGATAGAGAGGCAGGGAAAACAGGTCAAACAATCAAAGACAGCTTTGCCAAAGGAGCGGAAGGGGCGAATAAAATTGATTCGGGACTTAAGCTTGTAGAAAATAGACTCAAATCTACATCATCTTTGAGTGAAAAAGCATTCAACTTTGCAAATATTAGTCAGTCGCTAGGTGCAATTGGTTCTTCAATGAGCCAATTGTCCTCCTCGACTGTCGCCATCGATACAGGCCTTAGAAATGTAGGCACTCTTGGAGTGAAAAACTGGAAAGAATTCGAAGGCATGATGGATGGATTTGTGAAAAGAGGAGCCGATGCATCAATTGTAACCAAATCACTTTATGATGCAATATCTGCAGGAACAGTCAAATCCGCAGGAGGAATTGCAGATTTAAAAGGTGCTCAAGAGTTTCTTGGCAGTGCTGCAAAGTTGGCAAAAGCTGGGCTTGTTGATATGACCGTCACAACCGATGCTTTGACAACTGTGCTTAACTCTTATGGAGCGACCGCACAAGAAGCAGGTAAATATTCAGATCAATTATTTGGTGCTGTTAAGCTTGGTAAAACTACGGTTGCCGAACTTGCTCCTTCACTATATAATGTAGTGCCGGTAGCAAAACAGGCAGGTATTTCGTTCGATCAAGTTGCAGCAGGTTTGGCGACAATCACAAAATCAGGTGTTCCTACGGCAGAAGCAACAACGCAATTAAGAACGCTCATAACAGAACTCATCAAGCCAGCAGGGAACTTAGACTTAGCAATGAAAAAAGCAGGTGTAAGTTTAGAATCCATCAAAGCAGAAGGTTTGCAATCTTCTCTCGTTAAATTGAACGATACATTTAAAGATATGGGGATTATTTCCTCTCAAGCTTTTTCATCGATCGTGGCACTAGGAGGATTCAATGCGATGAATTTAGTGGACTCTACAGGTGCAAAAGTTGCCCTTGATGACTTGCAGTACATTCAAACTTCGGCAGTTGGTGCAGTAGATGAAGCCTATAGCTTAGCTGCGGATTCAATTGAAAGTCGTTCAAAAAGATTGTGGGGGAGTATCCAATCCGGAATAAATTCAGCAATGAGTTTTGTAGGTCCTGGCTTAACTTCAATAATGAACGTTATGCCCCAACTCTCATCAACAATGACAGCCTTTGCAGCAATAAAATTCTTAAATCCTGTTCAAGGAATTAAATCTCTCTATTCTTCTATGCTGTTATTAGGTTCAAAATCGACTGCGATATTCCAGTCAATAAGTTCCGGTGCTTCAGTAATGGGAGCTCAACTTGCAAGAGGTGCAAAAGCATGGCAGCTTGCGACTACTTTTAATCCAGGTGGCGTTAAGGCACAAATACAGAATATTATTACAGCGGTATCGGCAATGATACCAGCTTTTGGAGGAGTAGCAGTAGCTGAAGGAACGGCAGCAGCATCAGCAACAACTATGTGGGCCGCAATCGGAGGACCGATAACTGTAATTGTTGCAGGAATTGCAGTATTGGTTGGAGCATTGTTTGGTATTTCCGCAATAATGGGTTCTTTAAGGAAAAAATCAGCGGAGGAGAATTTAAAATTAGTTGAAAGCGAGATTAGCAAAAACGACTCACTCAAACAAACTTACGAAAGTCAATTGCAGATTGAAGAACAAAAATTAAAGAAGAGCCAGGAATTAACCGCAAAATATGCCATAGATCAATTAGCAAAACCTGCAGGAGCAGGCGATAGTGCAGCAAAACAGACATTGCTTGAGCTTGAACAGACTTATCCGGGCGTCATTAAAGCCGGGATGAGTTACAAAGAAGCTATGAAGGCAATTGGAGATGAGCAGGAAAGAGCAGCTCAAAAAATTGTTAAATATGAAGCTAGTCTTTATGATTTGGAAGAAGCTCAGACAAAATTAACAATTAAAAAAGACAATTTAAATGCACAAAAGGAAGCTGAAGATATAACTAAGTTGATGACAAAATCAACTCAAGGATGGTTCGATTCAGCTGTATCTTGGTTGACAGGCTCATCTGCTGCAGAGCAAAAAGCAGTTGATGCAATGAATTCCTTTAAACAAGGTATTTATACTGCAACAACAGATAATGATTTGAAAGAAAAGGTGGTGGATTTCCAATTAGCGATTTGGCAAGATCCCCGATTTTCCTCAATTCCCGAAGAAGATAAAATAAAAATGGTTAATTCTATTAAGAAAATGGGAGAAGACCAAGGCAAAGCTCTTAAGAGTGCAATGGAAAGTGTTAAAAAATACGGCGGTAAAATTAGTGACTATTTACCAAAAGTTACTGAGGAGGATGCCGGAGTGTTCGGGAAAGCTTTTGCCTGGATATCAAATACAGTTATGGGTGCTTTACAACCCTTAATGGATATACTCAAAGGTGCAGGGATGTATTTCGGTGAATTCATTGAATGGATTTCCAAGCTTGCAGCAAGTGCTGCTTGGTCAGCAATTCAGAGTGTTTCAAGTGCTCTTGCCAGTTCATTTCGTTTCATTTATGATGCAATGGTATCGCTTACTCTTTACATAAAGGATAAAGCATTGGGGGCTTGGGAAACACTTTTAAATGTATTTAAATCAATTCCCGGTGCTTCGAAATTTATTGAAACTAGTATGCAATTCGTAAAATCGGCATTTAATGGTGTTGTGGGTGTTGTTACGAAGGCTTGGGAAACAATCAAAGGTATTTATACAACTGTGGTTGATTTCTTTGCATTGCTCGGGAAAAAAGGTCGTGGAGACGAAGAAGTTAAGAATGAAAAATTAACAAATGCTCAGATAGATAAAGCTTATAAAAGAAGACTGAATAGTATAAAATCTTTTATCAGTAACGTGAAAGATGCCAATGCAGAAGAAATTAAAGTGAATTATGACAAGCAGGCTGAATATTTAAAATGGATTAAGGAAAACAAGAAAATTACCGAAAAGGAATATGCAGACTGGAGTTTAAAACTGCAAAATGCAATGAATGATGCGGTGAAAGTTCTTAATCTTGGTACTTCGAAAGAAGAACAAAGGCAGTCCCTTTTCGCAAAATTCCAAGAATTGTTTGATAATGCTGCAGACATGAGTTACAATACTAGAAAAGATACTGCAACTAGCTTACTCAAATTAAGTGATGCTGCAATTAGATCAAGAATCGTATCTGAAAAAGAGATGGCTGAGCTTACGATTAAAGCTAGAAAATTAATTCGTAGTGTAAGTGGTGGCGGACCGGGAGATTCGGAACAAGCTCAAAAAGATTATGATGAATATGCAAAAGTACAAAACGAACTTAGCAAAAAACGTCTCGATGTTGCTCAAAAGCAAATTGAAGATGAATATCTTGCTGAAAAAGTTAAACTCGACGATTCTTACAAAAAGAAAATTATCGATTATAATAAAAGAATTACTGATTACCAGAAAGAGATTGAAAAAAGCAAAGATTCCAAGCTGATTGAAGATAGGAAGAATGCGATTGAAGGTATTAAGCAATTAATGAATTATGAAGAAGCTGAAAATAACACTGCATTAGAAGAGCTTTATAAAAAACTTGCAGAAAAAAGAATTAAAGAAATTGACAAAAACAGCAAAGATGAATTATCTGCATTGAAGGATAAAGAATCGGCTCTCAGGGATTTAATTGAGAGTATGGGGAATAATATTTCCATGCAATCTTTTCTTGCTTCACAGCAATATCAAACCGACATTGTTTATAAGGAAACCGACAATAGAATATCGAAAATTCTATCAGAACAGGAAGCTTACAAAGCTTTGTCTACACAAATTATGAAGTATGACCTTATCTTAAAGCAGGCTACTAATGGGGATATCACTTTGTCTGCTGATGAATTGGAAAATTACAAAAAGAAGCTTACTGAGACTCAATCTGCATTGCAAGCATATATTAATAGTGAGAATTTATCGAATGAACAAATTATTGCACTAAAATTGAACAATCAACAAAAGATTGCAGTACTGCAAAAACAGCAGATTTATGATTTAGCTGAATTTGAAATTTCATTAATTAAAGACTCGAGTAAACAGAAATATGAATATGATTTATTGCTGGCTACGCAAAATTATGAAGAAAAACTATCCAAAGCAAAAGGAATACTTAAAGACGAAATGCAGGCTTTCCTTGAATTTCAAAAAGAAAAACTTGCTATTGAGCAGCAGTATGCTCTCAGAAGTCAAAGTGTGTGGACTACCGGTTTAACTACTATTGCGAATAGTTTTTCCAATTCAATGTCTGAATTAACATTCAATATTGATGATACTCAGCAAAAAGAGAGTTTGAAAAAAATCGATGAAGAAGAAAAAGCAATGTCGCAATCTCTTGCAGCACGCACTACTGAATATGAAGATTATCTCAGCAAATTATCTGAGCTAGATAAACAGAGGGCTGAACAGTCGGCAAATATCGCAGAGCAAATGAACGAGCAAATGCTCGCAGCAATTAAGAAATCGCTTGCTGATGCTCAGAATAATATACAGCAATCTCTTAATGCTAATCTTGAAAATTATAAAACTTATGCAGCATCAACAGCAACCATTGAAAAACAGATAAGCGATTTGCAAATGCAATCGAAAAATGATGATGAACAAAATTCGCATGTTTATGCTCAAAAAATCAACAATTTAAGCGAGCAGAAAGCCGAAGTTGCCAGTGAATCCGAAAAGATAATTCAAGCTGCTTATGCTCAAACAGGTCTAATTGCCGGATTAGTATTTGGTCAGATGCTTGCTGACCATAAATCATTTGCAAAATCATCTGTATTGGCTTCTTTGTCTGCAGTTCAAGCATTAGTCCCTATATTTATTGTTGAAATATTAGGAAAAGAATTTGCTACCAAGTCATTGGCAGGGATTGCAACAGCAGGTTTACTCACGGGATTGATGGTCGCAGCTTTGTCAGCAGCTCAAGCAGGTGTAAGTAGTATGAAATTCAGGCATGGTGTTGTTGATTTACAAGGTCCCGGAACTACTACTTCCGATTCTATTTCAGCAAGATTATCAAAAAGGGAGTCTGTAATTCCTGCCGAAGGTACTATAACTAATTTGCCTGAATTGAGGTGGCTTGTTAAAAACAAAGATAATATGCTGAATTATTATATTGACGAAGAACCGGAAAGACTGAAAGAAGCATTTTATCATATTGCCGAAGCTAAAGATTTGATGAAGATGGGACCTGTTATCAATATGTTGATTGAGGATAGGAATAAAGATACTGTTGCTGAAGTGCGTAAAATGAGATATGAAAATCGAATTCTCAACAAGAAAATAGAAATTCTGACTAAGGAAGTGAAAGAAGGTTACATCAGACGTAGAGAAACATTCGAACATAATATAAACTTGGAATTGAATGATACTGAATTGCTATCAAGAGCAGACCATAAAAAATTGACATCTGTGAGGAGGGGTTAATATGGCAGATGCAAGGAATTACAAATTTATTTCGACATGGAAAGGTAAGTTTACAAAATGGGATTATAAATTGGAAATTATTCTCCCGCCAATTGGCTCTGCTTTTGGGCTTGATTTGGTTAATCCAACCGAAATACCATTGCCTCCTGGTGCAGTTGTATTGCAAAGCCAAGACATTGAGTATGCAGATTTCCATGCCAAAATGCCAAATGTTCCAACTCAAAAGATACAAGTTGATTTTGATTTGTTGAACAGTGTCGATTTGCTGCCTTTAAAAAATGCTTTTTTTGAAGAAAGCCCAAACCTCACTGCATTACAAACATACGTGCCAGGCTATCCAACTCTGGCAGCTGAAGTGTTGGCAGGGATAGTTTTTAAATTATTTATTAAGTTTAATGGCGATGATTTAAATGTACCTATTCCCTGGAGAGCGGTTAGAACAACCATTTATCAATCAGACGGAAAAATAAAGATTGATATGAAGCATAAAGTAAATTCTTTCGATGCAATTGACATCAACAAAGTCATCACCGGAGCTTTTCCGTGGCAGAGTCTGAAAAGTTATACTCCTCCTACTGAATATAGAGTAATGCGTTATCTTGACTTTAAATGGTCAGAAGAAACTAATCCAAGAGAAGTTCAAAGCAGCGAATTTAGGGAGGGGGCTTATAATTCATGGATGTATTTTTCCCCGCTTTCTGAAATTCATGCAGTAATCGAGAATACTTGCGTTAATATTAAAACTGTATTAATGCGAGAGTCTTCGGCTTTTGATTTAACTATTTATCTTCCGGTTTTATACAAACAACTTTATGACGGGACCGGTGACAAGGGAGCAGTTATTGCACATGAAGATAAACTTGTATTAACGAAAATAGGGTCATTAGATGCAGACGGTGTCGAAATCTTTGTAAGCGGTTTATTTTATCCTGCAAATAAATATTCATTTTATGGCCGCTATCCGAATGGCGTTTGGGATTATTTGCAGGAATTAGCTGAATTTTCGATACATCAATATAGAGTGGAAGATGAAGGAGTTGGTTGTGAAATATTAAATTACAATACTCTTGTTTTAAATTTAACACAAGAAAACATCATTAATTGTGAAATCAACAGCGAAAGGTATAAAACAATCACTTCGAGTATGTATGAGGTAAAAACTGACGAGAATACCGGCGGAGATTTGGAAAAATATGAAGTAGCATTGGGGGGCGGTAGAAACGAAGCTCAATGGACTACTCCAATGGTTTACAATAATGTGCCTCCTAATGTGAAAAGCGAAACACGAGATGCTTACATCAGGTATTATAATAAACAAAAACTTTGTAATTTCTATTACTTGGAGGGTACAGCAATCATCAGGGTTCACGAATGGGCGAAATTTGGATTAGAATTTGATGAAACAGCGAGGTCGAGTGATGATTACAATGTATTCTTTGCTGTACCCAGAACTGGCGGAATATATAGTTTTGACCATCCGGAAAGAGCTGCCCTTGTTTGCCAAACGGAAAGCGGTATGCCCCGTATCTTAGCAAAAACATATGCTGCACTATTGAAAAATGGATTCGATAAATTAGAAATTGAGATTACGTTAAATTCGCACGTTGAATTTGTCGAAGGAGGCGGTGGAACAGGTTTCGTTTGGAATATGCCGAAAAATATGAGTGAAATATTCCAAGTTAATCTTGACGAACTTCTCGGAGTTACATACACGAAAAACAACTGGAAATTAATTAAATCTGAAATTGATTTCTTAAATGAAAAAGTCAAAGCAACACTTATCAATTTAACCTTATAGGTATAGGTAAAATATGGCAGTAAATATTTGGAAAATCGCATTGTTTGGAACAGATACATATCATGTACTGGATAGTAATTATGAAATAGATATTTCTTCTCTCGATACTCCCGATCTTGGAAATCCTGCATGGCCGGAGGGAGATGTTGATTGGCTCACTTTATCCATTTCTGCCGGGAAACCTGAATTTGTCGAAGATGACGAAGTTACTGAAGTCCCCGGCGGAATTGAAATAATACGCAGTACACAAAGATTAACTTTAAATGTGATAGTAGAGCCTGTTGAATTCCCTGACGAAATGGACATTTTTGTAGCTTACAAAAATCTGAAAAAGAAAAGGTACATTTATTTATACAACATTAGTTATCCGGACACACAAATGCCATTACATGCGGCAGGAAAAGCAGTCGCTGTAAATATTAAAAAGTCGATTGAGCATGATTTCGATCATGGCGTGAAAACAATGAATATCGAAATTAGAAAAATCGGAATTGAATAATGAAATCTGAAGTAATAAAAGGAATAAGCATCAACGAATCGCAGTTGACACCACATTTGAGAAATCGTTTTGTAGGCAGTACGGAATATCCTTCACAATCCGAAAATAGTATTTCAGCAACTGCCAAAACAGGAATTGCAGGTGAAACATTCAGCAAAGGAGCATTAATTTACCAAGCAGCTGACACAATGTGGTACAAAGCAGGAAGAACGACTCACGCAGCCGAAAATGTAAGTTTAGTAACTGTAGCAGCACAGGGCGACGTATTCCAAATGGATAATGACACAGATATTGAGATAAGTACTCCGGTGACTGCCTATGGAAATATATTGCATCTTGATACTGCAGGAGCATTCAAAGTTGCAGCACAACCATCATCAGGTGACATTTATCAGAAAGTCGGCTGGGCGTTAGGAAATAATTTAGTACACATCAAAATCACTTCAGCAAGTTTAGTTGTATAGTTCATATTTCCTCATATAGTAAGTCCTCGAAAGAGGGCTTTTTAAATATTTTGTAGCAAAATCGGTAGCAATAAAAAACAAGCCCCTCTCAAAATATAGTCTGAAAGGGGCTGTTGTTATTTACTGAGTGACTCTAAGGGGATTCGAACCCCTACTGCCAGCGTGAAAGGCTGGTGACCTAACCGTTAGTCGATAGAGCCGCTACTTGTTTTTGAAAATTTCATTTAACAAGACTTCAAAATTAAGCATTTTTTCTTAAATTGCAATAAAATTAATGAAAAAAATGAAAAACTTTACTGAAAATTTAGAAATGAACATAAGTGATTCTGATGATTTTAAGGTAATTGCGATAACCGGCGGAATTGGTTCCGGCAAATCAACCGTGGCAGAGCATTATGTTAAATTAGGATATCCGGTGATTAATACAGATTCACTTGCAGGTAAAATTATGCGAAATGATTCGCAGATTAAGAAGAAATTGATAGAGGTTTTTGGTGAGGATTTGTATTTTGAAAATGGTGAATTAAATAATAAACAATTTTCTGATTTAGTTTTTGGTGAAAAAAATAATTCAAATCTGGAAAAATTGAATAAAATTGTGCATCCAGCTGTCATTGATGAAATGATTGAACAGATTGAGGAGTTAGTTGAATCCGGAAATACATTAATTTTTGTTGAAAGTGCATTGATTTACGAATCTGCACTTGATGAAGGATTTGATTATGTGATTGTTGTTGATGCAAATGAAGAAAAGCGAGTGAAGTGGGCTTCTGAAAGATTGAAACTTTCAGGAGAAGAAATTCGTAATAGGATGAAAGAACAATTGTCAAGTGAACATAAAAAGAATATGGCTGATTTTGTAATCGAAAACAATGGAACAATCGAAGAATTATTAAAAAACGCAGAATTTTTACTTGACATTATAAAGTTGGCATAATTATTTCTTAGTATGTTTTTTAGAAAAATGAGTAAATGGGAATAATTTTTCAGACAAAATGGCAGTGAATTGTAACTTTTTTCGTTTTTTTTTGTCTTATAGTTAGATAATTAGTAAATTTGTAGATATTTAAATTTCAGGAGTAACTATAGAAAGTATTTTATACCCATTAAAAATAAATATGGTTTAAAGAATGCAAAAGATGGATAAAAAGAAAAAAACTGATGTAAACGTTGAATCAGAGTATGATTCGTACGCTTTAAACCATTCTGAAATATTGAAAGATAAAACAAATGGGGTCAATATGGAATTAGTTATGCAGATTGAAAATCTGTTTAGAACAGATAGAAAAAAATTCCTTGGATTCATTCGCCAAAGAGTGCGCAGCCAGGAAGAAGCAGAAGATATTTTGCAAGATGTTTTCACAAATGTCTTAGCTGCTTCTGTCCATATTCAAAAACCAATTGAAAATGTTTCATCCTGGATTTTTACAGCAGTGAGAAACAGGATTATTGATACTTATCGTAAAAAAAGAGCTGAAACATTTTCTGAAATGCAAACAAGTGAACAAGCTGACGAAGGGATGGATCCATTCGAAAACTTCGTAAGCGATCTCTACAATACACCTGATACTGACTTACTTCGTAAAACAATTTGGGATTACGTGCAAGAAGGTT
>Ga0209417_1001064_pt1 | contig 54094 bp, 63 predicted proteins | sample RifGroF2_FD_184002 | JGI IMG/M metagenome (GOLD analysis project Ga0209417, IMG submission 184002) | Groundwater microbial communities from Rifle, Colorado, USA - Groundwater F2 (SPAdes) (version 2) | ecosystem: Environmental > Aquatic > Deep subsurface > Groundwater | place: Rifle, Colorado...
TAGCGACTACGGTTTCATTAGCTTTAGGCGGGTTCCCGGGGTACGTCGTGCGAGCGTGAGCGAGCCAGTACGCGCTGGAGGCGCTCCGCGAAAAAATTTTTCTATTGAAGGAGTTCTTGCAGATTCAAGAGCATTCGTTCCCGAAGAAAAATGGCCTGCATATGAAGCATTTCTGAGAAATAAATACTATTAATTTTTTTATTATATATTTTATATAATCTCTAAGGATTAGCTTCATTTAGTTTTGGTTTATATCTTCTTCTATGAAAAGATTAGAACATATTGTTCAATTGGGAGGCGCAATTACCCTTCTTTCTTTGTCTGGGTGTACGGAAATGTCTTATGATACAGGGCTTGTTGGTACTGTTGTTTTGTATCCTTTAGAGGTTCGAGATTTGGATGATATTCATTGCCGTGTTGATGAAAGCTCTGAAAATGTTTTTGATTATTATTGGCTTGTGAATAGAGCTTCTGTTTTTAGTGAGGGCAGTGTTCCTTCAAGTACTTTACAGGAGGGCTATACACATAGAGGTGATTACATTGAATGTAGTGTTTGGACTCCTCGAAGTTCTTCCTATGGAAGTTTTGAAATTGCTATTGATGGAATATATGTAGAGTAACATTCGGAAGCTTTATATGTCTCTTTTTTTATTGTTTCTTTATGATTTATCTTTTTTCTTTTGCATTGGCTGAAGAAATTCCAATTCAAATACTGGGAGCATATTCCGTGGAGAAGGAAAGACGTCTTTTTGCTTCTCAATATTCTTGTGGAAGCATGGCTTCTCACAGTGTTGTTGAATGCTATGATCTTGGGAGAAATATTTTTACGACACGATCTCCAGTGAAGGATTTCTGCACATTGTACACTTTAGCAGAGGAAGGTTTTTCTCTCTTAGGTTCACTTTCTTCTTGTATGCATAGCCTTGTGGAGCCTGTAAGCAAGGGTGGAGATATTTCTTCTCTTCTTTCTCAGTTGTCATTAGAGTTAGTAGTTACTAGTGAGTAGTTTCTGAACAAAACATTTATAAAGGAGCTTTCTCCTTAAAAGACTATATATTTATTGATGGAGAAAAAAATGAAACAAACTATTTTTGGATTAGTTGGTCTTTTGATGGCTACAGACGCTTTGGCTGAAGAAAACGTTCATATTCCTGAAGTTGTGGATTGTTATGTAGACTCTGTTCATTATCGTGTTCTCAATCCTGATTCAAATCCTCGTTTAGAAGTGTATATTGTTCTTAGCCCAAAACAAGAACAGCTTTTAGACAGTTTTTCTTTAGAAAATCCTGATGAGGTTTTTGGGCACAGATTAGATTTTCTTTTAGGATATAGTCTTCAATGTTTGGAGAAGGAGAAAAAGGAATGAAATTATCCTTATTTTTGGGCATATTTTTTATTCTTACAGCTGCTTTTGCGGCTGCAGAAAGTTCTGCTTATACTATTGATTCTGTGTATGTGAATGGCATTGAAGTAGATGCTGATACAAAAGTACAGGTTGTGTTAGGAAGCACTGCACAAATCCAAGTATATCTTGAAGGAACTGGAGAACGTACTGATGTACGACTCCGAGCATGGATTGGTGGTTATGAGTATGATAGCATTGAAAGTACAAGTGATGTTTTTGAAGTACAGGATGGATTGGCCTACAAAAAAATTCTTACTTTAGACATTCCTGAAGATCTTGATGTCTCTACACATGAATATATTTTGCATGTGGAAGTATATGATAGTCAAGATAAAGAAAGTTATGCATATACGCTTTATGTTGAACAAGAGAGGCATGATATTGTTGTTGAGGATATTCTTCTTTCTACACAAAGTGTTGCTCCAGGAGAGTATCTTGGTGTGAAAGTACGATTAGAAAATCAAGGATACAAAGATGAGGAAGATCTTAAGATTACTGTAAGCATTCCTTCCTTAGGCATTTCCAATAGAGTCTATATGGATGAGTTAGTTTCTGGTGAGCAAGAGAGTGCGCAAAGTGCATATTTAGTTATTCCTAGCGATGCTGCTGGAGAGTATGAAGTGCTTGTTTCTGTAGAATATAATAATGGTTATTCAGAAGTTGTTGAAAGAAGTTTTATTCTTGTTTCTGGTGTACGTATGTACGATGAAAGTACTTTCGTTTCTATCTCACAAATTACTGGTCTTGTTGTAGATGAGGAAAGCAGCTATAAAGTACAAGTGACTAACTTAGGTGAACGTACAAAAGTGTTTTATTTGACTGTTGAAGGATTACACCCAGAGTATACAGAAAAAATTCTTGTTGCTCCAGGATCTAGTGGAGAATTTGTTTTTACTTTAGAGCCAGAGGAGGCAGGAGCTTCTTATGTGTTTGTGCAAGTGGATACGGATGAAGGCATGGTTGCACAGAAATTATTTAGTGTGGATGTAGAAGAGAAAAACTCTATTGCTGTGATTTTTGTAAGTGTTGTTCTTGTTCTTTTGATTGCAGGATTTGTTATTGTTTATTTGCGGAGATTATAATATGAAGCATGGTACTATATTAGAAGGTGCAATTGAGTGGGATACACTTGTCAAAATAGGTGGAACTCCTAGTCTTGCTACTCGTATTATTGCAACTGCAGGAAGAGATTCTGTTGCTTTACATAAAGATCTTCTTGATTGTTATACAGAAGGAGTAGAAGCTTGGCAAGAATGGTGTGCTCAATATCCAACTTCTGCCTTTACTCATGAACCTGCACGATTTTTTCCTGGATCTTTTGGAGATAAAGGTTGTCTTGTTATTGAACAATATCTTTTAGCTAAGGGTCTTATTTGCGAAACACCTTGTAGAAATGTTCTGGAAGATCGTGCATTATTTAGAATCTCTTTTGGACCAGAGTATGGGCATCCAAGAGCGCTCTTTAAATATTTAACTGAAGAGCCTCGTTTAGGTTATGTAAAACCTTCTGTTGATAGAATAAAAGCTCTGAGACATTTTACTTATTCTGCGAAAGATGCTACAGTGGAACAGTTTGTTCCTAAGGAATAAAATGAAAAAGAGTTTAGCTAGATCTTTTATTCTCCTTCTAAAAACTTAATTTCTGGAAATCTTGCGGATTTTTCTCAGAAGTCTTTATTAATACTTTTTCTTTAGATAGAATTATGGAACACAAAGTACTTAAGGGAGTTATACTTGATAGTTATACTATGCAAAAGGCTCTTGTAACTGCAAAAAAATGGGGAAATTCAGTGGGTGTGATTTTCCCCGCTGAACTTGTCCAAGCAGAGCATATAAAACATGGAGAAAAAGTTGTTATTACAGTTGAAAGAAAGCATACTGCTGTAAAGGATCTTTTTGGGAAATTAAAATCTAAGAAATCTGCTGATCAGGTACTTAAGGAATTTAGAAAAGATTTTAAGGTGAGTAAATGGCTATAAAATGTTTAGATACTTATGTTTTATGGGAATATGTTACTGGAAATGAAAAATATAAAAATTATTTCGAAAAAGATTTTATTATTCCAGAACTTACTCTTGCAGAATTTTATGGTGTTCTTCTTAGGGAATTTAATGAAAAAACAGCTCTTTATTGGGTGGAACAATTTCAGAGTTATAGTGAATCCTGTTCTTTGCACATTTTTTTGTCTGCAATACAGTTTAAACAAAAATATTCTAAGCAAAATATCTCTTTTTTTGATGCTATAGGTTATATGTTTGCACAAGAGCAAGGAATCCCTTTTGTTACAGGAGATAAAGAATTTAGGGATCTTCCTGGCGTAGAATTTGTTCCGAAGTAACTAAATCTTTTTAAATCCTTTTTTACGCAAAAGCTAGATGGCAAAAAGAGTTGAGTCTGCTTCGTCTATTAATACCTTTTTGCAATGCAATAGAAAATATTATTATCAGTATATAGAAAAATTGCCTACTAAACCAAGCATCCATACTGTGCGAGGGAATATTGCACACTCTACTTTGGAACATTTTTATGCTTTAGATGTTTCTTCCTTTACGCACTATGAAAAAGATTTTAAAGTGGCTATACAAAAATTGTTCTTAGAACAGTGGACTGCATATAAAAAAGAATTATTTTCCTTACAGATGCCACAAAAAGAATTGGAAAGATATTTTGAAGAAACATTGATGATGCTGATGAATTGGTGCACTCATTTTCTTAAAGAGTTTAAAGAAAAGTTTTCTGGAAGCATTGAAGAGACTTTTCATACAATAAAACCTATTACAGAAGCAGAATATAGTTCTGATTTGCTTTCCGTGCGAGGATTTATTGATGCAATTCGTTCTGAGGGGGAAGAAATACATATTATTGATTACAAGACTAATGCAACATCGGATATTAAAGAGAGCATCAAATTACAATTAGGTATTTATTCTCTATTGTATCAGGAAAAGCATGCGAAAACTCCTGATAAAGTAGGCGTCTTTTTTTTGAAAGACAAACTTTATCTCCTTCCTGTAGATCAACAATTGCTACAAAAAGCAAAGGATGCAATTTTTATTGTGCATGCACAAACTACACGAACAGAGAAAAAAGAGGATTATCAAAAGAATATCACGCCTCTTTGCAAATGGAGAACTGGGCAGTGTGATTTCTTTGCAGTGTGCAAACCATTTTAAAAAATTTTCAACCATAGCTTTAAATAGGGCTCTTCTTCTCAGACCAAGATGTTTTTCGAGAAAGATAGAATACCTGCAAATAGAGGATCATCTGTCTCTTCTGGGAATCCTTTTTTACATAAAAGTTCTGAATATTTTGGTCTTCGAGATAGAGTGTATTGGATTCTTCTTAAGAAAGATGTTGATGAAAAAGAAGTTTGTGTTGCAACGCAATTAGCACATCTTGCTGCAGGTTATGATCTTTGCTGTGGCCTTGATCGAGGAAATTCCATCTCTTATGGAATCGTTTCTTTTGGCTTGGATTTTGCTGGAGTGAAAAAAGATTTTCTTTCTGGATATGAGCCTTTACGAGATGGAAATGAACAAGAGGAAGATTTTGATGCTTTTCAGTTGCTTCGCTCTCTTCATCACCCTGTGAGAAGAGATCCTTGTTCTGATCTTGTACAAAAAATGCAAGGCTATCTTATTGAAGCAGAAACATTGCATGACGCTTGGAAAGCTTTTCATGCTGGAACAAAAGAAGAAAAAGCACTTTCTTTGGGACAAATTTGTTCACGATTGGAGTTCCCTACTTACCTCCATTCAGAAGTTGTTCCTATTTATAGGCATATAAAATCTTGCTTAAATTCTTAATTACTTTACTGCATTCAATGCAGCTTTTGCAACTTCTAATTGCTCTTCATTTGGTTCTTTTGTGGTGAGTCTTTGTAGTAAAAGACCTGGAGTCATAATTATTTTAAAGAATATATTCTTTTCACATTTTGGACTGATGCGAATAAATTCATAGCCTATTCCCGCAATGATTGGAAGCAATGCTAGTCGCAAAGCATATTTTGTTAAAAAGCTAATGTCTGTTGGAAGAAATAAGTAAACAAAAATACTCAGCACTAAAACAAAGAGGATAAAACTTGTGCCACAGCGTACGTGAATACGAGAATATTTCTGTGCATTCTTTAGATCATTATTTTCATAGGCATTTACTACTTTATGCTCTGCTCCATGGTATTGGAATGTTCTTCGAATATCAGGCATAAAAGAAATGAGCCAGATATACAAAACTAAAATTGTAATTTTTGTTATGCCCTCTAAAAGATTAAAGAGGTATCTGTTTTGAAAACTTACAAAATTATTTGCGGTTATTTGTGCAACTCCTAATGGTACTAGTTTGAATAATGCCAGTGCAAAAACAAGAGAGAACAGAATCGTTGCAATAATTGTTCCTGTACCAATCTTCTCTTCTTTTTTTTCACCTAGATTCATGTTTGCAGAATAATTAAGTGCTTTTAGCCCTAAAATGGTTGTTTCAAAGAGAATAATTGGGCCTCGAATAAAAGGGATATTACAGAGTTTATACTTTTTTGTTATACTTGTATGCTTTTCTTCTTTAATTTTTATTTGGCCTTCAGGATCACGAACTGCAATAGCTACTTTAGAGCCTGATTTCATTAGGACTCCTTCTATAACTGCTTGTCCGCCTATAAATTCCATAGGCTCTTTTTCGTTTAGGAGCTATTTAAAGTTATTCCTTCCGTTTTTCAAACCAGATAAAGAAGAGGATTAAAAAGAGAATGATCAAAAAGAGAGATATACCATAGACTATGTATTTGAGCGTTGTATTTTCTTTTCCTGCATTTGTTTGTTTCTGTGATTCTATTTGCTCTTCCAATGCTGTAATATTCTCTGTTTGTGTTGTTTCTTTTTTTTCTCCTGTAATAGCAAAATAGGAAAAGCCCTCTGTTGTTGCAGTGTAATAGTGCTTTGCATTTTCCAAGCGGAGGTATTCCGTAGGAAGTTCTTGCCATGTGTCTTTAAATCTGAGCAAGTGAATTGTTTTTTCATCAACTGCATTTTCTTGGAACCATGTATTTGGAATATAAAATTCTAGAACAGCAGAGTTTATTGCTGAATCTTCAAGGTTTACTGTGCTGAATTCCAGGTATTGGTAAATGACTCCTTCTGGACTTTCTAGTTCTGCTGGGCGAGCATCTAATGCTTCTATTGTTATTTCTATATTTTCTTGGGCGCTATTGAGTGAAATATCTACCATGCTCATAGGGATATTTTCACTTGTCAATGTGATTTGTATTCCAGAGTCTGGATTTGCTGCTGCAAAAATCTCTGTTACTATTTTTGGTGCTTCTACTACTGCACTTGGTGCTAGGGATTTTGTTGTTGGTGTTGTTCCTCCTCCACCACCGCCTCCTCCTGCTGATCCTGTTGTTGTAGAGCTTGAAGTAGAACAAGCTCCACAGTCTGTTGCACATGAAGAACAGGATTCTCCAGAACTGCAAGAGCTGTCTCCACAACAGCCTGTGACTGTATAACTTGTTGTATTTGTTACGCCAGCATTGCTTGTATCATTAGAAAATATTTTGAAGCTTTGAGAACCACATGTCGCTGCAGTGAATGCAAATGTAAAATTGTATGCTGTATTATTTGCCATAGAGTAATTTGAACCGTTTGGGTTGATGAATACAGAAGAGAGATCTAGACTATTGAGAACCCATACTGTTACATTTTGGATCGTGTTTTGTGTGAGAGTAGAACTATAGAGAGTATTTAGAATTCTTGGGCCTGTAATACTATCATTCACGGTGAAATTTCCTGAAGTTGTGTTGAGATTATTTGCAGTGTCTCTTGCATAAATTGTAAAAAGATTTGTTCCATTTTGAAAGGTTCTAAAAGCTCTTGAAAAATTTGAGGAGCTGTTTGTGAGGGTATAGTTTGCTCCAATGTAAGAAAAGTTGACATATTCAAGATAGGTATCTGTCAGATTAATAGAATAGGATTGATTGTCACCAAGCTCTACTAAGGAGCTGTAGCCTTCTGCATTAAATGTTGGAGATGTCGTATCGAGGATGATGGTTCTAGTAGATGAATACCCTAAATTTCCTTGTGTGTTATTACATTCTATATTCCAATTGTTTGTTCCTTCACTTAAATTTACCTTAAATTCTGTTAGGGTTGCATTTGTTGTGTTTATACTAGTATTGAACTGATTATTTATTATGAGAGAACAGTTTATGGTGGATGAACAATCTGTTGCTGAATAATTAAAAATTGTACTAATATTATTTGTTAATGTTAAGTTTTGTGGGTTATTTAATGTAACAATAGGGGTACTTCTAATTGTTGAATTAATCCAATTGCTTGATATAAAATTAGGTTTTGAATCATTTGCATTTACTCTCCATTGAAATGTACCAACAATAGAACAATTATTTTTTAAAGTTTGATTATATTGTGAGTTTACATTATTTGTTAAGGTAATGTTTTGATATGCCCCAGACCAATTTCCTTCAACCCATACATTTTCTATATTAATGTCTGTTACATTTGCAATAAAAGTAGTATTTCCTGCTGTAGATATATTTTGTTCTGAGGTGTTAAATAATAAAATGTTAGGATTAAGATTATCAATAGCAATAATTGCTTTTTTTGCATCAAGACGAACAAAGGATCTTCCTGAGCCATCACTATCATCAATACTTGTTCCATTCGTTGCAAGGGTTGTGTTTACTTCAGATGATGAAAGGTTTCTTCCCTCTACAGATTCTTTGTATTGTTGCATGAGGAGAATAACACCAGATACATGAGGTGCTGCCATGGATGTTCCTGAACGAGATTCAGTACCACCAGTATATTTTGTAGAAGTAATAGAAGAACCAGGAGCGAAGAGGTCTGTGAGAAAATTTCTATTGGAGAAAGAAGATATTGCATCTGCTTTGGTTGTAGAGGAGACAGAAATGGTTTTATTGATACATGCTGGTGAAGTCATGTTTGTGGTGAAGCCAGAGTTTCCTGAAGCGACCACGACAGAGACGTTGTTATTCCATGCAGTGTGAATTTCTGCAGATAGGGGGGTATAGAAAGAATCACATATACTATTATATGAACCACCACCAAGGCTAATAGAAATTACAGAAATATTGTATAGTGATGCGTTGTTCGCACACCAATTAACTGCAGAGGTAATATCTGAGAAAAGTGCATCACCAGCTGCATCAGCGACTTTCACAGAGACTATTGTTGCTTCAGGTGCGACACCTGTTATTCCGGAGCCATTGCCTGCTGCAATCCCAGTTACGTGCGTTCCATGGCCTTGATCATCTCTTGCAGAGTCGTCTTCCAGTGTGTTATCAGGGCAACAACCGCCAGAGCCAGCATCAGAGACTGCACAAAAACATTTTTGTGCGACTATTCTTCCAGCGAGTCCAAGGTGTGTTGCATTAATTCCTGTATCGATTACACAGACAGATTGGCCAAGACCAGTCATGTTTGTTGTGCCATTTTGTCGACTATGCATGATTGATGCATTGATGAGTGGGACGCTGTCATCAAGAAGTATATGAAATATTTCATCTTGCTGTATACTCTTTACATTAGGATCATTGATGAGTTCTTGAAGTTCCTCTTCATTTATTTTTGCAGCATAAAAATCTCCAGAGAAATGTTCTAATGCCACATCCGCTGCTGCAAGCTCTTCTAATCTTGAAAGTTCGTCTGGTGTTTTTTCCAGCTCTACAATAACTGGGACTTGCTCTTGCTGGTCTAGGCTTTCTAGAAGTTCTGGCTGCACAAAAGTGTCTTCAGAATGTATTGGACTCATTAAGAGAATACATAATACTAGAATCACACCCAGCTTTTTCCCCATATGTAGAAATGAGGATAGTTTTTTGTTTAATAATGCTTTTGGTTCTGAAGATGATAGCTTGGACAAAATTTTTTTGTGTTATAGCTCTTCTAGTCTAAGAATTTGACCATTTGGACAGATGGACAGCTTGGCATGGGTGCGCGCCAGATTTATAAGGAAAAATCCTCTATTCTGTAAAATGGATCTTTCTCAAATTAATTATACTTGGCAAGAAAAAAAGAAAGGCTTAGTTTTGCCTAAAAAGATGACGCCGGGGTTAGCTTATCTTTGTGGTGTTATTGCTGGTGATGGAAGTATAAACTATAGAGACAAAAATAAAGAATACTCTGTTGAATGCGCTGGAAATTCTAAAGATGAAATTGAATTTTATGAAAAAGTTGTAAATCCCCTTTTTAAAAATTTATTTGGTTTTAGTCCTAAATTAAATTATTATAGTTTAGGATCAACTTATGGTTTTAGGATTTATAGTAAATCTTTATTTTATTATTTTGTAAATGTTATTGGTTTGCCTTATGGAAAGAAATATTCTAAATTAAAAATACCCGCTTGCATAATAAATAATAATGTTTTTTTAATTAATTTTATACGAGGATTAATGGATACAGATGGTTGTATAACTTTTAAGAAGAAAAATAAATATCCTACTTTAGTTTTGGCGTCTGCAAGTTATATATTTGTAAAAGAAATTTCTTTAATTCTAAAAGGATGGGATTTTTATTTTTATGAAGTCTATAATTACAAAGTTTATGATGCTCGTTTTAAAAATGGATTTAGTATTATAAATAGAATAGAAATTAATGGGAAAAATAATCTTAAAAAATGGATGAAAATTATTGGTTTTAGTAATCCTAAGCATATAAGAAAGATAAATATAAGTAGCGAGGGATGGATTTGAACCATCGACCTAAACCCAAAAGATAATTCCTTACCTTTTTTCGGGTGTCTAAGAACACTCAGGTGTCATATGAGCCTTCCGCAGTACTTTTTAAGGTACTTCGACGGACACTCCTGGCTGTCCTACCTCGCTGTGGATTATGACTTTTCAATGCCTTATAAACCTTGTGGTAAGCTTTTTAAGTATTGCTCTCTTTATTTTTTTTGCAATGGATGGAAAGAACGTACAGGGTTTTTATCAGAAATTATATCATAAAAAGCTGAGTCGTGCAGCCCTGCTTAAAAAGAGATTAAAACTTCAGGATCTTCCTTCTTCTCATAAAAAATTTATTATTATTCAAGTAGATGGCCTTTCCTATTCTCTTCTTCAAGATTTACGAAAAACAAGATATATTCCTTTTCTTAAAAAATTATTAACACATTATCATGTTAATCGATATGATCCAGGATATCCTTCAACAACCCCTTTTGTTCAAGCTGGCATCATGTATAATGATAATTTTAATATCCCTGGATTTCGGTTTCTTGATAAAAAAACACAAAAACAATATACTATGGGTGTAGCAGAGAATGCTCGTGCAATAGAACAAGAAATTTCTTCAAAGAACTATGGAATTCTTACCGGGGGTACTTCTATAGGAAATATTTTTTGTGGTGGTGCAGAACGTTCTATTCTTACTGTTGCACATCTCTATAAAACAGAATCTGGGCAGAAAAAAGTACGAGATATTCTTGCTCTTATTCTTCTCAATCCTCTTGCAACATTGAAAGTTTTTTATTCTAGTATTTTAGAATTTTGCATTGAACTTTATGAGAGCTTTTTAGAAATTGTTACAGGGCTTGTTCGTGGAAAACATTTTAATTGGCCATTCTTTTTTCCTTATTTTCCTTTTTTTCGCACCTTTGTGAATGCAACTGTTCGGGAGATATCTACTGAAGCTGCGCTTTTAGAAATGCAAAGAAATGTCCCTTATATTTATTTGACTTATGGTGGCTATGATTGGATCTCTCATTATCGAGGCCCAGAATCTCTGAGTGCCTTTACTCTTCTTAGGGGAATTGATGCTGATGTAAAAAAACTTTATAAAATTGCAAAAAAGAATAATTATGACTTTTATGTTCTTTCTGATCATGGACAAGTACCTGCGATTCCTTTTGATCGATTGTATTATGAAAGTTTTGAGTCTTATGTTTCTAAAATTAGCAATCTTCAAACGAAAACTCTTCATTCTTATGATGAGAGAAATAGCCGCATGAAGTATGTGTATTATAAACTGCATTATTATTATGAGCATATTTCTTTTCCTCTTCGTATAGGTGTACATACTCTTTTGAAATTTATGGGAAGACAGTTACGGAAAGAGAAAGACCCTCGTATTGATTGGAAAAATAGAAAACAAATTCTTATGCTTTATTCCTCTTCTCTTGCACAAATGTATTTTACTGATAGTACGCATCGTTGTGAGCTTGCTGAAATTGAAAAAAAATATCCTGGTTTTGTTGAGCGATTAGTAAGTCATCCTGGAGTTGGATTTGTTATAGGAAAACAAGGAAACTCTATAGAAATTATTCATGCAAAAGGGAGGGTCATTATATCTGGAAAAGATATAAAATTTAGTGGAGAAAGATTTTTACAGATTTATGGCGATGAAAAAAAACTTATTAAACAAATTACTTATTTTGCACAGCTTAAGTATTCTGGGGATCTTATTTTGAACGGTGCTTTTGATGGAAAAAGAATCATAGCATTTGAGCATTTTCATTTTGGCTCTCATGATTCTATAGGAGGTAGGCAAAGTGATGCGTTTTTGATTTCTCGAGATAAAGTTTCTTTAGATCATGTCATTAATGCCAAAGAACTTTATGGTTTGTTTTTTGCGTACCATGAAGCAAAAAAAAGAGTTCCTTCCGACGAAAAGCTTTATAAATCCAAATAAAGGGTGAAAAAGCTATGCTGATTCATATTACTAGAGATATACCTTTACTGGGTTGTATTGCATTTGGTATACTCGATAGAGGGACAAACTTATTACAAATTCGTGCTACATCAGTGTGTAATATTAACTGCACTTTTTGTTCTGTTGATGGTGGACCTTTATCTCAACAACATAAGGTTTTTTATGAAGTCGATTGTGATTATTTATTGGAAGAAATTGCAAAAGTTGTTGCTTTGAAAGGAACTGGTGTGGAAATTAATATTGATTCTGTTGGAGAACCTTTTTGTTATCCTCATTTAGAAAAACTTGTTGATGGTTTACAAGCAATTCAAGGAATTGAGAAAATTTCTATTCAAACAAATGGAACTCTTTGGAAGGATATAGATGTGGATGTTGTAAATCTTTCTTTTCATGCTTTAGATCCTGTACTTGCAAGGAAGTTAGCAAATTCTGCATGTATGAAGATTGAAAAAGTTATGGAGTTTGCTGCAAAGTATACAGCAAAAGGAGTTCCTGTACGCTTGTGCCCAGTGTGGATTCCTGGAGTCAATGATGTTGAGATGCCGAAGATTATTGCTTTTGCAAAAGAGCATGGATATCTTTTAGGCATACAAAAATATGAAGTGTATGCACATTCGCGAAAGCATGAAAGAGTTAAAGCACAAAGTTGGTATCAATTTTATTCTCAGATTAAAAAATGGGAGAAAGAATTTGGATTATCTCTTCAAGTAACTGCAAAAGAGTTAGGTATTCGTAAGGCTGTGCGTGTTCCGGAAGTTTTTCGTAAAGGAGAAAGAGTACAACTAGAAGTAAAAGCACATGGCTGGTTTTCGGGTCAGATGATTGCTGTTGGAAGGGGAAGATGTGTTTCTGTCCAAAATTGCGAAAAAAATGGGGGAGATTTAATAAATGTAAAGATTTTAGAAGCTAAGAATAACATTTATCTTGCACAATGAAATATATTGCTCTTTGCCCAAAAGGATTAGAAGATATTACTCAAAAGGAAATTAAAGAAATTCTTGATGTTCCTTCAAGAGTTGTTCTTCCTGGAAGGGTTCTTTTTTCTACAAGTGTTTTAGCAAAGCTTTTAAAAAAAACACAAAGTATTATGAAAATATATTCTCTTCAACAGGAATGTTCTCGTCTTGAGGAGATTAAAGTTTTTCCTCTTGTGACTCCTTTTCGTGTGATTTGTTCACGACAGGGGGAATATCCCCTCCATTCACAGGAAGTAGAAAAGATTATAGGAGAAAAATTCTATAAAGAAGGAAATAGCGTTGATTTAAAGAATCCAAAAACAATTGTTTTTGTTGATATTGTTGATGGAAAGATTTTTATTGGTAAGGATCAGACTCCAGAACTTCTTTCACGAAGAAAATATCGTGTAAAAATTCATAATCAATCTCTTAATGCATGTATTGCCTATGGTCTTATACGACTTTCTGGGTATACTGGGAGCAAGAAGATTCTTTTGGATCCCTTTTGCCGCGATGGTATTATTCCTATTGAAGCTCTTCTTTACAAAAAAGGAAAGGTTATTGCATATGATGGCCTTTTTCCCAATGTACATAGTACTGAGGTAAATGCTACTCTTGCACACGTACGAAAAATTTTACAAGTTTCGCGAATAGAAACAGAGTGGTTGGATACTAAATTTGCGGAAGGGGAAGTAGATTGTATTGTTACTGCAGTACCTTTTCCTTCAAAATCCCTTTCTGAGAATGAAGCCAAAAAAATATATAAAGATTTTTTTTATCATGTCTCCTTTATTTTAAAGAAAAAAGGAAAGATTGTTTGTATTGCCCCTCATCTTGTCTTATTTAAAAGTATGTGTGAAGGTTTGGGAATTGTTGAAGAAAGGGAAGTGTCTACGAGTAATTTATCCTATTCTGTTGTTGTATTTAAAAAATAAAAAGAAAGATTTATATAGCAAGACTTTTTGGAACAGACTATTACGATTTATTGTGGAGGTAGCAAAAATGACAGAAATGGTTGTTGTACGAAGTAAAATAAAAGAACTTGCAGAGGGTATGAATGTTGCTGGAGATTTTGCAGAGCACTTAAATGAAGAAGTAGTTGCTTTGATTAAGAAGTCCTGTGAAAGAGCTAAAGCAAATAAAAGAAGTACTATTCAAGCAAGAGATCTTTAATTATAGAATTATTTTTTATCTTCTTTTCTTATTTTCTTCTTTTTTCTTAGGGTAAAGTTTATGTATATGCTTTTCTTTTCTTTTTGTTATGAGTATGAAATCTAAAGGCACCCGTGCGGAAAGAGAATTATTTCATTTATTATGGAAAGAGAATTATGGTGTGGTGAGAAGTGCAGGTTCTGGGAGTACTTCGCAGCCAAGCCCTGATTTGCTTGCAAGTAATGGGAAAAAAACTTTTGCTATCGAATGTAAATCTGTTAAAGGGGAAAAAAAATATTTTTCTGCTGAGGAGTTAGAACAGTTGCGTATCTTTTCAGAAACTTTTGGTGCTGAAGCATGGCTTGCTATACGTTTTGATAATAAAGGCTGGTTTTTTTTAGAAGCAAAAAAGATCCCTCAATCAAAAGGAAAAAATTTTCTTGTTTCTTATCAGCAATTGCAGAAAGATGGTTTACATTTCCAAGAATTTTTAGGAAAATATACTCAAGAAAAATTATAAGAGGCGAAATATATTTAAAGTAGCGGTTCTTATGCGAGTGTATGAGTAAGAGAGGGCAGTTTACGTTATTTGTAGTATTAGGAATCCTTGTTCTTCTTTTAGCAACATTATTTTTTGTTTTCAAAGATGACCTTTTTGGTTTTGTAGGTATTGGCGGAGAGCTTTCTTATCCTTCAGAGATACAAGAAGTTGTAGATCATGTGCAAGAGTGTGTTGATGCTTCTAGCGCTGATGCAGTTTTTCAAATTGGTTTATCTGGCGGGTATTATGATCTTCCAGAAAAAACTTATACTGATGATACTTTTGCGTATCCTATTCCTTATTATCTTTATGATGGAGAGGATCTTAGCCTTTCTTCTGATGATTTAGAACATGAATTGAATGATTATATTTCTGTCCTTGTTCGTTCTTGTATTACCCTTGAGCAGTTTTCGGATTTTACCATTACAGAAGGAGCTTTCTCTGCTCAATCATTTATAGAAGACACTTTCGTTGAAGCAGAGATATCCTATCCTTTGACAGTTGCTGTTGGGGAGAATAGCTATACGCTTCCGGAAACGTATGAAACAGATGTTATTGTAAATCTGGGCTTGCTACGGAGTGTTGCACAAGAAATTGTTCGTGCAGATATTGCTGACCCACAAAGTATTGATTATACTTCTCTCTTAGGTTATGGTTTAACAAAAATTACAGTTGCTCCTGTGAGCGATGATACGTATGTGTATGTCTTACAAGATGGAAGTGTAATAAATTATACTTTCTTTTTTGCAGAATATTATTCCAATCTTGTGAGTGATGCAGAATGTGTTCTTGATCTTGATTGTGAAAATGACTTCTCTTGTGTTGAAGAATCATGTGTTGAGGAGGAAGAATAATGAAAAAGTTCGTTTTTTCCTTGTTTTTTCTTCTTCTGTTATTCCCCTTTGTTAGTGCTCGAATACAGCAGATTTCAGATTGTACTGAGTTCTCTGCTTTAGGCGTTAGCTCTTTAGATTTAAGTTATAATGATGAAATTCATTATCTTTCTTTGCTCAAAGAATATTCTTTGAGTGATGAAACTTTAACTGGCTGTACTCTTACTGTTGACACTCTTATTGATATAGACTCTGTTGATATACAATTTACAAAGAATAGCAAAGACTTTGAGATAACTCTTTTTGAAGATGCTGATCGTTTTGTTTTAGATGGCTTCACAATAAAGGGTTTAGTTGCTGGTACAAAGATTGTATCAGATCCTGAAAAGGGTTTTGTTCTTTCTTTAGATGCTGGCGAAGATTTTGATATTGTGAATATTGATAAAATGGGTGTTCATGTTTCTGTTGCTGCTGATGCAGAAAATGCAGCTATTGCTTTCAAACAAAGCTCTACAGAGTTTAGTACTGTAGATACAACTCTTCGAGCTCCTACATTTGATCTTTCTGATCCTTATGTTTCTCTTTCACCTTTAGGTGTTAGTACATTTTTTGTTATCAATGCTTATGTTTTAGAGCTTAATTCTCCAACAGATGTTGTCTACTATACAGATGATGAAACGTTGGAAATTATTTTAAACAAACAAGAAAGCTGTACTCTTAAAAATGAAAAAGTATTCTATGCTTCAGTTATTATAAAAGATGAAGAAAAAAGAGAGGGTTTTACTTTTTCTCAAGATAGTTCTGATACAAAAGGTTGTAATCATCAAATCACTCTATTGAACAAGGATAAAAAAGCATATGATTCTCAAGTGGCTTTTGTTTCTGGAACTGATGCATCTTCTTTTGCTTTTAAGTATGAAGAATCAAACTTAGATGAAGGTTTACAAACAGATACGTCTTCTTATTCTTTCCTTCTCAATAAAGATGATATATTAACTTTGTATGCACCAAGTAGTGCTGCTCAAGGGGAACTTGTTTTACATGGGCTTTCTGATGCTGAAAAGCCTATTGAAATTTGTGGTGTTTCCCAATATGCCTCTTCTTTAGCAGATTATGCTTTTGGTGAAGAAACTCGTTTTGATTTTACTTTTGGTGATAGTACTTGTAATGTTGATCGTTGTGTTTATAGAGGAGTAGAAGAAGGGAAAGGTTCTGAAACAACTTTATGGTGTGGAGAAGAGTTTCCACAGTTTGTTATTCAGGATATTGCCTCTGGTGATCAATTTTTTAGTTTTGATACAGTTTTTGGTGGTTGGAATTGTAATGATGGAACTACCCCTGTAGAAAGTATTGCTTGTTTTGGCGCAGATCCAGTTTCTTTGAAAATTTCTGAAGATGCACCTTATATCGTTTTCCATGATGCTTCTTTTACTTATTTTGATAGCATTTCAAGTGAGGATTATATCTTAGATGCAGAGAAATATTATATTGGATCTTATACTACTGAGGCTTCTTATCTTGTTAAAGTCGCTGGTGAAAAAACAACTCTTCATTTGGGATCTTTGCTTTTAGAAATTCCTGGAGGAAGTGAAATTCGAAACCAAAAAAATACAGGAGAATCCTATTCTCTTGGAAAAGGTGGAGACTATTCTTTGAAATTTACTCAAGTGGATGATATTTCTTCTGATTTGCAATATATTAATTGTTGTGGAGAAGCACCAAGTGATAAAAGTGGCTTTGTACATAGTTGTGCGATTCGAGAATCTAAATCCTTCTTTCAAAATATTGGAGAAAAATTGCGTCCTAAAACAATATTTTTAGAGCATCAATGTGTATCACCTGCTTTGGATATTTCTGTGGATGAAAACATTAAGATTCTAGAAAGTAATGCATCCATTGTTGAAGTTGTACAAACAATATCTGAGGGAAGAGAGGAAATTCAGAGTTATTTTAGTTTTAGTGATAGGGTTCATAGTATGGAAGAGCGAACTTTTTCAGGTTCAAATGAAGAAGCAGCAGGTTATATTCTTAGTTCTAGTTGTGCAGATAATTATTATCATAATGAAAAGAATGCAGCTGATGATCTTTATTGGTACAGATGTTCTACTGCTGGCTCTTATTTTGCATGTGAAAATAATGAGCTAGGTGAAGCTAAGTCTTCTTTAGGCCCTTTTACACAGGCAGGTGAAGGACATTGGGTTATTGAAGATTGTGGACTTTCTTCATCGGGGAATGAATTTTGTGGTAGTTGTTCTATAGATTTAAACAGTGACTATTATGTTTATGCTGATGATAAAAGTACATCTCTCTACTATTCATTAAATCAAGAACGTTCTTTAGTAAATTCTGGGTATCTTGCTGGCCATATTACTGGTGAAACACTCAAGAGAATCTATTGTTCTGATTATACTCCTTATTGTAATCCTTCTGGTTTTCAAGGTGCTGTTGCCGGGAATATTGGAGAAAAGTCTGATGAGAGTTCTGTTTCTATTTGTTATGCTGCTGATTCTTTTCAAGCTCCTTCTTTAGAAGAATGTATCCTTTGCCAAGATGACAGAGAATGTGATGAAGGGTATTCTTGTGTTGGAGGAGAATGTGTTGGTGAATCTCTTCAAGCTGGAAGTTATACTTGTGGTGACTGTTCTTTGGAGGAAAGTAAAGCATATGTTGTCTATAGAGCAGTACTTGATGAAAAATCTACATATCTTGTTTCAGAAGATTCTGATGTTTCTACACAGTTTTTAGAAGGCTTTATTATAGATGGTTCTGGTCCTTGTGATGAATTGGATAGAGAATCTCAAAGAAGTGGTTCTTCTAGAGCAGATATTTATTGCCTAGGTGAAGAACAATTATTCTTAGGTGCTGTTAGAAAATATGAACTCTCTCAAGCACCTCCAGAAATAGAAAAACAATCTTTCTTTGATTGGGTTTTTCGTTATAGACCCTAAAGTTTTATATAGTTCTTTTTCCTCTTGAATTTTATATGAAAGAAGAGATGGTGTATGATATGCTCTTGAAAGAGAGTGAAGTGACTTGGCAAGATATTCTTCATCAATTGGTTAAAGAAGAACAGATGGACCCATGGGATGTCGATCTTACAAAACTTACACAAAAATATATTGTCGCTGTTAAAAAAATGAAGGAGATGGATTATTTTATCTCTGGAAAAGTGCTTCTTGCATCTGCAATTCTTTTAAAAATGAAATCAAATAGGTTGGTTCAAGAAGATATTACTAATTTTGATGCTTTTCTTTTTCATCAGGAGAATCAAGAGTTTGAAGAATTAGGAGAGTATCTTCCTTATCAGGAGCATAAAGTAGAAATTCCTCGTTTAGGTGTACGAACACCACAAGCAAGGAAAAGAAAAGTATCCCTTTCTGATCTTATTGGTGCTTTGGAAAAAGCGCTGCGTGTTGATACAAGAAGAAAATTGCGTTTACAGAAATTTCTTGCGTGGAAAGCTCCTGAAATTCCAGAAAGAAAGGTTGATATTATTCTTTTAATTGATGAGATCTATAAAAAACTTGCATTGCTGTTTCAACAAAAAAAGATTATTCCTTTTTCTGAGCTTGATCCAGGTAAGGGAAAAGAGGAAACTATTTTGACTTTACTTCCTCTTCTTTATCTTCATAGTGGTAAAAAGGTAAACTTAGAGCAGGAAGAAGCCTTTGCAGAAATACATATACATCAAGCTCTGTCTTAAAATATATTTTAGCTTATACTATAAACTTTACAGCTTATTTTGTTTTTAGAAGTTTATTCTATCGCAAAGCCACACTTTTAATTTTCCCCCCAAGAACTTCTTGATTTAGTTTGGGGTGTATATAGGAAAGTTCAGCGTAGAGATCAAGATCAGACTCTTTGTACTTATTTTTTCCGTTAATTTTTGTTACTAAACAATATCTTGGATCTTTGCTTGTGGTACGTCGTACATAGAAAAGACCTTTTGTTAAATGGAGGACAAAAGAAGAATCTTCTGTTTCTACAAAAAAAGTTTTTTCAGGATCTAAAGATTCTAGATGTGCTACTGGTAGTTCTGTTGCCATACTTCCAGGAATATTTTGTTTTTTAAAAGAACATAGGGAGTGGAGAATATATTTTAAAGGATTTTTACTGATGTTATTGTTGAAGTGTTGCCCAACTTGTCTTTTTTGCCAGCATCATAGAAAATAGCTTTTCCTATTATCTCTCTTAATTCTTGTACTTCCCCAGCTGCTTTTGATCCGAAAGAAATGATTTTGCATCTTCTAAATCCTCCATCTTTTGGTATAAAAATTTGCCAATTTACCCCATTTCGTATGAGTGTATATTCAAAGTTTCTTGTTTTGACTAACCAAGATTCTTTGTCTCTTTCTTCTCTTTTATTCTTAAATAGAAAATCGAATATTCTCATTTTATTGTGGCACCCTTTTGAATACTTTGAAAAATTTGTCAATCCAACTGAGCTTGATATCTTCTGGACCTTGTGCACCAGAGATTGCTGCGGCTAAACGAAGATAGCCTTGTGCTGCGTTGGAACGTGGATGTGTATAAATAATAGATTCTTTTAGACTGAGTGCTTCACGAATGGAAGGATCTTCTGGAATCACTCCTATGACTGGTTTTTCTAACATTGCTTCGATATTTCTGAGAGATATGTCTAGTTTATCTTTTTTTGTTCTTGTGACAATAACCCCCTTTATTTTTTTTCCTAGCTCTTCTGCAATACGAATGGTCTTTAATGCATCTGTCATTGCAGGAAGTTCTGGATTTGTAACAATAAGAAGCTCGTCACAATGCTCTAAGGTTGCTAAGGCTTCTTTTCCTAGCCCTGCAGCGCCATCGAGAATAATATAGTCTGCTTTCAGCTGTTTGATTGCTTTAAAATTCTGAAATTTTATTTTATCCATGTCTTCTAAGGCAAGGGAGCCTGGAATAAAATACAAGCCAGAAGGATGCCTATACAGTGCTTCATGAATAGAATTTTTTCCTTGGAGAACATGGTGTAATGTAATAGGATTTGTTGGGCTGCCTAAATGTAGGGCAACATTTGGTGTGGTGACATTGCCATCAATAATGATACATTGTTTTCCCAGAGAATGCAAGCCTGCAGCAAGGTTCACTGCTGAAGTTGTTTTTCCAACACCCCCTTTTCCACTGAGTAGTCCGATGGTTTTCATTTCAAGAGTTCTTCTATGTAATTCACATAGTCTTTTGTTGTTTCTACATAGTCTTTAAGCATTGCAATATTTATTTCTTTCCCTTTTGTAACAAGTGTAACGTTTTTTCTATATTCTTCTTTTGCTTTAAAATCTGCATTATAGATTGCTTTTAATTGGACATAAAAATCAACCATATCTTTTATCTTCGTATCTTTTATATGGATCTGCTCTAGTTTTTTCATACGCATTAAAGGCACGCGTGGAATTTCTTTTATTTTTCCTTTTTCAAGTTGCATACTATAATATTTTTCTGTTTGGTGATCTAGTGTAAGAATGAATTTTCCAATAATTGTACGAATAATATCTACTGTCCTTGTATATTTTAAGGTTACAAAGATCAGGTGATCTATTCTTTTTAATTCTTCTCTTGCTGGTTCTTCGTCTTGCATTTTTCTATATACCTTTTTGTTTTTTTTAGATACTCTTTGATTATTTTTTCTTCAATGATTGTCGTTTTGTAATCTTCTGTGCAAATGATGAGTTTTTCTTTTCTTTTAAACTCAAGTGGGCTTTCTTTTCTTTTTGTCGTTATTTTTTCCAAATCTGTTAAGAGCTTTGGTTTTTTTCCTCTATTGTATCTCCAAGCATATTCTGTTGCGCTTTGTAAATGTTGCAAAGCAATGGGAAGCAGTTTTAGCTCTCTCGTAAAAGCATAACTTTTTTCCATAATCGCTTCTGCTTTGCTTAGTGTTTTTTTTGCTTCATCAAGGCTCATTTATTGTTGTACATCTAGGATTGCCTGTGCAAGGTCTCCTTTACTCTTTTCCAATGCTCTTTTTGCTGCTTCTTTAGAGCAAGAAGCCTGCTCCATCACTGTCTGAATATCTTCTTCGCTTATTACAGATGCTTCTTCACATTCTCCAGTGATTTGAAAACTCTCTTCACCCATCATCGTTACTTTCGCAACATGCGGGTTTTTGATAATAAATTGCTTTTCAGGTGTTTTAATTATTACTTCTGTTGCAGGAATATCTTCCTGTTTCATTCCCATTTTTTTCATAGCCTGCTTTACCAGGCGTGGATCCATACCTTGAAACATTTTTAGATTAAACCTTTTTGTAGTGCTAGCTCGATGGCAATCACTAGGACAATAGCGACTAGCACCCAATTTTTATTAATTTGAATTTTACTCTTATAATCATCAAAATACCGTAAAAGACCGCCTCCAGATTGAGGCATAGAGATTTTGTCGTTTGACATATACTAATAATGTAGAGGATATTTAAATAGCTTACTGTGAGAGAAATAGAGTATAAATAGTTGAAAATGGGATATATTGAGCAAAAGTTTATGAACCCTTTTTCTTTTGTTGATAGTATGAAAGCTTTTAAAAAAGGTGGTATAGATTTTCTCCCTTTTTTTGGTATGATTCTGTCTGAAAAATCTCTTGATCAAATGAAAAAAGAGTATTATGTAACAGAATAAGTGTAGACAGGGGTAAGCCAGCTTCTGTTCTTCGCCTATGGAAGTGCTCATGATTCAACTATGCGTCTTTATAGACTTGCACCATTTGGGGCTCATCGTTTCATCGTTCCCTTGAAAAATGTCCATGGGTTAACTCATTTCCCTTGCAGGAAATTTCGCCATTATCATCCTAAATCAAGGACGTGTCGTTTCTGGATGGTTGCCTTCCTTTTCAGGAACTCTTTTCCAAGAGCAAATTGTTTCGAACTGAAGTTCTTTGGTGGCTGGACTTTCCTCAGCATTTCTGCCGTGATGAGCTCCCTGCCTACAGTCTTTTTGGAGTAAAGAAGGTATTTAAGGGTTTTGTTTTGTGAGTAAGTTATCTAAGGTATATGCAAGACTTGCACCAATAATATACGCTGCAAAATCTTTTGGATCGTAGCCTGCTCCACCACTCTTTATATCTATTTTTTGTATGTATTCAAAGAAGCTTGCTATTCCAATGGAAGTTAAGAGTGCTTTTTCTTTACTCATGCCCATACTTGTTCCAATGTATGCTGCTGCACAAAGAAAACTATCATTAAGATTATATTCTAAAAATTTATTTTCTAGCACATGACCAAGCACGCTCGTAGTCATATAAGTGAGTACATTACTCCCAGAAAGCATGAGTCGTATAAAATTTTCTTCGTTTTTATCCATTTTTTTTATTTATGGCCTCTTTCTATTTGCATATCCTAAGACTGCTACAATTCCAAGACCAAGTCCTGTCCCAGCAAGAGTAAGATCTCCTTTTGTTATTCCAGTGACTCGCTCTTTTTCCTGCAATTCATCATTGAGATGTTCTGCAAGATCTCTGCTATTTCTATAGTGTGCAGAAGAAAGCCTTTGACTTTGATAAGGTGTGTTTTCAAGACCTAGATGTATTGATCCCATTCTGCTTGGAAGATTTCTTTGTCTGAGATCATGGATTGCATCTCCAAGACCTTCAAAAAGATTTCCCTCTCCAATATAACCTTCTGGTTTTATGAGTGTTCTTTCTACAGAACTTATTGTATCATTAAAGGGAACAAGTGCCCGTTGTGGGTTTTCTATACTGTAACTAAGGCCACAAAGAAGTGCCAAGCCAGAAAGTGCGCCTGTGATATATCCAAGTGTGTTTGCCATGTTTGAACTCTCCTTTTTGTTATTATTTACTAGTAGTTATTATATATAAAGCTTTCTCTTCAACCTAATAGTTTATATTTTTCTTCTCTCAAGCTTTATAAATCTTGCATGGAAATAGTGCTTACACATGGATTTTATAGATGTATTTTATAAGGGATTTCAAAGAGGGGAATATAGTGTTCAGGATATTGCCCGTGCTTTTTCTCATCAGCCTATAAATCCTGAAGAACTTGAAGGAAAAAATTATGATAGTACTTTTTTGTCCATTGTTTTGAAAAGGTCTATGCAAGTCTCTTTCTGTAGCCCTAAACCAAAAATTTCTCTTACTGGAGTTGTTCGTTTTGCACAAAAAGATGAGAAAGATGTTGTTGAAAATCTTTTTGATGCTTTTCAAAGAGAACTTTATGGGAAAGTACAGGATACTCCTCCTGAAGATGTACTTGTCCTTGAACACTTTGAGGAGGATTTGCGTTCTTTAGAATTGTCTGTTTTTCCTGCAGGAATATCTGGAGCATTATGGTATCAAATTCATGATAGGGATGTGTTTTTTGTTCATTCTCTATATGTGAGACCAGAAATGCGAAGTTTTCATTGTGGAAGAAAGTTGCTCGAGGAAACAATGAATGAATATGCGACTGATTTTGGTTGCAGAAGCATTGCATTACGCTCTCCAGAAGAGGTTGTCCCATTTTATAAAAAATTAGGATTTTCTTATGATCCTAAAAAGAAAAATGAAGCAGGAACGTGCAGGTCCCTTTTCAAAAGAATTGTTTAAGGATCTTCGATAAAGGCTTCAATACCATCTCTCACTGCTTCTTCTGTGTATCCACCCTCGAGGATGCCAAATATATTTCTTCCCTTGAGAAATTTTCTTATTTCTTTGATCGTTCTCTTTGATAGTTTCCATCCATAGTTTTCTTCTTGAAAGGTGTCTAAACCTAAACTTACCCCAATGATCGTTGGTTGAAAACGCTCGATACTTGGCATGACTGTTTTTTCAAAAAGAGTACAATATTGTAGATCATCCACTCTTCCTGTGAGAGGAATATGCTGACAATTTTTTGCATAAAGAAAATGTTCGTTTGGAGGCCAATCTCTTTTTGTGTTTCTTTGATAGAGAGAAATCATGCATGCATCAGGTTCTTTTTCAAGGAGTTCTTCCGTTCCACAACCATGATGAATGTCCAGATCTAAAACTAAAACTCTTTCTCCATTTTTGAGAAGATTTTTTGTTGCGAGAGCCATGTTGTTGAGGAGACAAAACCCATGTGTATATGCTGCATGTGCGTGGTGTCCTGGAGGACGTACTAGAGCAAAGCCTTGTGCTTCTGCTGTGTAGATGCTTGTTACTGCTGCAGCTATTGCAGTGCGGTAAGATAATCTGTCAATGAATGTTTCTCCTTCTTCATCTATAGATTCTGTTCCTGCGCCAGAAAATTGAAGCGTATCTTGATAGCTGTGCAATTCTTCTATTTGTGCACGTATTTCTGGATCTTCATCAAACTCTGATGTATAGGCTCTTTCTGCATTTGCAATAAGCTCTTCTACAAGGTTGAGTCTATCAGGATGTTCAGGGCCTGGAAACGTTGCACCTTGAATGCGAAACATGGGATGGGAGTAAATATCCATAAAAAAAGAGTTTTCCTTTCTTTTATAAAGACTTCTTTTTGGTTTATGCTTTAGGAGTAATCTTATATAGCTCTTTTCTCATAGATATGTATGGATTTTGTTGTATTACAGCTCTATGAACAAGATTTTCTTCTTGGAAGGATGTCTGCTGATGCAGTTGTAGAACAATTGCAGGGAGTAAAACTTCCTCAACAATTTCCTTCTCTTCATCCGAGCTTTCTTGCTTTGTTTTATCCTTCAGTTGGAAAAACTTTTTGTTCTTTACAGAGAAATGATGTACATGTTCGTGCTGAAGAAGAAAAGGATAGAGATATAACACATTCTTTTTTGACACATTTTGAAGAGGAAGTTTTAGTAAGAGATTTTTATAAGAAAAAAGAGAGTTCTTGTTTTGTTTTAGAAACAGCAGAAGATATTCTTGTTGCTGCACTTTGGTATTCTTTTGATACGAGAAAAAAGCAAGGAATGGAACTATTTATTCATCGCTTATATGTAGAGCCTTTGTATCGAGAAAGATCTTATGGGACATTTCTTGTTGAAGAAAGTATTGCTCGTGCAGGATCATTCTGTTCTCTGGTGTCTCTTCTTGCTCCAGAAAGTGTTGTACCCTTCTATAAAAAGCTTGGTTTTGTGTGTAAAAAATCTTTTATGGATGTACGTCTAGGAAAAAATTTTTTTTATTTCTCTAAAAATTTGTAAAGCCCTGCGGCGATTGAGCACAGGAGCGAAGCGGCGAAAAATTCTCTTTTACAATTATTATTTACTAGAATGGATTATAAAAAATATGTTATTAAAAAAAACATGCATAGGTAAGAAGATTGAAAATAGCTAAAATCGAACGATTGGTAACTGCGCGCTGAACAGCTCGCCGAAGCTTGCTGCGTACACGCCAGTCCCATCAACCCTGTCTTTTGCAGGAGTTCTCGGTCTCTTTTCGAGGTATCTTTCGTGCTTAGATGCTTTCAGCACTTATGATGTGGCGCGTAGCTGCTCGCCCTACCTTATCAGATAAGCGATACACCAGAGGCGCCGAAGTACCGTTCCTCTCGTACTAAATACTCCTTCCTCTCAGACCTTTTTGCACTTCCAGTAGATATCATACAAACTGTCTCGCAACGTTCTTAACCCAGCTCACGAACCGCTTTAATGAGTGAACACCTCCACCCTTGGGTGCTTCTGCACACCCAGGATGCGATGAGCCGACAACGAAGTAGCAAGCCGCGCCGTCGATTTGAGCTCTTAGGCGCGACGACTCAGTTATCCCCAGGATAGCTTTTCTGTCATACCTGGCCCCCATCAATTGGGACACAGGGGTTCGCTAGACCAACCTTTCGGTGCTGCATTTCTTACTGTTCGAAATACAGTCAGGCAAGCTTTTGCTCTTGCACTCTACTCAGGATTTCTGAACCTGATGAGCTTACCTTTGGGCCCAACTGATATCTTTTCAGCTGGGTGCCGCCCCAGCCAAACTGTCCACCAACTGCTGTCCTTCCTTTCAGAAGTGAGCAATGCAAGCTCTATAGAGTGGTGTTTCATTAGTGTCTATTTCTGATCTAGCGACCAGAACATAGCGACTCCCACCTACGCTACACAATAAAACTCGCATCGCAACAATAAGCTACAGTAAAGTTCCATGGGGTCTCCGCTTCCCACTGGAAGTCTCTGGACTTTGCACCAGAATGTAATGTTCGGGGGGATCTTGTTTGGGACAATAGCGATCTCGTTACGCCCTTCATGCAGGTCGTCAATTAAACGACAAGGCATTTCGCTACCTTAAGAGAATTATAGTTATTCCCGCCGTTTACTAGCTCTTAGCTCCATTGAACTGGAGTTTGAAGTACTAGCACTGGGCAGACGTCACTAACTATACATACCATTTCTGGCTCGCAGTTAGTTATGTTTTTGTTAAACAGTCGGATCGCCCGAGTTATTGAACCCTGTAATCGCACTTATGCAAGTACAATCGCAGGGACCCCTTATACCTAGGGTACGGGGCCAATGTGTCGAGTTCCCTAAACAAGATTACTCCCTCAGACCTTGCGCTTCTCACGCAGGGACACCAGTGCCGGATCTAGGTATAGTTATAGAAGATCCTTCTCTGTTCCTTTTTCACTGACTCTAGATATCAACTCTACTCACAGAATGAGCTCCTCAAAGATGTAATCAATTTCTCATCGTTATGATACTCCATTGATTTGTTCTTTTTGACAAGCACGATAGTACTTGTGAGTCTATTCCAAAGTGTCAGAAACAAAGCTTGCGTTGCCGCGCGTACTTCTACAGTAACGGAATATTAACCGTTTTCCCTTTCCCACAGTTCCTGTTAGGATTGTGGTTAGGACTAACTTACTCTCAGCTGATTTACATTGCTGAGAAACCCTTGCCCTTTCGGTCTTAAAGATTCTCACTTTAAATAGATCCTACTACTACCAGGATTCTTAATTCTACAAGGTCCCCACACTCTCTCGAATGCAGTTCTACCCTAGCAGAACACCTACCTACCTCTCTTCATACTCTTGTATGAAGGACTACTGTATCGGTAAACAACTTAGTCCCGTCCATTTTCAGGGCACATGACCTTGACAGGTGAGCTGTTACGCTTTCTTTAAAGGATGGCTGCTTCTAAGCCAACCTCCCCGCTGTCTGTGGTGATGAACACCTTTCACCCTTTAACACTTAGTTGCTATTTAGGGACCTTAACAATAGTTGGGGTTGTTCCCCTCTTGGAATGCAAGTTTACCCCAGCATCCCCGTTTCCCAGCTTCTTCGATGTTAGAAAATTGGGAGTTGGACAAGAGGATGAGGGATTTCTCCCCCGAGTCCTCAAATCCGTCGCTCTACCTCTCCAACTATCTCTGCTGAGACTAGACTTAGGCCTATTTCGGTAGGAACCAGCTATTACCGGGCTCGATTGGCTTTTCACCCCTAGCCGCAAGTTAGAACAACACATGCACGTAGCACGTCTTCAGGCCTCCACCATTCAGAGAACGGCTTCACCTTACTCACGACTAGATCGCCCGGTTTCGGGTTATATCCTAATGACTAAAGGCATTTTCATACCTCTTTCCTCGTAAACTGCGAAAAATTGGTTTCCCTTCGAGTGCGTCTTTTATAGACTTACTCTCGCCACTAAAATAAACTCCCTGGCTCGTTATTCGAAACGTACGATACAACTCCTAAGAGCCGTATCTCACCATAACTATTAGATTTCAGGTTCTTTTCTCTCTCTATCACGAGTTCTTTTCAACTTTCCCTCACGGTACTCATATGCTATCGGACTCAAGACATATTTAGAGTTGGAAGTTGATGTCTCCCATATTCGTGCACAATTTCCAATGTACATTACTCAAGATACTCACTCTCCTTCTTGTTTTTCTCTACGGAGCTATCATCCTCTTTGGCACTCCTTTCCAGGAGACTTCGAGTTAACAAGTTAAGGTATAAAGATGAGTCTATAACACCACATCTCCAACGCATTTCTGCGCAGGATTCAGTTTGCTCTCTTCCGTTTTTTCTCGCTGATACTCACGGAATCTCGATTGATTTTTTTTCCTCTAGGTACTGAGACGCTTCAATTCCCTAGGTTCCTTATCCTTTCGGATTTTCTGAGAAGTCTCATTCAGGTATCTTCGGTTCAATGCTCGCATGCAGCTCGCCGAAGCTTTTCGTTGCTTGCCACGCCCTTCATCAGTGTCTTGAACCAAGTCCTCCATCTAATAGTGTTAGTAGTAGCTATTTAAATTTCTTCTTACCTATGCATGGTACTAATTGTTGAATATGATTTTCTCTCTTGGGTCTCAAGAGGTTAAGTACCCTTAGCACATTTCTATTCAGAAATGCGCCGCATTATATGTCAATTGATGACTATGATATGGACCCGTCGGGACTTCCGAGGATCCTCTTATTTTAGGGGATTCACTTTCGAACCCGAGGCCCCCTACTTGCAAGGCAGGTGCTCTACCAGGCTGAGCTACGGGCCCATAAATATGATTGAGATATGGATTTTTAAGCGCTTAGTAAAAATTGATTTTTATTTTTTATTAAAATAAATAGGAGGTGATCCAGCCGCAGGTTCCCCTACGGCTACCTTGTGACGACTTGTCCCTCCTTGCTGAGCTTAAGTTCGAAATATGCTGAAGCATAAGCCTCACTTAAACCCTGCTCGGCTGGAATGACGGGCGGTGTGTGCAAGGCACGTTGACATATTCACCGGGTGCTGATGACGCCCGATTACTAGGAATTCCAGCTTCATGAGGGCGAGTTGCAGCCCTCAATCCGAACTAAGATAAGGTTTCAGGGGTTGACTTCTCCTTTCGGAGTTGTATCCTATTGTCCTTACCATTGTAACGCGCGTGTAGCCCAAGAAATTCAGGGCATACCACCTACCGTTGCCTGCACCTTCCTCCTTGTTTCCCAGGCAGTCTCCATAGTGTGCTCGATCGTCCCGGAGGACTCGGTAGCAACTATGGATACAGGTCTTGTTCGTTGCCAGACTTAACTGGACACTTTACAGCACGAACTGACGGCGGCCATGCACCTCCTCTCGGCTTGTCAGGTAAAACCTTTAATCTGACCTTCATCCTGCCGTCGTTCTTGGTGAGGTTCACGGCGTAGAATCTGATTAAACCGCACGTTCCACTCCTTGTAGCGCGCCCCCGCCAATTCCTTTAAGTTTCAGTCTTGCGACCATACTTCCCAGGCGGCAAACTTAACACCTTCGCTCCGGCACTGCATATTCCCGAAGAATATGCAACACCTAGTTTGCAGCGTTTACAGCTAGGACTACAGGGGTATCTAATCCCTTTTGCTCCCCTAGCTTTCGTCCCTGATCGTCAGATTCGTTCTAGACAAATGCCTTCGCCATTGGTGGTCTTCCAAGGATTATCGCATTTTACCGCTACCCAAGGAATACCTTTGTCTCCTCCCGATCTCTAATAAAGCAGTATCTCTTGCGGCCCCTATGTTAAGCATAAGGATTTAACAAAAGACTGACTTTATCGACTACGGACGCTTTAGGCCAAATAAACGCGATTACCACTCGTGGCGCCGGGGTTACCGCGGCTGCTGGCACCGGTCTTACCCACCACTTATTCATCAAGATATTTACACTTAATAAAAGCTCACCACTGGTAAGCACTTAGGGTTCCCTTATCACACTTTCGTGTATTGTAAAGGTTTCCCACCTGCTGCACCCCTTAGGGCTAGGACCCTTTTCTCAGTGTCCTTCTCCGGGCTCCCTCTCTCAAGGCCCGTACTGATCTGAGCCTTGGTGAGCCATTACCTCACCAACTAGCTAATCAGCCGCCGACCCATCCTAAGGCGTCGTAACTTTCAAAAAAAGTACATTCCAGTATCAATTTTCTATCCAGTATTAGCCACAGTTTCCCATGGTTATTCTAGACCTTAGGGTAGATTATCGACGTGTTACTGAGCATTCCGCCGGTGACTCCGAAGAGTCCCCTTGACTTGCATGGTTAAGTGGAACCCTAATAGCAGTAATCTCCCGCAGGATCAACGGGTATCGCAATTTAGCGCAAGAATATTTAATTTACTTAAAGGATTATTTTTTGCACACTTATTATTTATTTCTACTAAGCTCTGCTCGTATCCATACCTCATACTTGATTGTTCAATCAAGTACTCATCATCGTGAAATGTATCACATGCTCTCTTAAAAAGAGGCTCTATATAAAGCTTTTGTTACGAAGACTTATTTTCTTTGCGCACGTTTTGCTTTTTCTTTTCGCATTCGTTTACGCTGCCATTTCCATCTCATTTGGCCTTTTTTCTTCCATCTTCGCGAACTTCTTTTCATAGTGAAAATTTGGATTTTCTCTTTCTTTATATAGTTTGCGGGAAATTTATGAATATACTTTCTTCTTTAGAAGAGAAATAGTTTTCTTTTTATCGTCGCTTCGCTCCAGTGCTCAATTGCCGCAGGGCTTTAACTTTGAAAGAGCTTTGTAATTTTTTCGGAGCTGGAAATCTGTGTAAATGCTTCTATAGGTGCGGAGATATAATGCTTATTTTTTGCAAGATATTGCTTTTTGAGTTCAATAACTTTTGATACAGGCATGAAATACCACGTTGTATAATGAATCTTTTCATTGGAGAATGCGTATCATACTTGCATGTTAAAATATTTCTGGAGGTTATTATAACTAAATGTTTCTGGTTCTGAAATGCAAAATTTTTCATACTTCTCTAAAGGTATGTTGTGTTCTACATCAATAAGGATGAAGCCAAAGTTTGGAATGAGAATGAAAAAATCTGGTCTTTGCACTTGGAGTTTTTTTAGTGCTGGAGAAAATGTGTCTATGCCTTGGTTAATATACCAATAGGGAATATTTTGTCTGTCTAAAAAACTCTTTAAATTTTTGTTCTGCGTCCATTTGTTTTTCTTGTAGACTTTGCATATGCTCTTTATCCCATTTGCTTTCATAAAACTTTCTTAGAAAAATCCGGAAGATTTCCGGATTGCTCCAAAGATTTATAAATCTCAGAGCTTCATTATAGAAAAGAATGGCGAAGTTTCCAAAATATCCACATCATAGATTAAGCACTGGTGAAAGAGCTGCAGATTTGATTAGTTCTTTTGCAGGAAGTTGGACTTTTCTTTTCTTGTTCTTTTTCTTTTTATTTTCCTGGATGCTTCTTAATATTTTTGCTTTGCTTTCTTCTTGGGATCCCTATCCCTTTATTTTATTAAATCTTATTCTTTCTACGCTTGCTGCGGTGCAAGCTCCTGTTATTCTTATGAGTCAGAATAGGTCAGCACAGCGAGATAGATTGCATGCGAAATATGACTATGATGTAAATAGAAAGGCTGAGCGAGAGATACAAAATATGCAAAGAGATTTAGACGAAATTAAAAAGCTTATTAAAAATTTATAATGCATCATAGACTGCTTGTGTTTTCTTTTTCATGATTTTCCAGGAATATTTGTTTAGGCATTCTTGCCTTGCTTTTTTTCCATGCTGTAGTCTGAGCTCTTTGTTGTTGAGATACAATACTATTGCTTCTTTTAGTGCTTCAACTGAATCAGGTTTTATTACCTGGCCACAGTCTTCAAAGATTTCCTTCATGTCTGTAGTATCTGTTGTTATCACTGGTTTTTCCATTGCCATAGGTTCAAATATTTTAATAGGAAGTTGTGCATTTGCTGATTTATTATTTTTATGTGGAATACATACAATGTCTGCTGCTGCAAGAAAGTCTGGCATTTCTTTATTATCCCTGTAACCAACTATGGTTAGGCCTTGGTTTTCTTTCAATGTTTGTACGTAGGAATTATCTTTTTCTGCACCTACAATGAGCAAGTGAAGTGATTCATCTCTTGTTCTTAATTCCTCTACTGCTTGTATGAGTTCATCTACCCCTTTATGCTTTTTTGGTGTGCCCATGAAAAGAATAATTGTTTTATCTTCCAAGCGAAATTCTTCTCGTATTTTTTTCCCAGAAAAATTTTCTGGATTAAAATAATCTGTATTTGGACCTGTTGGGATCCATGTACCTCCAAACATTCTTTGTAATGTTTTGGAACTTGTGATAACTGCATCTGCTTTTTTTACTTGTGTTTCTAAAATTTTTTTTATGAAATATGATTCTGGGGTGTAGGCATCAACGAAAGTGAATTTTGCTAATTTTATAGGATTTGCTTTGAAATAATAATCTGCTACATATTGACTTTCCCAATCATCTATATCTAATACTATTTTCTTTTTATGTTTTATTTTTTGTAGTAATGATGGAAGATAAGACCATGCAGTGACTTTGAATGCATGAATGAGCTCTGCGTCGTTGAGTTGTTTGTATATATCTCTTTGATTTTGTATGTATCCTGGAGGAAAATATTTTTTAGGTATTGATACATATTTAACACTTAGATCATTTTTAATTGGAGTAAAGATTCCTTTCTTTTCTATAGGGCCAAGAACTGTTATATCATGCTCTTCAGACATAATTTTTGCAAATGGGTAGACTCTTAGAGAGCCATTTGCGCTGAGGTTTTCACAGGGCATTACGATGCGCATCTTAAAGCTCCTTAAATGTAATAAGTTGGATATTTTTTTCTTTTATTTTATTTAAGAACATATCATTTGTGAGAATTTGTAGTTCTTTTTCTCGTGTTTTCCAGAGTTTATCTTGTTTTGTTCCATATTTTTTTCCAGGGTGGCAGCAGATTTCTGCAGTACCTTCAAAGTTTAAGTAGGAAAGGAAATGTTTTAATTCAGGTTTTCCTGCATGGAGCACTCCGTAAAAATGATCTGTTGTTTTTATGGGGCACTCTTTTAAATTTTTATTGATCAGTTTTTGTTTGAGGTAGGATGTTTGTAATATCATTTTATTTTCTTTTTCTTTTGGCCAACGTATTTTATAAATATGATATTCTTGTGCAAGTTTTATAATTGCATTTGTTACTGGTTGAAATGCATGCATATGGTGGTGTGTATCTAGATGGTCCGGTCGTATTCCTACTTCAAGAAGCTTTTCTATTTGCTTTCGGAATTCATCTTCTACGAATTCCTTGTCTATAATTCCTAAAACTATTTTTTGTTTATTCCATGGAGAAAACTTTTTTCCATTGAGCAAGGAGTTTCCCCAGGTAAGATTAAGATGTACTCCAATGCCTAAGGATTTTGGATAAATAGCAATTGCATGGTCAAAATAATTTTGATTTGCCATGATTGTTGTGCTTGTCACTGTGCCAAAGCGATGCGCATCAAGAATGCCTAGATTTACTTCTTTTGTATATCCAAAATCATCTGCGCTTACAATAAGTTTATTCATGAAAAAAAGAATTCTTATAGAGTATTTAAGTGTTATTAGTCTCTGTTTTCGTAGATATAGGTTTCATACATACACTTTTCTAGTAATGGACGAACTTGTGTGAGAAATTCTTTTTCTGTCATTGTTTTTGTTGTTAGTTGAGTATCTGTTAGGGTATAACATATTCTATACATTCTATTGTGAGTACCTGCTGAAGCAATAGATTTTGGGTCTCGTGCAAGTATAAACCACCAATTATTATCAATGATAATATCAAGGTAACCATCTTGATCTTGATCAAAGATAAAAAGATTTGTTTTTTCTGAAGGAAAATATGTCCTTGTTATTCCTGCACTTAATGCTACTGTTGCTAAACCTGCAAAAAATAATTTATGTTCTTTTATTGTTTCCCAAATATATTCTCTAAATGGATACATTTTACAATAAACCTCGCACATATTTTTCTAGTTCTTCATCATTATCAAGCGTAAAAATTCTTCTACTGGTGAATTTATCTTTGGGACAATTTTGTTTGACAAGCACGCTTCTTTTTCTTACATCTCTTTCTATACTAATTTCTTTTTCGTTTTGAGTAGAAATGGTTAGATATTCTCTCAGTGGTTCTGAGAGTCTGCTACTTATGTCTCTTCCATTATTTGTTATTATTGCTCTATATTTGAACATATCTCTGCCAAAATATGCTGGAGAAATCTTTACTTGAATAACTTCTCCTATTCTTCTGGTGTAGAAATTTCTTTCATTAGTGTAACTGAGACGTTCAAAAAGTTTTTCTAATGGACTAGAAAAATATTCAATTGCTTTTCCATCTACTTTTGCTTGTAATGACACGGTAATAAAATTTTATTTCTTGTTTAAATCTCTTTGTATTCTCTTCTCTTTTTTCTGTTGCTAAGAGGTGGTTACAGAATTATAACCATCGTAGAGGAATTTTATAGCCTTGGACGTCTTTTTGATCAAAGCCTTCTACATCATATTTTGATCTCAATACTCGGATTCTTGCATCTGCAAGTTCTAGTTCTAATTTTCCTGGGTCTATAAATGGAGAATTCGTGAGATCTATTTCAGAAATTCCTATTCTTCCCCAGATTTCTGTTGCAGGAATATTTTCTTTGCCAAGAGCTATTGCGTTTAAAGTAATAAGACCTGTAGGATACTTTTTGGAATTTGCAACAATTGCAAGAATATGATAGGGTTCTGCCTTAGCAGCGCCTTCTGCTTTTTGTTTATATCTTTTTAAAGGAAATGCATGTATTGTTCCTGCTTGTCTGTTTGCGATATCATATTGTGTAGCTCTCTTTGCATCCATTTCTCTCCAGCCGCGAAGGTCTGTTATCCTGTACTCTTTGTCTGCAGAAATTTTGAGAATTCCACCACAAAGATCTTCAGCTGTAATAAATGGATCTCTTGTCCAATCAAAAGTATTTGATGGAGGACTTTCTAATCCTTTTGAAAGTTCCTCTACAAGGCCTTCTCTTTCTCTAGCGGGAAGCCTTCTGATCTGTTCTAAAATATCATCTTTTATTGCCATTTTTCTGGTCTACTTTTTTCTTCTTGGATTTATAAAGCTATCTTATCTTTACTTGGGTAAGGATGTGACTGATTTGTGGATATTTTTCCACTCTTGTCATCATTGCAAAATGCTCTGAAGTATAGCGTAATAATCTCTTTGTTACTAGATCTTCTTCTTCTTTTTGCTTTAGGTCTAATTCACTTGTAATATTCTCTCCCTTTTCCCATCTTTTTAAGTAAGGCGTTATAAAATTATTTTGTAATATTCTTTGTATGGTTGTACTTTTGTCGTAAATTTGAGATTTGAAACCTTTTTCTTTTAATGCTTTAAGAAGATCTTTTTCCCAGATGTTCATTTCTGGATTTATTTTTATTCTCCTACATTTTCCTAAATGTGGACGGATAGCTTTTCCTGAACTTAAATAATGTCTTTTTTCTTCTGGGAATTGCTCTTCTCCATAAAGTGCAACAAGCAAATCATAGGCATCTTGCCCCATAGCTTCTACTAATCCAACGCAGCCCTTTTCTGTAAGAGATTCAAGCATTTCCATTCGTTCTTTCTCTTCAAAGTTATTTGTTTCAATGCATTCAAAGATCCCTTGTAGTCTTTTTGCTGTGATAGAATCTTTTTCTTCTAGGTTTTGCATATAAAGTCTTTCCCAATCATCTTCTGCTTTCAGTCTTAACAGCAAATGTTGATAGGAAATATTTGGTTTTTGTTTATGTGTTTTTTTCTCTAGGTCATAATGTTCTAAGAAATGTTCAAAATGATTTTTTTCAGGTTCTCTTTGCACTCTTTCAGCATTAAATGTATCTATAAACATATTTGCACTTTCTCTAATGAGTTCTCTTTCATAGACTATGTTTGCAAGGACTGGTTGCAGTTCTTCTGAGACTCTTTTAAGAAACTGTTCTCTTACAAGCTTTTTGTTTGCCAATACTTGTGCAAGTATGTTTTGTTTTTCAAAGATTGGCGTATCTGGCATTTTGTAGAGTGGTTTTGCCCAGTCTTTGCTTGCTTTTAATTCTTCTATAAAGGTCTTCCAGGAAAGATAATATGCGTTTCTTGGGAAGGATCTTGGATCAGGCGAAAGTGTTTTCTTTGCTTCATCCCAATACATGGCATAGCCATGCAAAGTAACATAAGAAGAGTATTTTATTTCTTGATAATCTCGGACTAAACCCAGGGCAATTTGTTCTAGACTCATTGCTTGCCTCCTATTAATGTACGGAGAATTTCTCTTACATCATCGTCAGTGAGATCTCCTTTTTTCAAACCTTCTGCGATAAGTTTTCTAATTTCTATTCTTGTGATGGGCTTTTTTCCTTTTAAAGCAAGGCCTGTATCTAGATTTTCGAATTCTAAACAGACTTCTGCTGTTGTATTTGGGGTAGCTTGTGTTGGCTCTAATAATCTTCTTTGTTTTCCTTCTCCTTTATTATAAGAGTAGTCTACTTTGAGTTCGAACATTCCTTCTTTGATTATTCCTTGGTTGGTATTATCTGCTACAATAAGAGTTGTTTTTATTTCACTTGCAATTTGATTACCTGTGTTTAAATCGATTGCATTTCGTACTACGTATCTTCCAGTTAATGTTTCATCCAGAGTAAAACCTGCTTTAGTAAAATCTTTTTTGAGAGTATCAATAATTCTTAGATCTCCTCCTTCAAGATCTGTTGCACTTGGTGGGAAAACCCAAATCCCTCTTGCATTTTCTTTGAGTATTCGTTTGTTTTCTCTTAGTGCTACTGCTCTTTCTTGCAGTGTCAATAAATTAAGTACATTAGATGCGAGAGAAAGATCGTATGCTGCACTTGTAATGAAAGGCATGTCTTGGATGGATCCTTGATGCGTTGTGATTTTTAGTCCTAACTTTTGTGTTTCTCTTCTTCCTATTTCTAATTGCTCCTCTAAATAATCTACACACGTTGTTGCTCTTTCTATGCTTCTTGCAATTTGTGCTGGACCGGAGCCTAGTTCGATGATAGAAGGATATTCTCTTTCATTCTTTTGTATGATCATGTGCATGAGTCTTCCGATATTTGCTGAGGTGCTTAATTCCCATTTGTAATTGTAATTTTCTGCGAAGAGCTTTGCTAGTCCTTGTTCCACTAATGCTTCCATAGCAGAGATGCCTGCACCAGAAAGGTTCCCTAGAATCATACGAACAAGCTGATGAGAAGTATACATATAGGGGTGAATTTCTCTTTCATTATGAGGCTTTACTTTTCCTGCAAGGCTAAGAGCATCTTCTCCAGAAATTCTTTCATCACAAGCTTCTGCATGTGCAATGATGAGCTCTTTTCTTGCGACATGTTCTCTAATTCCATCATCTTGTGTTGCTCTTGCACGAAGCGCGTAAATAGAACATTGTCTTTCCTGACCGCTTCTTCCTGCGGCTCTTCCGATAGCTTGTCTTTTGACACCTGGCTGATATTCTTCATCTAGTTGAATAATATGGTTTGCTGCAGTAAGGTCTCTTCCTTCTCGTAATGTTCCATAGGTTGTGAGTATGCCATCAATATCTGGATCGCATTGTGCTGTTAAAACTGCAATGTCTCTTTGTGAATAGCGCAGTGTTCTTTTTCCTTGAAGCTTTAGGGCTTCTTTTTCAGATCGCTTTAAGTCGACTCTATGTTTTTGCTCTCTATAGATGCCTTGTGCTTTTAATTCCTGTATTTCCTCTTTGCTTAATGGAATTTTTTTGTTTTCTGCGCTGACTGTTTGGTCTACGCGAATAATATTTTCTCCACTTGCTTGCAGTTGCTTTTCTAATATAGGTATGACTCCTAAAGAAAACTTTGAAAAAATAATGTATTTTTCTCTTTCAGGAATTGTCCCTATAATTTCTTCTAATTTTTTATATCTTGAAGACCTGTTTGTATCTAAGTCTAAAAATGCTTCTGGTTCTTCATCACGGACTGCTTGCAATTTCTTTTGCATGCTTGGACTTCCTAAATACCTTCTTGGATCAATTAATGCAGCATCTAAGGTAACATACCTTAACAGCAGAAGCTTTTCTGCTTCAGAGATTTCTGGATGATTTTGTATTGCTAAATACACAGCTCTTTCTGTTTCATTGAGATCAAAAGCTTTGTCTTGCGTTTCTGGAATTTTTTCTTCTCCAATATCTATTGTTTTTAGTACAGGCTTTTTTTCCCATTGAACATAGAATCTTCGTACTGCTGCAGGATTATTTCCTACTGCATCAATGAATTCTTTTGGTGTTTGAAAGCGTTCATTATCAAGAATAGAAGCAACTACTGCAATGTCTCCAATATTATCTGGCGTTTTTGTTCCAGAAAGGAATGCAGCGAAACGTGCTCTTTGAGCGAGTCTATAAAATGCATTGGATTTCTTTTTTAAGGAATGATCTCGAACATTATGAAATTCATCTGCAATCAAGTAAAAGTCATGCTTTGTCGTTTCATCTGCATCGTTTCTAGTAAGAATTTTTTCTAAGGAATCACAGACTCTTTTCTTTTCATTTTCTGTATTTACTGCCTCTTCAAAAGCAATTGCTTCACAAATATTCTCTAATGGACTTTCAGCTGTAAGCTTATAATCGCAGGCCAATCTTGTATAATGATCCCATGCTGCTTTTTTATCTTCTGCATATTGCTGTGCAAGAATACGTGCGTGGAGTTCGTAGTCTTCTTTATCACCATTACTTGTGTCAATTTCTTTATAGAGTAAGTCATAACTGACAAAAATATAATCTGTTTCTAGGGAAGCTGCTCTTTTGAGATCTTCCCATTTATCTTCTGGAGTAATAACACAGTATGTTGGTTCTTCTTGGTGATATTCATCAAGGCGTGCCATCCAATTGCTGATGAGATAACTTGGACAAAGAACAAGTGTTTTTACTTTCTTTTTTAGTTTTTCTTCAATAGTATATTTTGCAAGACCTGCTGCGGCAGTCTTTCGTGTTCCAGGCTCATCACCAATGATCACTCTTTCTCTTTCTGCGATTGTAACCATTGTATGGATTTGTTGTGCAGAGGGAAAGGGGACTTGTTCTACTTGGAGTGTTTCTTCGATATTTGTTGCTTTCAAATATGCATCTAAAGATCCATAGTGTTCTTTGATTGCATCATGAACTTTTGTAAAATATGGTACTTCGTCTAGCTCTTCTGTATCTGGAATTCTTTTTATTTCTTTGATAATCCTTTTAAAACGATACTCCAGTGAATATTCTTCTAAGTTGAGCATTTGAGCCTCACTCTTCACTCAAGGTTTCTTTTAAGAAATTAGCATCTGCAGATAATGTCATATGCGGCCTATAGATATCCACTTCAACTCTTAGATATGTTGGGATGACATAGGCCAGTAATGATTTTGAAATTGGTACTTTCTTTAATTCTCCTTCTTCTGCTTTTGTCATGGTTAGTCTTTCATGTAGACTTTCTTCGTTTAGAATTGCTCTTTGAATGAGTCCAGATGTTGTCTGGGATTTTGGATATTTTTTTCTGACTTCTTCATTTTTTATTATTTCGTCAACTAGATTTCTTATAGCTGAATAATTATTGATAATATATGTTCCTGATTCTGCGTATGTTCTATAGAGAGAATGGGCTTTTATAGCTTCTTCTTTAGAGTTTAATAATTTTCCCAGTCCAAACATGCCTAATAAACTTGCGTTAACTGTGGATCCAGAATAAATTCCTCGCCTGTTTCTTAATTCTCTGAGTAAAGGAATGTATACATCATTTATTTTATGTTTTCCTTCTAAATATCCTTTTTCAATGAGTAATGTATTTGATGCAGCTTCTCTTGTTGCCTTTGCAACTCTTCCCCAGAATTTATATACGCCTTTCTTTTCTTTCTCTTCACTTAGGATTCCTGCACTAATTGCAGAAAGTAAAAATTGAGGCTGCTTTCCTTTCATTCCATGGTTTATGACCCATTTCATGACTTCTGGTGCATGATCATATGTTTGTGGAAACTCTTGTGCCATAAATTCTCTTACAAATTCTTTTCCTTCAGTTGTTGTATAAAACTCTTTGATCTCTCTTCTTAAATTTGAAACTCTTTCTTGCACCATTTCTTGCAGCCAAGATTCTAATGAATGTACTTTTGTCACGCCAAATGCAAGAAGTGCGTCGGCTTCTGGGAAATGTTCTCTTAATGCTGCTTCTCCTGCAATTGCTTTCTTTTCTTCTAGGATTTCTTCCAAACCATTTACTAGATGAGCTATATCCTCTCCATTTTGAAGGAGGTATGAATATAATAATGCATCAAATTGTGTTGCTCTTCTTTTTGTTGTCGCTTTTCCTTCTTTTAATTTATCAGGATCATTCGGATCTTTTTCTTGTTTTTCTTTTGTTTTTCTTTTAATCTGTGCTTGCCCACTTGGATCTATTGTAATTTCTGTGAGATCTAATGGAAGGAGACCTTCAATTTCTTTTCTTTCATAGAAGGGTCTGTCTCCAGGTTCTCCACTGATTGTTAAAGTATCTCCTCCAATTACATAGTATAATCGTACAGGTCTTCCTTTGTTGTCTACTAATCCTTCTGGAGGTTCGATGACAATGATTCTTCCTCCTAATTCACCTGTTCCAAATGCTTGGAGATCTAATGATGGGCCAAATGCTTTTAATGCTTTTTCTCTTGAAAGTCTTCCTGCGAGTAAATCTTCTAAACTAATACCTAATGATCTTAGCTCTTTAATTGCTTCTCCTACAGGTTGATTTCCTTTAATGAGATCTTTGATGGATTTCATCTATGCAACACTCCTATTGTTTTTTCTAAACGATCTTCCATATTTGCTTCTCTTAATCGCAGTAGGCTTTCTCTTAGATAGTATTCGTTTATGATTGGTAGAAAAGATCGAATATTACGTAGGAGTTCTATTCTATTTCTGGGATTATTTTTGAGAATATCTAGGATAACATAATGGTCAGTAACTTGTGCTGCTCTTACTGATAGAGGGGATCTTGCTGTCCCTGGTGAAAAACTTTCCCCTGCAAAAATTCTGTCTTCGGCAATTTTTTCATATTCTATTGCTTGTCTGACTGTATGTAATCCTAGTGGGATTTTTGATCTGAAGGTATAAAGAAGTTTTCTTTCTTGCTCTAAGTAACCTCTAAGATTTTTTTTTCTTATTTTCTCTGTTACGTTGAAACATGGATTTGCTTGAATAAAATTGTCTAGTTTTTCAATAAAATCTGGAGACAAACTTGCAAACCATCCATTGACTCTTGAAGAATATTTATATGAGCCTTTTTCTTCTGGAATTGAAAATCCATACAATCTTTCTAGTCTTTCTTTTACGCCTGGAGCAATTTTTTTCGATCGAACTTTTCCTGTACTTGCCATTGCAAGAATAATTTCTCTTGCTCCAAGATGGTTTACCTTTGTTCCTTCTTCATTCCCTTTCTTTTGGGAAAGATTTAGATCTTCGATTGTTGGGAGGTATATTCCTAATAGACTTGCTTCATCTTCTTGGAATCTTATAAATTCTTTATATGTTAGAGTTTGAGAGTCTTTATTTAATTTTATGCCTTCTCCTTTTGGGGTACTTTCTTCTATTTCTATCAATGGTCTTTTTTCTGTTTCAAATCTTGGGAGTTCACCAATTATTCCTGTATACAAAATTCTTAGTTTTCCTCCAGCAAGTCCAAAATCTGTTTCTCCAAGAAGTGCAGTCATTCTTTCCGAGAGTGTGTGCGTTGTTTGCAATGCTGTTTGTGGTTTTGTTTTTGGAAGTTTAAAGCGATATTTTATTGTTTTATCTCCTGTTTCTGAGTATTCTAAACCAGGAAAATTTTCTTGATCTGTTATTGTTGCAAGCATGCATAATTGTACTGTTCTTCCTAATTCTGTCTCTGCATTTGTTTTTTCTATTGGGAGACTTCCTTCAAAAATACTATTTTCTGTGTCTTCACCAAGTAATCTTAATTCTAATGTTATAGTTTTCTTTGTTCCGAGTATTTCTTCTATCTCTTTTGGTATTTTAGCAATATCTTGATATTCTTTTTCTCCTTTTTCTAAAAACTGAGCAAGCTCTTGTTTTTGTTTGTGTTGTTTTCTTGTTTCTTCCCCTTCTCTTATAATAGCTTCATATTTTGGCACTACTTCTTTTGTTGTTGCAAATACTCTTGGGAGAAGTGCTTCGGGAAGATCTAAATCTGCTTCTGCTGCTTCTTTATTTATAATAACTCCTTCTTCAGTGAAATATTTTCTAAGCCTATTATAATATCCTATAATCCCTTCTGCTTTTTTAATTTCTTTGTGGATTTCTGTTTCTTCAAAAGTTCTTCCTTTTTCTGCAAGAATTTGTTCTCTTCCACCTAGCTTTTCTATATCATCATACTTAGGTATTTGTGCTCTGAGATAGGCTTCACTTCCTTCTCTTGTTATTGTAATAATTTCTTCTAGCTCTCTTTCTCCAATACATTCCTTCACTTTTTTCCAGGATTCTTCTATTTTTCTAAATTCTTCTATTTCTTTACCAAATGAATCCTTATTTGCAAGAGCTGTTTCTAAATCTAGGAGTTTTTGATCTGTTTCTCTTCTATATGTTTCTTCTGCTTGTTGATATGTTCTTGTTAATTCTTCATTTGTTGTTGTAAGATATCTCGCTCTTTTTTCTACTGCTGTATAGCTTGCTTCTAATCCTTCTATTGTACTTCTATTTCTTCTGATTTCTTCTTCAAAGTTTTTGATTGTATCTTTTTCGTTTAGAGTTGTTTCTTGGGCTATTGCAGTGCCTATTGTTTGAATGGATGTTCCATTTTTTATTTCTTTAGAAAAAAATGAAGCTAGATCCACTGCATAATTTAAATTAGAAAGTTTTATTTTACATGTACTGCCTTCTCTTGTGATTTCAAAAGCTTCTCTTCTTGCAGCATACTGTTTTCCATCTCCTACAAAACCGAAAAATCTCCTTTCTAGGGCTTCTGCAAATCTTGGTTCAGTACATGTTACTTTGTATATTGTTATGAAGTCTTTTTGCCATTTGACCATAAACTTTCAGCAATGACTGTGATTTATAAATCTTTCGTTTTAATACTCCCTCAGGGTAGTTACAATAATGAGGAGTTTTATCTTTTCTTAGAAATCTTTTTGGATTTGGGAATGCACATTCTTTATTTTTTTACTGCAAAACTTTAAATAGTTTTATCTGTTTTTAGAAATTATAATGGGTATATGGGATTGGTTGTTTGGTTCTTCACAGAAAAAGAAAGATGAGTTATATATACAAGGAATAAAAATTCCTGAGGCTTATACAGCTCTTGGGGAATGGCAGAGAAAAAATCTAGGTAAAAATCCTTCTGCTCTTCGTTATTTTGAGGGTAAAGAAAAATATCCTTTTGTTTTTGATGAGAATAATGCTGCTTATAAAACTTTTTCTGTTCGTTGCTTGGAAGATACAAAAAAATTGGGGAAAGCAATTGAAGAAGAATTAAAAAAAAGAGATCTTTCTTTATGGCCTTCAGCTAAAAAATTTCCTGCGTCAAAAAAAAGAAATTTTCTTCGCTTAAGCTTTCTTATACGAACTCCTTATTTTTCTTCTCAGGAAGATAAGAGTGAACGATGGGAAGGTCAAGGCATTGGTTTTGTTCTTCATTTTGATCAAAATCATCGTTTTCATCTTGCCCGTACTTATATTCATGGGAGTGATAATTCTAATATCAGTTTATTGAAAAATGGTGTTGCGTATATTTTGAATACAGAAAGAGATATGCTTACCTATTCTTATGGAAATTGGGGAGAGATGGCACGGGTTCTTTTAGATGCTGTTGAAAGGAAAAAAGAGTATTTGCGTTATTTAAGACAAATGTAAAAAAATAATTGTCAATCTCCACCTTTTGGCGTTGTAGTGTATAATTATGGTGCCCCCGCCGGGAATAACTTATTATTTACAGATACCCTAGAAACTAAGCACCAAAGTGTTATAAGAGTGAACACTTTATATATTTTTAGGGTATTCTAAAGGTATAAAGAAAATGGTAAGGCTACAACCAAGCGAAAAGAAATTCTTAATTTTAATCCCAGAAAGGAAAGCAAAGATATTGGGATTAAAGAAAGATATGGAGTTTGATGTGGATAGTGATTTTTCTGAGAATATTATATATAAACCAATTAAAAACTAACATTGATTTGTTCTTACTAGTAGCAACAAAAAGAATATAAGTTATAGTGATATTATATATCTTATGGTTCTAGAAATATATAGAATAAGAGTAAATTCCAGTGAAGAAAATAAGGATAATGCTTTTAGAATTCTTATGAATTCTGGGTTATCTATTATTTGTTTAGAAGACGAAAAATATCTTGTTCCGAAAGATGGAATGGCTCTATTAAGAAAAGAGAATGTAATTTATGAATCTATTTAGAAGGCTACACATTGGCACCACAATTAAGAATTGAAATCTATATACCTTATTATTATAATCCAGAGCCAAATACTGACCCTACATCTCTAGAAACTAGAAAGCCTATTGAAGTGAGAAAACACCGTTTAATAAAAAATGAAATTGTAGAAAAGTTTAAGGCAGTATCAAAGCATCCGGCAAATATTGAAGGTGTTTGGGAGAATCCTCAAAATGGAAATAGGCATTATGATCTATGCTATAAATTAGAAGTTACAATTAATGGACATGATTCTTTAGAAGAAGACTTACTTAAATGGAAGGAAAAACTAAAGACAATGTTTGAACAATTTGAAATATACATGGTTTATTATCCAATTAATAGAGTTTAAGTGATACTCGCCAGAAATCCAGCGAGCTTGTAGAATAATTATTTATATTTAAACGAGTGACCGGCCTTTAGGTAGGAGATGAGGTCAAACTTTCTTATCTGTTCTGCTTTAAAATGAAATGAACAACTCTTTTGAACAGAGCTCTGGAGGGTATTCGTATCTCATTATTGAAATAAAGTGAAAAAACTTATGATTTGATATTGGGCATATCAAGAACCAACCATTTTCTTTGGTCAGATCTAACCTATCCATTTCAAAACTGCTATTATTCCTATTATTGCCAGCAATAGTATAACAATCCTAGATGCTTCTTCTATAAACTTATCTACTTTTTCTTTACCACCAAAAATTTTATCTTCCTTTATTCCTTCAAGAATTTTTTCTGTCCTTGATTTCATAGTTTATTCTCTCTTCTCTTTGGTATATAATATTTTCCCTTTGTTCATATGCTTGTACTTCCTTGATGATTTCTTTAGGAATACCTTTTTTGGCATCGTATCAAAGCTGTGAAGCCCAGTCATTTTTCCCCTGTCTTTTAGGCTTGGCTTCACATTTAAATAGAAGTGCCCCCGCCGGGATTTGAACCCGGGTCTTCACCTCGAAAGGGTGGAATGATTGACCGAACTACACTACAGGGGCGTCATTCTTTTAGGGATTTTCTATGGTTTATATAACTTTCTCTCTCTTTTATTTTATTATCTTTGCTGGAAATATTTCTGTTTGTCTTGTTGTACTTGTTTGTATTAATGTTATATTCTCTTTAAATGACTCTTTTAGTCTACTCATTGTTTGGATGTATTCTTCATACTCTTTTGTAACAAGAACGAGTTCATAATCCCATTTTGCTATAGAACGAATAATGTGAATAATATTTCTCTCTTTCTTTGCGAATGCTTTTAGTTTACCAAATACTTTTTCAGAATTTTCTTTTACTCCTAAAGCGACTCGGTAGGTAGTATACCTTAACATTCTGAGGTTGATGCCTGTTCCATAATTTATTATGACTTTTGATTTTTCTAGTTCTTTCATTTTTTTTCGAACAAATGCAGTGTTAAAACCTGTCTTTTTTGCAATATCTATAAGCCTCATTCTTCCATCTGCTTGAAGAGTATTGAGAATGATTTTATCCTTTTCATCAATGTGTATTTCTGTTGGCTCAATAGTTAAAGCATATTCTGCTTCTTTGACCAGAAAACTTAGGCTAAAAATAGTTACATCTATAGGAATAATAATCTCTTTACTTATAATTTGCTCTTCTAAATCTAGGATGAGCCGGTTGTATTTTTCATAGAAATCTCTTGGAGATTCTACTAACATTGTTATCCCTAGATTCCATTTCCCATCGGTTGTTCCTACCCAATAGATAGAGGGATCTTTTTGTATTCTATTAAATAGCTCTTCATTCTTTTTTTCGTTTACTCGTAACTCTAAATATACTGTGTATTGTTCATAGCCTAGGGCATAAGGGTTTATTCTTGTAAAAAAACCTGTAATAACCTTTTCTTCTTGAAGGCGTTTTATTCTGTATCTTGTTGATTCTTTTGATCTTCCTATTTTCTTTGCAAGTTCTGTTTCAGGCATTCGTGCATTTGCATTGAGATGGTTGAGTAGCTTTTTATCTATTTTGTCAAGTATTTCTTTCATTTTAGTAAAAAAGTACTATTATTCTATATAAACCTATCTTTTTCACTAAAATATGCTAAAAAGTCTAATATACTTAATGTAAGCTTATTTTTGTAAAGAGGCTGCTAGGAGATTAAAAATGCAAGGATTAAAATTAGGATTAGAATTTAAACGGCCTCTGGAGATGAATCATCATGAGTTATATAGCCTTCTGGATTGTTATAGTGCAAAACCTAGGGGAAACTGGCCTGTTCAGCCAAAGTTGAGGGCTCCCCTTTCGCATTATCAAGCATGCTATGATTTAGCATTGCATCTTCAATTAGGAGAAGAACAGACTATCGGTCAGTATCTTTTAGGATTTGTTAAAGAGGATACTCCTAGAAGCTTATTGGAAAAAGTTCTATTAGGTGAAGAAGAATGAAAATATTGATTATAGAAGATACAGAAATGCATATGCAATCAGCACGTGATCAGTTTATGGATCATACTTTAGAAATCGTTCCTGCGTATGAAGCGGCTGAAATTTGTCTTCAACAAAATACATATGATGTTGTTTTAAGTGATCTTATGATGCCCCAAGGTGGAAATAACGTTATGGGACCCAAAGGAATGCGTTATATCTTTGATCTTCTTCCTTATGGATTTCCTCTTATTTTGCTTGCGGCGAAGAAAAATACTTCTTACATAGCTCTTGTTACCGATGTCAATCATCATGATCATCCTATGTCTGCATGTATTGATCCTTTAAGTAGTGCTTATTGGAATGAAGAAGATTCTCCAAGCTCACTATTGCGCATCAATAATAGTAGGGTAGGAATTTTTCATGCATCCTTTCTCCCTGATGGAAGAAAAGATTGGAACAAAGTTTTAGAGGTACTTCTCAAATGAAAGCTGGACTTATTTCTACAACTGAAGATGCACTCATGACTGTTTGGGCTCTTCTTTTACGGGCTGCTCAACATGAGATTCGTACATATCGAAGTAGTGTTTTTACTCCTGCTACTGTGCAAAAAGATAGTTTAGATTTTCTTGTTTTTGAAGGGAGGTCTGCAAGTGATGATGGCTATCTTATTGGGCTTGCAAGAAACAGTGATGTGCCTATTCTTTATCCTCGGGCAGTGAAATTCTTTGAGCCTATGAGTTTGGAAGATAGGGAAGAACTTGTACAGTATGGCCATGTAGAAATATTTAATATCTTAGATTTAGATAAAGAAGAGGGATTGCATAAGTTCGTTTCTCGTCTGAATGGATTTGGAAAATGAATAAGGATGAAGCACTCGAACAGCTTACAAGCTATTTTAAAGATATTGCTGAAAGGCAAAAAGGAGAACAAGAGCAAAGGAGAACTACTGCTCTTGCTGCAATCCCGGAAAATATCTCTAAAATCTATTTGCATGTTGGAAGTGATAGAGTAGACTGCGAGTTTCGTTCTCTTATACGTGAAAGGTTTGCGGGGCGTATACTTCAAACTAGAATCAATTACTGGGGACAACTTGTAGACCATTCTTTTGAAGATATAAGAACATATCTTTCTGGGGTTGATGCTCTTGTATTTTTAGGTTATTATCTTTGTGATAATACTCAGGGAAGTTTTAGTATTTGGAATATGATGAGACTTGCAGAAACAGTAGCAAAACCCTTGTATGTTGGGTATAGTGACTCTTTTTGTTTTCAATCTCATTGCCCAGAAATAGAACCTTTGCAAAAGATGGGAGCAAGATTATTTCAGACATTCTAATTGCAATACATTTTTAAAGTAGGGATTTTTCAATTTAGGATATTGCCGCGATGGCACAACCTGGTACTGCGCAAATTATTTCCTCTAGGGGAAATGAAGTGTAGGCCTGGAACAAACTTTTGATAAGTTTTAACAGAAAGTATCAGTGAGCTTGTTTCCGCAAGGATATCCCGGTTCAAATCCGGGTCGCGGCGTTTTTCTTCTCTTCCAATGCCCTCCTCTGAAAAAGAGGCTCAAAAAGGCTTGGCATAGTAGTTCTCTTCCAATCCCATCTGATGTATTACTTTGGGTTATTTCATATCCTTTGTTTCCACCTATTACTAGAGCAATTTTTTCCATTATGGGATCACTTCAACACCATTATATTTGAGATATTTAAATTGTTCGTCTTTCAGTATACCTTTTTTAAAAAGAGATTCTATTTCTGGAAGTTTCTCTTCGATGGTTGTCAGTAAAAATCTTATTGTAGAACATACTGCATTGTATGCTTCTTTTCCTCCATATTGTGTGAGGTTCACATATATGCAGCGCCCACCACACTTATCAAGGATATCACATTCTGTGCATGGACTTTTCACAGATATTTCTTTTATTGGAGAATCTAATTCCCCACAGTAGTATTTTTTCATAGAGCCCATGATCGGGCATGGAGCTATTTTTCCATGCGTTGTAATGGTGTAGTTTGCAAAACCTGCGCCGCATCTTACTTTTGCTTTTTCTTTCTTTCTCAATGAATCTGTTAATACTAAGAATGGATATAAACGAATTACTTTTCCTTGCTTTAGGTTTTCAAACCAAAATTTAAAAAGTTTTTTTATTTCTTTATTATACTTCTCGTACCAGTCATAGGTGCTTTCTTTGTAAAACATTGCATCTAGTTGCCAATGAATGTTGTCAAAGCCATTTTTGAGGAGCCATTGTACTTGATTGTATATTGAAGAATCTCTTGTAATTGTCATTCTTGCAATGAGTTCACCTTTGAATCCATTTTCTTTTATGTACACACTATTTTTTATGATTCTTTCATGCACTCCTCTTCCTCTGTGTTTGTTTGTTGCTTCAGCATCTCCATCTATAGAAACCAAAATAGTATGAAACTTTTCAAGATATTCTTTTTCTATTCTATTGAGAAGAATACCATTGGTTTGTATCATAAAGCCTTTACAGGGCACTGTGTCTATAATTTCTTTTATTTTTGGTAAAGCGAGAAGTGGTTCACCACCATAAAAAGTTATATAATCTTCTTCTTTGATTTGCTTTTTTAATTCTTCAATCGTATAGTTTGTTGTTTGAGGTATTGTGTAGTCATAGAGCTCTTCATCTGGGCTGGCAAAATCATCTCTGTCACAATATGTACAAGAGAGGTTACAGCCTGTATGCATAATAAGATGGTAAAACATAGCTTTAATGAAAAGGTAAAGTTTCTTAAATGCTTCCTTTTTCTTTTCTTTTATGAAAAAGACCTCTTATTATTCCTTTGCAAATGGGACGCTTCCTCCTGGATGTCAGATGTGTGTACAAGGAAGAAAACTTGTTCTTTTTGTTACAGGCCTTTGTCCACGGTCCTGTTATTTTTGTCCGCTCTCAGAGCAGAAGTTCCATAAAGATGTTATGTATGCAAATGAACGACCAATAACAGAGTTGAAGGAAATTATTGAAGAAGCAAGAATTTCAGGAGCTCATGGCTGCGGTATTACTGGAGGGGATCCTCTTGCACAGTTTGAACGGACTATAACTATTATTACCATGCTGAAAGCTGCGTTTCAGAATTTTCATATTCATCTGTACACACCATTAGAGCTTGTTAGCGAAGAGAAAATTTGTGCATTGGAAGAAGCTGGGCTTGATGAGATTCGCTTTCATCCTGATTTAGATGATACAAAACTTTGGGAGAGAATAAAAATTGCTACAACAATGATGAAAGGGATTGAAATTCCTTGTATTCCTGGAAAAGATATTAAAAAGCTTCTTCACTTTGTTCAAGGGCATGTTGCTTTTGTTAATTTGAATGAGTTAGAATATGCTGATGCATCACAAAATAAACTTGAAGAAATGGGTTATACAACTAAAAATATTTATTCTTATGGGATTGCAGGATCTGAAACTTTAGGATTGCAGCTCTTAGAAGAATTTCCAGATATGCGAATGCATTTTTGCACTGCAAAACTCAAAGATTCTGTACAGATGGTACAGAGACTTTCTTTGCGTGCGAAAAATGTTCAGAAACCTTATGATCTTGTTCGAGGGATGTGTTTGCTTCGTGGAGCAATTTATGGAGAAGAGGATCTTTACATTATGAAAGAAAAACTTCAAGATTCCTTTTTTGTGGATATTGACTTTATGAAAAAGAGACTCCTTTGTTCTCAAAAGGATTTGAAGAAATTTAAGAATATCATTAAAAGTCTTGGGTATACACCTGTACTCGTTGAAGAGTTGGCAAGTTATGATCAGATGGAAATTGAGTCACTGGAAGTATAACTTTTCTTCACCCTAAGATTTATAAAAAGACTCTTTTGCTGTTTGAGTATGAGCACTGCCGATCACCCCTCTTTTTTGTATGACACAGGCATGTATAAGCCTATCCGTCTAGCATTACAGCCATCCCGCCTCTATCGATATACTTTACACCCTTTTGGATTTTCTGTTCCAAGTGATATTTCGAATAGAATTATGCAACATTTTCAGGATACACTTCGTTCTGATTCAAGACTTCCTCCTTTTGTTTTTACAAAAGATACTGTTTTTGATCAAAAAAATGCTTTTACCACACAAAAAATTTCTTTTTATAATACTTATAGGGATTATGATGATTTTTCTTGTTATGAAAAGTGTATTGAAGGACAACTCCATGCATTTTCTTTTGCTGTGGGTTTAGAAATTCATTTTGCAGAAAAGAAACATTTAGATACTGAAAAAGAACGAAAATTGTATTTTGCTTTGCGTGAAATTGCACGAGAGAATAGATACCTTTGTAGTTTTTAGTCTTCTAGGTGCTCTGGAATAGGATATTTTTCAAATTCTTTCAGGAGTATTTTCTTTTGGAGTAAACGGGAGAATGCTTCTGCTTCCATTTTTGCTCCTGTAAGTGCATTATGCGGTTTTGGTTCTTCTGGAAGGCCTACAAGTGTAAGAATATAATCTAAATTTATTGCTGTTCTTTTTTCTTTCAATGGAGGAAGAAGCCCTTTTTTCAGATGGTATGTATATGCTACAGTGTGTAAATCTATCGTTCTATACGGTACAATCCAGGTTATATTTTCTCTTTTTACACTTGTTGCAATGAAATCTCTGTCAAAAAATGGATTCTCCCCAGCGAAAGTCTGTTCTTTACATGTTTGCACCCATTGATACAATTCTTCTAAAACTTGTTTTTGTGATTTTTTCTTTGAATCTCTTATTTCTTCTTTTGTAAATCCATTAATTTTTAGTGCTGAGAGCATTCCTTCTTCTCCATCTTGCATTACTTGTGCTCCATCCCATATACGACATTCCTCATAAAATTGATTTTCAGGATTGTTGAAGTCAATTGCACCTATACTTAGTATAGAATGTTTTGTTGGAATAACTCCTGTTGTTTCTACATCGATAACTATCATTTTGTTTGGATTTCCCATTTTTGTTCGTAGTCTTTAAATTTTTGTTCGAATTCTTCTTTCGTTGATAGAGGAATTTGTAGTTGTTGTAGTTTTTTTTTGAGTAAACTTAGGTCTTGTTCTTTTTTTTCTTCTGTAGACATTTTTTCTAGCTCTAAAATATAGCCATAGCCCTTTGTGTCGTCTATCATTACAGAAATTCCTTCCCATGCAAAAGTTATTCTGGTTCTATACCATTTTATTTTTGGTGTGAGACCAATTGTTGTGCAGATATTTTCTATTTTCGCAAAGTCTTCTTTTTGAAAGTGCACTTCTATTTCTTCTCGTGCTTCATCATGTAATTTTCCTTTTTTCATCCAAATTTTTGCAAAGAAATCATTTTTTTGTATTCTGAGATCTTCACTTGTATTTAGGTAATGTGTTTCTTGTTTTTCTGTACTCATAAAACTGCCATTCCTATTGAAAAATTCTAGAAGTTCTGCATATTTTTCTTTTGTGAGGAAGGTTCTGAGTTCTACTTCTATGTTCATAGAAATTATAAGATATTTTAGTTTAATAAAGATTATTATTTTGTTTCTTTCTCTATCCATGATTCAAGGGCTGTGTTTACTTCTATATTTATGTGTGTGATAAATGGGGATCATGTTTTACTTTAACCTCTCATGCAAGTCATCTTTTGATTTATCTTGTGCTTTCTTTGCTTCTTCTTGCAAGTCAACACCAAGTTCTTTCAATGCTTTGACATGTGCATCGATTTGCTGTTGTACAATTTGTAGTAGTTTCATGAACTCTTGCTGTTCCATTACTAATACAGAAAGTGCGCCTTTGTGAATACCAATTTGTTCTTCTTTATTTGTCATTTTTCTCTTTATGCATAAAAGATACTTATTTAAATAATTGCCTCTTTTTACTTTTTATGGGCCTTGAGGATATTGTTAATTTTTTGCTGAAACCTGTAGAAACATTAGCTGGAATTCTCTATGATATATGTTTTACAATCAAAATAGATAAGGTTGTAACAAACAAAAATGGAAAGGAAGTAATAAGCTATAAGAGAACATATTCTGAAAGTGAACTCCAAAAATCTTTTGCGACTATGAGTAAAGATTATTTTGCTACAAAAAAATTTCTTATGAAGTATACTTTTCGTTCTGTAGATACTGTTGCTACAACTGCCTATGATATTGTAGAACCTGCTCTAAAGGTTTTGTATGAAAATATAGAAAAGAAAGTTTTTACTCCAATAACAGAATATGTGAAAAAAAATCCTTGGAAAGTAGCTGGTCTTGTTACATTACCATTGGTTTTGTATGTAAGTTCTTTATTCTATGTAGCAGGATATCCTTTATATGCTTAGAAAGTAGGAGGTAATTCATTGTGGCCAAATTGAATAACAAGGTCTACTTTTGCATCTGGAACATCGCACACTCCATAGCATGTATCAAGCCAGAGAAAGATTTGTGCGTTTGTTTTTTTGTTGAGAATATCAATAATTTCTGTTCCTTGTGGTTTTAGTCCATCACCTAATTGAATGAGAACAATCTTTGCTTGTGCAGTAGTAATCTCTTCTGCTACCCTTTCCAATTCAAGGTCATATTCCATTTTATAGTTTTTCTACTTTAATAATTTCATCAAGTGAACGTAATGTTCCTCTGAGATGTGTTGTACTTTTAAAGATATCAGGATTAACATGGTGTTGATTTTCTATAAATCCTAATCTTATATGAACAAGATAGTTACGCATTGATTCTCCATATTTCTTTTGGAAATCAGTTGTCATATACCCTGGAATGGTGATCGTGCATGGAAGAATTCTGTCTATATATGCAGATGCTTCATAGTGCGTATGCTTATCTGCCATAAATCTTGCATTAAAATACACTTCATGTTCTTTTGCCATGCCCTTTTTTGAGTATAGGAGACCTATTTAAGCCTTTCTTTAAGCACTTTTTGTATTGTGCTAATATAAAGATTCATTTGTAGTTTTATTTCTTCCCAATCCTGATAGCTAAGAGCTTTTCCATAGTAGATGCTTCCATTTCTTTTTGTTCATATTTTTTCAAAGAAGTCCCAATCAAGCTCTAGTTCTGGATGTTTTTCACAGAGAAATACAAACAGACATTCATGTGTTCGTACTTTCATTTTGTCAAAACGCAGAAATGC
>Ga0209417_1001067_pt1 | contig 53957 bp, 52 predicted proteins | sample RifGroF2_FD_184002 | JGI IMG/M metagenome (GOLD analysis project Ga0209417, IMG submission 184002) | Groundwater microbial communities from Rifle, Colorado, USA - Groundwater F2 (SPAdes) (version 2) | ecosystem: Environmental > Aquatic > Deep subsurface > Groundwater | place: Rifle, Colorado...
TGTCTGGGCAGAATACGTTTCAGATGTATTAATCGGGAAAATAGGATGCAGCGGTGTTGTAACCGATGAAAAAATCTACAAAGACGAAGTTATAATTAAAGACCATAGTGGCATTGTTAAAGGGTACAAGGCTTTTGTTGAAAATATACCTGTAAATATTGACGATATTCAAAATATTTTATTTCAGGAAAGACAAAAACTTATTTCTTCAGGGATTGAAGAAGAAAATCTTGGTGAATGGACTCTTTCTTCGTTAGAAATTTCTGATGATGAATGGGCGCACAGTTGGAAAAAATACTGGCATCCTCAAAAAATTTCCGAAAAAGTAGTGATTTGTCCCAGTTGGGAAGAATATAACGCGGGCGATGACGAAATTATTATAAATTTAGACCCGGGAAGCGCTTTTGGGACAGGAACTCATCCTACAACAAGGCTTTGTATACAGGCGTTAGAGAAAACCCTTTTGTCATTGCGAGGAGAAGCTTTAGCTTCGACGTGGCAATCTAATTCCTTTATAAAAATTGCTGACATTGGTACAGGATCAGGAATTCTTGCTGTTGCGGGAATTAAACTTGGCGCTGATTTTGCTGTAGGCGTTGATAATGATGCTTCTGTAATTTCTGTAGCGGCAGAAAACGCCGAAAAAAACCATGTAGCGGATAAATGCAAGTTTTATACAGGTGTTGCCGCTGATGTAAAAGGCGAATACGAAATAGTTGCGGCAAATATTCTTGCGCATGTCCTTATTGAAGCCATGCCGGAGCTTACGCCTTTAGTTAAACAAGGCGGAAAATTGATTTTAAGCGGAATAATACTGGAAAAATCTCAGGATGTGCAGGATTCTTGTGTTCAACATGGATTAAATATTATTGATGTTTTGCGAGAAGACAGTTGGGTTGCGATTATAGCCGAGAAATAAATTACAAATCATCGTTATGGCAATCTGTGCCGCCTGTGATTAAAAGATTTAATTCCTCTGCAATAGCGCGTACCTTTTTTATAGTGTGAAATTTAACTACTGCTCTATGTCTTATATAAGGATAGTAAACTTCAACACCGTCAAGACCAAAAAATTTGAGTTCAGTAATCATTTTTTTGATGTTAAGATTCCAGCAGCAGCATGGATGAGCAAGAACAGAAATCCCTCCCGCTTCTTTTATTGTTTTTATTACTTCAGGAACTTTTCTTTTAGTAGAAATCCTAATTATATCAAGCTTAGTTTCATTTGAATTTTTGGCGCAAAGATTTTTCAAAGGTTCATTGTTTAAATCAATTCCATATCCCAAAATATGCATGAAATTTGACTTGTACCAGCAGTCAAATTCAACGCCTGTAATTATTTGCATGTTATCCTCTGTCATTCTGAGCAAAGCGTAAGAATCTAAATCAATATGCTTATAAGCTTCCAGAGTATTATGGTCTGTAATTGAAATATATTTTAGATTTTTTTGTATAGCCAGCCCTATAATCTCTGACGGGTGTAATTTTCCGTCAGAAAAACTGGTATGAATATGCAAATTGGCGTTTTTATAATAATCCGTCGCACTTAAATTTTTTAATATATTATACATAAAAAATTAAAAATTTTGTGTTAAATATGAGTTGTAAGTAATTTTTGAAGCTTCAATTATAAATTCTTTTGCCGCAAAAGAATTCCATGGACGTTTTACCATTATTACGATTACGTATTTTCTGCCGTCAGGAAGAGCTACAACTCCTGCATCGCCGAGCATTGTTCCGATGTCGCCGGTTTTATGAATAAATCCGGCATCAGCAGGAAGCCCCGCCTGAATTAAACGGTTGTTTCTCACGTGGCTCATTATGTCAATAATTTCAGCGCGGGTTTTTATTGAAAGCAAATTTGTATTGCCGATGTTATAAAGCAGCGTTCCCATTTCTCTCGGGGTTGAAACATTAGTCCCGTCAAGATCAGGAAGCCAATTTGACAGGCTTGTTGTTTTTAATCCCCAATTTTTTATTTCGCGATCAAGTTCATTCATCCCGCCTACAGAAGATAAAAGCATATTTGTAGCGGTATTGTCACTTTCTTGAATCATTAAAGCAGCGAGTTGTCTGTAAGTTAGTTGTCTTCCTAATGGAGAATACTGTAAAGCGCCTGAACCTCCGGTAACATAATAATTTGTAAGACTTATTTTGTCGTTTAAGTTTATTAAACCTTTTTCAGCTCTTCTGAATACCTGAAATAATACCGGAAGTTTAATTATGCTTGCAGTTGGGAAAATTCCGTCCCCGTTAATATCAACATATCCACCGGTATTGTAATCCCATATAAAAATCCCTGTTTCAAGCTGCGGATATGCAGCAGCAAGGTATTTAAGCTGATTTGTGAGTTTGTACATTTTCCAGTTAAGAGCAGGCGCTTTCATCAGGGAATTTTTAGTGTTTACCTCGTCAATAAGCTTTGTATCAAGGAAATCGCCATTATTTGCTATTGCATATTCAGCTTGATTAAGAAAAGAAATATCTTTCGGAATTTGTATATTTTTATTGGCAAGCTTGTTAAAAAAAAGATTATTATAATTTTCAATAAATATTTTTGGCATTATTATGCTGAATACAATAAAAAACATAACCAAAAATCTTATTCTTGCAGCCTGTTGTTTTTTTATGTTTTTTCTCATGTTTGCTCTCTGTAAAGAATTGTTACATGATTCTTCAAGCCATTCAGTATTTATTATTTTACTATTTTTTAATTGTTTGCGTCCGCCTGATGTATATAAAGCCAAAATATAACTCTCCCGCATATCACAACTATTTATAAAAAGTTTCTTTTTTTGTTCAACAAATACGCATTATAAATTAAATAATACTACAATTTTATTTTTATGATAAGTTTGCGCAGATAAAAAAATACTTTACTTATTTGATCCCAAATTTTATAAAACCTTTAAAATAACAGTGGAAAGGTATATATGGATTTTATTTTAAATAAACTTTTATTAATTTTTATTTTGTCAAATGTTTATTTTGGCACTGATTTTGATTTGCCGCGCCATGATCTGTTAATTCTTGATAATGGTGAAGAAATTAAATGTCAGGTTCAGACAATAGCCGATGGACTGATTAAAGTAACTACAAATGATGGCGAAAGAACTGTTGTTAGGGAACTTAACGTAGATGCCGCAAGGGATATGGTTGAAGTAGGCATTATAAAAACCAATAGATATTCCGGCAGATTAAATTATCTGGATCCTGAATATCTAGAAATGAGGACTTCTTCGGGAACAATGAAAATTGACAAAAATATGTTAAGAAAAATTATTATCTCTCAGGAACCGTCTTTTGATTTATAAATTTAATAATGAAAAAAATAAAAGCTTTATAATTTTGTAAAAATTTATTAAAATAATAATTAACATAATTAAAATTAAATAATCTAAACTGGAAACAATGTAAAATATTAGGTAAGAGTTAATATAGGCGGTATCAAAATGAAAAATATTATAATCTACAACTCTGAAGGAAAATCAAAACTCGAATCTTTGCTTTTAAAGGGAGCTGATTATTCCGTAATTGCCAAAAAAATCGAAGAAATTAAGTTGGCAGAATCATTAAATCCCGATATGATTATTCTTGAAGGCAAACCCGAAGTAATTGAAGACGTTCTTGTCAGAAACAAAGTCTCTGCTCCTTTACTGATAGTCAGCGATAAAATCCTTGATATCAGGGTTAGAGCCGATGCTTTTGACTATATAATCCAACCGGTAGACAATACAGAGTTGCAGATTCGCGTTAAAAACATGCTTAAAATCAAAGAGTTGAAAGATACTATTAAAACCGTTTCAACGACAGACGAATTAACAGGTTTGTATAACAGAAGCTGCCTTCATCAAAGGCTTGAGGAAGAATTATCAAGGGCAAAACGTTACAATCTTCCTTTATCCACTATTTTGTTAGATATCGACTTTTTCAAAGTTGTAAACGATATTTATGGCTATGCATGGGGCGATGTGCTTCTTAAGCAGATTACAGAAATCCTTAAACGCAGGGCAAGAAAAGAAGATGTGCTTACAAGATACGGCGATGAAGAATTTATTATGGTTCTTCCGAATACAACAGAAGAAAATGCCTATATCTTTGCTGAAAGAATCAGAAAAGATATAGAAGAAATGGAATTTATCCCTGAAGGAGAAGAAGAAAAACACCCTGTTACTGTCAGCAGCGGTATTTCCAGTTATCCTTTCCTTTCTGCGATTGATGAAACAGCAGATACAATTATAAGATATTCTGAGCATGCTCTTTATGCGGCGAAGAAAAGAGGCAAAAACCAGGTTGTGCTTTTCTCCCAGATGAATCTGGAGATTTAAAGCTTTTATGCCTGAAGAATATATAAAAACCCATATACAAGTATTGATTACCAATAAAACTATATTTAGCAACATGCTAATAGTTACTTTTGGTGCTTCATTAGGTTTATTAATAAAAGCCTTGAACGGAAACACCACTCCTGCTGAACTTGGTTTTATTATAATTGGTCTTGGATTTAGTGTTATTTTATTTTCTACAGTTGCTGATATAAGTGAAAAAATCACTGAATTATTACTTGAAATAAAAGGAGGAAAGAAAAAATGAATCAATATTTAGGATTTGCCTTAATGTTTATAATGTTTGCAGTTTTCGCACACTTTCTCTATAGAGAACATAAAATAATGCACAAAATGGATAGATAGAAATTTTTCTTCCAGATGATGGAGATTTAAGAGAAAAAATATACTAAAGAGGTTCTCCGAAGGAGAACCTCTTTTATTTTGGTTATATTATTCATATTGTTTCCAAACTGTGTTAAAAATTAATTAGTTAATAAAAGAATATTATAAATTATGAACACTCTAGAACAAACTATAAAAGCTTTAGAATGGAAAACCATACTTGAAGACCTTTCAAAGCACTCAACCTGCGAAATTGGAAAAGAGCGTTGTTTGAATGCAGAGATTTTTTCCGGCATTGAAAAAATTAAGTATGAAATCAAACTTACCACGGAAGGGAAATATTTATTAGATCGCACAATCTACCCCCCTCTTGGAGGGATAAGAAATATTGGGGAATTTATTGCGATTGCCAGAACAGGGAAAACCTTAAGAAGCGAAGAATTAATAGATATTGCAAATACAATGGGGGCTTCGAGGCGGTTAAAGTCGTTTTTCGAGAGGTATAAAGAAGAAGTCCCAGAATTATACAAAATTTCAGTTAATTTATATGAAGATAAATCCCTTGAGGAAGACATTCTTGATATTTTTGACGAGTCGGGAATTATGCTCGACACCGCAAGTCCTGAATTAAAAAGGCTTCGCGTGAGCCTTAAAGACCAGACTTTTAATCTTAAAAATAAGCTTAATTCTCTTATAAATTCTTCTTCGTTTTCAAAATTTCTACAGGAAAGTGTTTTTACTTTAAGGGATGACAGGTATGTAGTGCCTGTAAAAGCCGAGCATAAATCGCATGTTCCGGGAATTGTACACGATATTTCCGCAAGCGGCTCGACAATTTTTATTGAACCCCGCGCAATAGTTGAACTTAACAACGCTCTTCGGGAAATCGAACTTAAAATTGACGCGGAAGTTAAGCGAATTTTGGCGGAACTATCAGGTAGGGTGAAAGAAATTTCGCAGGAACTGACTTTCACGCTTGAAATTCTTGGCGATATAGATTTTATTTTTGCAAAATCCAAGTATAGTATATCAATTCATGCGACAGAGCCGGAAATTAACAACGAAAAATATATTTCCCTTAAAAGTGTAAGGCATCCCGTTCTTTTGAGAGTGGTTGAAAAAGTTATTCCGAACGATATTGAAATCGGAAAAAGCTTTAATATGATGATAATTACAGGTCCCAATACGGGCGGAAAAACTGTAGTTCTGAAAACAGTCGGAATTTGTACGCTTATGGCTCGCGCAGGTATGCATATTCCCGCTGTAGAAGCCAGTATTTATCCTTTTAAAAATATTTTTGCGGATATCGGCGATGAGCAAAGCATTATCCAGAGCTTATCTACGTTTTCAGGACATATCAAGAATATTATTAATATTCTTGAAAATACCGATGATGATACTCTTGTTTTGCTTGATGAAGTAGGTGCGGGTACCGATCCTCTTGAAGGAACGGCTCTGGCTGAGTCAATTTTATTGGATATTTCCAAGAAAAGAGCGAGAGCGATTGTTACTACGCACTTTAGCGAACTTAAGGCTCTTGCATACACAGAAGAAGGATTTTATAATGCAAGCGTTGAATTTGATACAGATAGCCTTGAGCCTACTTATAAACTTTTAATGGGCATGCCGGGCAAGAGTAACGCCATTTATATAGCCGGAAAACTCGGACTTGATAAAAATATCGCAGAAAAAGCGCGGGAAATTTATTTAACGAAAAAAGACCCGACAGGGCAGGTTCTCGAGGGGCTTCAAAATACCCAGCAAGAGCTTTCCAGAAACGCCCAAAAAGTTGTGGAAACTAAAGAAAATCTTGAAATTCTTGAAAAAGATTTCAATGAAAGACTTGAAAATATAAAAGACGAGAAGAAAAAGATTATTAGCGTTTACAGGAAAAAATTTGACTCGGAGCTGTTGAAAGCAAAGGAAGAAATAAAAGATATCCTCGAAGAAATCACTCGCACAAAGAGTGAAAAAGTTTTAAGACGTTCTCTTTCAAGAATAGGCAATACAGAAGCCGATCTTAGAAAATTCAGTCAGGAAGAAAAAGAACTCCTTGAGCCTGAATTTAAAGAGATTGACTGGAGCAATATTAAAATAGGCGATACTGTTGTTATAAAACATCTGGATCAAGAAGCAGTACTAACCTCCCTGCCTGATAAAAACACTAATGTTCAGGTGGAAATCGGTTTGCTTAAGACAACAGTTAAGACTGATGAGCTTGTTAAGTCCAAATCAGGCAATCACTCGTCATTGCGAGGAAGCTCGAAGAGCCGACGCGGCAATCTAAAGTTTCAGGGTATATCCAACACCGGACAGATGCTGAATCAAGTTCAGCATGACAAATCGGTTCATTTGAAAAGACATGAATTAAGTAATACGCTTGATTTGAGGGGATTAAATGCTGAAGATGCTATAGACAAAGTTGAATTTTTCCTCGATGAAGCCAGTCTTGCAAATCTTTCTCCGGTTTATTTGATTCATGGGCATGGTACGGGGATTTTAAGGAAAGCAGTCAGGGAATACTTAAAAACTTCGCCGTATGTGAGCAAATTTAGGGCTGGCGAGCAAGCAGAAGGCGGAGATGGGGTTTCTGTGGTAGAATTAGTTTAAAGGATTTTTAAGTTTATAAAAGGGTTTACCACCCTTTACCCGTCTTCATTTTCTTTAGTCGTAAAGAAAACGAAGCAAAAGAAAGCTCGCCCTAAACTTCGGTTTCTATATTTCTACCCTGCTTACGTTAAAAAAATTTTATTGTTTGAGCTCGCAAACTCGCCTGCTTTGGCAGGCTTAAACAGTGCTCGCATGTGTTTATACGCGGGGTGAAATATTACGAAACCTTTGCAAAGGGCAACACGGATGACGGATGGGGGAGTTCGAGGGGGCTTGTCCCCTTGACTGTGTTGACCCTTTGGGATACAGTTTTTCTTTCTTTTGGTTACGTTTTCTTTCTTTTTGCGTTCAAAAAGAAAGAAAATGAACCGGGGGATAGGGGCAGAGCCCCATTAAAAAACAAAAAAATTCCTTTTAATTAAACTAAAGTCTTATTTTTAACATCTGAAAGGATAAAATCAGAAATTTCTCTTACAGCGCCTCTGCCGCCTTCTTTTGAAGAAATAAAATGACAGATTTTTTTCACTTCTTCTACGGCGTCATTAGGACAAAAAGCAAGCCCGACCCTTTCAAGAATACAAACATCAGGCATATCATCGCCCACATAAGCAATTTCAGAATAATCCAGATTGTACTTTCCCATTAAATCCTGTAAAGCTATTAATTTGTTTTTTGCTCCCTGATAAACATGTGTTATATCAAGATCTTTTGCTCTTCTGTCAACTATAGGTGTTTGTCTGGCTGTAATTATAGCGGTTGTAAAACCTTTATGACTTAACATAACAATACCATGCCCGTCTTTCGCATTAAAAATCTTTATTTCTTCGCCGCTTTCGGAGTAAATTATTTCACCGTTAGTCAGCACGCCGTCAACATCAAAGGCTACCAGCTTTATTTTTGAAAGTCTTTCTTCGAGATTATCTATTTTTTGATTCTGAATCATTAAGCCACCCCTGCTTTTAAAAGGTTGTGAATATGAAGGATTCCCTCGGGTGTTCCGTCCGTTTTTAAAATTACCAGTGAAGTTATAGAATATTTTTCCATAATTTGCAGCGCTTGTGCTGCAAAAGCATCTTTTTCTATGATTTTTGCGCCCATTGTCATTACATCTTTAACTTTTAAGCCGGAAATTTCGTTATATTTTTGCAGGGCTCTTCTTATGTCCCCGTCTGTTAAAAGTCCTTTTAATGAGCCTTTTTCGTCAACAACAATAGTTACACCGAGTTTTTTGGCGGTAATTTCTTGAATCGCCTCGCGAAAAGCAGTTTCCATATTAACCACAGGCAGGTTTTCTTCTTTAGTCATAAGGTCTTCAACTTTCCAGAAAAAACCTTTGCCCAGTTTTCCCGAAGGATGAAAAAGCAGAAAATCTTCAGCGCTGAACCCTCTTTTTTCAAGAAGGCATACCGCTAGAGCGTCACCCATAGCGAGTGTAGCTGTAGTACTAGCCGTAGGCGCAAGATTAAGAGGACATGCTTCTCTTTCTACTGATATATCAAGTGTAACATCGCTTTTTTGAGCAAGTGTAGAATTTGATTTTCCTGTCATTGCAATCATTTTCACGCCAAATCTCTTGATCAAAGGCAATAATTGAAGTAATTCCGATGTTTCTCCGCTATTTGAAATTGCGAGCACTATGTCTTCTCTGGTTATAACTCCCGAATCTCCGTGGGTGCTTTCAGCAGGGTGAATAAAATATGATGGAGTTCCCGTGCTGGAAAAAGTTGCGGCAATTTTTTTGCCGATAAGCCCTGATTTTCCCATGCCGGTGACGATAACTCTGCCTTTGCAGCTATAAAGCAAGTTTATGGCTTCCTCAAAAGGTTCCCCGAGCCTTTTTATAAGGTTTGTAATTGATTGCGCCTCAATTACAAATACTTCTTTAGCGAGATTTAATATATTTATATTTTTTGTATCAAGAATATTCGACACTTTTCTACCTCTGGAATTTTTTATTATTGCCCTTAAGTTAATTATATCAAAAATTTTTATATTATTTAACTTGAATTGTGCTGTCATTGCGAGGCAATGAATAAGGCTAAATTTTTTGATTTATCTAACGAAGCAATCTTCCAAAGCGGTGTATAGTCAATGGGAAGATTGCTTCGTTAATTCAATTATTTTATTTTATAGACGCTTAATGCCTCGCAATGACAATTACTCTATACATAAGCATTTTGCCGATTTTTGCAAAGTATAATAAACATGACAATTCAAATCTCAATTAAAATTATTAATTTTTCTAAAGAACTATAAAGTTTTGTAAAGAATGTCCGATATAAATAAAAAGATGTATTCGCATTTTTTAATGTCTTAATTTTTCACAAGGAAAATTAAATAATAGTTTATTGAGGAAATTTGGATGCTAAAAGAAACCTTGAAGACCCAAATACCTGTTTTTTCAGGAACTGATATAAATCATATTCTGGATTTAGCGCAAAAATCACACGAAAATTACCTTATAAGGTCTAACCGGAATGATCTTGATAAAGCTCTCGTATATTATCTTGAAGCTATGAAGCTTAATCCTTCTATTCCGCATGTTTATTATAAACTGGCAAGTTTGTTATGGGAAAAGGGTGATATTGATTTAACTTCGGCTATACAAAAATGTAGAAAAGCTATAGAGCTTGATTCAAAATCTTCCAACGCAAGGCTTTATCTCGGGTATTTCCTAAAAGCGTCAGGCAATTATAAAGAAGCGGAAAAAGCGTTTAAAACTTCCATTAAACTCGCGGGATTCAGGTCTTCCAAGCCAAGAATTACTCTGGGGCTAACAATAATACAGAGATTGCAGCAATCAGATTTCAATTTAATTGATTTTATAAAGGGAATTCATTATTTTGCTACTGGTGTAATAATGGCGTCCTATGATTATGATGTAATTAGGATGTTTTATAAAAGCAGCGCGGAAGATTTTTCTATATTCAAGTATAAATTTAAAGCAGGCTTTCATAAAAAGACGGGGAATTTTGCAAAAACCGTTGAAATTTATGAAAAAGCGGCACTTCGCACAGACAGAAAAGATTTATTTTATTCAAAAATCGGTGATCTTTTAGTAGAGCTTCAAAATCCGCAAAAGGCAGCAGAGTTCTATAGAAAAGCTCTTTTGACAGCTGAAGATGATATTGTTCTCTGGGCAAAACTGGCCGAAATTCTTCAAAATTTTGATAAAAATAACCATGAAGAAATAATTGACTGTTTCAATCAAATTGCTAAATTAGAGCCTTTAAACCCAAATCTGTTCTATGAGTTAGGGCATTTATATCTTAGAAAAGAAGATAAATTCAGTGCGGTTAATGCATTTAAGAGGGCTATAGAAATTGAGCCTCATAATGCTTTTTATCATAACAGTCTTGCTTATGCCCTTGTTCAGCTTCAGGATTATGACGGAGCAATTTCTGAATATCAAAAAGCAATAAGGCTAAATCCTGACAGTGAATGGACTTCTATAGTTTCTCAGGCGCTTGGCGCAATTTATCATCAGGTTAAAGACAATATGGATGCGGCTATTGTTGCATATCAAACAGCTATAGTGCTTGATCCCAATAATATAGATGCTTTTATTGCATTAGGTGAATCCTATCAGGACAGAAATGACTTTGATAATGCTGTTGATTGTTATTGTAACGCAGTAAAACTTGATCCCAATATTCCAAAACTATACTGCAACTTGGGATTAACTCTTTGGGAAAAAGGTTGTATTGAAGAATCAATCATTGCTTATCATAAGGCTATAAGTTTAAATCCAAAATATGAAATAGCTTTTAATAATCTTGGTGTTGTTTATCTTGATGGAGCAAAAAGTCCTGAAGAAGCTGTTGTTATGTTTACTCAAGCTATAAAACACAATCCGAATTATGCTCTTGCCTATTATAACAAAGGAAGATCTTATCAGGCTATGAAAAATAAAGCAGGCGCGGCAAAATATTATCAAATGGCGATAGATATAAATAAGCTAACAGATGAAATTGATGAAACTGAAATTGAAAACCGTTTGTATAGCTTGTTTGCAGTTTCTTAGCAATAGGTTAGATGTCATTGCGAGGCTAGAAACGTCTTTTAGTTTATTAATTATTTTTACGAAGCAATCTTCCCAATGGCAACACACCGCTTTAGAAGATTGCTTCGTAAGTTCAATTTTGACTTATAAGCAATATTTTATGCCTCGCAATGACAGCATGTAGAAAAAAATAAACTAATTTGCCGGAGACTCTTCATTAATAAATTTTTCGGAAGCAAATGAATCAATATTTTTAATTTCTTCTATTGCTGTTGATGCTATTTTAAGAAAAGCTTCAACAACTTTAGGGGAAAATTGTGTCCCCGATGATTTTTTTAGCTCTTCTACCGCATATTCATGAGGCAGACCTTTACGATAAGCTCTATCTGAAGTCATACCGTCATAAGCATCGGCAATGGCTATAATCTGTGCTTCTATGGGGATATCGTCCCCCAGTATTCTATAGGGATAACCTTTTCCGTCGTATTTTTCATGATGAAAACTTACAATTCTTATTACGGAGCGTAATTGTTTAATTTCTTCAAGTATTTTAACGCCGGTTACAACGTGTTTTTTTATTTCATCAAACTCTTCCGGACTAAGATTGCCCGGCTTGTTTAAAATAGTTTCAGGCACTCCTATCATTCCTATATCGTGCAACAGACCTGCAAGTTCAAGTTCGCTGAGTTCAGTGTCTGATAAACCAATAGCTTCACCGGTTTTTAAGGCATAATAAGTAACTCTCTTGCTTCTGCCAAAAGTATAATGATCTTTTGCATCAAGCGCTTCTGTAATTGCAGTAATAGTGCCTGAAAATAATTCTTTTAAATCAAGAGCAAGGCTTTGATTATCAAGGTTCAACTGATAAACTTCAAAACTTGCATCAAGTATGTTTGTTAAATCATTTGGATTCCAGGGTTTTCTGATATATCTGTGGATTTTACCTTGGTTAATCGCGTTAATTAAACTTGTAGAATCAGTATAAGCTGTAATTAAAATCCTTATGGCATCAGGCGCATATTGCAATGTTTTTTTCAACAGTTCAACGCCATCCATACCAGGCATTTTATGATCAGATATAATCATATCGATCTTGTTGTTTTTAATAATTTCAATTGCTTCAAACCCTGAATTTGCAAGAAATACGTTATAATTACTTCGCAGTGTTCTTTTGAATAACTGCAAATTATCTATTTCATCATCTGTAACTAATATGTTGTATTTCATTTATTATACTTCTATAGGGTTTTCGCTACTTGAATTACTTTGTTCTGTCCAATTAATCGGGATTTTTATGATAAATTTAGTTCCTTTGCCTTTTTCACTTTCTACTTCCATTTTACCATTATGGCTCTTAATTATTTTGTAACAAATTGATAACCCAAGACCTGTACCTTCTCCAACAGGTTTTGTGGTAAAGAACGGGTCAAATATTTTTGGAAGGGTTTCTTCGTCAATACCGGGACCTGTATCTTCGATTTCGATTATCGCATCTTGATCTATAACTTTTGTTCTTACATAAACATTGCCGTTACCGTCTATAGCCTGTGCCGCATTATCAAGAACATTCATAAATACTTGATTTACTTGCCCTGCATAACACATGATTTGCGGTACATCGCCATATTGTTTATGAACGGTAACTCTGTCTTTATATTTGCTTTCAAGAATATTTAAAGCGCTGTCTATTCCTTCATGAATGTCAACTTCTTTAACCATAGCTTCATCAAGTCTTGAGAAGTTTTTCAAGTCAAGTATAATTTGTTTTGAACGTTCTGCGCCGTCATGACAACTTTTTATTAATGAGGAAAGGTCTTCCACTATAAATTCATATTCGAGATCTTCTTTTAATTTTTCTATTTCTTGAATTTTATCTTCAGGTAATTGTTTTTTAAATTCTTCATATTTGTTAATGATTTTAATAAGGTCATTTGAGTAATTTTTTAAGTGTGAAAGATTGCCGTAAATAAAGTTGATCGGGTTATTGAGCTCGTGCGCCACACCTGCTACAAGTTGTCCCAGTGACCTCATTTTTTCATTGTGAACAACCATTGATTGCGCATCTTTAATTTCTTTATTTGCGCGTTTAAGTTGAAGATTTATTCTGCTTAATTCATGCGTTCTGTCCATAACTTTTTGTTCAAGAGAATTATAAAGATCGTTGAGCTTATCAGCCATAGAATTAAAGGCTTTTGCAAGCACACCTATTTCATCTTCGGATTTGACATCGGTTCTGAATTTTAAATTTCCCTGTGAAAATTCTTCAGCAACTTCTACAAGGTTTTTTATTGGCTTTGTTACGTATTTTGCAAGTATAAAAGCTGCCCAAAAACCAAACACTATAAATAATATTGAAAGAGTCAGGTTGCCTTTTACCAGAAGATCTACAAGATGCCCGATAGAATTTTCATTATAAAATGCAACAACAAGACGATTATCGCCCACATTAAATGTACTTTGTTGAATATTTGCAGGGTTCATATTTGTGTATTTTGTAGAAAACCCGCCATCCATCCATAGGCTGTTCATGGTTGCTTTAGTTCCGTCAATATCACCAATCGTAGACCATATATATTTTTGAGTGCGGTTATCTATTAAACTCGAATATAAAACCAGATTATTTTCTACAAGATTTTTTGCCAGATTGTAGGTATTAATAAATTTTTTTCCTGTTTTAAGTTCTTGATTTGCCGAACTGTATATAGTGTTTGAAAATGCTATATAATTCTGATTTTGATCTATTCTATATTGTTTAAGAATTGGCGTGCTTGCATAAAGGTTATATGCGGAGATAAAAAATACTGAATAAAAAATCGAAACGCCTATAATTGTTGTAAATTTACTAACTAACGATACTTTTGTTCTTAATACTTTTTCTTTTTTCATAAATATATCCTAATCTTAATCCAATTATTATAATTTAATATAAATTTAATATAAATTAATTATTATTTTCTGACTCAGTATTATCGATAGCTTTTTTTGAAGTTTTATAATTGGTTTTTTTTGATGTACTATTTGATGTTTCTAAAACTTTTCCTATAAAAAATCCGAAAAAACCTGCTGTAATCGCTCCAAAAACACTATACAAACATGCATTTATAACTGTATTATAATCAAAAGACATTTCTTTTAATAATACTATAGATCCTATTATTAATAAAGTGAAACAGGAAAAAATTCCGGCGATTTTAGCTGATAATCTAATAATTTATTCCTCCATTCGGGTTTATTTTTTATATTTTCTTGGTTGCTCGCCCTAAACGGCGTTTCGTCCCGGGCTTTTATCTCCTGCCCGTTCTTCAGCCATTAGTGGTGCAGCGAGGCTGCCTCGCAATCCGCTCTAATTGACGCTTAAAACAAAATTGTATAATAGATGTTTTATCAAAATTTGAGATGGTTTTAAATTTTCCTGAAAGAAAAAAATTTTTATTTTCCTCATCCGCTCTTAAAATTTCAAATAAAGTATTTATTTCTTTTTTGTTAGGTAAAGTAAAACGGGTGTTTAATATACAGTTTAAATTATATTTAACGGAAGAAGCAAATTGCATACCGCCGCCTCCAATATTAATTGTTTCAGCTTCTGTTTCTTGACCATTAACTGTTTCTTTAAGAAATACCGGCATTTGTGCGCTTATACGGGGGTATTCTCTTTTTTGAACAATAGTAAATTTTGACGGAACAGCAAAAAACACATTATTATGTTCTATTTTATTTACTTTTGATGTAAACATAACCATATAATCTTCTGCTGATATTAATATTTCCGGCTCAGAGCCGATTATTATCAATGAAGAATTTATTAATTCTGCAACAAAATAATCTTTGCATGCAAAAATTATTATTCCCATTGAAAATTCTTCAATATTATCAGGAATTATCTTTATTTTTTGATTTTCTTTTATAAGATTCATTTGTATTAAGCACTTTAAAAAATTTTTTTATAATGTTATAATAATTTTAAAAGAAGGACAGGGATGCGCAAACATCCTTTTCAAAGTTCCTGTTTTTTAAGAGATTAAAGAAGTTCTAGCATTTTTGTTAGGGCTTCTTTGTATGTTGTCAAAAGTAATAATACAATTAAGAGTATTAAAAACTTATGAGTAATAGTACAATTTAACCTCATATTCATCACCTCCTTTGTCAGAAAATAACGATTTGCAGTCGTGCCTGACCGGAAATGATTTTTCGGAACCCCTAGTCCCTTAATAAATATACAATAAATTACCCTAAAAGTGAATATTTATAAAAGCGCTAGACGAAATAACTACTTATTAAGCAGTATTTTTTATTCGCATTTTTATACACATCAGGATTATAGCTTTTTATTAAAAACTGGATAATAAATGCTGTAATAAAAATTTTTAAAAATTTAAGATTCGGAGTTGGAGTTTAGGACATGTCAAAATCAGAATATTTTTACCAAAATGCAAAAAAATTAATTGCGGCTGTTGTGTTAATTTCGTTTGTTAACGGGCAGCCTTCGTATTCAGAAAGTTATACTAAAGACGAATTAAACACTATTAATGTTTACGAAGATGTTTCACCTTCTGTAGTTTCAGTTGATGTTGATATTAATGACGGGGTGTCAAGCGGAACAGGTTTTATCGTAGACACGGACGGCACAATTTTAACGAGTGGTCATGTCATAGAAGGACATAAAAAAATAAAAATAACTCTGTCTAACGGAGAAAAATACGATGGTCAAATTCTGGGTGATACAGAAACAGGAGATTTTGCCCTTCTTAAAATAAAACCTAAAAAAAATCTTTCGGTAATTAAACTGGGTGATTCTTCAAAAGTTAAAGTTGGACAAAAAGTCCTTGCAATCGGAAACCCTTTTGGCTTTAGCAGAACTCTTACCGAAGGGATAATCAGCAGGGTTGACAGGGCCAAAAATAAAATTCAGACAGATGCCGCAATAAATCCGGGCTGTTCAGGAGGACCTTTATTAAATACTGACGGCGAAGTGATAGGAATTAATCAGTCTATTTATAATCCTGATAATAACAAATCAAACATCGGAATAGGGTTTGCTATTCCTGTAAACCTTGCAAAAAACTTTATCAGTGAAACTAAAAAGAATAAATCTTAAAATATTATCTGCGGGTTGATGTTTTAATTTTATCGCCTGCGACTTCTGTGCCTTTAGAAAATCCTACAAAACAAACAAACCATAATATAAGAATGTTTATATAAAATAAAGGATTTGCGGATGCAGAGTTGTTTTGTAAAACACATGAAAACAGATACAAAAATACTATTAAAATTGGAGCAATAATAATATTTTTAATTTTCATTCTTCTTTTTTCTAAAAAAGTTATTGCTTGACCCGTTATAAAGGAGCTTGTCAGGTATCCTATCGGCCATAACCAAAGACTAATAAACGCTATGGCTTCAGGCGTCAGCATTGGTATATTCTGTTTGTATTGTATAAAAGCCATGTTTAGAATAATATTTAGAGTTATTGCAATTATAAAAGCAACAATAGCGAGTAAAAAAGGATTTTCTTTTAATTTAAATAAGTCTTTAGGGCTTTTTAAACCGTTAAATAAAGTTTTTATAAAATTTGGTCCTTTAGTTTTTTTTATTAGAGTTTTGTCATCTTTTAAGACAGTAGCAATTTTACTTAATTTGTCTTCAGAAGAAACTTTCTTGTTTGAACTTTCTAAAAGTTTTGAATTTTCCAGAAGTCGCTGTTCTATGGTTTTTTCTACGGGTTTGACTTTAGGCTCATTGAGTCTGGTCTTGATAGGCGCTTGAATATTGTAATTTATATTAGAGATAAGGAGTCCGGCAGGTTTCATTGCGGTTTCTGCTCTTTTGCATAACCTGTAAAGATTTAGCTGACCTGCATTTTTTGGAAGTTTTATTTCTCCCATATCTTCAAATCTGACATTTTCAACCTTGTCATAACTTGAGATGGACATATCTTTGAATTCTTTTGTGACAAAGATTTCTCCGGGGGTTGTAACAGGTTCAATCCTGGCAGTAATATTTACCAGAGTTCCATGAACATTTTGCTTTCCTGAAACAGGATCAAAAATCAATTCAAATTCTCCAAAATTGCCTGCAATTCTGGGATTTAATTTTCTTATGCCAAATTCTTCAAAATTAATTTTACTAAAAGATTCTCTGTATGCGAGAGCCATATTGATTGCCATTTCTGCTTTGTCATAAATTGCAAATATGGCATCTCCCCAGGTATTCCAAATGATTGCCGCATCCTTATACTCTTTAAGCTGTTCAGAAATTACAGGAATAACTTTATTAAAATATATTTTTAAATCAGCATCTTTTAATGTGCTGTATTTTTCGATATCTGTGAATATTACATAACCATACATACTATAAAATAATTTCCTATAATTACCAGTCTAATTTATCTACAACTTTTACATTGATTTTAGGACCATCATTTTCATCTTTTGAAGCCAGATGTATTTTATCATTTCTCAATAAATAAACAGCATATTCTACACCGGATAAAAGTCCGACAAGGCAAGTAAACATTAATGCAAAAATGTTTATGTAAAATTTTTGCGCTAATGCAACAAACAACGGAACTGAAAGCGCCGAGCTAGAAGATGAAGCATACATGCCCAGTTGTAAAATACCTATTAAAATTGAAGCAATAACAACATTTTTTGATTTTATTATTTTGATTTGCAAAATCGTTATAATTTGACTTGCCGCAAAAGAACTTATTATAAAACCTCTCAACCACATCCATGGGTTAATAATTGTCATAAATTCTGCGGTTATAGGGTTTGTAAATACAGGTATCCTGATATAAGGATGGTCTTTAAAGGCTGGTTGAAGGTTTGAATTTAGCCAAAATAAGCTTGAATTGAAATAATATTCACCCCATTTGAATAAACTTTTGGTGAATTCTAATTCCAACAAATAATTTATAAAAATTGCTGCTGCAAAAACAATAATAGCAATAAAAAACGGATTTTCGGTAAACATTTCATCCCTGGTTTCGCTAGTTTCGCTAGTTTTACTTTTTGAGTTTTTTAGTCTTTTCTTTAAGTCACTCATTTTAAATATCCTTCTATCATTATATCGGGCGGAAAATTTTTAATTTCACCAAAATTGAATAATTTACTTTCAGAGATGTTTTTAATGTTAAAATTTTCAAAAGAGCTTATAGCGGTATTATCTCCAATAATTTTTGGCGCAATGAAGAAATAAGCTTTATCTATAAGGTTATATTTCAAGAAAGCGCCGTTTAATTTACCGCCGGATTCAATCAAAATACTGAAAATCCCTTGCGCATAGAGTTTTTCGACTAAATATTCCAGATCAATTTTATTATCATGATTGAGCGGACATTTAATTATATTTATATATTCAGGATAAATTTTTAATTTGTTTTTGTCAATATTTTCTGATGTTGCAATAATTATGTTTGTTCCATCATCATTATAAACTTTTGAATCAGCGGGAGTTCTTAATTGAGAGTCTATAATTACTCTTACAGGATTTTTACCACCTTGCCGGCATGTTAAGCTCGGGTTGTCGGCAATTATTGTATTAGAACCTGTAATAATGGCGTCGTATTTGTTTCTTAGTCTTTGAACCTCTTCTCTTGCTGCTTCGGAAGTTATCCATTTGCTGCTTCCTGTTGAAGTTGCTATTTTTCCGTCAACGGTGGAAGCTGTTTTTACTGCGATAAAGGGTTTCTTTAGGGTTATATTTTTTATAAAAATTTCGTTTGTTTTTTTGCATTCTGTAGTCAAGATGTTTTCTATGACTTCTATCCCTGCATTTTTAGCTTTTTTAATGCCTTCTCCTGAAACAAGCGGGTTGGGATCCGTCATGCCAACAACTAAAGTTTTGATTTTTTCTTTGATAATCCTGTCGATGCAGGGTGGAGTCTTGCCATAATGGGAACAGGGTTCAAGACTTACATAAATTGCGCCGCCTTCTGCTTTATTTCCAGCTTGATTAAGCGCATTTATTTCGGCGTGAGCTTCGCCGTATTTTTCATGGCAGCCTTTGCCAACAACGTTGCCATCTTTATCAAGAACTATTGAGCCAACAAGAGGGTTAGGAGAAACGTATCCTTCACCTTTTTTTGCCAGTTCAATGCATTCTTTCATATATTTTTCGTTAATATTTTCTTTGCGCATATTTTTTTCAGGGAGTTTTTGTGTGATTATTAAGAAAATTATACAACGATTTGTGATTATAAAAAAATGATAAAACTTGCAATTACCGGAAACATAGCATCAGGAAAATCTTTAATAGAATCTTTGCTCCATAAGGAAGGAATTACAACTATTGACACGGATAAAATTGTCCATAATCTTTTATCTCACGATATAGAAATAATTGAAAAAGTTAATAATCTTTTTGATATTGATGTTAAAGATGAAGAAGGTAAAATTGATCGCCCAAAAGTAGGTGATATAGTCTTTAACGATAAAAACAAGCTTGAACAGCTTGAAAAAATTCTTCATCCTGAAGTTAAAAAAGTTGTAGACACTTTTTTTCAGGAACATGAAAAAGAGAAACTTGTTGCTGTAGCAGTTCCACAGCTTTATGAAGCTGGTTGGGAAGTTTATTTTGATTATGTTTTGCTTGTTATTGCCGATGATGAAATCAGGCTTGAAAGGTTTTTTAAAAGAAACAATATTACAGAAGAAGCTGCTCAAAAGAGATTAGCGATTCAAATTTCGCAGAAAGAAAAAAGAAAGAAAGCTGATTTTGTAATATATAATTCAGGAGATGCTGCGAATACAAGGCTTCAGCTAAAAAGTATTTTGGAAAAGCTTTTATCTTGATAATATTTATCTGTATTCGGGTTCTTTTCCTTCGCTTACTCCCAGCAAGTCTTTAAGAAGTTCTTTGATAATGAATAACTCATTAAGTTTTGGCTGTAATTCTTTTACAATTGCGTCTAATTCTTTTCTTATGTGTTCCAGTCTTTCTTTTTCCGTCATAATTACACATCCTATACTTCACTTTGACTAATACAAACTGATATATTCACATTTTAATGTTACATACTAATATTAAAATGTGTGGCTATTTTTTGTCAAGATTATAAAATTTTATTTATGGATATAGATGAAATTTTAATGAAATTTGGAGATTTTATAAGGATAGAACGTTTGCGTATGCGTTTATCCCAAGAAATGCTTGCTGAAAAAGCTTCTCTTCATAAAAATTGTATAAGCAAAGTAGAAAGTGGCAAGCATAATCCTACGCTGATAACTATTCTTAAACTGGCAAAAGCTCTGGAAATCGAGCCTTACAAACTTCTTATGTTTTCTCAAGATAAATGATATAATTAAAAGCAAACCTTGAAATCTTAATAAATGGCTAAGAAGCCCAATCACTAACTTCCGGACTACTCAAAATGGTCAACAATCGGAAAGGAGGTGATGCAGAATGAATAAGGACAAAATAGAAAAAGCCCTAGAACTTCTAGGACTAATTCTAAAAATTATTCTTTACTTCATTAAGTAGGGCTTTGAAATGGTGGGAGGTGCAAACTCCCATCTGCCCATTTATATATTATAACAGAGTTACAAAAAATTTAAAGTGAGAAATTTTTAAATGATACTTGTAATTGATAATTATGATTCGTTTACCTACAATCTTGTCCAGTATCTGGGCGAACTCGGGGCGGAATGTCAGGTTTTTAGAAATGATGCTATTTCTGTTGATGAAATAAAAAAGCTTAATCCTTCACATATTATAATTTCTCCCGGACCGGGGACTCCTGACGAATCAGGTATTTCATTAGACGTGATTAAAAATTTTGCCGGAGTTATTCCAATTCTTGGAGTTTGTCTTGGTCATCAGGCAATAGGACAGGTTTTTGGGGCGAAAATTGTTAGAGCTCCTTATTTAATGCATGGCAAGGTTTCTGAAATTATTCATGACACTGATGATTCTTTGTTTTATGATATTGATAATCCTTTTTCGGCTACAAGATATCATTCTCTGGTAATTGACAGGGCTTCTCTTAAAGAAACTCCATTAAAAACAATTGCATGGACTTCTGATAATATTGTTATGGGAGTTAGACATAAGGAATTTAAGAATCTTGTAGGGATTCAGTTTCATCCCGAGTCGATTTTAACCAAATCAGGAAAGAAATTACTTTCCAATTTTTTAAAGTTTTAAAAAGGTAGTTAATTTAGTTTTTGTTTATAAAAAGGGTTGCACCCTTTTAACCGCCTTCATTTTCTTTAATCGTAAAGAAAACGAAGCAAAAGAAAGCTCGCCCAATACTACGGTTTCTATATTTCTACCCTGCTTATGTTTAAAGCTTACAGATGCCTAAGCTCGCAAACTCGCCTGCTTTGGCAGGCTCAAACAAGTGCTCGCATGTGTTTATACGCAGGGTGAAATATTATGAAACCTTCGCAAAGGGCAAACGGAGGTTTTCAAGGGGAACATCCCCCTTGACACGCGTGTCGTGTTTCGTAGCTTTTGGCGAACGGGTATAAAAAGCTATAGCCCGTGTTTGAGGGGTTTACCCCGAGTTTGGGCGTGCATTGAATTTAAGCTTCAAGTATCAGTGAGCCTAAAAAACAAGAAACTTAATTTAAAAGCTTTTTCTTTGGGTTACCATTTCTTTTTTGCTGTAAAAAGAAATGGTAACTGGCAGGCTTTAGCCTGACATACTAAATTTAAACAAAAATGAATCTTTTTATTTAAACTTCACTTGGTATAAAATAAAAATATGATAAAAAAATACCTCATAAAAATAAAAGAAGGACAAAACCTTACAGCAGAAGAAGCCGGTGAATTAATAGACTTAATGAGCACCGGAGAGGTTTTGTCATCTCAAATCGCTGATTTGCTTGTTTCTCTTAATAATAAAGAAGAAAATGCCGAAGAAATATCGGGATTTGCGCGAAGAATGAGAGAAAAAGCTTTAAATATAAACACACAAGGACTTGAAAATATAGTAGATTCTTGTGGAACAGGCGGAGATAAAACAAATACGTTTAATATTTCTACAGCATCAGCAATTCTGGTTTCCGCTTCGGGGTTGAATGTGGCAAAACATTCCAATTTTGGGTTTACGAGCAAATGCGGTAGCAGCAACGTTCTTCAGTCGCTCGGAATAGAGCTTTTAACAAATCCTCAGGAAGTTGAAAAAAACCTGAAAGAAAATAATATAGCTTTTATACACGCTCCTTATTTCCATAAATGTACAGCGCATGTGAATGCTGTCAGAAAAGAGCTCGGGATAAGAACAGTATTTAACTTTCTTGGTCCTTTGACGAATCCCGCTTTTCCGACAGGTCAGGTGATTGGTGTTCCGCGCAAAGAATTATGCCCGAAAATTGCAGAAGCCTTAAAAAATCTCGGCTGCAAAAAAGCTTTGGTCGTAAATGGTTTAAATCCAGTGATGGACGAGATAAGTATTTGCGGAAAAACTTTTATTTCAAGGCTTGATAACGGGAAAGTAGATGGTTTTGAGGTTCATCCCGAAGATTTTGGGATTAAGCAGGCAAAACTTGAAGATATACAGGGCGATACGCCTGATGTTAACGCAAAAATTATTGAAGATATTTTTAACGGGAAAATTTTAGGAGCGAAGCTGGATATAGTCTTGCTTAATTCCGCGGCGCTTTTGTGGGTAGGAAATGCGGTAAATTCTATAGAAGAGGGAATAATAACCGCAACGGATATTATTCAAAGCGGCAGTGCGGCAAATAAGCTTAATAGTTTAAGAATAAAAAACTAATAAAAACAATCAATAAACTTCAAAAAATCGGTTGCTGGTGCCGCCTTCGCCTATTTGAAATTTTACTGGTTTCAGGCATTTCGGGCATCTGCCGACGTATGCGGTTCCTTCTTTATTTACATAAATTCTGTTGTAGACATTGCAGCATTTAAAAAGAACGCTGATAAACTTTTTTTGCATTTTCTTTGTTCCGAAAACTTATTTTTAATATCTGATTGTATTTTATCAAAAATTCCTTATTTAAAAAAATTTAAAAAACAAAAAGGGCGAGCGAGTCGCCGGAGGCGACGGAAAGCGAGCCCGAAACAACCCTATTTCCCCTCCCTCAAGGGAGGGGGTAGGGGGTGGGTGATAAAAAAATTTTTTTTTGCATCATTTTTAACTTTTCTCAAACAAAAGTAGGAGAAATTTAAACATTGATCAATCAAATTTATGATTAATTTTTAAGGATTTTTTCTGATAAAAGACATGAATTAAGGCTGGAAAAACCTGAAATAAAAGCATTTTGAATATAAACATAATGGCTAACATTATATTTTACGCTTTCATAAATATAGACGATGTTATACGAAAGGTGGACTGATAAACTTTTAAATGTACTCCTTAGAAGACGACGATACACATATCCCTATCTAGCTATGCTTTCTTGCAAAAGAACATAGCTTTTTTATTGGGAAAATTTTATAAATTCTTAATACTCAAAAAAGTGGCAAAAATCTACATCATCAAAGTTGCATAACAACATATAAACAGGATCATCTTCTTCTACCCTCTGAAACCCGTAATCATCAAAAAGCCAATATTTAGGGCTTACACCTGTTGAGCGGACAATGCCTTTTTCCTGCAATATGTTTAGCTTTTTCTTAACTATATCAATTTTTAAATGAATCCTTCTGGAAAGTTCCACAGCAGTAATGCCTTCAGCGCAAACCCTGTTCTGGGGATTGCTGAACATAAGCTCAAGACCTACCAGTCTTAATATCTTGTCATCCTGTTCTACTGCGGTTGTCATCTTGAAATTGTTCTCTCATTTGTTGTATATATTGAATTTACCCGAAATACATATTTTTACATGCTACATGTCGGCATATTTTGAAAAAACTACAGTAAAGCTACATCTTTTACCGTAAAAAAACTTAATATTTCGTTTTAATATTAAAATACTTATTTAAATACTCCATTAAAAAAATTTTTATGGCAATATTTTTATATGAGTTTAAGCAGTATAAAAATTAAAAATAAAGTTTTAAATTGCCTGAAAAAGTATAATCTGACTGATAAAAAACAGATATTGCTTGTAGGATTTTCGGGAGGGATTGATTCTGCCTGTCTTTTGGATGTTTTGTTTAAATTATCCCAAGAATACGGATTTAAGCTTGTGGCAGGGCATTTAAACCATAACTGGAGGGGCGAAGAATCTCTAAAAGAAGAATTGAACGCAAAACAATTTTGTCTGGAAAGAAATATTGAGTTTTACAGCGAAACTTTGCCGGAAAACCTCCCTCATACGGAAGAAGAAGCTCGAAATCAGCGTTATAAATTTTTTAATAAGATTGCTGTTGAGGCAAAAGCGACTGCGATAGTTACGGGGCATAATCTTTCTGATCAGGTAGAAACGGTTCTTTACAGAATAATAAAAGGTACGGGAATTTCAGGACTAAAAGGTATTCCCGAAGTTAGATATCAGGATAATTTTCCTGCTATATACAGACCGTTGCTGGAAATTTCTCGTGAAGAAACAATAGAATACTGCAAAGATAATAATATTACGCCTAATATAGACTCAAGTAATTTGCAGGAAAAGTATTTAAGAAACAGAATAAGATTAAGTCTTATTCCGGAACTGCGCACATATAATTCAGGCATAGAAAACGCTATTTTAAGGCTTTCTTCGATTTCAAAAGACACCGAGGAACTAACAGAAGAATATTTGCGTTTGATAACTCCTGAAATTTACTTAGAAAACAACGCTATTTCAACTCAAAAGTTTGTAAATCTATCCTCTGCCTTGCAAAAAAGGATTTTAGTTGACTTTTTAAAAAGCGGGTTAAAGGGGCAGCATCGCTGCACCACTAATGCCCTTTCCATATCTTCACCCCCTCCCTCAAGGGAGGAGGCAGGGGGTGGGTGTCAAAGCTTTGAAAAAATCAATGCCGCATTAAACTTTATCAAGGAAAGTTCGGGTTTAAAATCAGGAAATACTTTATCTCTAACAAAAAACACATGGCTGTTTGTTTCTTTATTAGAAATACGAATTATAAACAGGATTACAGCCGACAAAACCTCTGAAATTGTTGAGGTTAATCTTGAAGGAGAAACGTTTTTTCCTTCATTGAATTTGACGTTTAAAACTGAATTATGGCAGGGAAGAGAATTTTTATTCCCGAATGAAACAGATACAAAAGCTTATGTGGATTTAAGTATGGTAAAAGCGCCTTTGTATTTAAGAGCAAGAAAAGACGGCGATAAAATCCAGCCTTTTGGAATGAAAGACAAAACTAAACTTAAAAAATATTTGATAAACAAAGGCATCCCCGAATTTGAGAGAGATAAACTATTGTTGCTCACAAATGAAGAGGAAGTTCTCTGGGTTTTGGGAGTGGGAATTAGCGAATTATTAAGAGTTAATAAAATTCCCACGCATGAAATGCGAGTTTTTTAAAATTTTTAGTATAATTCTAAGTAAATACAGCTAAAAAAGGATGGAATAATGCAGGTACTTTTAGATAAAAATGAGTCAGAACTACTGGAATTGTTCTCAGAAGAGGCTATTCAGAACAGAATAAGACAACTGGCAAAGGAAATCAACAATACTTTTCCTAAAAATGAGGAATTAGTTGTAATTGCTGTTCTTGCGGGTTCAATTTTGTTTGCTTCAGATTTAATTAAGCGTCTTCATATGCCGATTCAGTTTGAATTTGTTAGACTTTCCAGTTATGGTCATGATCAGAAATCCAGCGGTAACGTAAAGCCTGTAGATTTAACTCTTCCAAGCCTGGAAGGGAAAAACGTTTTAATAGTTGAAGATATCGTAGATACAGGTCATACGGCTAATTTCATGATTGATTACATAAAATTACAGCATAAGCCTGAAAATATTAAATTCGCGACGCTTTTAGACAAAGTTTGCGCAAGACAAAAGCATGTTGATATCAATTATCGCGGATTTGAAGTGGATGACAAGTTTGTTGTGGGCTATGGACTTGATTATCTGGGCTATTATAGGAATCTGCCTTATATCGGATATTTCCCTCAATAGGTTTTTATGAAAAACAATGATTTTATGGCAACCTGCATAATTCCAACAGGCATAGGTGCTTCTATAGGCGGGTATGCCGGAGATGCTTCTCCATACATAAACCTCTTGTCAAAAGTATGCCCTGTGATAACGAACCCCAATTCAGTAAATGCGGCAATTTTCTCGGGAATTAACGATAATATTCTTTATACGGAAGGATATGCGATTGATATGTTTTTTAAGGAGGAAATCGCGCTTAGACCTTCCAAATTCAATAAAATCGGGGTGATTTTTGATAAGGCTATCCCTGAAAAGGTTTTAAATGTCCATATAAATACTATAAATGCCGTAAAATCCACTTACGGGATAAATATTTTAGGTTATGAAATAACTGAAGAAAATGCGGGAGTTGATTTTAGTGTTTCAGAATCTGGAATTTCAACAGGTGAATTAAAAAATCCCGATACTCTCATAAATTCCGCCCGCAAATTAATGGACAAAGGGGCAGAAGCACTTGCCGCCGTCTGTTATTTTAAAGATTCCGAAGACACAGATTATGCTAACGGCTCTGGAATTGACCCTGTAGGCGGAGTAGAAGCCGTAATTTCTCATATTTTAACAAGGGAATTTAAAGTTCCTGTTGCCCATGCGCCCGCTTTTGACGAAAATTCTCTTATAATTAGCTCTGAAATAGTTAATAAAAAAGCCGCCGCGGAATATATCACGCCTACTTTTCTTCCCTGCATATTATTAGGGCTTTATAACGCGCCTAAAATTATTTCTCGTCATTGCGAGCAAGGCGAAGCAATCCACCCACCATTTATCAATAAATGGATTGCTTCGTCACAAGCTCCTCGCAATGACAATCAAACTGATATAACTCTAAACAACATAAAAGCGTTGATTATGCCTTATGATTGTATGGGAAGCTTACCTCTATTAAAGGCTATAGAGAAAAATATCCCTGTTATTGTTGTAGAAGAAAACAAAACGGTTTTAAATATAACTCCAAGTGTTCTAGAAATTGAGGATAAAGTTATCAAAGTCAGAAATTATCAAGAAGCGGCAGGGTATTTGCTTGCCATGAAGCATGGGATATACTTCTAGGTTTCATCATTTTCAAAAAATTCTTCTAATTTTTCAGGCTTGTAAAAGAGCCTTTTTTCGCCCAAAAAGCCTCTATGCTTCTCATATTCGGTCTTTTGTTCCTGCATTTCAAGAAGTTTTTGATACCTTTTTATTTCAAATTTCATTTTAGGATGTCCTCTTTAACTAAATTATTTAAAAAATATTTAAAATTTACATTCGTAAACTGTTTAATTGTTTGTAGTTATGGTTTGATTTTTATAGAATAGAAAGATAAAAGGTAATTAAGGAGATTGGTAATAATGTCAGAAAATAAGGTTTTAGCTACAATTCCGCGCGGCGCAACAGAAGAAATTCAGGTCAAAGTTAGTGAATACAAAGGCAAAAAATATCTTGACCTGAGAATTTTTTACACTACAGACAACGGAACAACTTGGCTTCCTACTAAAAAAGGTGTTGCTGTTTATCCGGAGAATCTTGAATTGTTAAAAGAAGCCATTGAGTTGGCTCAGAAAGAATTTGAATAATTTGAATCCTATTAATAAATATGCTCAGGTAATAGTTGATATTCAAAACCTTGATACAAGGACGTTTAGCTATCTTATACCCGAGGAATTACAGGGAATAATTAAAATCGGGCTGCCCGTGCTTGTTCCTTTCGGTGAGCAAGGGGCGGTTAATGCTTATGTGGTCGGTTTTAGCGACTATCTTGACGAGAACATAAAAGCAAAATATATTTACGAAATACTTGATACAGAGCCGTTTTTTGATGAACAGTTTTTGAAATTTCTTGAATGGATTGCCGATTATTACTGTTGTAATCTGCAAAATGTTCTTGAATGCGTAATTCCTTCTAATTTTTTCTCAAAATCGAAAAGAGTCGTTTCTTTAAAATCTCAAAATATTTCAGAATTAAAAATGACTTTAAAAGAATTAGCTGATTTTTATAAACTTAAATCAAATAAAAATCAGGAAACCATAATTGCTTTGCTTAAAGAAAAGCCTGAAACAAGTGTTTTTAACTTGCAAAGAAAGTCAAAGATTTCATCAGGAGCTTTTTATGAGGCTTTGAGGAAATTAAGAGTCGGCAATATTATAGAAGTTAAGACTTTAATAGAAGCAAAATCCGCAAAGCCAAAACTGGAAAAGTTTGTGAGGCTTACATATCATTGCGAGCAAAGCGAAGCAATCCACAAAGTATTGGATAACAAATGGATTGCTTCGTCGCAAGCTCCTCGCAATGACAATAAGGGGATTCAGAGCGACAAAAGACAAAGCGCGGTTTTGGAAAAACTCGAAAAACTTGGCGGGGAATATAAATTAAGCGAATTTTTGAAAGAAGCTAAAACTACCGTTCCTACTGTGAAAAAAATAGCTGAAACAGGAAAACTTGAGATTTTTGATAAAGAAATCTATAGAAATCCATTAAAAATCTTTGAGAATCAAACTAAAGACGAATTTTTAACTTTAAGCGCCCATCAAAAAGAAGCTTTAGTCAAAATTACGGATTCGATGGAATCTGATAATTCTGAACCACTCTTGCTTTATGGAATTACCGGGTCTGGAAAAACAGAAGTTTATTTGCATGCAGCTAAAGTTGCTCTGGAAAAAGGTAAGGATGTCATAATTCTCGCGCCGGAAATTCTTCTGGCATCGCAACTGGCAAAGAGAATTTCGGCAAGATTTGGTGTGGATAAAGTAGCTCTCTGGCACAGCAATATTTCAGAAGGCGAAAAATTTGACGTGTGGGAACGAATAAAAAGCGGAGAAGTAAAAATTATAGTCGGTGCGCGCTCGGCAATATTCGCGCCTGTCAAAAATCTCGGGCTTATTGTAATTGACGAAGAACATGAATCAAGCTATAAGCAGACTTCGCCGTCTCCCAGATACAACGCGAAAACGCTCGCCTTTGAGAGAGCCAAGCGAACAGGTTCAGCATTAGTTTTAGGCAGTGCGACTCCTGATGTTGTGTCTTATTACAGAGCTAAAAATACAGACAGAATACTGCATTTGCCGGAAAGATTCGGCAGCGGAGAACTGGCAGGTGTTACGGTTATTGATATGCGTGAGGAGTTTAACACCGGAAATAAAAGTATTTTTTCACGCGCATTAAGACATAACCTGAAAAAAAATCTTGAAGAAAGTAAGCAGTCAATACTTCTTATAAACAGGCGTGGTTTTTCTACTTATGGGCAATGCGTTAATTGCGGATTTGTCGCGGAATGCGAAAACTGTTCAATACCTTTAATACTTCATAAAACTACAAACAAGCTTAGGTGCCATTATTGCAACTTTGAAAGAGATTTTATAAACACCTGCCCTGAATGCGGCAGTGGCGCGTTTAAATATTCAGGGCTTGGAACTCAAAAAGTCGAGGAATTATTCAATAAAAATTTCCCTGAAGCCAGAGCAGCAAGAATTGACAGCGACATAATGAGCAAGAAAAATGCCCATATAGAAATTATTGAAGCTTTTACCCATGGTGAAATTGATGTTCTTATCGGAACACAGATGATTGCAAAAGGGCTTGACATCGCAAATGTAACTCTTGTGGGTGTTTTATCTGCGGATTCTTTATTTAACATGCCGGATTTTCGGGCAGGGGAAAGAGGTTTCCAGCTTCTCACGCAGGTTGCGGGAAGAGCCGGCAGGGGGGATTTCAAAGGAAAAGTTTATTTCCAGACATACTCGCCGGAATATTTTGCGATACAGCACGCTAAAGAGCAGGATTTCGTGAGTTTTTACAATTATGAGATGCAGGGAAGGAACGAGCTTTCTTATCCGCCTTTTAGCTACCTGATAAGGCTTATAATGAGTTCAAAAAACGAGATAAAAGCACGAAAAATCTCCGAAGAAGTTGCATACAAGCTTAAGGTACTTACTGAATCGCAAGAAATAGACGAAAGGCTTGAAGTGCTTGGTCCTTCTCCTTGTATTATTTCGCGTCTTAAGGATGAATACAGGTTTCATATAATTATCAAGAACACAATGGGTGAGAATGGGCATTTTATGATTACAAATTACCTGAAAACCCTAAATATTCCAACCGAAGTGAAGTTTTTAATCGACGTCGACCCTTCAGATATGCTTTAATTAACAGCAAAACCAGTCATTTCATGCTGAAGCGCAAGCATATCCTCAAGAGTTCCCTCGTCAGGATGATCAAATCCCAATAAATGCAAAATCCCATGGCTTAAAAGGAAATAAATTTCATCATTGAAGGTTTTTTCTCTTTCAATCGCCTGTTTTTTAGCAGTTTCTGTCGAAATAATAATTTCCCCGAGAGAAATCTGATTGTCTATTATGAAATTCTCATCAGGGTTATCCGCAAAAAGCACAAAAGATAACACATCAGTTGGCTTATCTTTGCCTCTGTATGAGGTGTTTAGTTCCTGTATTTCAGCATCATCGCAGAATACAATATCTACTTCCAAAGTGTATTCTGCCAAATCCAAATTGTTTAATATTGAAGATTCTATTATTTCGGCATCTTGAGTTATATAGTCCAGCATTTTGCAGGTAATATCGTTTATTTTGTCGATATTTATGTTGAATTTATCTTGATTATCGGTTATTAAAATTTTAAATTTGTTCATATTTACTGTTGAGAATTCTCTTTAGGCTGCTCTTCAGGAGGTATTTCCGGCAATACTTCAGCTTCAAGCTGTTGCTGAATTTGTTTTATATTAGTAGTTGCTGTTTTTTGGTTAAGTTCTTCAAGGACATTCTGATGATATTTGATTCTATGGTGCTGCATTCCTCTAAGAACGCGTTTAAATACACCTGCCACTACTTTTAAATCCTTCTGGGTAAGAGGGCTCTCTGAAAGCTGACCATCATAAAGTCTTTCTTTAATAATATTTTCGACTATATCTTCTATCATTTCCTGAGAAGGTGTTTTAATTGATCTTACGGCAGATTCAACAGCGTCAGCAAGCATCAGAATAGCAATTTCTTTGGTAGAAGGTTTTGGATTGTTGTATCTAAATTGTTCTTCGGAAATATTTTCCGCCCCTTCTTGTTCAAGAGCTTGCATGTAGAAATATGAAGCAATTCCGTCTCCGTGGTGCTGAATTATAAACTGAAGAATCACCGGAGGAAGCCCGTATTCTTTGGCAAGTTCAAGACCGTCTTTAGGGTGGGCTGTAATTACCATCTTGCTTAACCTTGGATTAAGCTTTTCATGCGGATTTTCAATACCGAAGTATGATTGATTTTCTATAAAGAATAAAGGTCTTTTTAATTTTCCTATGTCGTGATAAAAAGCTCCTACTCTTGCTAAAACAGGGTTGCCGTCTATAGCTTCAGCTGCCGCCTCGCATAAATTGCTTACCATAAGACTGTGATGATAAGTTCCAGGCGCTTCAAATTGTAATCTTCTCAATAAAATTTGGTTGTGGTCGGCTAATTCAGCAAGTCCGTAAGGCGTAATTATCTTAAATGCGCTTTCAATAAGCGGTAATGAGCCAAGAGCGATTATACCGCTTCCAATACCGTTTGCAAATCCCAGAAAAATGCTTTTCACCAGTGCAGAAATGTCAATATTATCTGTCCCGTTTTGCAGCAGGAAGATTGAAAGTATTATGAATGTTTGAATAAGACCAACATCAAAGCCAGATCTTACTATATCCATTCTTCTGTAGTAATTAACGGAATTTGAAGTGAAAATTGCAATAAGTCCGCCAAGTAAAAAGACGAAAATATCAGATGTCTGGTACTGAAGAGCGACGCCAAGCAATATTATATTTAGTATTGTCACAAGCATTGCGACTCTCGAGCTTATAAATATAGTTAATAGTATTGCAATAGCTGGTATTGGTATTACATAAACAGGTATGTCCGGTGGTAAAAATACAGCAAATAGTGTTACTGTTCCTGTCAAAAGCGCAATAAGACCAAGATAACAAGGTTTTAAAAATTTTGAATCAAAATTAATAAGATAATAAGCGAGTGTAAAAATACATAAACTTACAAGTGAAAAAATGCCGAAAAGTCCTAGGAAATCAATCTGAGCAACATTATACCCTATTTTTTTCAAGGCGGCTTTTTGAACTCTGGTTATTTTATCTCCCACAGAAACAATGATATCGCCTTTTTTAAAGTTTGAATAAATGGGCTTGACCTGACTAATTGCCTTTTGCCTTTCAAGTTCCGTGGCAATTTTGTCTTCAGTCATGTTTGGTTCAAGTATTTTATTTAGAATAAGGAATATTGCTCTTTTTTGTGTTTTAGGAAGAGAAATCCTTATATTGTTATTTAAAATGTCACTTCTTTTTGCTATAAAATCAGAGTCAGAAAGTCCTTCATCAAGAATTCCGTTTAAGGAATTAAGCGATTCTGTTGCTATTCTGGCATAACCGCTTTCTGAAGATTTAAATAAATAGTCAATAGAATTATTTATAAAATAATTATTTTCAGTAATTTCTAATAATTCTTTGATTTCAGTTCTTTTGGTGTAATCTTTTGCGCTTTTTTCTCGGACTTCTTTTATAGAATTTAGAAGTTCTCCGAGGTTTTTTCTGATGTATTCATCTATGCCATCCTGACTTGGTCTTAGTACAGGTTTAATTTTCGCGGCTTCTTCCTGCTTTTCCAGTTCCATTTTGTCTGGATCTTCAACTTGAATATTTTTTGACGCTATAACATCAACCTTGCTCATTCCGTTATCTACTATGTTTTGAAATAGGTAATAACGGCTGGCTAATAGTCCTGTTAAGACAATAATACTTACCAACAGTATTAAAATAGCGGAAAATTTTTCTGATGTTATTAGCTGTAATATTTTTTTAACTAATTTTGAGTGTTTACTTATATGCATTTTATAAAAAACCTGCTTTTATAAATATAATGGAATTTATATCCAACCAAGATTTGTTTTTGGATTTATTAAAACGTGAAATAATTTATGGATAATACGGGGGACTAAGATAAAATTTTATTTTGCAGTTAATTATAGCAATAATAACTAAAATTATCTATTTATTTAAATAGTCTTATTTTTTTATTTTTGATAAACTGTGTAATTAGTATAAGTCTTGGCACCTTGAAAACTTAATTGGTTTATTCTTAATACAGCGTCGAAAGACAAGGCAGCCCTCTGCCTGGAAAGGGGGGATGGATATGATTGTAATGCTTAACGAAAAAGAGCTAGCACTTGTAATACTAACTCTTTTGATTTTGATTAAGTGTTTCGGTTAATCTATCGGCTTAGGGTAGAAATACTCTAAGCCCCCTGTATTAAGTATTATATCATGTCTATTAAGTTTTTAAAGTGGTTAATTTTTTAAAGTGAGAAAAAATATGAAACGCGCAGAACTCTTACTACCGGCAGGAAATTTGGAAAAGATGCAGTATGCTATTGCATACGGAGCTGATGCTGTTTATCTGGGAACGGCTGATTTTAGCCTTAGAAGCCCAAAAACAGGAAATATTATAACAAACGAAAATATAAAAAATTCTATAGAAACAGCTCACAAAATGGGCGTTAGCGCTTATGTCACGCTTAATGTCTTTGCGAATAACGAGATTATGGAAAAACTTCCGCCTCTCATGGAATTGCTGGCGGATGCAAAACCTGACGGCGTAATTTTTGCCGATCCCGGATTTTATTCGCATATAAAAAGATATTTGCCGGATGTTCCTATGCACATAAGCACGCAGGCGAATGTTTTAAACTATGAATCAGTGAAATTTTGGCAGGATTTAGGGGCAACAAGAATAATTCTTGCAAGAGAACTTTCATTAAAAGAAATAGAGCAAATTGCAAACAAAGTTCCCGATATAGAGCTGGAAGTTCTTGTACACGGTTCTATGTGCGTCGCTTATTCGGGAAGATGCTTGTTAAGCGATTATATGACGAATAATACAAGAAAATCCAATCAAGGCGCGTGCGCTCAGCCATGCCGATGGAAATACAGCCTTATTGAAAGCAAAAGACCGGGCGAAGAATACGAAATTACCGAAGATCAGCATGGGACATATATTTTAAATCCTAAAGATCTTTCTCTTATTGAGCATATTCCTGATTTGATTAATGCGGGTGTTTGCTCGTTCAAGATTGAAGGTCGCACAAAAAGCATGTATTACGCCGCATTAGTGGCTAAAACCTATAAAAAGGCAATTAATGCTTATTATGAAGGAAAATCATTAGATATAGAAGAACTTTATGAAGAGCTTTCCAATGCAGGAAACAGGGGCTTTACAACAGGATTCTTGATTGAAAAACCTGACAGCAGTCATTATGATTACAAAGCAAGCAAAAGTACCCTGAAATCAGTTTTTCAGGGAGTAATCCGTCATTGCGAGCGAAGCGTGGCAATCCAAAAAACAGATACTCCTTGTATTTTAGATTGCCACGTCGGAGCTAAAGCTCCTCCTCGCAATGACGATAATACATACACCTTAAAAATAAAAGCAAAAAACCAGTTAAAACTTGGTGAAATTGTTGATTTTATAACTCCGACTTTTGAAATATCCGCGGAAATTCTTGAAATAATCAACGAATTTGGAGAAAAAATTGAAGTCGCCAACACAAATGATGAAGTTTGTATTAAATTAAATATAGAAAATCCCCCCGAAGACTGGGAATGGGGAATTATTAGACAAAAAGAAAAAGAGTTATTAAATGCCCTTAAGACTGAAGCCTACGTACATAGTTAATCGTGTTACTGACATTGACCTTGAAGAACTTATAGACGAAAATATTAAAGGTTTGATATTTGATCTGGATAATACGCTTATGCCTCCCAAAACCTGTGTTTTGCCCGAGGATATCGCAGAATGGATTATCAAAGCCAAAAAAGATTTTCAAATAGCAATTTTGAGCAATAATCCGAATAAATCTTATGTAAAACAGGCAGGAGAGCAAATCGGGTGCATAGCTTTCGAGAAAGCCGGCAAACCCCGAAGAAAAGCCGCTATTCAGGCATTAAAAGACCTCGATTTGATTCCTTCACAGGTTGTTATGGTTGGTGACAGACCGCTTACAGATATTTGGGTGGGGCATAGATTGGGTATTATTACGATTTTGGTTGATCCGATCATGAAACACAAAGAAGCCAGAATAATTAAATTTTTTAGAAAGCTGGAAAGATTGTTTGTTTCTTCCCCTAAAAAATCTTTTCCTGAAAAAAAATAAAATAGTTAAAAATAAATTTGCTATAATCAATACAAACTTTTAATTTTAATAAAAAATACATGGATTTAGTGTCAATAAATGGGAGAGTAAAAGATGAAAAACATTGCAAAAGTGTTAACAGCGCTTGTTCTTGCGGGGCTTTTTATTAACAGTGTATGCGCAAAAACTTATTCTGATCTGAACAAAAATCACTGGGCTTCACCGCAAATCCAAACGCTTTCAAAGGATGATGTTGTTATCGGTTATCCAGATGAAACCTTTAAAGCTGATCAGCCTGTCTCAAGAGCCGAATTCGCAACAATGGTGGTTAAGGCTTTAGGTCAAGAAAACTGCATCTTAAAGGAAATTTATTATTTTAGCGATGTTCCTCTAAATTATTGGGCTTATGATTTAATTCAAAAAGCGCAAAGTTTTGACCTGCTAAAAACTTACGCTGATGGAACTTTTCATCCTGATGATAATATTAATAAAGCTGATGCTGTTTATATGATGATTGCATCTGTAGAAACAAGCAATATTACAGAAGCGCAGGCAAAAAAAGCATTAAAAGTTTATAAAGACGCCGCTAAAATTCCAACATGGGCTGTTATTAGCTCAGGAAAAGCTGAATTGTTAAAAGTAACCGCTCATAATCCTGCAACTCCGAATCTTTTTAATCCTGATTCAAAGATTTCCAGAGCAGAGCTTGCTGTAAGTCTTTATAACATGAGAAAAGCAGCTCTTAAACATCCTAATGCAAAACTTGCGCTTGCAATGCAGCCTATAGTAGCACAAGGGACAGTAATTGACCCAGTAAATCTTGACGGAACTATTGCTGCAATACCTGCCGGAACATTACTTCCTGTTACACTTCTCGGCGCAATACACAGCCAAAAAAGCCAACAGGGTGAAGTTTTCGTTACAGAAGTTAAAGATAATCTCGTCACAAAAGACAATTATCTTTTGATTGCAAAAGGTACATATATAAGCGGTCAAATTACGGATTTGCTTCCTGCAAAATACTTTATTAGAAACGCTAAAGCTATTTTTGAAGCTCAAAATATAAATACAGTAAGAAGACAAAAAACAGAATTCCCTGGAAGTGTTGATGTACCTTCTAAAACTTACAAATGGTATCAAAAAGCGATTAACTTCGTGATAAAAGGAAGAAAAATTCGGCTTAATGAAGGCGATCAGGTTTATATACAACTTAAACAGCCTATCAGGGTTGATTTAACAAACAGTACAATTTTGAAGTAATAATAAAAAAGGAGGGGGCAGCAGTAAGCCCGACGTGGCAATCTATAAAAAGTAACCATAAACTGTTTATTTCCAGCATGTTCATTTTCTTTCTTTTTGAACGCAAAAAGAAGAGAAAACGAACCAAAAGAAAGAAAAACTTTATCCCAAAGGGTCAACACAGTCAGGGCTTCGCCCCGAACCCTCTTATTTTATTGAATTAATTTAACCCTCTAAATAATTATGAGCATAAATGTTTTTGTTGAATAAAATCTCTGCTGTCTTGTAAATCGCCACTTCTTCAGGATTATCTTTGTTGTAAGACAAGTCTTCAAACTCGCCAAATTCCTGCATCAGGTTATGGAGATTGATTAAAAGGCTGTCGGATTCTTTTTCAGGTGCTTGAGAAGATACAACTTTGATAACTCTGATGAGTTCAGTGTCAAAAGCGTCGGCAATAGCGGAATCAAGCCCGCATCCCATTGCCATAACAGCAAAAATTCTGTTAATTAATGGTCGCATCTCTTTCGGGCTGCCGTTTGATACGTTAGAAAGTCCTATAGTTGTCATCACAGGCGGATCAAAAGATTCTTTGAAGACCCTTATTGAATCAAGAGCTGCCATTATTTGTGACTGATCCACGTTTACCGGTAAAACAAGAGGGTCTAATAAAATTTTTGTGTTATCAATTCCTAATTCTGCGGTTTTATCAAGAATCATCGAAGCTATTTCCAGCCTGCCGTCGGGGTCTTTCGGAATTCCTGTCTCGTTGCTCAAAGTAAGTGCAATGAGATGACTTCCGTATTTAGCGGCAAGCTTTGTCATGTTTTCAAGCCTTTCAGGATCGCCGCTCGCGCTGTTTATGATGCATTCCTGCGGGTTGGAAACCAATTTAATTCCTGCTTCAAGCTCGGCGGAGTTTGTGGAATCAAAAGACAGTTTTACATTAGGGATTTCTTTAAGAATTTCTGTTGTGAGCCATTCCATCGTTCCAGCCCAGCCTTTTCTTGCAGGTCCGATATTTAAGTCTATCCAGTCAACTCCCGCCGCTGCCTGTCTTTTTGCCATATCCAAAATATAGACTGTATCTCTGTTTTCTATGGCTTCTCTTGTTTTTTTAGAGATTATATGTATATTTTCACCGATTAATTTCATTATGCCTCCAGTTTCTTCTGCAACTTAAATAATTCTAAAGTATTAGAAAGAAGCATGGCTATTGTCATAGGACCTACTCCACCGGGAACAGGCGTGATATAGCCGGCTTTTTTTTCGACTTCCTCAAAATCAATATCGCCGAGTAGTTTTCCGTCTTCCATACGATTAATTCCGACATCTATAACTATGGCGCCTTCTTTAACCCAGTCAGCTTTTACAAATTCAGGAATTCCTACCGCAGCAACAAGTATATCAGATTGAGAACACATTTCAGGAAGGTTTTTTGTCTTGCTGTGACAAACAGTAACAGTCGCGTTTCTATTGAGAAGCAGATAAGAAAGCGGTTTCCCGACAATATTGGAGCGTCCGATTATAACAGCATGTTTGCCTTCTATTTCAATATTATTTTCTTCAAGAAGCTTTATAATCCCGGAAGGAGTGCAGGAAACAGCATAAGGTTTTAGTCCTATTGCAAGCCTGCCGATATTTACAGGATGAAGTCCGTCAACATCTTTTTGGGGAAGGATTTTTTCGATAACAGTATAGGCATTAATATGTTTTGGCAGAGGAATTTGGACTAAAATTCCGTTAACATTTTTATCCTGATTAAGAATTTCAATTTGTTTTTCCAGATCTTGCTGGCTTATAGATTCTTCCAGCTCAATAACCCTCGAATTAAAGCCCGCCAGTTCTGCCGTATGTTTTTTCTTTGACACATAAATCTGGCTGGCGGGATTGTTGCCAACAATTATAACTACAAGAGTTGGTTTTTTATCATAATTTAAGACTTCCTGCCTGATTTTTTCAACGATTTTCGCGGATAAATCTTTGCCTTTTATTAAAACAGCCATGAATTTTCTCCTTTTCAACTGTCCCAGAAGGGTAAATTCAGCCTAAAAATCAATTCCTGCGCGGAAAGTCCGAGCGCATCAGAGCCATGTGTCACGTCTTCGGTTTCCAACTCTTCTTCGTAAGGCAAAACACCGAGTATATCGAAATCATACTCCATCATTATTGCTGTGATGTCTTCAGGAACCTGAAAATCTCTTACTTTGTTCAAAACAACTCCAATTTGACCGGGAGTGGCGTATTTTAAAGATGATTCTCTTATTTTTATCGCTGAATGAACAGATGTAACCGTCGGTTCGGCTAAAACAAGAGTTACATCAGGATAATAATTTACAAGCTGGTTTACATAACTCAAGTCGTACTCGCAGTCAATAATAACGATATCATAGCTTTTAATCAACTTTTTCATTGCATCTTTAATATATCGAGCTGTAACACAGGTGCATTCTTCTGTAAAAACAGGACCTGAAACCAGTAAATCAGTACCCCCTGCTTCACTGGAGAGGTTTATAATTATTTCATTCAACATCCATTCGATAAGTTCACTTTTTTTCATACCTTCATGAATCGGGGAACTGTAAACATACTTCCCTGTTCTTATAGAATGAATTGTATTCTTTACATCCAGTCCAAAAATGGCTGCCAAATCTCTGCCTAATGTATTATCAACAAGCAATATTGATTTTTCTTTATATTCATTATGTAAAGCTGTAAAAAGTGAGTGAGTAAATGCTGTTTTTCCGCTGCCGCTTTTTCCTACTACTGCAATAGTTACTGTCATACTTGATATTTATCCCTCAAATAACCTGCCAGCTCTGAAGTTAATCTCATGGCTTTTTCCGCCTGCGCTTCAGTAAGACTTCCCGCACCACATGAAGGAGTTATAATCGCATTTTCATTGATTAATTTCTCGTCAACCCCTTTATTTATCAGATAAGTCTTTGCTTCCTCAAATTTATTTGCCAGTATTTCCATATTTGCAGATTCTAGAGCATCCACGTCAAGGGTAGGAATGATTCCCCAAGCAATTTTACCGCCTTTTTTAAGGAAATTCTCTATTTCTTTGCTGAAAAGACTTAAACTTTCGCCGAAATAAAACCCGTCAAAGTTAAGAATATCAACGCCGCTTTCTGTAATCAAAGACCAGTCGCTTTTTCCGCAGCAATGAATTCCTACAAGCGCGCCATTTTCTTGCAAAACAGAAGATATTTCTTTTATACTATTTATGACATCTTCTTTTTTAACGGTAATAAAGGCAGATGCTCCGTATTGGGACATTGTAGGCTCATCCATAAAAATAATAGGCTTGCTGTCAGGAGAAGCTTCTTTGAATTTTTTCATCAGCCAGAGAGCTTTTAGTGTAAGTCCTTTAAAAGCAATTTCTTTGAGGGTTTCGTCGTAAAAAATGCATTTCTTCTCCCTGTCGACAAGAGAAGTCCCGAATGTAAAAGGTCCTGTGATTTGTCCTTTCACAAAAGCAGGTTTTGTTTCCTTAAGTTTTTTAAGAAAAAACGGCAATGTTGAACAATGATTTTCAGAAATAGCGTATTTTTCAAGAACATCAAAGTTTTTTTCGTTCACAATGCTTTCATAATCAAGAAAAAACTCTTCCAGTTCCTCAAAAAAAGTTTCTGATTCCTGATCCATATACCAGCGGTTGTCGGCTTCATCAAACACGATTCCGGGGATATTCTCGTTATATTGGGAAAGCATATCCTCTTTCGGGCTTACATTTGCAAGCTGACCTACAACAGGGATATCGGGGAAATACTTAAACACAAGTTCAACTGCTTTTTCAGGGTTATCATGCGGCAAACTGCCTATAGCTGTTGGTGTAAATTTTATTTTTATACTCAATTTTAATCTCCACTCTATTTTTATTGTCATTGCGAGGCATTAAGCATTTATAAAATCAATTATTTAAGAAGCTATCTGGTTAAAGTTTTTTTCTGGAGCTGTCATTGCGAGGGCTTTAGCCCGTGGCAATCCAAAAAATAATGACCGGTTTTAGATTGCTTCGTCGCAAGCTCCTCACGATGACAATGCTGCATTTTAAGCTTGGTTCAACAAATTTTTTAATGTAAAATTATTTTACCATTAAATTATAATTTCCAAAATAGGATAAAACTTATGAAAAAAAATGAAACATTAGCGCAGTTTATTTCAATAACAAGAGAAAATATGGGCTATTCTCAAAAAGGTCTTGCCGTTAAAGCAAATATAGATATTTCAATCATTGATGATATAGAATCCGGACGGGACTTGTTTTTGGCTACTGCAACAAGACAAAAACTTGCCAATGCTTTAAAAATACACTCAAATCGAATTAAAGAGCTTGAAAAACTGCCTGAAATGAGCGAAAAAGATTTTGAACTCGCCGATAAAATAGAAGGAATAAAATCAGACATACTTGTCCTGCCTGCAATTCCGAGCTTGTTTGCAGGGTATCGGTAATGTATGACGTGGAAGACAATATAATAAGACACCCAAAAGCTTACTGCTCCAAGTGTCCTTTTCAGATTAAATAGAGTATTTTAATCTTATAATTTTCCGCTGCGCTCAAGAAAATCATTTAATGCCGCTGTAATTTCATCCGAATTTGTATTTATATCCGCATCAAAAGAGAGCAAGAAGTTCTTTTTACGATCAAATACACATATAGGAGTCTTACATGCCGCTATAAAATTATTAATCGGATCTCCCCGATAACTTGTGAGAGCAGATGGAGGGGTGAAGACGACGAAAGTATAATAATTACTGTATTGCGTACCTATAGGGTAAACCAAATCTTTTATATGTTGGCTAACAGGACAAAATGATGTATATGTAAAAAACAAAATCGGTTTGTCAATTTTTAAAGCGTCATAAAATGTAGTTACGTCAAAATAACTTGACGGTTGAATTTTTGTATAATTATTAAGAGGTAATAGCCGAAATATCCGAGAATATTGAATTTTTGGATTACTGCTCTGAAAATTCGGATTAGACGAATATGTTGATTTATAAAACCCGTTCAGTCCTTTTGCGCCAAAAATTATTAAGCAGAAAATCACGCCTGTAATGAAAAAACTTTTTATCTTAGCATTAAATTCGTCCATATTAAGTCCCTTTTCTATGAAAATAAATTAAATAATTTTGAAAAGAGCGGGTAACACACCAAATGCGTGTAATTTTCCTATGATTATTAAAATTAAATAAACCCAGAAGAACCACATTACGTCAAAAATTGTTTTACGAAAAAAATATGGCTGGATTTCATAAAATTCAGGCTCGGATAAAAGCGAAAAATCAGGGATTAATCTCGGAACTTTTGCCATGTATTCCGCAAGATTTTCATTATGATATCTTTCGAGCGTTTTTTCTTCGTCCAAAATAGTAGGCAAATAATTAAACAAGAACATAAAAATTAGTAATAATAATCCGACAATACTTCCTGTTGCAAGCCCTATACCTACTACACCCAAAAAACTAAAGAAATAAAGAGGATTTCTGACTATTGAATAAGGTCCCTGCGTTACAAGAGTGAACGTTTTGTTTCCGCAGAGATAAAGAGCCGCCCATAATCTGCCTAAAACACAAAAAACAACCAGTATAAGCCCTATTGTCTGTAAAATCATACTTAGCCAACCGGCATAGGATTTATCAGCCCAAATGTTTTCTGCTAATAAAAATATAAGTATTAAAGAAACTCCAAAAATTTTTGAAATAAAAATTCTATATCTCGCAAACCACTCTAAAACAGGTTTTGAACACATTTTATAATTCCTTCCAGCATAAAAATATTTAACCGATGATTATAGTTTAAACAAAAACGAATAAGAATGAAATAAAATTTTTTTCATGGTGAAGGAAAATAAGTTGTAATCGTTGTGCTGTCATTGCGAGAAGGCACGAAGTGCCGACGAAGCAATCCAAAAATAAACGATTTCAGATATGGTTTTTTTAAAAAAGCTCGATTTTCTTAGATTGCTTCGCTTCGCTCGCAATGACAATCTGTAGCTTTCAGCTTTTTTCCTCAGCTTGCTTAGTGTTTTTTTTAAGATATATAAATTTTAAAGCACTCGGCAATATAGAATAAGCTTTATAGTATAATTAATACTTGTTAGAATAATTGAAAAATTTTTCATTATTTAAAAACAAAAAGGGGCGAGCGAGGTGGCGAAGCCACCGGAAAGCGAGCCCAAAACAAATCTCTAGCCCCCTCCCTATAAGGGAGGGGGTTGGGGGTGGGTGTTAAAATATAAAAATTTTTTTATCAACTTATTAAAAAACTTAAACATGAGAGGGGCAGAAAAATGATTATTGGTATTCCAAAAGAAATTAAAGCGCAGGAAGAACGGGTTGCTATTACTCCCGCAGGCGTGGAAGCATTTAAAAAAGCGGGACACAGTATTTTAATAGAAAAACATGCCGGAATAGGAAGCGGTTTTACGAATGAAGATTTCATAAAAGCAGGCGCGGAAATTCTCGAAACACCTCAGGAAGTGTTTGAAAAAGCGGATATGATCCTGAAAGTAAAAGAACCGCTAGAACAAGAGTATAATTTTTTAAGAGAAGGACAGATTTTATTTACTTATCTTCACCTTGCCGCAGAACCAAAGCTTGTAAACGCTTTGTTAGAAAGAAAAGTAACGGGTATTGCTTATGAAACAGTGCAGCTGGATGATAATTCGCTTCCTCTTTTAACGCCTATGAGCGAAGTTGCAGGACGTATGTCTGTTCAGATAGCTTCAAGGCTTCTTGAAAAGTATTACGGCGGAATGGGAATTCTTATGGGCGGAGTTCCGGGAACAGCTCCGGCTAAAGTTGTAATTATTGGAGGCGGAATTGTAGGAGCAAACGCGGCTAAAATGGCTATGGGCTTGAGGGCAAGTGTTACTTTGCTTGACGTTAATCTTGACAGAATGCGTTATTTGAACGATATTTACGCTGAAAGCCTTACTACTATTTTCTCTAACTCTTATACAATAAGAGAAAACATTAAAAAGGCTGATGTTGTAATTGGGGCAGTGCTTATTCCCGGCGAAAAAGCGCCAAAACTTGTTACGGAAGATATGGTGCGACAAATGAAGCCCGGTTCTGTAATACTTGATGTTGCGATAGATCAGGGCGGTTGTATAGAAACCATAGACAGGGTTACAACCCATGAAAACCCTACATTTGTTAAATACGGGGTAGTTCATTATTCAGTAGCGAACATGCCGGGGGCTGTGCCAAGAACTTCTACAATGGCACTTACGAATGCGACTTTGCCTTACGCGATTAAGCTGGCGAATAAGGGAATGGACGCTGTGAAGGAAAACAAAGCCCTTGCAAAAGGTGTGAATACTTATAAAGGTTGTTTAACTTATGAAGGCGTAGCCTCTTCTTTGAATTTGGCTTACAAACCTCTAGAAGAACTTTTATAAACAGTTTACTGCTTTCTCTGTAACCACAATATCTACAGGAACATCAAACTCATCCGAAGGCAAACTTTCCACAAAAAGCTCCTCGGGAAGAGGGACAATCTTTATGCAAGAATCTTTCAGCAAAGGAAGAAACCTGTCATAATAACCCGCGCCATAACCTAGCCGATAGCCTTTTTTGTCTGCCATTAAAGCCGGCGCAAAAATCAAGTCTACTTTTTCAAGATTATTTTCTTTTGGAGTCAAGGGCTCGGGAACTTTATAGAGGTTTTCAATAAGTTTGTCGTTGTATTTGTAAGGATGAATAAACATTTCTTTCGTGAAAGTGTCAATGGAAGGCAAAAACCAGTTTTTTGAAGTGTCTTTATAAAGTTCTGTAAGGTTAATTTCGCTATTAAACGGGTAAAAACCAAGTAGATTCTTTGAATTTTTATAAAAATCCTGATTTTTTATGTTTTCGCAAATCAAAAAACTGATTTTTTTAATTTCAAGCTCAGCTCTAAGTTTTTTTGCGAAATCCCTATATTCTTTTTTTGTCTGAAAATTCAAGATCGAAGCCATTAAATAAAACCTAAAAGTAGAATTACTTTAATTTTACACAAAATACAGGTTTAAGTCTTTTAGTATTGTTTTTCAAATTTAAAATTAAACTTTAAATTTTGTAATAAAACGGCCTAAAAATTTTGGATTTTCAGAAAGATGTTTTATAATATAAAATATGGTTTGATTTGAAATTATATTTTTGTGTTTACAAAAAGGAGTATAAAGCTTATATGGACAGGAAAACCTTCTGCAATAAATTAAGAAAAGCAAGAATTGAAGCCGGTTTTAAACAGGAACATGTTGCAAAATATCTAAATCTGCCTATTTCTGCGATTTCCGTGATGGAATCCGGCACCAGAAAGGTTGATGTATTTGAACTTAAGAAGCTTGCTGATTTTTATAATAAACCTATAGAATGGTTTTTCCATGAGCATAACAATATTCAGAGAAGACGTTGGTATGATTTGGATCCCGTACTTGCCGAAGCCGTAGATCTTATGCGGCAAGCCCCTATGAAACTTCAAAAAAGCGCAGCATACGCCATAATAGGCTTTTTAAAGCAAGGCGGGTTTGTTGATCCCAATAAACAGTTTTAAAAAATAATTAAATAAAGAAGAGGACGGTTTTAACCGCCCACTTCTTCTATATTAAAAACTATCAAGAATAGTGTCCAGCATTTCTTTTTTTGTACTAATAACTCTGGCAACCGCTTTTACTTGGTTTTTACTTGTAATGCAGGTAAGAGCGAGATTAAGTTCATCACTTTGTCCTGAATTATATTTATCAAGCTCGTTTAATATCTTTGCCTGTGCGCTAATTATTGCGGTGTCTTCGGTTTCAAATGAATTCAGCGGTTCTCTCGTCACAAAATCAGCCTTTTTTTCGGAAGGAAAATAAGAATTTATGTTGCTTGAACTTTGTATTCCCTGAATCATAATTACGTCCCTGTATTTTATACCTTCATATTAGTATTCCTTTATAGAGAAAAAATTAAACATAAAATTAAGATATTTTAAGGTAGTTTTATAAGTACATGTTTTATTTGTAATGGGTATTGAATACCCAAACCCGCCTTCAATTTCTTTATTTGAATACGGCAGGCTTTAGCCTGCCGGTAACTTTCTTCTTTTGATGCAAAAGAAAAAAGTCACCAAAGAAGAAAAACTTTTTAATTACGTTTCTTGTTTTTTAGGTTCACTGGTGATTATAGCTTTTATTTTACACACGCCCAAACTCAGGGCAAGCCCTTCAAGCAATGGGCTAAAGCTTTATATACCCGTTTCACCAAAAACTACGAAATACGAGTCAAGGGGGCTGCCCCCTTGAAATCCCCCGTGTGCCCATTAGTGAAAGCTCCGTCTTATTTCGGCTTGCGTTCCTAAGGCGAGCCCGTCTTGTTTGAAGCCTGAAGGGCTGAGTTACGGGCAACAAACAACTATAAGCTTAAATCATAAGCAAGCCAGAAATACAGGAGCTAGAGTGTGGGCTAATTTTTTCTTTTTCGGTTACCTTTTTCTTTTTTCTGAAAAAGGAAAAAGGTAACTGGCAGGCTTTAGCCTGACATTCTAAAAATAAAAACAATAAATATCTTTATAATAAAAAACAGACTAACAAAAAAGTCAGCCTGTTTCTTTAAAATTTGAAAAATGTCGGAGATGGGACTTGAACCCACACAGATTGCTCCACACGCACCTCAAGCGTGCGCGTCTACCGTTCCGCCACTCCGACTTACGAGGTTCTGATTAAGTATCTGATAAATACATCAAAAAATCAATATTGGTTTTTTATTAAAACTGATAGCAATTATTTTTTTGAGCAGCTTTTAAATAAATAACGATAAATTTTATGAAAGAAACTGATTTTGCAAAATTATGAAAATTTCTGAACGAAAACTTGAAAAAACACTTTATCAAGTTGGAAAATCCATAAAAAATGAACCTGTTGAATATGGGGCAGTCATAAATCCAAATACAGGCATATTACAACTGTGCAGGAGAGGAAAAGAATATGAAGTGCCTCTCAGTAAAAAAGAAAAATCTTCTTTAAGAAATATGATATTTCTTCATAATCATCCTGAAGAATCGCCAGTTTCTGGAGGAGATGTTGCAGCGGCTTTTCAGCACAAACTTAACAGACTTATAGTAATTACAAAAAAATATTTTATCTCAATGAAAATACCTGATAATTTTAACTCCAGAACTTTGCCCAAAGATTTAATAAAAGAAGTTAATCAGGTATGTAAAAATTATTTTGGTTCTAAAAAATCCATACAAAATTTACCGTTTATTCGTAAATACATAAATTATTGTAAAATTCAGGAAAATCGCCTGGAAAGAGAATTAAGCAAAGATCGTCCTGTTCAAGAATTTTGGGATGATGTATGGAAACGTTTTGCTGAAGGAATTCCTGGATGCGAATACAAAAAGAAAAGAATAAAATCAGGTAAAAATTCTTAATAAAATTTTCTTCTGGACTTAATATGGTAAAATCATAAATTATGAGTATAAACGGAGTTTTCAAATGAAAGATTTGCCAAAAGCATATAGTCCAAAAGAAGTTGAAGAAAAAATATATAAATTCTGGGAAGAAAATAACTGTTTTAAGGCTGATGCAGAAAGCCAAAAACCGCCTTTCAGTATTGTAATTCCTCCACCGAACGTGACAGGCGTTCTTCACATGGGGCATGCACTTGACGGAACACTTCAGGATATAATTATTCGTCATAAAAGAATGTCAGGTTTTCAAACACTCTGGCTTCCGGGAACTGATCATGCCGGAATTGCAACACAGAATGTGGTAGAAAAAGAATTAAGAAAAGATAATATCTCAAGGCACGATATTGGCAGGGAAAAATTCCTTGAATATACATGGGATTGGGCTAATAAGCATAAAAGCAGAATTTTAGGTCAATTTAAAAGACTTGGAGCCTCTTTCGATCTTTCCAGAGAAAGATTCACACTTGATGAAGGATGTTCAAAAGCTGTGAAGGAAGTTTTTGTAAGCTTATACAATAAAGGCTTGATTTATAAAGGTAAATATATTGTAAATTGGTGTCCCAGATGCAGGTCTGCAATCAGCGATATAGAAACAGATTATCAGACAGAACAGGGGCATTTGTGGGAAATCAGCTATCCTTTCAAGGATTCTTACGGGGCGGTGGTTGTCGCAACTACAAGACCGGAAACCATGTTCGGCGATGTGGCTGTTGCAGTTAATCCTAATGACCCCAAATACAAAGATTTAATCGGTAAACAAGTGGTTGTGCCGATAATAGGCAGGGCAGTTCCCGTTATTGCCGATGAAGCCGTAGAAATGGGATTTGGTACAGGCGCGCTTAAAATAACTCCCGCCCACGACCCTAATGACTATGAAATCGGAAAACGCCACGGTTTAAAACCTATCTGGATTATGGACGAGGCGGGAAACCTTCTCACAGATGAGAATGTTCCTTATGAACTGCGCGGACTCGAAAGAGATAAAGCGAGAGAAAAAACTCTTGAACTTCTAAAAATACGCGGGGAATTTATCAGGGCAATTCCTCATGAGCATAATGTCGGTCATTGTCAGCGTTGCGGAGAAAAAATAGAGCCGCTTCTTTCAGAGCAATGGTTTGTAAAAATGACGGAGCTTTCAGAACGACCTATTAAAGCCTTAGAAACAGGTGAACTTGGTTTTATTCCCGAAAGATGGACAAAAATTTATCTTGATTGGATGGAAAATGTCCGAGATTGGTGTATTAGCAGACAATTATGGTGGGGACATCAGATTCCTGCTTACTATTGTGATGATTGCAAAGAAATGATTGTGGCAACTGAAAAACCTGAAAAATGCCCGAAATGCGGAAGTTTAAGCTTAACGCAGGAAACAGATGTCCTTGATACATGGTTTTCATCGGGGTTATGGCCGTTTTCAACTATGGGCTGGCCTGATCTGGAAAGTCCCGACTTTAAAAAATTCTACCCTACAAGCGTTCTCGTGACAGGGTTTGACATAATCTTTTTCTGGGTGGCAAGAATGGTCGTTATGGGCTATGAATTCACCGATAAATCGCCATTTAAGACTGTTTATATTCACGGGTTGATTCGCGATGAAAAAGGTCAAAAAATGAGTAAATCAAAAGGTAACACGATTGATCCCGTTGAAATAATCGACAGGTATGGCTCTGATGCGCTCAGATTTACCTTAACAAGTCTTGTAACCTATGGCGGACAGGATATTAAAGTTTCAGACGAGCGTTTTGAATATGGAAGAAACTTTGCGAACAAAATCTGGAACGCCTCCAAGTTTGTTCTTATGAACCTTGAAGGGGTTGATGATTCTGAAATTGATATGAGCGCGCTAACGATTGCGGATAGATGGATACTCCATAAGTATAATGAAGCTGTGTTTGAAGTAAATAAAAATCTGGAATCCTACAGGTTTGGCGAAACAGCCCAATTGTTATATGAATTTTTCTGGAATTCATACTGCGATTGGTATGTAGAAATAGCAAAAACCCAGCTAAACAATCCAGATACAAAATCAAATACCCAAAGAGTTTTAAGTTATGTGCTTGAAAGAACATTAAGACTTCTGCATCCCGTTATGCCACATATTACTGAGGAAATATGGCAGCTTATACCAGGCAAAGTATATAAAAATAATGCGCAATCCATAATGCTTACAGATTTTCCAAAGCATGATATGGGCTTAAAAGATGAAATAGCTGAATCAAAGCTTAATACAGCAATTGAAACAATAAAATCTCTCAGAAATATCAGGCAGGCTTTTAATATACCTGTAAGCGCAACCATACAGGCAAAAATTTATTCTGAAGACGCTGCTGCAAAAGAAACTTTTGAGGTTATAAGACCTTATATAGAAACTTTTGCAAGAGTTGAAAGACTCTCTGTAAAAGCAGGAATACCTTCTGAAATTCCTCCGCAGTCAGCTACGACAATGATGGGGACATCTCTTATAGTTGTTCCGTTGGCAGGGCTTATTGATCTGGATAAGGAAATCCAAAGACAGAATAAAAAACTCGAAACACTTGCGCAGGAAAAAAAAGGTCTTGACTCAAGGCTTAGCAGTCCGAAATTTCTTGAAAGCGCCCCTAAAGAAGTAATTGAGCTGACAAAAGAGCGTATTAAAGAAATAGAGCAGCAAACTCAGTCGATACAAGAGCTTTTGAAATCATTAGCAAAATAAAAATGATAGATAAAACAGTTTTATACGAAAAAGCCATACAAATCCTGACTTCGCAGGGGAAATTTTATATAAATCTCGGGCTGGACAGGGTAAAAAACTTGCTTGAGCTTTATAATAATCCGCAGGATAAAATCAAGTGCATTCATGTGGCGGGAACTAACGGAAAAGGCTCAACATGCGCAATGCTTGCTTCTGTTTTAACTCATGCCGGATATAAAACAGGGCTTTATACAAGCCCGCATCTTGTTGATTATACAGAACGGGTTAAAATTAACGGAAAAGACATTTCTAAAGAAGATTTTGCGGATTTAATTTTTGATATTATCCAAACCGCTAATAAAAACAATATTCATGCCACAGAGTTTGAAATCCTGACTGTTCTTGCTTTCATTTTATTCGAGCAGGAGAAAGTGAACTTTGCCGTCATAGAAACAGGTCTTGGCGGAAGACTTGACGCTACAAATGTTGTTAAAAAACCTTTATTGTCAATAATAACGACTATTGATTTAGACCATGTTGACAGACTGGGCGAAACTATAGAAAAAATCTCCTTTGAAAAAGCGGGAATTATAAAGCCTAATCGCCCTGTGATTATTTCAAAAGACAACAAAGGACTGGAAATTATAAAAGAAAAAACTTTTGAGGTCTGCAGCGATTTAATTTTAGCTGATGATAAACTATTCCGTCATTGCGAGCGAAGCGAAGCAATCCATCAATCGGTGAGTAATAAATGGATTGCTTCGTCGCAAGCTCCTCGCAATGACGAAATTTACGAATTAACTCTTAAAGGGGCATGGCAGAAAAAAAACCTGGCGCTCGTTCTTAAAGCTATAGAAACTCTCAGGCAGCATGGCATTGAAATACCTGAAGAAGCGGTGAAAGAAGGACTTCAGAACATTTCATGGCCTGCCAGATTTCAATATATAAAAGAATTAAATATGATACTGGATGGCGCGCATAACCCGAATGCTGCCCGATTACTCAGGGAAAGTCTTGACATATATTACCCTGACAAAGAAAGAATATGGATTTATTCATCTATAAACACAAAAAATTATGAAGAAGTCATGGAAATTTTGTTCAGACAAGGCGATACGGTAATACTTACTAAATCTAATTCAGGTGCGGCTGTTTCTCCTGAAATTTTAAAAGATAAATTAATGCAAAAACACATGCCCTGTAAAATATATACAACTGAAAGCATAAAAGAATCTATAGATATTTATCTTAAATTAATAACAAACCAAAATATAGGTATAATGGCAGGATCCCTTTATAGCGCAGGAGATTTTTTATCTCAATATAATGCATAAAAATTATACTTTTAATTTTCAACTACTGCCCAACTGGGGTATTTTTCCCAAAACCGCTTATCAAATTTATATTTTATGCTAGGATTACACTTGAAATATAAATATAAATAAATGTTCAGAAAATATAGAAAAGTAATTGTCAGATTAACCAGTATCAGAAAAGGAAGAATTTATGCCATCTATTGAAACAACAACTGTAAGAATAGTAATTGTAGAAGATTATAAACTGACCCGCGTAGGATTAAGGTCTTCACTAAATGAATATGAAGGGATTAATGTAATAGGAGAAGCTGAAGACGGAGAAAAAGGACTTGCTTTGATTAAAGAATTAAGACCCGATGTAGTCCTTATGGATTTGGGACTTCCGGGAATCAACGGAATTGAGGCGACGCAACAGGTAAAAGCTTTTGATGAAAAGATAAAAGTTGTTATTCTTACTTCACATGATAGAGACGAAGAAGTTCTTGCTTCGCTTGGTTCAGGGGCAAACGCATATTGTCTTAAAGATATAGAGCCAAATACGCTTGTAAATGTGCTTAAAAACGTTAGCCAGGGTGCGGCATGGCTAGATCCTGCCATTGCTAAGGTCGCATTAAATCTTTTCCCAAAACCTCAATCTACAAAAGTTCTTAATCCTTCAGAGATTTCTGATGCAAGAGCGCAGCTTACAGAAAGAGAAATGGAAGTTTTAAGACTTCTTGTCCAGGGAAAAAGTAATACAGAAATTGCCAAAGATCTTATTGTAAGTGTTCATACCGCAAAAGCTCATGTATGCAGTATTTTACAGAAACTTTGCGTTGATGACAGAGTACAGGCAGCAGTAAAAGCTATCAGAGAAAATATTATATAAAATTTAATTTTGGATATCTTTTTCGCAAAAACTCAAACATCTTTTGCCTCCTTTAAGGAGGCATTTTATTATTTTGAAATAAAGCTTCGCACAATATGAGAAGCCATAATAAATCCTGCAACAGGAGGGACGAATGGCGAACTTCCGGGAGAAATTTTTTTAAGCTCAATATTTTCGCCTGTTTTAGTTTTTATCTCAACACAAGAAAGTCTTTTTTCAACGGAAATAGGTTTTTCCGCGCTTAAAACTACAGTTAAACCTTGAGTTATCCCTCTTGCTTTAAGCTTGCTAACAACGTATCTTACAAAATCACAGCTTCTTGGATTAACCTCAGAAATATCCGCCGTATAAAGTTGAGTCGGATCAAGCCTGTTTCCTGCGCCAAGAGAACTTATCACAGGAATATTTTTTATAACGCAGCTTTCCAAAAGGTCAACTTTTGTTTTTAATGTATCGATTGCATCAATCACATAATCAATTTGTCCGGAAAAAATTTTTTCCGTTAAAGCTTTCGCGCAAAAATCATTTATAGCCATTACTTGAATGGCGGGATTGATATTTTTAATCCTATTTTCCATAAGAAAAACTTTTTTCTCTCCAATATTGGAATTAAACGCAAGAAGCTGCCTGTTAATATTTGTTTCTGCGACTTCATCAAAGTCAACAACAGTAATTTTGCCGATGCCTGACCTTGCAAGAGCTTCTGCGGCAGAACTGCCCACTCCGCCAAGTCCAAAAACAGCGACATGTTTTTGAAAAAGAAGGTTTTGCGCCTCTTTTCCCCATATTAATTCGTTTCTGTCATAAATTTTATCGCGCAAAGTTTCCATAATTAAATTTTATAATACTTAGATAGATTAAAAAAGTAATTAAGCGCAACTTTTTAGGGAATAAACAATCAATTAATTTTATTCTTTTTTTTGTTTAATTAGGCAAAAGCAATTTGAGAACTTTGCTTTCAAAATACTATTACGTAAATATTAGGAGTTTTGAAGCATGAAATTAAATAAACTTTTTCTGATTTTTTCCATAGTTGCATTAATGACTCAAACTCTTTCATTAGACGCTTTTGCCCAGCGGTATAACTGTACAAAAGCTGATAAGGATTGGTCTAAAAGACTTATCAGCTTTTGTATTGTTTTGACAAGGACAATGTCAGATTTAAAAAGTGAAACAGCGCAGCCCTGCGACAAAGTATCATTGAAAATACTTGATAACATAGACTGCGGAAATCATGCAATAATTCCATGCGGCAGTTTGCTTGAAGGGAAAGTCGTTAAAAAAAGAAATAATCTTATATTCAGGTCTGATGCTTATATTGATATTTTGGTTACAAATATAAAAATGTCATCGGGCTGTAATATATGCCTTGAAAATGATCCTATAAAACTCAGAATTGTTGATCATAACTATAAAACATTTGTAAGGCGATTTTTGCAAAGAGCTCCCATTATGGTCGCCGGTCCTGCGGTTTCTATTCCACTGGGAACCGTTGATTCTTTAAGCGGAGGAGTTATATTTGCTATAACTTTAGGAGCGCAAATGACTTCTGGCTTTATATCAGGTTTTATTGATCCTGACATAGATGATACAAGAATTGAAGGCGCAATAATACGCGCTGTGGAAGGAACACCTGTCGGAACATTTCTTATTGCAGTGGAAAGTGGGGCTGAAATCAACTCGCCTGCCTGTTGTTACATAACAATAAGACTTGACGACAAAGCAAGACAAAAAATTATCTGTTCAATGCAAAAAGCAGTTGCCACAAATAAAAGTTTCTAATTTTAATTTATATTCTCAAATGTTATACTGTTATAGAAAATAAAGACAGATATATAAGAGGTATAAATTAAATGCGTCCCAGTTTTACGGAATATTTTATGGGTTTTGCCAAACAGGCATCAAGTCGTTCAAGTTGTATAAGAGCGCAAGTTGGCGCGGTAATTGTTGATGTTAACAACAAAATCAAGTCCA
>Ga0209417_1001069_pt1 | contig 53908 bp, 74 predicted proteins | sample RifGroF2_FD_184002 | JGI IMG/M metagenome (GOLD analysis project Ga0209417, IMG submission 184002) | Groundwater microbial communities from Rifle, Colorado, USA - Groundwater F2 (SPAdes) (version 2) | ecosystem: Environmental > Aquatic > Deep subsurface > Groundwater | place: Rifle, Colorado...
GAGTTGTTTTGATATAGCAAGGAAAATTAAATCCTTGTGCTTTCCTTCAATCGAAAGTTACAGAACGAACTTTGAGTCATTGTAGAATTTGACGAGAAGGTTGCTAGTTTGTAGATATGAAAGGATGAGTCAGTGGCGAGAACATTAGATCTTGGTATTCTATTCAAAGGCAACGCCGGGGATCTCATCAATACGGTGAACAAAGTTCGTTCGTCTCTTCAAAGTTTGAAAAAAGATTTTGAAGATCTAAACAAAGCTGCGGGACAAACAGGGGAAGGATCTGATAAAGCATCAAAGGGCTTTGATAAAGCAGGGAAAAGTTCAAGAAAAACGGGGGATGACCTTAACTATCAAGGTAAACAAATAGGAAAGCTTAGTGATAGTTGGTATCGTCTAGGCGCTGCTATGAGAGTAGTTTTGAGCTATACGATAGCAGGAGGTTTGTTTTACGGAGTAATAGAAGGAGCCAAAAAAGCTGTTTCGGAAATTATAAATTTCGATCAGGCTTTGCATAACTTGATGGCTATTTCAGGTGCTACTCGCGGTGAAGTAGGGGCAATGGGTGACATAATCAAGACTCTAGGCTCTACTACTCGATATGGTGCAAAAGAAATAGCAGATGGTATGGTTTACTTAGCACAGGCGGGTTTCAGTGCTGAAGAGTCTTTGGTTGCTATTAAAGACATTGCGATTTTGTCTACAGCTACTCTGGAGAAGTTTGAAACTACAGCGGATCTGGTGACGACTACCATAAGATCTTTTGGACTTCAAGCTTCTGATACAGCCAGAGTTACAGATATTTTTGCAACTGCGATTAATAAGTCCAAACTCGATATTGACAAATTGAGGGTCGCATTTAACTATGTAGGTCCTTTTGCACATAAAGCAGGAATGACGTTAGAAGAAACGGCAGCGTCAATGATGGTCCTCGCTGATGCAGGCGTGAGACAATCAACAATAGGTACAGGTCTTCGTCAGGTTATTGCTCGTTTGGCAGGACCTAGTGAGAAATTACGAGAAATTTTTTCCAAGTACAAAGTTGACATGGACAAAGTAAATCCTGCTACGAGTTCTTTTGTAGATATTATCAAAGAGCTTGAGAAGGTTATTCCTAAAGCAGCCGAGTCAGCTACAGGTCTAGGCAAAGCAGTTCAATTGTTTGGTCTTCGTGGTGCTCCTATCATATCAATTCTTACAGAAATAGGATCTGAGAGGTATCAAGAGATTCTAAATATGACCTTCAAAATGGGATCTGCTGCTGAAATGGCAGAAATTCAGTTGCAAGGTCTAGGTTCTATGGTAAAGCAGCTTGGTGATAAGATGGGAGTTCTAGCTATTACTATAGGAGAAGGGGGAGTTTCATCTGCTTTTCGTGTTCTTTTAGGTATTCTAAGACCTTTAGCTGATGCAATGATTTACATAGCAGGAACAGCAGTGGGGAAATTCAATATTGCAATGACAGGTTTGACAGTCACAATTCTTGCTCTATACGCGGCTTTTAAGTTCCTTGCCCTTTCTTTCATCGCATTCAACTTTGGAACAACGATCATAGCTGCAAACTCTGCTGCAAAAGCATTAGGTTTGCTTACTTTATCTGCTGATGCTTGCACCCTGGCTTTTAGATCACTGTGGGCGACCATGTTAGCTCATCCTATTATTGCTATAGCAGCAGGTTTAGCTGCTGTGATAGTGGCAATAAAGACATATGCGGATCATACAAAACAAGCTGCCCTAGAAGCAGAAAAGATGATTGTCAAGCATAATCAGGTCATCACAACTCTTGAGGGCTATAAAGATAAACTGAGTAAGGTTGAAAAAGGATCAGCTAAGTACCATTCAATTGTTATGGCTCTTGTGAAAGAATATCCCCAACTTGCTTCCGTCATGTTAGATACAAATGCAACAATTGATGATCAAAGACTTGCAGTTAATAAGTTAATAGAGGAATACAAAAAACTCAAAGGTCTTGATCTTGAAACAGTAATGAGAAACATGGGGAAGGAAATTGTTGCAGCCACTACTAGAATGGAAGGTTTGCAAGAGCTTATACAAAAGAGGGGACAAGTTCCGACTGCGGTAGATGTTTTACCTCAAACTTTTGAAGCAAACGAAGCTCAGTTGAACTCGTGGGCAGCAGAAGCAGGCAAAGCAAAAACAGAATTGGAAGCTTTGCAAATGCAGGCTATGGAGTTGGACAGAGAATACACAAAGCTGACAGGGAAGAAATTTGATTGGAGCGGAGTAAAACTCCCTGAAGATTTGTACAAAAAAATAGAGCAGTTGAATGAGATAGTCAAAAAACATGAAAAGTACATGCTCTCAGATGAAGCTAAGTTACAAGCTCAAATAGAAATGCTAGGTCAATTAGGAGATGCTTGGGTACAATACTACAATAGTGTTTCAGGTGCGGAAAAAGTCGATGTGATGGAAGCCGCAGAAAAAACGAACAAAGCAATAGATGAAATGAGGTCTAATGCTGAAAATCAATTCCTTACAGAATCCCAAATAGAAGCAAAGAGAAAAGACCTTGTTGAAGACGGTCTAAAAACTCTCATGAAGAGTAAGCAGAAGGAAATAAAAGAGGTAGATCGAGCGGAGAGAGAAAAATACAATCTCAAAGAAGCTTGGTTGAATATAGAATACATGCGTCAGGCTATGGAACTCACGGAGAACGAGCAAAATTGGAGAAAAATAGCTGATGCAGAATTGGAAGTTCTGACGGAAAGATTGGCAAACAGACAAAGGCTTACAAAAGAATTATCAGAACAAAGAGATTCCATGACTCCTGATACTTATGCTAAGTTGATGGAGGATGCAGTAAAGGGAGAGTTTGAGGCGTTCAAGGCACTATATGCCAAAGACAAAGAAGTTGTGAAGAAAAATCTGGATGAGAAATTAGCGAAAGAAGTTGACTACTCCCGAGAACATGCACGAATTACTAAGCTCATGTTTGACAATGATTTGATAACACGTAAGCAGTATGATGAATATGTAAAAAATATGTATCTTCACAGGCACCAATACGATACAGAGTATTACAAACAAGGGAAGCTATCTGCCAAAGAATATTTTGATTATTTGCTTGAGCTAGTCAAACAAGAAGGTGAGTTCTCTAAAGAAGCCAAAGAACAAATGGCTACAGAGTTCGGGACTATGACAGAGAGAATAGCTTTAGGGTTTGATCGAGCTAGAGAGAAAATGAAAACATGGGGGGAAACAATTGTAAGCATAAGTGAGCAGATTGGTGATAAAATAGCAGATGAAGCTGTAGGGGCACTGGATTTGTTCGGAGATTCTGCGGATTCAATGTCGGAGAGATTTGCTAACGCTGCACGAAACATATTGAAGTGGTTGGCAGAAATGATCATCAAGCAAACTCTGATGAATGCTCTTATGGGAGGTGCCGGGGGAGGGGGAGGAATATTAGGTTTAATAACAGGAGCTTTGGGAATGAGCGGGGGACTAGGTTACGACCCTGCTCTAGGAAAAACTGGTTTTGGTATCACTCCTTATCATCACAAAGGTGGAATATTAGGCAAAGAAGCTACATTCCAAAGAGCAATTCCTTTGTCTGTATTTGCTAACGCGAAACGTGCTCATGAAGGTGCTATACTTGGGAAAGATGAGATTCCTTTCATTGGTAAAAAAGGCGAAGGTGTTTTCACTGAGAAACAAATGGAAGCTTTAGGATCTTTCAGTCAACCCACAGTCAATGTAAAAACAGAGTTCAAAGTTGATCCTAATTTGAAAATGAAAATAAAAGAAGGTCCTACAAGACAAGAACTGCAAACAACCATTAAAACCATTCATCTTCAAGCTCTTACTGAGGACGAGGATTATTTAAATATGAATAGGTCTTTCATTAGGGGAGGTTGATATGGCTTACGATTCGTGGCCATGGAATGCCATAGCAGGGGGACAATACACCCCTGATAATTTTAAATGTAAATGGGTAGATAAGATATTTATCCAAGAAGCAGGATCGGGGCAAATTTCGACTGAGCCCATGAATACTGATGGTTACTGGGTTTTTTCAATGGAATTCAAATGTGTCTATCCTGAATCATTCATTGACTTCCTTAATTTTTACTATGCTCATAGAGGGGGATCTCCTTTTTACTTTCGCTTTCCTTTTGAATTAGCAGGATATCCTGAAGGTGCAGAAGAAGCAGAGCCGGGGGGCTTAGGCCCTTGGGCTTCAGAAGTAGCGATAGGTGCAGGAGAGTCTTTCACTAAATTAGTAATTTGGGAACAAGATGATCTTGAGTTTGAGCGTCATCCTACAAAAGAGAACTACTGGCAAGTAAACGGAACTGTAATATTGAGGCAAATATAATGCTGCCTATACCGTCTAATGTAATGGAAGAAATGCACAAGCTACACAGAGATGGGAGTTTACTCTGCTTGATTTCTGTAGCCGAAGCTGACATATACCTTGCGAGAAATGTGAAGGATGTTGTTTGGAATAGTATTACTTGGTTGAAGAGTTGGTTTGAGATAGACGGGATCACTCAGGATGGTAATGAGTACGCTCCCACTATCCAAGTTCATTTCAGTAACATAGGTGGAGGGGTTGAGCAGACAATTAGAGATAATGATATGCTCAAAAGAATGTGGGCAGAATTGTATGTTATCAACTCCAAACTACTAGAAGCCGATGAATACATTTTTTACTCTAAGTTCCAAATAAAGAAACCTACAGTGAGCAGAGGAGTAGCTACTGTTGTTGCTGGTCTTGACAACCCTCTGACTTTGCCTTGGCCCTATTGGAAGATGCATGATAGTATTTGTCAGTATCCTACTTTTCCTGGAGATCCTAGATGCCCTTATTCTGGGGAATTAACTACATGCCCAAGAACTTTACGGGGCTGTCTTGATCGACATGGAAATGCAAAATACTTTGGTGCTCAATTAGGTATTGTTAGATCAATACAGGATGATGAAGATTTATGAAAAGTGAATTTGATCATCTTATCGGTAAGCCTTTCGGAGAGTACGGCAGAGGTCCTGATTTGTACGATTGTTGGGGTGTTGTTATTGAGTCAGGAAAATTGATGGGAGAAGATACTCCAGATTATTCTGATATTTCACACAATGAAGCTGATAAAGTTTGGGGAATCGTAAGGAAAACGCTCCCCGAGTACGAACAGATAGACAAGCCCGTCAGAAAAGCTATCGTTCTTTTCAAGCATGTTGACGGGTCTGCCCACTTCGGTCGTATGATAGATAAAAGATACATGATTCATACCAATGAAGAACTAGGATGCCATATATCTTCTGTAACTGATGGTTTGTATTCTAAACTGGTGAAGGGATTCTACCTGTGCAAGAAACAGTGAGAGTTGTAGTTATCCCATATCTTATCTCCCCTTCTAAAGATAGAGTTGTGTACAACTACCCTTGGAGATTAGGTCTTACTATTGATGAGGCTATAAGGCTAGGAAAAGCACATCTTGATAAGCTAGGTGTAGATAGGATTCATATTAGTTGTCAGGGATACCCATCTTCGCCGGAACAAGAATTGCTCCCGAGCGATATGATCATAATCTCATCGTATCAAGGAGCCCCTGCAATTGCAGGACTTCTTGTTACTTATGCAGGAACGGCTGCTACTACTGCTATGGTTGTTGCCAATATTGCAGCGGCAGTTTTAACCATAGGAGCAGGTCTTCTTATCAGTTCAATCATGTCCCCGACAATACCTGAATCTCCAGGTTCAGAGAAAGCCACGTACGGTTGGGGAGGAATGCAAAACATGAATGCTTCAGGACTTCCTGTTCCTGTAGCATATGGAGAGTTGTGGAGTGCCCCTCCTATTATCGGAGGTTACAGAACAGTAGATGAAGACTACAATATGTGGCAGTTTATTTTGTTTGCTCTGAGTGCAGGCAAAACAAATAACGTAATAACAGCAGATAGAGTACGAATAGGGGAAGAACTTTTAACGAGCTATGATAATTATGTTTTTGCGGCTACAGACGGAGATACAACCGTAGGAGCTTCTACAGTAACTACACTCTCCAATTTTCCTGATACAAAACATGATTTCTCGTATGACAGAAGACTGAGATACGACCCTAGAGCAAATGCAGTAGGCGTTTGTCTTTTGAATTTTAACACTGCAATATGGTCTATGGAAACAACTTTTTTAGATGGGGATTACGTTCTCCCTACTGTAGTTGGAGACTACTGCTACGAATGTACGACAGCAGGAGATACAGATATAACAGAGCCTGTGTGGGGGACTACCCCTGGGGGAACAACATCTGACGGAACAGTTGTTTGGACTTGCAGGGCTTTAGCTTCTCCTTCAGATTGGACAGCGAACACAGCAAAGATTTCAGGGGATTACGTTACCTCTACTGTATCTAATGGGTATTGGTATGAATGTACTACACCAGGAACTACTCATGCTACTACAGAACCTACATGGGGGACGGTTGTAGGGGGAACAACATCTGATGGGGTGGATGTTGTATGGACTTGTAGAACAGCAAAAAACTTACCTGTGCTTGATTCTTCAGGGAGAGGCTCACCTTGGACGAAATACGGACAAGCTGAGGTAAAACTAGATAGTCCTAAATGGGGAAATGGTTATATTGATTTACCCGGAGAAGGGGACTACTTATCTACAGATGATTATGAAACTCTGCTAATGTCTCGCCCTGTTCAATTTGAATTTTGGGTTAAATTCCCTGATTATAATAATAGATGTCTTTTTTACACAACTTCTACAGAAACAGAAGGAGAAGTTGTTACCGTAACGAGAGTTTTCTTCGGTTACTTGAGCAGCCAATTATATTTTCAATCTTCTCAAGTGAAGTACGAAGTCTCAAACCCTCCTGCGGGAGGGGTAGATAGTTTGCAGTGGTCGGTTATTTTTAGTTCTTCTGAAGACTTCACTCCTACATTGGATACTTGGTACTATATCAAAGGAACAGTTTCGTCAGGTCATCTAATTTATACAGGGGAGATGGGTGCCCCGGAGGTAACGGAAGGTGATTTCAAAATCCAAGTTGAGGATGATTTAGGAGATCTTGTAACTTTAATGACCGACAAGGATTTTTACATAGCAAATAACGACGCCAGACTAAGCGATGCCCCTGAAGATTACAGTTCTTTGTCCTATAAGAGTTATTATAACCAATACATAGGATATGGTAAGTATGTTCTATCGGGTGTTCCTACAGAAATCTATGGTCTTTGTAGTTTGGATTGCATTAGAATTACTAGAGGAACAGCTTATGATTTGACAGTTGAAGGAACAGAAGATGTCGTTCCTACGGAAGAGATTACAACCAATGCGACAACAGACTTCGCCGCTGCTTTCATTATTCAAACTCAAAGTAAATGCGATCATGTCAAAATAATATTGGAGTTCAGGGAAGGCTTAGGGCATGTAAGTAGTAACACAGGTAAAACAAGTGCGAGGTCTGTAGAATTCTCTTACCATTATAGAGTAACAGGAACTTCTACTTGGACAGAAAGTACAATAGTATGTGGAGCAGAAAGATTATCTTCTGTCCCTCGTTTTGAATTTCAACTTGATTTGCCTTCTCGAGATTTTTACGATATTCTTTTAGTAAGGAAAACATCTGACCATGACAACGAAGATAATACGAAAGATAGTTCATGGTTAGTGTCGTTTCAAGAAATACTAGATTTGCAGCAATTATATCCAGGTATTCAGGTAATGGCTTTGGGTGTGAAAGCTAGTGACAAAGTATCTGGTACTTTAGGAACTGTAGTTGTTAAACACCAAAGAACTCTTATTACAGTCCCTACTTGGGACAATTCAAGTACCCAAGAAGTTGATCCTTCTGTCCCCGCATGGCAAATGTTTGATGCTTGCACAAATAGACTATACGGAATAAAACAGACACCTTCAGATTTAAAACGAACCTCTTTTGAGGATTGGGAAGAATGGACAGAAGCTTTAGTTGTAGGAAATAGAAGAGCAACGTGCAATGTTGTCTATGATGAGTTGTCCAATTTCGCTGATGGGTTTCTAAGAAACATCGAACAATGTGGAAGAATGAGAATACTAAGAGAAGGGTCTTTGTGGAAACCTGTTGTTGATAAACCCAGAATCTCTCAATATGTATTTTCAGCAGGAAATATCCTTCCTTCAAGCAAAGGATCAAAAGATAGTTCTTGTAGTTGGTCAGGGTATGACGAAACTGAGAAGGTTGATGCGGTTACAGTAACTTGGTGGGATGCAGATAAGTACGGAGTAAAAAAGACCACTGCACTTGCAAAAGCTTCTTGGTATGAAGAACTTTCAAGACTTCCTAAAGTTCAGAACGTAGAATTAAGAGGATGCAATAATGAAGATGAAGCAAATAGACATGCTCGATATCGCATTAATAAAAATGAACACATTACAATGCAAGGTTCTCATAAAGCGGGCGCTCAATGCTCTGGCATAGAATTCGGAGATGTTTTTACTTTGCTCCCTAGTAGTTATAAATCTGTTTGGGGAGGAAATCTTGCGAGAGATCATACAAGCGAATCAGCTTTATATGTGAATGGCGAGGTTAATTTGACATATCCTAGTGGAGAGACTGAAACCTCTTATTTGAGTGCAGCTAAATTGTTCGCTGTGGGAACAAGTGGAGAATATTGCAGTTATTCAATTTCTAGTATTTCAGGAAATGTAATAGAAATAGTAGGAAGCCATTCAGGAAACAGGGGAGATACAGTAGGTATAGGCAGATTAACAGAAGACAGATTGACACAGCAGGTTACAAAAGTCAGTCATAATTTTTCTGCTAGGGAAGTTTCTTTTGAATGGTGTACATATTCAGATGATGTGTTTTATTATGACGATTGGCCCGGCATTCCTATTTAAGGAGAAAAAATGAGCACACGAACTCCCAATTTAGTTTTGACTAAACCTTCTCAAGGAGAAGCTTGGAGAAGCGCCTACAACGAAGATATGGACGCTATTGACGTAGCCTATGGGACACTATCATCCAGAATCTCTAACGTAGCTTCCGAAATTTCCGATTCCCCTGAAGTTTATATTCTAACAGGTACGTTTAACGGCCCTACAGGAGTGACTGTATCGCTTCCGAAAGCCGTTTCTGCTATAACAGAGTACGGGACAAGTGAAGCTGTTCCGAATACTCATGCAGGGGCTATAGGAGATATATGGGTAGTACCCGGAACATCTTCGCTTGTTGTTTATTGTGCTGAGAACAACACGACAGATACCTTTAGAATAGTTGTTTACTATAAAGGTACTGTAAATGCTTACGGTAATTCACAGTATCGAGAATGGATTGTTTCTCCGGATACATCTATTACAGATCATGGAGATGCTACAGACGAAGGTTCCCTAGCCTGGGTTTTGGCTACGCTTTCGGGCGAGGTCAGTGTTCGGCTTCCAGGTAATCATACCTATCAGCTTCTCCAATCCGTTACTGTGCCTACAGGCGTCACGGTAAGGCCGGATCGGGGTGCAATCATAGCCACACAGCTTTCCGTTGCCGGTGGAGGGGCCGCGTGGACCGTGGTGTCTGGGTCAATCTATGAGATGACCTTGGCTAATGAGCCTGCAACACTTTATGAGTCTGGGGTTGCGCTCACCAAAGTAGCTGGGGTTGGTAGCATTGACGCGGCTGGCAAATGGGCCTGGAACGCCGGACAGCTTATGGTGCGAACCACCGGCTCAGTGGATCCCGACTCATTGGGAGCAGATTTGCTGAAGGCTGGGTATTCAATCACCTTCGCCTCCGGCTCCCACCTGGAGGACAACGGCGGGCAGATGTTTTCGAGTCTGCCGGGGGAGGTGGTTGGGCTGAATTATGCTAGTCCTAATATGTTTGGAGAAAATACTTCTCCAGGCACTACAGCTATGACATCTTTCATAAATACTGCAATCCAATGTGTATCTGATTCCGGCGGCGGGACAGTGGAACTTAGACCTGGTGAAACCTATTTAGCACTTTCAATAGCACACAAATCCAACGTCCGACTCATCGCTAATGGTGCGACAATTACGAAAAATTCGGGGGCTGCACAAACCTGGATTATTAATATGGATGGATCAGAATCAGCCACAACTACGGCATTTTCCGTAAATTCGGCGGTAGGAGATACCACATTAAATGTAACGAGTAGCGCTGGGTTTGCTGCCGGTGATTATGTAATAGTTTATGACGCTACCTATATCGTGGCGACAGATGGGAGGAACCAGGAACTTAACCGCGTTGCATCTGTTGGTGCTGGTACTATCGTGCTGCAAAATAAAACCATAGGCGCATACGTAATAGCAAGCACCGCCACGGTCACAAAGTTGAATGCACTTACGAACTCAACCATAGAAGGTGGTACATGGCAACTTGATGCAGGTGTGGTCGGTGGAGGAATTAAGTTATCATTGGCATACGGATGTCAGGTGAAAAATGCTGTTGTTACAGGCCCAGATGATGGAGAGGGTATAGAAATAGAGCAATCCGCTCATTGTGACATCGAAAACGTCATTGTGAGAGATGGACAAAACATTGCAACTCCAGCGAAGGGATATGGATTTCATATCGGGGAATCTTCTCACAATATAGATATCTCTCATTGTAGAACTGAAAATGTCCGAGAAAATGCAATAACAGCTAATGTGAGATATTCTGGTTTCACAGATTGTACTGCAATTGGTGGGACGGGAGATGGTTTCAATCTTCATGGATTCTCATCTAAAGGTTGTTGGATTAGGGGTTGTAATATTATCGGTGCTACAGGTAATGGAATATCTGTAGGATACAACACACATAATTCCGGTGATCTTGATGCTGATGTATCTGGCAACATTGTAATAAATGCTGGAGCTAATGGGATATCAGTCAAGGGTCACACTGACGGAACCAAAGACAACAATGGTATTATAGTTAGTGGGAATACAATAAAAGGTTATGGCCTAATAACGGCGTCGAGTAACGGGATTTCGGTGCATCATTCTGACAATGTAACAGTTTCGGGTAATGAAATAGACGGGAACAGCATCAGCAATGCTGCATATGGAATTTACTTTTTGGACTCTTCATATAGCGTTGCATCTACTAACAAAATAAAGGGTATTTCTAATGGGTATGGAATAGCATGGAGCGGCGTTACTAATTTTTTGGCTAATGGCAATACTCTTAATAATATTTCTAGCTCAAATCTTAGGTCGCTAGGAACAAATGTAAATGTCAAGATATGTGACAATATTACAGATGATTCCACTGTGACCCAACAAGCGGGAGAAGTGTGGAGTGGGAATCATCTTGGTGCTATTCCAAGTAGTGAGCAGTTATTGACAGGAGCAAGTGGCGAAAAAGCCAGTATTGGAACCGTTACCCAACTTGTTACAGTCGCCGCCGCCGCAACGACAGATACAACAATAGATCTTCCGGCTAATGCTATAATACTAGGTGTTTCGGTGCGTGTTACCGTACTGATTCCTACAGCAGCTACTTTTACGGTGACAGGAGCCACTACGGGGACGGCTTTTCAAACGGGAGCAAGTGTTGCTGTGGCAGCAGGCACGACGGATGTTGGCACTAAGTCGTGTCCATACCTTAATGCGTCGGCACAAAAAATAAGGATTACTCCAAACGCATCGCCAGCAGACAATACTGGTCGGGTAAGAGTTACAGTGTTTTATATTCAACTTACAGCACCAACATTATGAGCGGTCTGCGAGGGATGCGGTGATAATGTTGCGACTCCTTTGTCGAGGACTGAGAATGACAAAAATCCTACTCACTATAGCAACAATCCTCATTCTCGCGTCCCATTCCATCGCGGCAGACATCCGACTGGAACGGGACGTCACGAAGGATGCAACCGGCTACAAGCTCCAGATCAGCACCGACAACAAACCTTGGCATCCCTCACCGACTACCGTGAATGCGAAGTGGTCGGTGAGGGATGTGAGGATGTTAGGCCATGGGGAGAGGTCAGGGATACCGGGAGCGCCGGGCCTGAGTACGTTTGGAAGGGCGCTTCCGATTCCGGGCTGCTGATGTTTCGGATCATGTCATATAACGATTATGGGCGAGCATGGAATACTACTCGTGGGGTTTGGACTAATGAGGGTCGTAAAATCCCGACAAAGCATTGAGGTGCCTTCAATGGTTATAGGGTTTGAAGTGTCAGATTGGAAGTATCAGCAAGATACACCATAATGAAGACTGAGGGGAATGTAAGGAAACAATTAAAGTATTCAAAATTAAGGAGAAGAAAATGAACAAATTTTTTATTGCTTTGTTGAGTGTATTTGTGCTAGCGAGTTGTTCGTCGGTATCCACATTTAGAGATCCTTACGCAACTGTTTTTGATAAGGCTCAAGCTGTGTGCTCAGATCTTCAAACAAGTGCAGGACTTGCTCATCTCTCAATAGGAATTGCATCTGCAACTTCTCAAGGGAAAATGAAGGAATATATCGACAACAAGATACAACCTCTGCTATTGAGAATTGATGATGGAATCTCTGCTTACTGTACAATTGTTCCTCTCACTGAGTCTACAAAAGATGTAAAGACTTTGTTGACCAAAGAACAAGAGATAAGAGATCTTATCAACTATGTTCTTAGAGCAGTAGGAACAAACAAAAGATGAAGTATCCTTTTTGAAATAATACCGCAAGAAGAGGACAATAGGAAACTAAAGTCTATCTTCTTCGGTATTAAATGGAGATATTGAAATGCAAATATCATGGTGGCAGCTTGTAAAATCAATTCCTGAGCTTCGTAAAGCTATTGCTCCTATTGGCGAGAGTAAAGATTGGTATCTATCCGAGACATACTGGGCAGCTATCATCAAAGCAACATTTACGTTGCTTTCCTGTTTTGGGATCTATGTCGCCGCGACTGTCGAGCAGATCCAGACAATCAGCATAGCTATCCCGCTCATTATCGTGCCCGCATGTTCGGCCTTCACCTCGCTCGCCATGATGTGGCTGAGAAACAGGTCCTCGACGCCGATCTCGGGAACCGCGGCTTCGGCTGTGATTGGGGATAATACGATTGTACTTCCATCGGGTACAGAGGTTGAGGATACCACTGAAGTTATTAAAACAGCACGGGAAGCAGGCAAGAACGTAGTTGTGATTGTTCCGAAGACGAGTGATAGTAACAGTGTTAAGTAATAAGAAAATGAAAAATCTTTTGTAGTAAAAGGAGTGAAGTATGCCTTGGAATATCGAAGCTGCAATAAGAAGAATGGCTCCTCCTGAAAACGAGTTCAAGATAACCGCAGTAACAGTAAGATCAGGGGAAGCTGAGTTTGCTACACATCTAACAGGGGGACAAGGAAGAACAGGGATATATGCTTATAATAATTCTAATGGCTCTAGTGGTGAATGTTATTGGGGAAGCTCTCCTTTAACACCAGCTAACGGAATGCCTATACCTGTAGGTTCTATAATAGAAGTTCTCATACCGCCTGCTCAAAATCCATATTTTTGTAGCTTGAGCGGAGAAATAGGGGATCTTAGAGTTCTTGAAGTATCGTAAAGGAGTATCGAATGAAAAGAATACCAGGCACTCAGCTCAAACAAGATCCTGTTGCAACTACAGCAGAAATGCAAGCAGGGGCAGAGACAAAACCACGAAGAGTAAGTCCTGTCCTTGTTTGGGAATCCATAGCTTCTTGGTGGTCTACAGTAGGCCGACTGGCTCCTGGGGACATCGGTGGTACGACGCCTGCCGCTGGCACATTCACCACGCTGAACGGAGGCATAAAGCGGGAAGAAGTCCCGACCACCGGGAATCTAACGGTTCAGCAGATGCGTGGAACGCTCATCAGTAATTCGGGCCAGACCGTAGCCAACACGCAACAATGCCCAACGCTTACAGGGGAAATGAATGGGCTGGTGCAGGTCGAAACCGCAGGGGCGGGTGCATTCTACATCAAGACCGGCCCCAACGACCGACCTGGAATCTCATCCGGTGGGGTAATCACGTGGGGGAACAACGGCGATAAAGTTGGATTTGCGACTCCATCAGTTGGTGATTCTTTCACGTTTAAAACTATCAAGGTCGGTGTCGATGCCTTCGATCTCATAATTTATCCCGGCGAGGGTAATGTCGTGAACGGAGGCGCATAATCATGGCTCATCCAATAATTCTCGATAGACTAAAACAGGAGTGGTACGGGCCAACCTGGGTGCTCGATTCGGCCACGGGGATTTGGACGAATACGCCTACGTTGGGTGAAGAGTTGTTGACCAATGGCGACATGGAACTGTTTACGGGAACTCTAGCAGACAATTGTGCAACTCAAGTTGGAACGAGTACGACAATTGATACAATCAAGGAGGCTACAATAAAGCACGGAGGAAATTATAGCCAAGGCTTCAATAGATCCTCCGGTGTATCATTCGTTTTGGTAAAACAAACAACCAACCAAACAAATGGATTTTATAGAGCAGATGTTTGGTTATATGGTGACAATAATGCAATTATGACAAAAATTCAGGAAAATGGGGGATCTTATACTAATTACACCGGTGATATTAGTTCAAATGTTCCAGAAAGCTGGAACAAACGAATACACACATATCTAAAATATGGAGTTGCATCTACTATGTTTATAGTGCAACGTAATGTCGATGGTGTTGTGTATTTTGATGATATGTCAGTTAAGCAAATTTCCCTTCCAACCCTTTTCAAAACCCGACTTTTCTCGTCTGCTCTCGGAGCGGTGAAGGCGAAACTGGTAAACTCTCCCAACGGCACGCAGGCAGGTGTCTGCATGGGCCTTGACAGTTATTCTGCTCCAACATACGGAGTGGTTGGCTATCACAACGGAAAGAACTGCAAATTGGAGTATTTCTTAAACGGTTCATGGACCACGACTATCAATTCAGCGGTTGCTTTTGTAGCAAACGCCCTGATTGAAATTGAGCATCCAGACACAACGACATATAGGCTCAAGTATAACGGTTCTCAGATTTTGGGCGATATCACAATCAACGACGCCACGCTCAACGCGAGTAGGCGGCATGGTCTGATTTCGACATACGGCGGGAATCGGATAAAGGAATTTTCGTTTGTTCCGGCGTAATGGAGGTTGCATGCTAGAGATACCAGAAAAAAGAATTTGCGGAACATGCCGAAAATGGGAAGCCGACTTAAGGCGAGACAAGCTCACATGGGGCCAGTGCTCCCATAATCACCTGCGCCCATTCGTTGCGTTTGAGGAAGAAGGGAATTTGGTTGATTTTAAGCAGGCGTTATTCCCGAGTACATTTAACTGCATCAATTATGAGATAGGGCGACCGAAATCAATGTGGTGTATCGAGGAGGCATGACGTGGCACTTGTGACAAAAGTATTTCGAATGGCCCAGGACGGTGACTCCCTCACGCCGGAAGCCTGGCACGCTATCCAGGCCGAGCTTGAGGCCGTGATATTTGTCGAAGGGATGGAAGGTTGTGGTTTTGCCTGGAATGCCGAGCCGTGGTCTTCGCAGCTTGGTGAGCCCTGCACTCGCATCGCAACCGACGAAGCGGTTATGGCCGTGATCGAAGCGGACCCGCGCAGCGTGAAGGTCGCTGATCTGTGAGAGCATCCGTGCTCACAGTGGCTTTCGTTCTACTCCTGGCAGTCCCATTCCAGGCGGTAGACATCCGCCTGGAATGGGACTGCCAGTAAGAATGCGACCAGATACAAGCTACAGATCAGCACCGACCGGGGCCGCACCTGGGGTAGCTGTTTTTCATGGTCGTATCCTCTCCGCGTCGTCTAACCACTGCTATGCCTTCTTAGCGTCCCTCATCGACAGAAAATCGATCTGATTCAAAATCATATACCGGCATTCAGGGCACCGATCCATGAGTGCCTGCCTGGAGGCTGCGGGATCGGCCTTCCACTCTCGTTCCCACTCTTCCAGATAGCCAAAGTCCGGCTGCTCAATGGGGGAGTTGTGGTTCCCTCCCCGCCTCAACATTTCTGCCGCAAGTTCGTCGTGGCGCTCCTTGTACCTGGCCGGCTCGAAGCAATTATTCGTTAGATACTTACCAGGGCGCATTTTTTTTATGGTCCACTTTTTGATATGCTTGTGGTGCTCAAAATGCGCTCCATTGAGACACTGTGGACACATGAACTTCGGGTTGATTGTTGGTCTGTGGTTCATTTGTACTCCCCCTTGTTTTGAGCTAGCTAACCACAGAAACACCGTCAATAAGATCAACATTAAAAACCTTATCCGCTGCTTTATTTACAAGATCAACGTCACTGACCATTAAAAACTGAATGCCTAACTCATCTGATAACATCTTTACCATTTCAGAGCATCTTTCTTGTTCCTTTATTCCATGTAGATTTCTAAAAGGTTCATCAATTAGTATCGTATCCCTGTTCTTCTTTAAGCTCCAAAAAGCAATCCTCAGAGCAAAGCAAGTAATGTCAAGAACTCCGCCCCCTGTAAATCCGATGGGATTCATTTCTCTCCCGTTTTTGATAAACAGCAAATCGCACTCTGTTTTGCCTCTTCTCTTTACGAATTTAACAAGAAACTCTTCAGGATCATCAAATACCGCAGATAAAGCGGTTGTAACAAGTTTGGATATTCTAAACTCAAGATTCTTCTGTGTTTGTTCTGCAACTGCTTGAATCAAGACTCTCATCTTTTCAAGACGCAAGGATCTGTCTTCTAGTGTGTTTCCCTTCACTTTTAAAGCTTCAACATCTCTTTGTAGTATAGATTCTTCTGCTCTCAAGGAAATGTATTTCTCACGATAATCCTGCAATGTTGTCATTTGTCATCTACTCCGAATATGTGATTCAATACATTGTTTTCTTTCGCTCTAGGATAAGGAGGAATAGGACCAAAGTAACATTCAACATCTGATATTTGTTCTAATTGGTGCTCTCCCATATACAAACATTTCGGATTTTGTGCTCTTCTCCAATCTCCGTAAGCAACAGTTACATTGTGTATGGGCCATTGTCCTCTATTCTTTATAAGATATAAACCAGGTTTAGAAGGCTTTCCTTCTTTCCATTCAAGCTTGTTACAAGTACAAATATCTTTGATCATAAAGGAAACCTCGCTTTCATATCTTCAAACCCTGATCCTAGTTCTTTCTCAATCTTCTCTTTCTCATTTTTCCAATCATCGACTATTTTCCTTGAAGCTTCTAAATCATCTGTTCCTGTTACTTCCTTCAACTGCTTACACATTCCTTGCAGAACACCTTGATCCCTTGCAATATCTTGTTTTGTTTGTCCTATAGCGGCTTCGTATTCTTTGAGTTCTTTGATGATTTGCTCAGGTCTAACCATTTGTCGCTCCTTCTAAGATCTCTTGCATTATGCTTTGATCGACACTATCGGGTTTTGTTTTGTCAAAAGCGTTTTTCAAATCCAAAGAGAAATCTAAACCTGATGTCTCCATATCTTTCTTTAGTTCCTCTTTGTAAACAAGTAATTCCTCATTCTTCTTTTTTTCTCTCTCAACCTTTTTCAGATCAAACACAAGAGAAGATTTTTCACAAGGAATAAAGATTTGTTCAAGCAGACCATTAAAAGTATCAAACACATAGAAACAAGGACGATGATCTGTTTGATCTGTTCCTTGTCTCATAATAGAACCTGCATTTATCAACCAAGCTCCATCTGCTAAACCTGTAAGAGTTTGATGATTATCACCGGAAACAATCAAACTGTAATCAGGATATTTCCTCAGTAGTATGTTTGCTCTTTCTTCCCCGTCTTGGCCAAACCAGAGTTTTTCATGAACAACCATTCTGTGGGTAAGCAGGATATTGAAAGCATCAGGATCTTCTACTTGAGGAACTTCAGATCCCCATCCTGCTCCGTACACATTTGTTTCCTCATCCAACATGAAACAATCTTTGGTCATTAATTCGATTGCTCCACTTGTTCTTAGGTTCTCGATAGGAGTCCCTGTCAAGTCAGTCGAATGATACCTCTGATCGTGTTGTCCTTCTACTACAAGATGCTGAATTCCTTTATTCTTGTAAGTCAGGAACAACTCGGTGTACATATTGATTAATTTGAGCATCTGTTTCAAAGGTTGAATGGCTATGTCAAATAAGTCACCTCCATTTAAGATTGTTTTTATGTCATTTTCCAAAGCGTAGTTATAAATAAAAACAACCTTTTTGTATTGGGTGTAAAAGAAATCATCTATTCTATTCTCAGGTTTTGTAGACCTAAGATGCCAATCGTCTGTGCAGATAAGTTTCATGAATCCTCCAAGCAACACGGAACGGAAAAGATGGGACACAATTGCTTGACTTGCGAAAGTAGACTTTCACGCTTGTTTACAAGCTCAAGGAGACACTTTTCCTTGCCCCGTCCTTCAGCGATCTTTCTTGAAATGACTTCTAGCATGTTCTCAGTTTGAGTGATTATGGTAACTTTCTTTTGAAGCTCAGAAAAAAGTCTTTGGTTATTTAATAAAACAGCTTCAACCACCATCCATTTCTCATTGTCATGAACTCGCTCCTTCGTTTCTTCTATTTGTCGTATCAGAGATCTCGCTCGTTTTTCTTTGCTTTCTATTTCCTGAGCTTGCTCCACTTTCTCTTTCGTTGTTTTATGTAAAGACTCAACTTTCAACCAGTTTGTTTTTTTCTCTAACCTCTCGTTTGTCTTGAGTATAGAGGCAGAAAGATTGCTTGCTGTGTTTATAGAATCTTCTAAGGAATCAATCTTCTTCTTGTTCTCTACTAAATTACTATAGATTGATTCAACTTGAAGCCACTCTTGATTGCCTTGAATGATGTCCAATAAATCTTCTGTCTCAGATATCAAAACAGATGCTTTGTCTATTCCTCTTTCGAGTTCTCCTTTCTTTTTGTCCATTACTTCCAACGAATCGAGTTCTTTTCCTAAAGCATCAAGATACTCAAGAGTTTTTAGCTTAGCCTCTTTTTCTTTTTGCTCTCCCCTTGCTTGATCCAACTGATCCTTTGTTCTTGTGTACAACTCTTTAGCTTTGTCTGTAACCTTATCAATAATCTCTAGTCCCACTAAAGCATTGAGCTTCTTTGCAATCTCACCGGGACTTGTCTTTTTACTCAGTAGAAATCTATCATCCTCTTGACCTTGAATATTGATCTCATTCATTCTAGCAATCAATTGGATCTCTTCAGGAACATCTGAGCCCAAAGCTACTGCTTTTCTTTCATCTCTTCCATCAAAATACTTGTATCCATTAACAGCTTTCTTTCCTTGTACTTCGTTCCTCTCCCTTTGCACCCAAGTTCCGTCTTCAAATTCGATCTTGCAAGAGCTTACTTCGCTGTCTTTCACAACGGGTCTGAAGCCTGTTCCTCTTACATCATTCAGTAAGCACCAATCGCCTGCTGCTCTTATTATTACTGATTTACCGTTCTTTGTTGCACCTGCAAGAATGTTCAGACCCGGGAGAAGTTTGAGAAGAGTCTTTTTGTGACTTTGCCAATTAATTACTTCAATTGTTTTGATCATCTTACAAACCTTTTAGAAGTTCAAAAGATTTTCTCCAAAGAAAATTATGAATTTCCATCGAAACAACAAGTAAAAATAAAAACAGACAAGTAAAAGGTCCAGTTTCTTTGTAAGAAAAATAAAGCATGATAAAAGTCAATGCCCATCTAATCAATGCAGGTATTATTTGTTTACTCATTTTTGTCTCCTTATTATCTGTACTCTCCTAGACAACCATGATTCAATAAAAGATCTGAATCCCCCTTTAGTCCAATTCTGAAAATCCCTCCATTGCATAATTGTTATCTCTTCATTTCCTATGCTCATTTTGAAATAAGGACGTTTAACAGGATTTCCGAACTGATCTAAGAATTCCCCAAATTCAGAAGTTCTCAATGCAATACATGATTTCCTTCTATTGCGTCGGAAAATTAACATAGGAAAACGATTTGTTACTTGGGCGTCTCTTGATGCTTGTTTCCAAAATGTCTCAAACTTTGTTTCATCTTGTGCAGAATCAAGAACATCCAGAATGCACCAATGAAAAAAATAGATCTCACCACATTTCTTACATTTCTTTTTATCAGCATATCCTGTTTTGCTCTCAATGCTAAAAAGGTCAAACAGAGGTTTTATGATTGTGTCACTGAAAGTAAGATCCCCTCCTTGATATTTTGTCACTTCCGCTTTGTTATTTCTTTGTCTTGTGCTGGTCAGTCTTCCTCCGCTAGATTCTGTTCTCCTGACAAGATCCTTTCTTTTACCTTCAGTCCAAAGCTCAGACAACTCTCTGCCAATTAGATTCTCTTCAGTTCCTCCTTTAGCCATTATTTAGTAACTCCCATGCAAGTTTTCCATTCCAAAACTTTCTCTGTTTTCAACATACTCACAAAACCATACTTATGGCACATTTGTTGGAACTTGCCCAATGACAAATCATCCTCTACTAAAGAAAATTCCCCTGTTCCTTCAAAAGGAAGTTTTACAAGACGAACATTCCTTTCAATTATTCTCTTTGAAGCAGAGGAGTCAATCAGTCTCTTTTTGCCGTCTCTTGCTGATAGTTTTTCATTGAGGTATTTACTTGCTGTTTTGTATCCTACATCAGGAATTCCATGCACTTCATCAGTATCACAACCTTTGATGCATAACAACTGCCACCATTGATCGGGTGTTACTCCAAACTCCTCGTAAAGATCTGATTTCCTATACTTCTTTTTTGTCTTGATGTTGTACATATAAACGTCTTTTCCATTACCTTCGCTTAGCAGTTGGTAAAGATCTTTGTCAGATGATACAATGGCAATTTCTTTTTCGTAGGTGCGAACGATAGAGGCGACAATATCATCTGCTTCTAATCCTTCTTGAAAGAAAAGATTTTTGAATCCCAACATAGGAAGAACAGCGTCTCGGATCTCATTGAATTGATCGTAGCAAACCTGATCGTAATATCTTTCCTGATCTGTTTTCTCTTTCTTCGCGTTGTTCCTCTTCAGTTTATATGTAGGATAGATCTCTCTTCTCAATGACTTCTCAGAGTCAAAAGCAAAAACAAAGTGGTTACTATTGAATTTCTTCGACAACGAAAACAGTTGAGAAATAAAGCTAAAGATTACACTGGTTTCTATTCCGTTGTTACTCAATCTGTTTGAAACCATAGCGTGCTTGGCTGTGTGCAGAATGTGAGAACAATCGACTAGAAGCATAGGAGTTGAACTTACCATTTCGGCCTCCTTTGGACTTTAGCTTCATTTCTCATTTCATCCCATCTTTGTTGTATCTTAGATAAAAGCTCTAAATAAGCAGAGGGGTTTTCATCAAAAAAAGGTTCAAGCTTGTTCTTGCCTTGAAATCGTTCCCCATTCCAATCATACCAAGAACCTGAAGGAACAAGAATATCATACTCTAAAGCAAAACTAACCGCACTTCCGATGTTATCTATCCCATATCCATAAAGAATACGAAACTCAACAGGCATACTGTAGATTGCAGCATGATTCTTTTCTACTTCAACATTGACATTCTTGCCTTGCTGCATTCCATTATCATGCTCAATACTTCCTCTTTCTTCCAACCAATAAATGATCGTAGCTGCATGATCAAGAGCATGTCCCGCAGATCGAGTAAGTTTTCGTTCCCAAGGTTTTGCTCCTATCTTTGCTCTCACTTGAGAAATAATGTGGAACACGCAATTGCATTCTTTAATAAGACCACTATTCTCTTTGAAGAAATATGAAAGCATTGTAGCAACACCCACTTTGTAGTCCTGTGCTCCTACGCTACTCTTTTTCTTCGCATGTTTCTCTTCTCTTTTTGACAAGATTCCATCAAGACTGTCAGTTGTAAGAACCATCAGATCATATTTGCCCCTGTTTTGATTCAAACAGTTTGTCGCCCAATTATACCAAGAATCAGAATCTTGAGTATGAACCCACTCAATCTCATCAACAGGCAGCCTATTATCTGCTGCAAGCTTGTAATCGAATTTGTTCTCAGGCTCGTTATATCCTATATAAACACTCTTTCCTTTTTTCTTGCCTTCATTGTACCAAGCTTGATTGATCACTTCACAAGCCAACAAGGTTTTCCCGGTGTCTTTTGTTCCTATGCCATTGATTATTCTTCCTACTGGAAATCCTTTACCTACATTTCCTGACAAAGCAAGATTGAGCGTAGGACATCCTGTGCTGACCCATTGAATCTCCTCTATCTGAGGTCGATTCCCTTCTTTGACATGACTCTCAATATCATTAACCGATTCAGATGTGGACTTTCTTCGTTTTACTATAGACATCACCTCTCCTTATAAAAAAGAGCTGAGGACAGGATTTGACACCTGCAAAGATCACAGCCTTTTATAGGCTCCCCCTCTTAAAGAATCCTCAAATCGTCCCCACCCACTGCATTCCCTTATCTATACTAGATCCGGATTCAATAAGGACCTCTGTGTTCTTCGGCCACCTCAGCATTTTTGTTAATCCGTCAAGGTCAGATCTTTTTCAGAGTACCATTCATTAGATGTAGTTGTACGAACTAGATAGATCTTTTCTCCTCCTCTATTAAGACACAAACTTTCGACTATACCGTCTTGCCCTAAATCAGTCTTTACTTTAACCTTAAGGTCAAACTTAAATTCTACTGTTCTCATTTTCTATCTCCTTCGTCTGCGAGCAACAACTGGAGCTTCTGTTGTCTTTGTGGGTTCTTCTCTCTTTGTCTCTTCTTTCACAGGTTCTGTTTTTGTCTCTTCTTTTGTTCCCTTAAACTCCTTTGATTTTTCAGCACAAGCATCCCAAATTTTACACTTAGAACAAAGATTAGCAGGAAGTTCTTCGCAATCTTTTCCGAATGAACCTCCATGGGGACACTCAAGCTTTGTCTTCGTCTCTTGCGTAAATGCTTGATCTGTTACAGTTGTTTTCTCCTCCGTAGTTTGGGAAGCAGTTGAGTAAGTCTTGCCTGATGATTCTAGCGTTTCAGGAGCCTGATTCAAGATCTCATAGATTTCCTCCGCTGAAGGTTGAGGAAGAAGAGTCTCAAGAGAAAGAGCACTTGCTTGTTCTAGTATCTCTTGAGGAATATCCATCCTACGATCAAGAAACTTGTGCTCGGTGTATTTGGTACTTGTAGGACCTTTGCCTGTTCTTTTGAAATAACAAGTTTTGCCTTTCTCTTTTGAAGGGTGCATGAAAAGAATTGTTCCCCCACCGAAAGGGATCTTTGCAGCACCTTGAATGTCTTGCTCAAAAATATGCCAACTAGGCATCCAGAACTGAACTCCTTTTTGTTCTTCAGCAGGGGCATTTCGCACCCAGATGTAATACATACTTCGATGCTTCGCTCGGATTCTATCAAGATACTCTTTGTTGAAAGAGGGCTTCAGCATTTCAGCATCACGAAACTCACAGATCGGACAACGCTTTCCCCATGTTCTCAAAGGACAAGTTACGAAATGTTCAAGAGGTCCTACTTTCTCATGCCTGAAATAATCAACCGTATACGCCCATGTTCCTTTCTTATTGTTAGGGTGTAAATCAGTCTGCACTTTCCAAGGAACGATATCTATAGCATGTTCCCCTTCAGTGCATTTCCATTGAGGTCTGCAATTTTCAGGGAGAGGGAAAATCAATCCCCCTTGCCATTTTTGATTCCCTCCCCCTTCTTCTGCTCTTTCTATACTTTCCTGTTGAGATTTCTCAAGATCTTTTTCGAGTTCGGATAAATCAAACATTTGTGCTCCTTAATGTAATTTGTTTTTGGGTTTTTGTTTCTCACTCGCCTTCTTCTGCTCAAAGTAAGCTTTGAATACGACAGAGGAAAACACTTTTAAAGGAATAACAATACAGAATAGCAATATAGCCAATGCTAATTCAATAACAAGAGCTATAGCTGCCCCGACACAAACAACGACACTCAATGCTAAATTCTTAATTACCTTTAGCATATCCTTCCATTTCTTTATCCAAGTCTTGTTGATCCATTGCATCTTTCATGTACCTAGGAATTCTTTCTTCACTCTTATAAAGAAAGATCCATAGTTTTGTTAGTCCCTCACACGTTGCCCTCCTTTGAAAATTCATCACATTTTCTGCCATCTTCAGAATGTGGGCATCTTTTATGGCTTGCGCCCAATTGTCCGAAGCTTCTATGTAACGAGGATCATTCCTAACACAAGATTGAATAAAACTCTCCGTAGGAGATTTACTTTCTGCCCAACCAAAATCACTAGGCGAAGATCGAACATCAAGGTCAATCTTAGCCTTTACAATTTTGTAATTCTGCTCTGCCATTTTCAATTCATACTCAGCAATTGCAGCTTTTTCAGCCCATTTCATTGCCAAAGAGCCGTTTTTGTTCCACTCTCTTTCAAGATCAAACTTATCAACCTCAAGATCCTGTTCGTACTCACTTTTGTAATCAGAAAGTTTTGTTTCACTCTCAGACATTTTTGATCTCCTTATTACCAAGTATCAATTTCTATTCCAAAAAACAACCATTGAAAAATAAATTCACCTAAACCAGTAACAATCTTAGGTTTTAATCTCCAATAAGCAGGCTTATAGTAAATGATGAAAAACAACATTTATTTCCTCCATCCATTCTTTTTGTTTATTTCGCAAGGTCTGAAATCTTCTCTTACCAACTTACGTCCTATTCTCTTTTCAAAACACTCTTTATGCACGTTCACAAATACATTAGGAAGCTCAGAAGGGAGTCCTGATTCACTCCATACTGTATCATGAACAACAAAAGAATCTTTATTGGTGAGAGGCTTACCACATCGAAGAAAACATCCAATATTCGCTTTTTCCTTTCTGTTTTTATCACACATTAACTTTCTACTTTTTATCATATCATGATCTCGCTTTTTGCAGTCAGTTATTTTGTCATGCAACTTAGGTACGCCGCAAGTCTAAGACCAGATTCCCCTGACGAATAGAAATTGTTTGTCCAATAGTTTGCTATTTTAGCAATCCTCAAGTGGTCGTTTGTTGTTAGAAGAACTTTGGTGAGATAATCAAGAATCCCCCTACGCATCTTTTCAGGATCATTCTGTCCCCTCTGATCCTTTAAACCGGTCAAAATCCCCTGCATTTTCTTCCATCTACCTTCCACTGTCAAAGTCCCATCAATCATTGTCTGAATCAAATCTTTTATCGAAGCTTCAGCGATAAAAGCAGATTCCAGTATCTCAAGAGCTTTCTTTTCATCTTCTACATCAATAACAGTCTCAAGTAGATTGAGGGCATCACGAGGAACACCTTCGGATTTCTCAGCTATTTTGACAATGACAGAATCAGGAAAAGCTGAGGAATCTTCAAATTCCGAAGCTACAACTTCAGTGAGAAGTTGATAAATATCATCCCTTCGCAACACCTTGACTTCAAACTTCACACATCTTGATCGGATCGTTTCTGTAAGATTCTGAGGTTCAGTTGTACAGAGTATGAAATATACATGACTGGGAGGTTCTTCTAAAAGTTTTAGAAAGGCCTCTTTGGCCTCTTTGGTTAGCATGTGAACCTCATCCATTAGATACACAATACAAGGAGATTGAACAGGTGCGTACATGCAATCCTGAGCAATATCTCTTATTGTATCTATACCCCTAAAACTAGAAGCATTGAACTCTCGAAAGTCCGGGTTATATTCTTTGTCTGCACTGTAAGCCCCTAGTTTGGATGCTACTATTCTACCTATCGAGGTCTTTCCGCATCCTTTAGGTCCATGAAATAGAAACGCATGAGGTACTTTCTCTTGCTCTCTTCCGAAGATTGAAGCCAGAGAGTTCTTGATATCTTCATTTCCTATCACTTCATCAAAATCAACAGGTCTGTAAGCTGTGTCAAGTCCGCTCATTTGCTTCCTTTCAGTTAAATGTTTCCCAAATATGATTTCTTTCTATCAGTCGCTTTGCTTCAGGTATCAAATTGGAAACTTCAATGAATATTTGTCTTAATCTGTTCTCAGGAACGCAACCACTCAAAGCCAATTCCATAATAGTCATTGCTTGAGTTACTCTACCTAGTTCTTTAGATGTCAACTCTGATTTGTTATAGAGTTCCTGAAAGTTGGTCAATTCATCCTCGAGAGAGTTCACTCCCATGAGCAATTCTTCTTTCCTATTTTTATCCCTTTGTTTACTTACTTTCCTTTCTTCTATCTCCACTTTCATATCATTGATAAGACCTTGAAGTAGAGAAAGAACAACCAAAGTGTATCTCTGTTTCTGGCTCATCCCCATTAGATTAGATCCTTCTCTTCAGCTAACCATTCAGGAATTTCTATTGTAATTTCATCTCCGTTAAAAAAAGTTTTGTAATCAGAGTCTTCAAGATTCTTTACAAGGCTTTTTGGAATCCAAATTGACTCACCTTCTTCTTGTCGAATTGATATAGCTTTATCTGTATGCGTTATAAAAATGATCTCAACTTCTGTTGTTTCATTTCTTCCCATTAGATTACTCCTTCTAATCTTTGACCAAAGAAAGGTGTTCCTTTTTTAGTAAAGTATCCCTCAGAATCTATCTCTGTTTTGTGATACCAAGAATGATTAACAGGGGATGCTTCAAACTCAAGTGTCAGAGGGACGTTAATCCAATCAAATCTTTCAGGTAGAATCTTAGAAACACAGTTTTCCATTGTTTGTCGTATCTGTTTGTACTCAGAAGGAACACAATCAGGAATGATTTCATCGTGAATTTGCAGAGCTAGATTTGATTCCCATTTATTCTTTGCACACATTTCATCCACATAGATAAGAAGCTCAAGAACGAGATGGAACAAAGTACCCTGAATGGGAGTGTTGCCTATCTCATTTTTCTTTAAATACCCCCCTCTCCTGAATCCATGTTTCAGTCGAACAAAACCTGTCTTTTTATACTCTGCTATGATCTCTTTTTGCCATTCTCTCAAGTTGCCAAATTTGTGCCAGAACTTTTCTTCTACTTGCTTCATGTGGTTTTCAAAAGATCGGAATTGCTGGATCTGATTGTCTTTAGGAATAATTCCTATTTTAATCAGATGATCTTTTAGAACTACACCACTGCTTGTTTTCAAAGCTATGCAGTTCTTCCACAAAGCTTTAGCACAGTTCCCATAATAATCACCGTAAAACTCAGGGAATACAAAGCAGTTCTTTGTATAGAACCTGATCTCTTTCGCTACTTCGCTCTCTGATATGTCCCAGATAACTTCAGATTGATCCCTGTGCATATCTGTTCCCGGTGTTTTAATGTAGTAAACAAGATTAGGATCTTTAGAGTACATTGCAGCAACACAAACTTCACCTGCTTTCACATCTCCGAATAGAAAGAATCTTCCAGGAGAGGGATAAATGCCCGATCTACAAAGTTTCTTAGCAAGTTCATCTCTCACTGGAATGTTGTGAAGATTGGGACTGTCCGACGAAGACCTGAAACTCCTGGGAATATGAAGATTGAACCAAGTATGAATTTTATCAGAACAAGTCTCCCTAATAAACTGATCAAAATACGTTCCTTTTGTTTTATTCAACTCCCTTAGTTTGATGTTATCTTTCACAAAAGGAAGATCAATTCCTATTATAGCTTCTTTGTCAACAGAGGTTTGTTCTGATTCTGTAGTTTTGATAGGTTCAAATTGAAGATAGTCATATAGGAGTGTTCTTAGATCTTTGTCACTCACATTCTTTCCTATCTTCAATTCTTTCCCTGATCTTCTTTTGAAAAACTCAGCTTCCTTGCTTGTTATTATTCTATTCTTCAAATCCGCTATCTCTTTGTCTATTTCCTTCCCTGTCGTTTCGTAGTAGTTCAAATCAGATCTGACACCATGTAGAGTCATTTTTGTTAAAGAAGAGGAAGCTCGATTGAAGAACTCTCTTGCTCTTTCTAATCCTGGTGATTGAGTTATCCTCTTTTGTAGATCCCATAGCATATAGCCTATTTTTGAGTCAAGACCTCCATAGTCAAGCAAGAGATCCAAATCAGCCTCTTCCATTCTATTGAACTTTTCTCCTTTAAGAGCTTTCTTATAAGGATCAATGTAAGAATCATAAGGTTCGATTCCGAAATTGATGTAACTTTGGAAATTCAGTGATGTGAACTTCTTTCGATCATCAATCACATGCGCGGTGTCCATAGTACACCAATGACCATTGTTTGTTTCTACACCAAAGATCACATACGTCCAAACTTTTTCGTACTTAAGGTTATGAGAAGTCTTGGGAATATCAGACTGCATGATTTGTCGCCATCTTTTCTTTATTGCCATCTTTTGTATTTTATCAAAATGATGGCGATAGTCATAAGGAAAAGCGTAAGCTTTGATCTTATCATCTTCCTCGAAAGCACAAGACACAGAAACTATTTTATGACCTTCTTGATAAGGTTTCAGTCCTGAGGTCTCATAGTCGTGAAACAAGTTGTCTACACCATATGTTTCTATTCTATTGAGAAGTGACATAACAGACTCGAAAGAAAAGATGTTCTCAACGTGAGATTTGTAGTCATAGAACTCAGGTCTAGTCTCATGACAACTTTCTATAGCTCTTTTCAGATCGAGCATGTAGAAGCTTTGGAGAAGATCATCCTTCACATTTCGCATAGGAAAAGAAGGATGATAAAGAGGGTAAAGAAAAGCGTTGAATCTCCTACTTGGAATCTTTAACCCTCTCCATCTTCCTATCGAAGTATCTTTGAAGATTTGTCCGAACATACACCTACAAGCTGACTCGCCCATTACAAGGATATCTGTAGGTTGAAGTTCGTCAATTACAGAGTAGACGTAAGGACGACAGCAATCTATCTCTTGGTTTGTCGGTTCTCTGTTTGCTCCTTTTTCGTCTGAAGGTCTACAATTCGCTGAATTGATCTTCCAACAATCTTCCTCCAGATCAATATAACATTCTTTCAGTTTTTGTCGGAAGAACTGCCCTACTTCACCTACTAATTGAATGTTTAGCTTGTCCTCTTGCTCTCCCGGAGCCTCCGCAATTATAAGAATCTTCCTCTTTCCTTTTCCTGTGTAAGGCATTTTAGGGGATCTACATTTACGAAATAGACCACATTCATTACATAGATCCCCTTCAGGAGCTTTATTTATCATGCCTTCACTTGCTTCCTGAATCTCTTTCGTAGTAAAGAAGCCCAGCATTATTTCCCCTTCAACAAAGGAAGTTGAACCATATGCTTGAAATTCCCTGAAGTAAACAGAGCTACTGAGAACTCTCGATCTTGGCGCTTCATTGAATGGAAAGAAACATCGGTACTCTTTTCAAGAACTTGACTGAGGAAGTAAGGATTGACGTGAAACTCTTTCTCTTCCCCTTCATACTCAGTCTTGATGATCTTCTCCAATGAACCTCTCTCCTGCTCTGCTTTACAAATGATCTCCCCCTTTTTGAACAAAACAGAGACGGTCTTTGTTGGGTCTGTTTTCACATTGTCAAGCATTACATAGGTAGATTCAATTGCAGTCTTAAATTCGGAAGGAAGAGTAAAGATTGTCGATCCTGAATCAATCAAAGAGAACAAAGAAACAAGAGGCAGATGATCACCCATCACTTTTCTGCAAGAGAAAGTTGCTTCATTTTCAGTCTTAAAATGCAACCAGTTATCTGATTCACAGTATTCAGAAACAGTGAGATTGGAAAGTTCAAGAGCATCAACAGCGGAAATCAACATCTTGTCAACACCCTCTTTCATTTTGTACCAGGATGTTCTCACTTTATCTGTAGTCGAAACATCTTCTCCATTAACAAATACAGAAGTGAGAACCAAGTCAGTCTGATTCTTGCTTGCAGAAAAGGCACACAACCACAAAGCGTCTGAGAAATCTTCAGGTAAGAACTTCCAATCACTCATTTCGTCGCTGAGTGACTTTATCAACTCTTCGACTTTATCTCGTTCGTCAAGCATCACAGACAGCTTTGCCTTAGTGTCTGGCGTGACGATCCTTACTTTATCCTTATCAAGATTGATCTCGACTTCATCTGAAGACGAAGATTGAAGGATCTTGATAAGGTCGTCTGATTTGATAGAAGATACAAATTCAGAAGGTAAGGGGTGAGAGATCATTATGCTCCCATTTGTTGCACAAAGATTTGTCCCTGTGAATATTAAATGGGTTTGTTGTTGAACTATTTCTCTTTTTGCTACAGCAGGTTTTACTATGTCAATTACTTCCAGCAATTGCTTCCTATTGAATTTCATGCGTTTAGCTCCTCTTTCGTTTTTCCTTTACAAGAAAGACAAGTGTAAGTATTTGATTCCTTGTCATATTCTGTATAGCAATCCCATAACCAATTACTACACACAGAACATTCAACCCATTTATCATTATCCGAGTGTAAATGCATCTTGTTTCTCCCATTTTGAAAACAAGCTTCTGTCCCTTTTTCTGTATTAATACTACTATTGAAAGGTAAGTCTGTTGCATCTTGATGATTAGATGGGGCAAGAGCACGAAACACGCCTTTAGTCACCCACCCTGACCCAGCACAAAAATCACAATCTTGTGGTTCATTACACCAACAAGGAACAGTAAACCCCAAGCAAGGACCTACTGCAAACACACCACTTTCCGGAATATCTAACTCCTTCCAACATTCTTGTGCCAAGTGCATCATGTTCCCAAAGCCTATAATATGCCCTAATTCTTTAACTAATCCTTTATCTGACATTACTCTTTCTCCCATTTAGGACACCAAAAGTTTTCACTAATTTCTGTAGTGTGCGGAGATTGAACTATGTTACAAAAAGGCTCACCATTTGAATGCTTGCAGTTTAAACATTTCTCCTCTTTCAAATCTAAAATATTTTGCACATGTTTAGGGTAAAAGAAAGAGACAAGTCTTTTGTATTCAAGTCCTTTGGACTCAACAAATTCCTTGTTTGCTCTTTCGATAGTAGGGGTGTTTAGTGCAGGGAAGTTCCCGGCTAAGTAGAGTTTCATTATATATCATACTCCTCTATTTCTTTTCTCAATCTAAACCTTGTTCTTATTGTTTTCGTCAACACATCTTCGGCAGGAAATCTGTGTTTGTGACGAAGCTCAAGTAAAGAGGAAACAGTTATCCAGTAAGAGAACAACAAACCAAATACAGCTTTCTCTTCCGAAGTTTCTGCCAACGATTGCTTTTCTCTCACGATCAGATTCATTTGCCTAGACCAGATTCCCCATTCATCGCTCAATCTTCCCAGTCTTTGTTTCGCTGCCCACTCATACTTTTCATCAATTACATTCAGAAGTTGAAGATGAAGAGGTTGATCAGGGTTAATCACAAACTGAGGTTCTGCTAGTTCTGCTTTCTTTACCAGAGCATCAAACCTTTGCATTATTTCTTCTTGTGTCAAACTGCTGCTCATTGTATTGCTCCTATAGTTAATTGTGTTTAGTGAGGTTTAAATTGCCAGACAAAAACAGGCTTACCTAACCTTTTCATCTCCTCAATCATATTGACAGAGCCTCGAGATTTGCCATCCCAACAAACTATAGCTGCGTCTGCGTACTCTGCCATTTCTTTATTTCGTATAAAGCCTGCTGATTTACCATATTTATCCCAATCAGCAGGAAACTCTTTTACAGAGATATTGTTGCGTTGCGCCCATTCCTTCCCATGAGAGTCTGCACCCCTTGCCATACCACATACAACTTCTGTGATATTTCGACCTGTACCTGACCAATCGACAGCTTCAATTACATCGGCGTACCTGGCTGTTCTGCTTCCTGCAATTACAACTTTCATAATATCTCCTCTCATAAGTCAAAAGCGCCTGTAAATATTCCTTTTTTGTGTTTGAAAGCCCAAGGCCATTTAGGTAAAGCTTGTTCCATTCTGAGAAAGAAAAGCATATTCCACTTATCTCTTACAGAACAATCATTGCTCAAACCCGGTTCTTCTACAACCTCCTTTCCATTTTCAAAATGACTCTTGCCTAGTGTAAAACCTTCTCCACTGATAACTTCTTCCAAATACTCACGTTCTGTTACAGACATAGTTTGTAGGTGTTTATCTGCTTTTTCAAGAGATGGGGATTTAGTGGATACTTTGATTGTGTAAGGGGATCTATCATATCTGCCTTGTTTAGGAAATAAGATAATCCCATATCTACCAAATTGAACCCAACTTGTGCTATCGACAGAGAAGAAGGGATATTTATATAACAGATCGGGAGAGGTCATAGCAAATCCGTGAGTCTTCCATCTAGGCAAACAATCAGGATAATCACAAAGCATTCCGAATACTTTATCTGCAAAATCATAGTAATCCGATTTTGTCATGTCCTGACCTAACCCGCCTATTCCTATGTACTCATACTTATCCATATACTTTCTTAACCATTTGAAATCTTCTTTTGGATGAAATACAGGCAGAGGTGACAATCCGTGTTCTTTCTCAAGATATTCTTGAACTCGCCAAGAAGCTTCCCCATTGAAAATAACGTCCACATTGACATAGATATCAATATGATCAAAATTTTGTTTTATGAATTCGGCATAGTCATCAACATATTTCCAAAACTCTTTTGTTTCTACATAAGAATAATCAATATCTCCTTTTCTTTTTGATCCTTTATGCAGACTTTTCATTACACGCTCATACAAAGAGTGAGCGCCTGAATCAAGAAAACATTTCATATCATCCTCTTTCTACTATCGCACCGTTTTCACCATCTTCAGATATCTCAACCCTGAAAGCATCAAAATGCTCAAGCAAATCTTCAGCTATCATCTCACACGAAACTCCTGTGCGAGGACGAGCTTGAGATGAATCCCATCTGTTTTTTATGTAATCTTCTACCTTCCATTTAGTTTCGATAAACTCAATATCCCTATCGCTATGCGATACCTCAAACAACATCTTCACATGAAAGATATGCCTATGGGTAGAACGTAAAAAAGACAAATGAACAGGAGCATCAGGCCAATTATGGTACCCTTCAAACTGAGTTGTTAACCACACATAAATTTTCATTCTACCAATCCTTTTTGGGGTACTGTTGTGTTCCTTGCATAACATTCAACATTCTCAACCAACTGTAATCATAGGGAAGGTAAATCCAATCAACATACTTGATTCCTCCGAAATTGATCTCCTGAAGTATCTTATTCGCAGCGGATTGAACATCGTTTTTTACATACATCATATCGTAGGCATATTGCAAAGCTTCAGGGAAACTAAGGTAGTTAGGATACACAGGAATGCAACCACAAGTTGTTGCTTCTAGTAAAGTCCAGCTTACAAAGTCCTGATGGGCGCAATTGAATTGAATTTTTGATTCCAACAGATTGTGGTAATATTCCTCTTTTGTGAGATTGATTTTGATATCAAAGTTATCAGGATACTTATCTTTGTAGCGATACACCTTGTCAATAAGCTCAGGGTTGTTAGATCGTAGTTCAGGGGAGGATGTGGTCACTAAGAAATTGATGTAGTCATTTCCTGATTCGAGTATTTCATCAACAACGGAAAGAAAGAACAAAGGATCTTTTTCTTCATCCCACCTCGAAGTGAAAATTATTTGATTCTTCTTTTTCGGAAGTGTGCCAGGAAAGTGAGTTCTAACTTCATCACTATTGTAAGGCAAACCCGTGATATGTACTGTTTCTTCACTCCCTACGCCTGCATACAAGCATAGATCTCTCAGACAGGTGCTGGTTACAAATATGCCATCAAAGAAATTGCCTTGCCCTACTTCAAAGTGTCGCATCCATTTTCTCATAGGGTATGTAAAATCATAAATGTCAACAGTTTGGGCATGGAGCATGGCAAATATTTTAGGTTTAATACCTGTTAGATGAAAAGCGTAGGGAAGAGCTTCTATACCCGGCGTCCAAAAATCATCAAGATAAATACAATCATCTGAGCTTATTTCTCCCTCATTTAATTTCCTTAGAAAATTCTGAATTTGACTACATGACCAATAACCTCGACCGCAAGCATCTAAAACGCTACCTGATCTTATATCATCATTTAGGCTTGCTCCTTCTATTCTTTCATAATTTAAACCTATTTGATTCCATCTTGACTCTAACCATCCCTCTTTTTCCTTCGACAACTGACAAGTATATCGAGAACGATAAGGTTCTAAAGGAAAATACCATAACTTTCTCATACAACCTCCTTATCTGTTTTGTATAAAATATCGTCAGGTTCTGTAAAATATTTGCTTTTCATCTCAAACCAGACTACCTCTTTCTTTTCATTTACCAATTTGATATCAAAACATCCCATAAAATCAAAATCAAAAGCAACCGGCAAAGTAAGAACTACTTTTATATTATCAGGTTGCATATATGCAAGATTATCCCATATCTTTGCATATTGCTCAGGATTGTTTATTTCTATAACAACCTCTGATTCTTTTGTTAGATGCTCAAGCAATTCAACATTAATATCAGAAATGCCTTGGTTATTGTTTGCTCCGAAATAGACTCGTTTTATCTCAGGGTTTTCACTCAGGATTTTCAAGATCTCATTGTTGCCTACATCTTTAGACCCGATGAATAAAGTAAGAGCTCCTTTATCAGGACCCTCTGCTTCATTTCCTATGAATAGTTGCATCTTCTTATCTCCTCATCATTAATGATAATTCAATCATTTTTATAGCCTTTTCTTCCAAGACTGATATTTCTTTGAAAGAACCTCTAACCACAGATGTTATCATTCCCGAATCAGGTTCTTCTATGCCTCTGTGTGCCATGCATCCGTGGACAGCATCTATGTAGATCATACAACCTTGCGGCTGTATATTAGTTTCAAATCTGTCAAGAATGAGTTCTCCTAGCGACTCTTGAAGAATAGGTTGTTTTGAATAATGTTTAATCAAACGAGCAGGTTTGCTTGCTCCTATTAGCACTCTATCCGGAATGTAGAAGAACCAAGCATATCCTGATACAGGAAGAAAATGATGAGGGCAGATAGAAATGAAACTTATCTTAGGAAATGAAATGATCTGATCATAGTTATACTCATTAGGAAAACAGGCGTAATCATCAAATTCTGTATCACAATTACAAAGAAACTCCTTGCAATACATTTTAGCTATTCTCTTAGGAGTATCTTTATAATTGGGATTGTGAATATTGAGATCCAAACCTGTTTCTAACATAGATCGAATACAATGTTCGACATGTTTCTGATCCATTTATTCTCCAACAGAATAGTGAAACGGAAAGCAAAGGAAGATAGAGGCTTACCTATACTAAGAAAGCCTCTATCTTAAATTGAAACTACATTTTTTCTTGTTCGATCTTAAAAAAAGATACTTCGGCTTCTCCTACTTTCTTTTTCGTTTCTGTGAGAGTAAGAGTAGGTCTTTTATCTTTGATATGCTTGAGATGGGACTGGATACGAAACTTCTTACAGGTACATTTCTCTGCTATTTCGTCCAAAGTTCCACCTTCCCAAAGAGCATCGTCAATCGCTGCTGCTTGAGTTCCTATCAAATGGCCATATCGAGATCGAGGGAGGTCCTGAATAGGCATACGCTCACGAGGTTTCTTCTCTTTCGGTTCAGCAGGCTTGTCTCCTTCCGCTTTCTCTTTCTTAGGACGACCTCTCTTCTTAGGCTCCTCGGTCTTTGCCTCTTCTTTCTTTTCAGGTTCTGGTTCAGGAGCAGGTTCGTTGCCCTCATCTGAGTAAACAGCATTGTAAAAATCTACTGCGACTTTTGCTTTCTCCGCAAGTTCTTTTGTTGCTACGGGATCAGGATCATCAGATCCTTCTTTGTAAAGAATACTATCGAACTTCTCAGTGAAAACCTTGAGCAAAGCTTCTTTGCCTGTTCCTACTATGCGAATCTTCACATCTCCGAGAAGCCCACTTTCATTGATCGCTTTAGCTGCCGTTTGCAGCTCCTTCGACTTGATATCTTCCAACTTTTTCATTGTATCTCCTATTTGTCGTTCAGTTCGTTCTTGGTTTCTCTGGCAGCTTTAAACTTGATCAATTTTGACTCAGGGATCTCAAGTGCTTCCCCTGTCCTGGGATTATGTCCTGTTCGTACAGGGCGAATAGCTATCTTGAACTTCCCAAACCCATGAATTGCAACCTCTTCCCCTTGCATCAACTTTACCTTTATCTCAGTGAAGATATAATCAACGATCCCCTTTGCTTTGTCCTTGTTCACCCCTTCAATGTTCTTCCTGATACCATCAATCAGATCTGCCTTTGTCATTCTTGTTTCTCCTTGATTGTTTTGATTTTTTACTCCCTTCAAGCACCTTGCTTGATTTCGATTGTTATTATTATACTAGCACACTTTTTAAAAAGTGAAGCGAAAAAGTTAAAGGGTTGAGAAAAAAACCTCTATTTCAGACCAAGGAGCTTATGTACTTGAATATTCAGATAAAAATCGTTTATGCCTTGCGCTTCTAGCTCTCGGAGTATGTAGTGATGTCCTATTATAGTATCATCAGGGTTTATTTTGTTGAGAGGGGAGAAAGCAAATTGAGCATGACATAAACGACCATCTTTCAACTGTCTGTATACTTCGATAGCTCTTTTCAAGTCAAGCTCAGTTCCTATAACGAACTTTACAAAATCTCTCGGTCGCAATCCATTGAAGTTGAACATATTCATTCTGTCTTCCATACCTGAACTAGGTAGCTTATAATCCACAACAAAACTATTTACTCCGTAACCGAAAGCAGCAATTGTTCCGTTAGTCTCAATCGAAACAATCTTTTTCTCCACATTCAGTTCCCTGGTCAGATCAAATACGTTTTCTTGTAGAAGAGGCTCACCACCTGTTATTGTGACTTTCTTTGTCTTGCACTCCTTTACAATATCAATAATATTCATTTCAGTTCCTGAAGCAAAACTCTGAGCTTCAGGTGTGTCACAAGCTCTACAACGCAAATTGCACCCTGCCAAACGAATAAATGTTGTGATTCTTCCTTGTCCTGTATTGCACACTTCACCTTCTATACTTCTAAAAATCTCTTTCACTTTCAGAGTTTTCATCATCCCCTCTTTTTGTTCTCTCTCTGTTCGCTGTTTCTAGTTTGAACTTCAATTTCTTCCTCATCTCTTCGTTAAAAATAACTTTCCTTAAAGCCTCTTCATCAGCACTTAGTATCTGACAACACCAAACAAAAGAACCAGGTCTATTACTATTCGATTCAAACCATTTGAAAGCTGACTGTCTATCTGTTTCAATCTCTTGTTTTTTTGCTGTAGTAGATACTTTATCCAAATCTGTTATTGCAGACAAAATCATCTCTCTGAATAGATCCTTATTAGCTTCTTTATCATACACTTTTCTACCTTTCTTTTGTCCATTCTGTATATGAGGTTGAAGTTTCCCAGAACCTGATTCTCTCAAGAACTATTTCAGAATTTTCCAATGTAGTATTGAGTTTATCTGCTATCCATGTAACCACGTTCTCTGAAGTGGGGTTATCAAAAAGCGTATTGAGGTCTTTATGATCCAAATGCTTTACGATATCAACATCAACCATATCCTTCAGCTTTTTGAAATCGCAGATGAAACCTGTTTCAGGATCTACTCCGTATCTATTTGATACAGTTATTTCTATAATAGCGTTATGTCCATGAGGATTTTTGCAATCACCTTCGTACTTAGGAAGATGATGAGCATAAGAAATTTCAAACAATTTCGTAACGGTTTTCATAAGTAAGATCTCCTATAAGCGTAAAAATCATCAATTTGTCTGCCTTCTTCTACCTTGACTGCATCTTCATCATCATGATGAGTGGAAACTTCAAGCAAGATAGAACTCACCATAGAACTGAAACGATGCTTTGTATGAGGAGGAACAATAACAGATTGGCCCTCTTTCATCAGTGTTCGTGTACTTTCAATCTCAATCCTAACAATTCCTTTCAAAATGTAGAAAGTTTCATGTTTGACGGGGTGATAATGAAGACTGCATTGAAACCCCGGTTTGATATGAAGTAACTTACCACAATACATTTCATTATTCACTATGATTTCTTCACGTCCCCACAGCTTTTCTACTTTCTTGATTTTGTTGTTAAAATGCATCATCGCCCCCTTCGCGTCTGAGAGTGCTCTCCTTCGATTTTAGTTTCAGATCGTAGTTGTAGTCGTTTTGAGTAAGAAGATTGAAGGAAAATACAAGGAAATCGTTTCCTTGACTATGTTAGAATCAACTGAGAGACTAGATTAGAACAGAATCTTTTTCATCTTGAAGATCCTCTCTTTATGATTGAATCCAAATATGCTTGCCCAACATCTAAATTCCTAAGAATCAGTAACTCATCATCCTCGAACATCTTCTTATGTCGATGCTCAAGTAATCCGATCTTCGTTACATTCATCCTGTTTGCTTGGGTTGTTGTATTGATCGCCATTGCAACATCAACATGACCTAATATTTGCCTAGCTCTGCCTATGTTACTTGACTTGATTTGTGCTGCCCCAAGTGCTTCAGTTGTAACTTGAGAGGGTGCAAACAATAGATATCCTTTCTCTGAAGCTCTACCTACAATTCTCATCCAAATGTTGTTGATGCTTTCCCAATCAGATTTGAACCTATCATCAGATCTAGTGATTTCAGGTTGATCCCATATGACAGCTTTAGGAACAAAGCCGTGTATATGCTCCAACATATCAAGATCTCTGAATACATCGTTGACTGAGGCTCCGAATCTAGGGTAACACAGGACTCTGAGATAGTCATTGCCATAGTATTTGGAATAATCATCAATTTTTTGATAGACATTATCATAGGTGTACTTAGGTCTCTCAACTGCTTCAAACCAGATTGCTTGCTGATACAATTCAGGATCGTTATTTCTGCACCAAGAACAAACTCGATAAGGGCTGTCTTGAGTAAATTCAGGATTGGGGTTTTCTTCAGTCTTGAGTTGAACCCTGTTCTCTCTCTCGTTCCTATTGCATTCACCTGTTTGATTCATTTCACAATCGAAACGAGGGTAGATGTAAATATTTGATGCTTCCTCTCCGTATGCTGTTATCCTTTTATAAATCCTTTCGTTTATGTCAGGACGTAACATTTCGAGACTTACATAAACAGTTGGTATTTTGCTAGAAGATGTTAAAAATGCAGTCTCCAAACAGTAGGAGCTTTTATAGCCTTTGTATTTTCCCGCAATCAGCACAGTCCAACCTTGTCTGAGAGGACCGACAAAATCACCAAATGCTCCAGGAAATCTAAAGAAGTCCGATTCTTTGGCAGCGAAGGATTCTGCAATAAATCGTTGTTCAAAAGGATTATAGCAGTTTGAAGTGGCTTTGCTTATTTTCTTTAACCCTAGCATCTCCGCTTCAGCATCTTCGGTTTTATCTTTCTCTACAAGAGCAAGAGCATTTCTTGCTCGGATCTCAATCTCTCGTTTTTTGTAGTATCTTAGCGTCTGCTGTACGTGGTAATCTGTATTGAAGCTCTCTAGTGCTTCAAATTCTCTTGACAGAGTGGAGAGAAATGAAGCGATTAGAGTAGCTTCATTAGGATCAAGACGTTCTCTTTCTGCTTCGTAGATGGATTCAATGTTCTTTAGCGGAGCTTGATTGTAAATGTTGTAATATTCAAGTATCCACTGTGACACTCGTTTGACGAAGGAACTTCTGAAATAATCAGAATCGTAGGAAGGTATGATGTTTTTAAGAAAGTCTGAGGATACGATCATCCCCGTTAGAATTTGCTTTTCTACAGAGGAATCTATTGTGTATCTGGTAAGTTCCACACATCCTCCTATAATTTGTAACTTATTTTTTCTTTCAAATAGCCATTCTGTTTAAGATACCGAGCAAGCTCAAGGATCATCTTATCAGAGGATAAATAGTACGCTTTCATTTGAGATATATCTTTGGTGTTCTGTAGTACCATATCCCAAAAACGAGAAGCTAGGGTTGTAGGAGTCCACTTTAAGCCCACATCACCTATTAACAGAGTTTTGTTATCTTCGTAAAACTTATGGATTTTATCAGAGGTGGAAATGAAAGCGTTGATGCTATCGACTGGGAGTTTGACGTTCACACCATTGCCTAACACATGCTTCTTGAATCCATCTTGTATTATGTTTGTTACAGAAGGGTGAAGATCTAATCTAGGTTTTCGGATATACTCAGGTTCATTATGAAGGTAATGCAGAAAGTTCGATTTTCCATGTCGAGCTTGACTGAATGGATCATACAGGAATTTATTGATTGTCATTGATGATATCTTTGTTTTATCTACAGGATAAACATCGGTATCAGTCAAAGCAGAGTGGAAGTTATCGACTGCTGTTTTCCATTCATTAAAAGTATAACATCTAACATGACCATTATCATATAAACCTTTGAATATCTTGCCTAATTCAAACTTCCTCAAACTCGCTATACATTCAGCGTAAGATTTTGTGTTTTCTCTAGGAACATGTAGTCCTAATGATTTCCAATAATCAAACAGAGGTCGTATTCTTTCAGGTATTACAGGAGTGTCTTTTTTCTTATCTTTTTCTGCTGATTGCTGAGAAACAGCACTAGCAGAGTTCCTCTTTCTTTTTACTATCTTTATTTCAGAAAAGTCATCGGGGGACGACGCGCCGACAGGGGATGAATTTGAAAAGCTTTTTTCTTTTTCTTGCGTAGCTTCAGCGGAGCGAGAAAAAGTTTCTTCTTTTTCTTTAGAAAAAGAAGTTTTCTTTCTTGATATTATTTTAATTAGTATTCTTAGTGTCATGGGAGCTGATTTTAGCTCCCCTGTGTTTAGCTTTTCTAAAAGTAGTCCCTCGTTCTTTAGCTCTTGTTCAAGTTCCTCTTTAGAAGCTAAAGCTTTTAGCCTAGGGGGAAGATCAACAATATACCCCTGTTTGTCTAGTTCTTGTATCTGCCCTGTCATAAAATCGAAATTAAAAGGAGAGGCAGAGTAGGCCATGAAACCCTGTCTGACTTTGTTTTTTTCTTTGTCTCGTATCACTAAAGGGATAAAGTAACCGTGTGCCATGAGTTCTTCTATTGCAGATTGAATCGCTGTTGTTCCTTCAGGACTCTCTTCTTTCAGTTTTGTTATGTATGTGTGCCAGATCTCATTTTTGTTGCTTAATAGCCTACATAAGACTCCTCTAGCTCTGTAGGAAAGATTTTTGTCTCTTAACAGATCATTGGGTATTTGGGTGTAGTTTTCTTTGGGGGAGCAGTTTATTAGATCAGGAAACGGAAGACTTGTCATTCTTACTCTCCTCTGCGTGAATCTTACTGTGGCATGTAAAACAAACACAAACCAGATCGTCCATATGCTCTAGTTCTTTTCCTAGTATTTTGTAGGTTGTGTGGTGTGTATTCAGATTTGTGTTTTCACCGCAGAGTGAACATCTGAAGTTGGACCTTCTTTTTACTTCATAGGAAATTGCTTTCCAATATGGGGTTTGTAAAAAATCTTGATACCCCATTGATTTTATTGTCTTTAGTGCGCGATAGGAAAAATCTTTGTTATAAAGTAGGAGATTTCTTACCAATTGAAATCTTTCTCTTTTTTTGACATGATCTCGCCAATAACTTAAGGGATCTAAGATAGTGGTAAGAGTTTCCTCTTTATCCCTGCGTTCGTCTTCTTCTCTTTTTTCTTGCTTTTTGCGTCTGTTTTCTTTTCTATCCTCTTCGCATTCTTTACACAACCAGATACTTTTATTTATAGAGGAAATGTAATTAAGTATTTCTGTTTTGGTTGCATCTTTGGGATATAATAGGTTACAATCAGCACAGAAAAACTCTATAGTGGAATGAATATCTCCTCTAGTTTGTTTGGTTGTTTTTTCAAATAGGAGTTTTTCTTTGCTTTTGAATTGGGATAAAAACTGAACGTCCTCAAATGATAAGTATGACCCTCTAGGTATTACAGGATCTGTTATAAATTGCATAAAATAAGAAACAGCATCCCTATCGAGGGTTGATTCTTTCATTTTGGCAGACTTTCTTATTACATTGCTTTTGAGGGTTTTGCTTCTTCGTATTCACTGAAGAATATTGATTCGGCTTGTTCTCTTTCTACCTTTGAATTAAAGACAAGGTAAACAGAACCTGCGAAGCCTTTCTTAGCTCTGAAGCGGAATAGATGAACGTAGTTTTTCATTAAAAGTTCAGACCAGCCAGATCTTACACTCGATTCCCCATCGTCGCTTTCTTTTGTTAGGAATACTAGCTTGTCTCGATCTTGAGTTCCTGTTTTCATGAAAAAAGATAGCAGACCTTTAGCTTTTAAGCTCAGTTGCTTGTCAAACAAGAACTCATCAGAAGGTTGTTCAAATTTGTGTACGACAAATTTCACTATTCGCTCCTTATTATTTGTTTGTTTGTACAAATGTGAAACTATAATGAACATAAGATGATACGAACTGTCAAGCAAAAATATGTTAGAGAAAAAGATAGCACATCCTCTAACATATTTTTGCTTGATTCGTCCTACTTCTCGCCTAATTTCCACCCATGTTTCTTTTCCATACATCTTGTGATTTCATAAGTTGCTCTAAGGTTGCTTGTGTAAGGGCCTTTCGTCACAGCTTCTTTTTCACAGTCATACATATCCTTTTCAAATCGAGCCAATTTAGCTGAAGGACTTTCTACAGGTTGATAATTAAGGTAGAAATACAGTCCCCCTCCCACGATCCCTGTTCCAAATATAAAACCTATGATTAGTTTTTTCATTGTGCTATTTCCTAATATTCAAATGGTAGATCTTCACATTGAAAACCTGCTGCGCCTTTGTGACCACCACCGCCGAAGGACTTGGCGATAGCGCCGCAGTCGATGTCGGCTTTGGTGGAGTAGAGCGAGACGTTCCACTTTTTGTCAGAGCGTCGGCAGAAGGTGATCATGAGGTCGTAGGGTTCGATGTGGCCAAGACCATTACATCGAGGACAAACTCCTACATCAAGATCAATATGTGGTAAGTAATCGCAGTCCTTCCTCCGCACCGAATCAAACACCTTCGAGTTGGACATGCCAATGTTGAGGGCGATGGCTTTGTAGGTTACATACTTATTATCTGGAAATGTAGCTTGTTGTCTATAGCAAGCTTCTAAATGGGTTTTGGGGGGATTAGTGAGATAATTAATCCTTGTTTCAAACCCATACATCTGCACATATCGGCGCTTTTGTTCGTCATCGTAGCGGAGGAGGAGTTTGCCTTCTTGTACAAATCGCTCCAAAAGAGTATTCCCGCCAACAAGAACACAACCATGATCGTGAAGAAACCACTGCTCCCAATTCGCCATAGCGTGGTCGCTGTGAGGATTGTATGGATTCATATCCTCCATCCTCATCCGCATCTGGAATGGTAGAACCATCGGCTCAAGCTTGTGGCCCTGGTAGGTCCAGGAATCGTAAAGGGAGAGGAGTTTGACAGCGAGAGGAACGGGTCTGTCAGGAAAGAGATATTCCCAAGTGAGTTCACAGGCAGCTTTGGAAGTATCTCGTTTCCCTAGGATAAGATATCCGTTCCCCGTTAATTTAATAGTAAGTCGTAAATCTCCACTATGTTCATTAATAGCACTTGAATGGTGATCTATCCATATTAGATCTCCGCCTACGAATTGATGTAGTTTTATCATTTCGTTGAAAGGTTGGAGGCAGAAATCTGTCATAAATACTTTATCATCATGCTTGATTTCATCCCAAGGAAACTCATCCCCATAGTTAATTGGGTGCATTACAACACCCGGAAAGCAGAACTTGACGATGGCGCCGGAACAGTGCCCGTCGAGGTCACACCCGTGGTAAAAACAATGAATAGCCATTTTTATTCTCCTTTTCTTTTTCACATCAGATCTGTTTCAGATACTTTTAGGTCAACACCTTCTATGAGATAGACCTTATCCCTTGTTTCTCCTATTCAGTAAATTTCTGCTTTCATCATTGTAGGTTTATTAAAGGGCTCGATAAATCCAATCGTAAATCCTATCCAGATAATTAACAGCAAAAACGTCAGGATAAAATCTTTTTTGTTCATTTATTCCCCCTTCTGCAAGCTCCCTCTTGCTACGAGTTGTGTTGAAAAAGTTTCTTTCCCTGTCAATGCATCTCTTTTATTGACTTTTATCCACAGCAATTCAGGGGAAGATATAGACTCAATCAATCCCTCTGTTACTTTCTTGTCCATCTTGTGGAGAATTCTTACTCTTTGTCCTACTCTTAATCCGCTTTCGTTTGATGAAAATGCTTCTCGCATCGTTCTTCCCTGTAGTTATAGAGTTTATGTTGATGAGTAGAGGGGCACTTTTGCTCCCTATTCGTGCCCCATCAACTCTACCATTTCTGAACATTGTATATATGCCCATTCTTGACATTTTTATTACTTTGCTTGCTTGTACTACAGTTAGCCATATTCCCTCAGGCAACTCATCCTTTGATTTTACTATCAAAGGATCCTTGAGTGCTTCTATTCTTTTGCTGCTGGGTGATAGATAGGACATCACTTTACTCCACTAGATTTATTATCTCCCAAATACTTCTTTTCTAATCCATCTGACATCAGAATCAGATAGATCATCTGGATCACCTTGTTTTAGTTGGAGAACTTCAACTTTATTCTTTGGCATAAAGACTGCTAGATCCCAAGCTAATTTATCAGCTTGTTCTTCTGCCCCTGCGTCGTACATCACAAAAGCTCTTTTTAGTTTCCAGATAAGAATTCTTATTTGGGCTTTTGTGTATTCAACTCCAAATGTAGCAATAGCTCCATCTCCTATTCTCCATTGATCGAGAATGCCTTCAACTACAATTCCTACATCTCCGCAAGAATCAATTCCGTAAATACATTCCTTGCTGAATAAGATTGACTTTTCATGTGAGGCTGCTTTATACCTCTCATTCAACTTCTTTGTTGTGTCTATCCCTACATACGTCATGATCTTGTGTTCCATGTAAACAGGAACGATAATCCTATACTTGTGATCCCCGTATTGGGGACAAGCATAGAGGTCGTACTTAGGAACAACAATGTCAGGATCATAACGTCTGCTGTAAAGATAGTTCATGTGAACAGGCAAGAATACTTTACGGGCATCAGAAGGCAGAATGTGATCGCTCTCTGTTTTCCTTTGAAACTTATCTTCGGTCCTCAAGTGAATTAGAGTTCGATCTTTGTACTTCTCAAGTATAGCATTGATAGCTGACCAAGAGCACTTCTCCTTTTCTTTGATTAAATGAGTGATGTTTCCTTTCTTTCCACATCTCCAACAGTGAATGTAATTTCTTGTGAATCTTGGATTTGATAGGTTAATTCCAAGATGAAATGCGGGGTCGTTGTCACAGAAAGGACAACAAACCCCTATCCAACCAGAACCTACATCTTGCCCTGTAGTCTGATAAGATATTCCTCTTGACGTGAGCCAAGATTGAGTATCAAAGATTTCAGATAGATCCATCTAATCTACTCTCATTCGTCTTTGTATAAATTCTCTCATTGTCAGAAATTCCCAGTTATTATCTCTGTAGATTTTCATCCTTTCTTCAAAGTGAGCTTCAAACCATCTGTGGATGTTGTCTTGGTACTCGACTATCAAAACTTCATTCTTGTCCTTCGTTTTTCTTGTCCCTCTCCCCACAGTCTGCAAAGTCATGATTTCCGATTTACCGCCCGAGGCGTTCAAGATACAGTCTATAGCAGGGATATCAATTGCTTCTCTCCATACTACATTAGCGATACAACATTTGATTTCCCCTGTTTTGAAAACTTTTTTGAACTCTTCTCTGGTATCATCACTCAAGTTACCATGAACGAAAGGAACATAAGTGTCTGATACTTCTCGGAACATATCTCGAATAATTTTCCCATGCTCTACCCGAGATACCATGACAAGAGTATTCAGATTGTTTTCTGTCAAGAATTTGATATCCTTGACAATTTCTTGATTTCTCAAAAAGTTCTCAACTACCCCTCTGTTGTACGCCTCAATGTAGTTTTTTACAGATCGAATGCGAACGGTTTGAGGAACTTCTCTAACGCAGATTTTGGGAGAAGCTAATATTCCTAACTCTTCTCCATCTGCTATTGAGACTTCAGCAACAACAGGACCGAACATAGCTTCAAGAGCCATCATCTTTTCGTCTGTATCAGGTAGAGTAGCTGTGAATGCTAAACGAATAGGAGCAGGGATTTGTTCAAGTAAGGTGAAGTATTGGGATTTTCTGGAATTACAGTGATGGCCCTCATCAAGTAAGATAACCTCTACGTTTTTGAAATGTTCGATTTCTTTTTCTAAGGATTGTCGTGTAGCAAGAACGATCCTTTCTCCTTGCCAAGTTTTAACTCCCGCCCCTAATATGCCAAACTTGAATTTGAACTCTTTCAAGTCTGAGGCAAGTTGAAGCAATAGTCCCTTTTTGTCACAAAGGAACAGAATCTTTTTATCAGGGAATGCAGACATGATTCCCATAATGACAATGCTCTTCCCGAAACCCGTAAAAGCTTTGATGATTCCTCTTTGGTTCTTTACTGCTTGATCTACCAGAGCCAATTGATCCGCTCTGAAGTTCTTGAAAACTCTACCGTCTGAGAATACAGTGATAGGTAGAAAAGGATCTTTGAAAGGGATTCTTGGTTTTGCGTTTGTTACTCTGACTTCCATTTCATTTTGAGAACAGAACTCGACAAGTCTAGGTAGTAGACCTGTGTGAAAGTACAAAGCTCTGCCTGTTTTTTTCATCATAGATTTGATGGACTTCTCTTTGCTTCTTGATCCGAATCGGTTAGGGAGCCAAACCTCTGTTTCGTAGCTCAGTCCTGATTTTATGTAAGGGGCAAGTTTAGGATCAGTAGCACACCAAATAGGGTTTACTATCGTGACAGGGATCTCAAGTACATCCTTACTTCCCTCTTCGCTTCTCTTATCTTGTCTCTCGTCCATTTCAGTTCCTTTTTTGCAAGTTCCATCAAGTTTTGTGGTTCAACCTCTTCAAAGTCTTCCGCTTTTTTTAGGCAGAAAGACATTAAGGTTTTGGCTTTCTTAGAAAGTTCAGGCTTGTTTATTTCCTCTTGTAGTATCAAGAGAGTTTCTGGATCAAGACATTCAGATTGAATATCTTCCAATCTAGGGGAGAAAGTCTCCTCTGATTTCCATAGAATCTTGTAAGCGATTTCAAGATTGGTCATTTCTCCTTCTCCTCACTATTACAGGTTCTTGATTGTTTCTTACACCTCTACGGGAAGCAACAAGATCATGGAATTGAGGACAGTTGATGCAAGTCTCTTCTTTTTGTTTGTACTTGTGGAAACAAACTTCCACTTTCATTCTGTACCCTGTGTTGTCGCAGAAAAAGTAGTTATGAATAGCAAAGTGTTTACAGGTTTCTTCATTTTCTGTGATAGGCTGTTCTTTGAAAGGACATAGCCGTAGGTGTGCATCGAATTCGTCTGTTCTTCGGTATCTCTTGGGTGTAGTCTCCCAATGCTCGCAATATCTGCATATTTTTGCCATTTATTCCTCCTATTTTTCGGTTAGAATGTTAAGTATTTCTTCAGGTTCTATGTATTCTCTGATAGAATCACTTTCGGAGTATGCTGTAATAAGGGAATAACCAGAATCATTTTCAAGACAATTGCCATGCTGTTCTTGATATTCACAGCCTTCGCAAAAATTGGGATCGTCGTAGAATAAGACGCAGAATGGACATAACGCAGAATCTTTGTAATATTTGTTATTGATGTTGTCTATCATAACGGAAATTGCTTCCTCAGCTTTTCCGTCAGTCAAAGAGCGCAGAGCTTTTGCGTCTTCTTCATTGAAGAAAATCTTTTGGAATTCTTCAGGCAAACAAGATTGTTTGTATTCCATGACTTTTATAAGTCGCTCTTGGTTTGTCATTTCTTTTTTTTCCTTTCTTTTGTTGGGAAGCGTCGAATGCTTTTTTGAATCTTTTGCCAGGAGTGGTATCATAAAGGACATAGTAAGAACAAACACCTGAGGCTTCGATATACCCTCTGTCTCCGGGGTATAGTCTACTCTTGCATTTAGGACAGAACATTGAATGCTCGATCATCATTTTCTCATCCCCTTTCAGGGATATTTTTTATTTCAGGTTGCGTCGTTTTTTCATTTCTTTGTAATCAACAATGTCGCCTGATGGTATCATTTTGAACATTCCATCTTCCAAGGGATCGCAACCGTAATCTTCTCCCGGTATTCTTACTATGGGTTTAGCAATGTAAGTCTCGGGATCTTTCCCCATAGAAAAAGCCATGAGTCTTGTCTGGCCATCACCTGTAGTATGATCAAAAGGATATAAGTGCTTGGGTTTTTTATTCTTGCTCATTTTAATTCTCCCTTCTAGTTTCATGCTATTAACTGTAATCTATAATAGCATGAAACTAGATTACAAGATAGATTTTTATTACTTTCCAAACACCGAGTCTTGACATTCTTGGCACATTCGGGATATAGCAAATTCCTTTCTACTGAGATCATCTCGGAAATCTTCAGGGGATATTTTTCTGCTCCCACAAGTAACACAAACCAAGTCTGTCCGAGATCTGCCAAAAACATTGATTGCAATATTGTTCAGAAAAGTTTCTATGTAAGGACTTTTTTCTGACTTGGGAATTTCTTTCTCGCTCATGTCTCAATCTTGCTTTCTTCTCATCTCTGAGATAGCTAGGAAAATTAAATCCTTGCCCCTTCCTTCGATTTTCTCTAAGAGAATGAACTTTGACTCATCTCTCTTTTTGAGAGAAAGGATACATCTAAGTTTTTCTCTTGTATCCTCTTCATTGTACTGAGAAAGAAGTTGATGTCCTTCCACACAGCATCAATTTTCTTGTATCTCTTACCAAAAACAGTCTTTGCCGCTCCTTTTTCTGAGATAATTTCTGAGATCCTGTAGTGACCTTTTCCGTTTCCGTCAAGAAACCAAGCTCCTACGTTATACGCCCAGATCCCTTCTTCTTTCTCAATGTAAACGTCTGTTTCTTTTCCAAAGAGTTCCGCAAACTCCTTGAATTTATTTTCCATCCTTTGGTTCTTTTTCCTCCTCATTTTCTCTCCTCTCTTTTTTAAGAACCCATTCCATCGCTTCTTTCAAACTATTTTTCTTTTCTACTATCATACCCTCTGAGCCACTTCTTAATGAGATGATCAAATAATTATTAGTAATCTCAAAAGGGTATTCTCTAATGTTAAATTCTCTTTTCTCTGTTTTCCACTGTTTGTGTTCTTTGTCGTAGGTATATCCCAACGTGAATTTCTCTTTCATGATTATCCTCCTAGCATGTCCAGAAAATTCAAACTTCTGTTTCTTTTGACAATGACAGGTTCCTCTTTTTTCTTTTCTTGTGATTTTGTCCATAGGTACACTTCCCAACAATCTTGCAGAGTTCCCAGAGTAATCCTGATAATTTTTGTTGTTGTTTTAGAATCATCGGGGACAGGGAGAAGTACGTCTTTGCTGGAAGGCTTGATAGTCATTCCTGTTCTAGCTTTGACGTACTTCAAAAATTCCAGATCATCCCAATCAAAATCGTATTCAGTTATTTTGACTAGAATGTCTGGTATTTGGCAAATAGTTATAGGTTGTGGTCTTTTCCATCTTGTTTGACGGAATACAGAGTGAGCCATACTACTACTCCTCTTTTTTATACAGGTATTTTACAAAGACATAGCGCCATCCATCAAAGTGCCGAAGGTAAGCAAGATCGACTTTGCCCTTCAGATTGCCCTTGTAAAATAACTCTGCTTTTTTCACAGTCATTTCCTCGGTTACTACTTTAATCTTTCCTTCCTCCATTTCAGGAGTTTTGAAACATAGCTGAACTCTCATTTTAATTCTCCTTTCTCTCTCATTGTTAATTTCCTACTTCTAGCTTATTCTAGTGCAGGAGAGAAAAGGCAGCGAAGCTGCCCTCTCTCTTACACACTAGACCCAAGCAGGATTTCTATTCTCAGTAATCATAAACAAATCCCAGAGGGTCTTGTCAACAATCTTGTTATACTCTGCCCTTGCAGGATCGACAATCTTGTCAAACTCTGCCCTTGCAGCATTGACAATCTTGTCACGCTCTGCCCTTGCAGCATTGACAACCTTGTCAAACTCTGCCCTTGCAGCATTGACAATCTTGTCAAACTCTGCCCATGCAGCATTGACAATCTTGCCAAACTCTGCCCTTGCAGCATTGACAATCTTGACACACTCTGCCCTTGCAGGATCGACAATCTTGCCAAACTCTGCCCTTGCAGGATCGACAATCTTGTCAAACTCTGCCCATGCAGCATTGACAATCTTGTCAAACTCTGCCCTTGCAGGATCGACAATCTTGTCAAACTCTGCCCTTGCAGGATCGACAATCTTGTCACGCTCTGCCCTTGCAGGATCGACAATCTTGTCACGCTCTGCCCTTGCAGCATTGACAATCTTGTTATACTCTGCCCTTGCAGCATCGACAATCTTGTCAAACTCTGCCCTTGCAGCATCGACAATCTTGTCACGCTCTGCCCTTGCAGCATCATTCAACAACCCTACAGGGCATCCCATGCCTCTAAACTTTCCCGCTTTGATCGCTTCAACGATTTCAGCGGGAAAGTTTAGAGGCGTACTGAAATCAGTACACTCTCTCTGTACCCCACCTTCAAAACCCCCATAGAACCAACGCAATGCACCATGGCCTACAAGATCATCATCGTCCCCGCAATGCTCGCGGAGTTCGATGCCTCTCTTGCTCGCCAAGTCCGCCGATGTTAGAAAATAATTCTTACCGTCTTTTTCAATCCAAGAAACAAATTCACACATTTTAATTCTCCTTTCTCTCTGGTTTGGGTTTGATACTTCGCCTCACAACACTTGAGCCTGACGAACGGTGTTTTGCTCGCAGGCTCCTTGCGCTAAGAGGCAGGATTCAATCTTGCGTTTATCAGAGACAATCGGAATCTGAAAGCATCTGTTTCTTTTCCAAAGTATGCAATAATACCTGTTTCGTCTGTAACAGCGTGCCAACTTTGTATTGCAGAGTCAGACATTTCGTTTTCCCATTGGTAAGGATCTATGACCGAAATTTCTTCCAAAAGATCATTCAAGTTCATCTAATTTCTCCTTTCAATAACTCACTTTTCTGTAAAGAAGGTCATCGAACAGAACCATAATTTCCCCTGTTTCTGTGATAACCGCTCTACTGTTCACGTCACTTACAACATAAGCCCTAGACCAGCGAAGTCCTCCTTCTTTTGATCCTTCAAGTTCGTAAACATCATCCCCAGGCATCAAATTTTCCCATCGAACTTGTTCATAATGGGACATCAATTCTCCTTTTTCAGTATAGCTTCGACAGTAGTTCGATAGGAAAGTTCAGGATCGGGAGTGCAGGGGATCTGATCTTTCCCTTCTTTCCAGTGCTCGATCAAACGATCCCAAAACTCTGCCGTTGCTTCCAGATCCTCTTGACTAACATCTTCAAACGATCCGTCCTTCAACTGCACTCTTTCCACTCTATTCCTCCTTCTATTCTCCTTTAAGTTATTTGCCTACTCTATGAGCCGTTCTTGATGGATGATTTTTGCTTCTCTTGCCTTCTTGCCAAACTGTTCTACAAATGAAGACAAATCTCTAACCAGTCCTTGCAGATGTGGAATGTATTCATCAAACAACCACATCATACTTTCTTTTGCTTCTTCCAAAGATATTTCAGGGTCTGCACAAGGAACTTTCTTAAATCTGGGCGCTCTCCTTTTTATCTGAGATTCATCTTTTCCGTTATTTTCTTTTCGTATAGCAGGAGGGCGAGAAACAAAAGCTCGGTCGATGTTGTCCAGTTCAGCTCTTTCAGGACATCTGTAAATATCTTTACCATCCATAGTGATAACACCTGTTCGACTTATGTTTCTGAGATAGGCTGATACAGTGGCGTAGTTGCCCCCGCTGTATTCGTGGACTTCTTTGGTAGTGAATCGTCTTACCCCTTTAAGCTCTACAATTACTTTGAGGGAGTCAATAGTCCTGTCAAGAACGGTACCCTTTCTTATCATTTTAATTCTCCTTTCTCTCTCATTGTTAATTTCCTACTTCTAGCTTATTCTAGTGCAGGAGAGAAAAGGCAGCGAAGCTGCCCTCTCTCTTACACACTAGACCCAAGCAGGATTTCTATTCTCAATAATCATAAACAAATCCCAGAGGGTCTTGTCAACAACCTTGTCAAACTCTGCCCTTGCAGGATCGACAATCTTGTCAAACTCTGCCCTTGCAGGATCGACAACCTTGTCAAACTCTGCCCTTGCAGGATCGACAATCTTGTCAAACTCTGCCCATGCAGCATTGACAATCTTGTCACGCTCTGCCCATGCAGCATCGACAATCTTGTCATACTCTGCCCTTGCAGCATACCTAACCTTGTCATACTCTGCCCTTGCAGCATTGACAATCTTGACACACTCTGCCCTTGCAGGATCGACAATCTTGTCAAACTCTGCCCTTGCAGCATCATTCAACAACCCTACAGGGCATCCCATGCCTCTAAACTTTCCCGCTTTGATCGCTTCAACGATTTCAGCGGGAAAGTTTAGAGGCGTACTGAAATCAGTACACTCTCTCTGTACCCCACCTTCAAAACCCCCATAGAACCAACGCAATGCACCATGGCCTACAAGATCATCATCGTCCCCGCAATGCTCGCGGAGTTCGATGCCTCTCTTGCTCGCCAAGTCCGCCGATGTTAGAAAATAATTCTTACCGTCTTTTTCAATCCAAGAAATAAATTCACACATTTTAATTCTCCTTTCTCTCTCGTTTGGGTTTGTTGGATCATACACTAGATCCGTTCTAGGGCATGAAGGAAAGCATAATTTCTTATGCTCTCCCTTATAACCTAGCTTGCCATGCTAATCAAAAACTGCCGATCTTTTCTTCTGAAGTGGACTTTGAATGGTTTCATCTCATACCAAGAACTTTGACCTGATCCGTTCCTGATATTATCACAGATTTCACAAAGTTGCTTTTGTTGTTCCGCGATGCAGTTCTTTTTTGATACTAATCCGAGTGAATTGACATACTTCAGACAATCATCAAAAGACTCGATTAGGATCATGACAGCTCCCTTCTTCTTTCACCTGCAATAGGCTTCGTAAGAGAAAGTTTGCTCCCTGCTTCAGCTCCTCTCATCCAAGCCTCTCTTGATCCGGATGCTTTCCAAGGTCTTCCTGTTTTCACATTAGGAAACTCTTGTTTCAGGTACTTATCGACCGTATCTTTTTTAACCACGATCAGAGCTTTGCACGTTGAAATTTCGTTCCTTCTTTGGTACATGTCAGCAAGTCTCCAAGTGATCTTTGTTACCATCCCTTGCTTGAAAGATTCTCTGTCTTTTCCTTCTCTGGGAACTTCGATTTTACTGATTTTCCCGACAGACCTTCTTACATACAAGTGCATCCACTTTGCGATTTCAACGTCGCCTTTCTGGCCTATGAAAATGATGCCCCACTCACCCCAAGTCCCTCCGTACTTTCTGTTTAGGGTGATACAGTCGAAAGCTTTTGAGATGCCTGCAGCGAGAACAGATTCCCACATCTGGAATTTGCCCATTCCTCCTACTACTTCGTTGCACATTCCTTTCATCAATGCTTCCTCTTGGGTCATAGGAGATCCATTTTCAGGAATGTCAAGCATTGATAAAGAATATTTCTCCATGATAGAGGTTGCTTTCTCCATTGCAAGTTGCGCCTCATGTTCATTCGGCGATGTAGCAAGGGCAAGAAGTTTCTGGAGAAGGTTTGTGATTTTGGTTTTCTCTTCCGGTGAAAGTTTCATTTTAATTCTCCTTTCTCTCTCATTGTTAATTTCCCACCTCTAGCTTATTCTAGTGCAGGAGAGAAAAGGCAGCGAAGCTGCCCTCTCTCTTACACACTAGACCCAAGCAGGATTTCTATTCTCAATAATCATAAACAAATCCCAAAAGGTCTTGTCAACAATCTTGTTATACTCTGCCCTTGCAGCATACCTAACCTTGTCATACTCTGCCCTTGCAGGATCGACAATCTTGTCAAACTCTGCCCTTGCAGGATCGACAATCTTGTCACGCTCTGCCCTTGCAGCAT
>Ga0209417_1001070_pt1 | contig 53904 bp, 37 predicted proteins | sample RifGroF2_FD_184002 | JGI IMG/M metagenome (GOLD analysis project Ga0209417, IMG submission 184002) | Groundwater microbial communities from Rifle, Colorado, USA - Groundwater F2 (SPAdes) (version 2) | ecosystem: Environmental > Aquatic > Deep subsurface > Groundwater | place: Rifle, Colorado...
TTTCCGATAAAAGTAATTTTCAAACCATTCTCCGCAAAGCTCACGGCGGTTTCGTAATTAGACATAAAATGATCGACCCTTCCACCTGTCGCGGCAAAGACTAAAACTTCGCTTACTTTTTTCTTCTGAGCATATTCAAGCGCGAGATGAAAATCTGAAAAGTTCTTTTCAGCCGGAAAGATGATTGTATCCTTGATGGGAACTTTTGAACCGGGAACTGAAGAATCCATATCGCCGATATGAATTAACGGCGGAACATCAAGTCCATCAAGGTATTTTATACCTCCATCTGCAGCGATAACGAGCCTGTCGTCAGAAAGAGAATTCAGAAATTCTTTTTTATTGAATTCTTTTCCGTTCAATATGATCAGAGCAGGTTTGTTTTTCATTGTTTTAGAAACAGGTTTATTATTTAAAGCTGAACTTCTTTTTGCCGAGAACGATATCATCGTCAATAACTATTTTTTTTGTATCCTTATGGTCAGGAAGCTCGAACATGATGTCATTCATCGTATGTTCGATAATGCTTTTCAATGATCTTGCGCCTGTTTTGCGCTTAATTGCAAGCTGTGCGATAGCTTTTATAGCTTTATCTGTAAAAACCAGTTCGCATTTTTCAAGTTCGAATAATTTCTGGTACTGCTTGATTATGGCATTCTTCGGTTCGGTAAGAATATGTTCAAGAGCCACAAGATCAAGGCTGTGCAGCGCTTTCACGACAGGAAGTCTTCCGATGATCTCTGGGATAAGTCCGAATTTGAAAAGATCATCATAGGCAACATTCGACAGCACTTCATCGGTCTGCATAGCTTTAATATTTACTTTATCAGACCCGAAACCGATAGACATTTTACCAAGCCTTCCCCTGATCAGATCTTCTATACCATCGAACGCACCGCCACAGATGAAAAGTATGTTCGTGGTATCAACTTCGGTAAGTTTTTGTTCGGGATGCTTTCTTCCGCCTTTGGGTGGAACCTGAGCCTTAGTTCCCTCAAGTATCTTCAAAAGCGCCTGCTGAACTCCTTCGCCGGAAACATCTCTTGTAATAGAAGGATTAGAACTTTTTCTTGCGATCTTATCGATCTCATCAATATAAATTATCCCCATTTCTGTTTTAGGAACATCGTAATCGGCTACCTGAAGCAGCCGGACTATTATATTTTCAACATCTTCGCCGACATAGCCAGCTTCGGTAAGCACTGTGGCGTCAGCTATAGCGAACGGAACTTTCAGAATTCTTGCAAGTGTTTTTGCGATCAGGGTTTTTCCCGTTCCCGTCGGACCGACCATCAAAATGTTCGACTTATCGATCTCAACTTCGTTTTTTGAAGCAAAATGCTTTATTCTTTTATAATGATTGTAAACGGCCACTGATACGGCAACTTTCGTTTCATTTTGCCCTATCACATATTTATCGAGCTCATTTTTGATCTCTTTCGGAGTCGGAAATGTTTCAGGCAGGCTGTTAGCCGCCTTCCTCTTTATGGTAGAATCCAGATAATCTTTCGCGTTGTTTACGCATTCGTCGCAGATAAAAGCGTTTTCACCTGCAAGAAGCGCTTTGGTAAGTTTTTCCTCCCTGCCGCAAAAACTGCATTTCTCAAGTCTATATTGTGATTTAGCCATTGGTTGTCCCTATTTGTTGGAAGAATATATCTTGTCTATCAGACCGTAATCCAATGCCTCTTTAGCCGAAAGGAAATAATTTCTGTCAGTATCCTTCTCGATCTTTTTTAAAGGTTTTCCGGTCGTGTCGCAGAGGATCTGATTTAAAGTCTCTCTCGTTTTTTTGATCTCCTCGGCCGCTATCATAATATCAGATGCCTGTCCCTGCGCTCCGCCCCAGGGCTGGTGGATCATAATTCTTGAATTAGGCAATGCTATTCTTTTCCCTTTCTTCCCTGCAGTGAGTAGTATCGCACCCATACTTGCAGCCTGCCCGATACAGATAGTTGATACATCAGGCTTTATATAGTTCATCGTGTCAAAGATGGCCAGTCCGGCTGTGACCACGCCGCCCGGACTATTTATATATAACGAAATATCTTTGTCTGTATCTTCAGCCTCAAGAAAAAGAAGCTGGGCAACGACAACGCTGGCCATATTGTCGTCAATCTCGGAATTGATAAAAATGATTCTCTGCTTCAGAAGAAGGGAATATATATCATAAGCCCTTTCGCCTCTTCCCGACTGCTCAATAACCATAGGTATCAAAGACATTTTTACTCCTTTGCCGCTGCGGGCTCTACAAAATTAACCGTATTTTTCTCTTTCAGAAATTCTCTTAATTTTTTATCAAGAAGATCCTCTTTCATCATCTGCTTCTTTTCTTTTGATGAATAATATTTTCTGATCTTTTCAATATCCATCGCCCGCTCTTCAGCCAGTTGAGATATTTTATTTTCAACATCCTCATCAGAAACGGACAGGTTTTCTTTTTCCATGATCTTATGTCTGATATATTCCCACTTAAGCGCAACTTCTGCATTCTGTTTATAAAGATCCCTGAGCATATTTTTATCAATGTTCTTACCGTACTGTTTCTGAGCGTTTAGCACCATATCGTCAAGATATTTATTCAGTATCGAAGGAGGAACATCAAAATTATCATGCGCATCGGTTATCCTTTTTGCAAATTTTTCGAATACTTCCATTTCCTGCACGTTAAGCTTACTTTTTTCGATATTTTCAGCGATATTTTTCTTCATTTCTTCGACGGTTGGAAATTTTGAATCGTATGTCTTTGCGAATTCGTCGTTAAGCTCGGGAAGTATCTTCTTACCCACTTTCTCTATTTTGATATCAAGCTCGAAACTCTGTCCTTCCTGACCGGTGGGGTTTATGCTTACTGTTTTGATCTGGTCTTTTTTCAGGCCTATAAGTTCTTTATCCACAGTGTCATTAGGGTTTTTACCTATCTCGATCGACTGATTCTCCCATTTGGCGTCGGGAACATTCGCAGGCTTTATTGCAACATCCACCATATGACCGAGGGCAACGGGCTCATCAATTTCTTTTGAGGTCGCATGCCTGTCGAGTATCTCATTTAAAGCAGCATCTATCTCTTCATAGGTTACTATAGCTTTATCATGCTCGATCGTCATACCTGTATAGGAGTTCAGGTCGAATTCGGGGAATGTTTCAAGCGTAGCTGTAAATTTCAGATTTTCGTCTTTCTTATCCACATTTTCGATCACCGGTTCAGAGAGAGGATAGATTTTATTTTCAATAATGAAGCTCTTATATGATGAATTTATCGCATCATTCATTGCTTCAACCTCAATTCCTGCCCCATACTTTGATTTCAGCATGCTCTCCGGCGCCATTCCAGGTCTGAAACCGTCAATTTTTGCTGACTTTCTGAATTTTTCGAAAGAAGTTTTTCTATACCGGTCAAGTTCGGTTTTGTCCAGTTCGAATTCAATTATTTTTTTGTAGCCTTTTTCCAGTCTCGATTCTGTTTTCATTAGTTCTCCTCGGTATTTTGCGTTTCTGAATTTTCGTTTTTTTCTATACTTACCCACCCGATCCTCTGCTTGTGAACGGACAGGATCGAGAAAGTATATCCGTTAAATGTTTTTTTGTCTCCAACTTCCGGAACTTCGCCGAAAAGGTCGTAAAGGTAGCCTCCCAGACTCTCGTAATCTTCGTTTTCGGGAAGGTTAAGAGAAAGTATTTCATTAAGGTCGTCAATAGGTATTTTTGCATCGAATTCGTAAGACCTGTCGTTTATCCTTCTGAAAAGTCTTTCTTCCTCGTCGAACTCATCCTGTATCTCACCGACTATCTCTTCGATTATGTCTTCAAGAGTGATCATTCCCGATGTTCCGCCGTATTCGTCAACAACTATTGCTATATGTGTTTTTTCCTTCTGGAACATTTTAAGAAGGTCGGCTATATCTTTGGATTCAGGGATAAATGTAACTTCTCTCAATATCCTTGCGATATTCAAATTATCATCCATAGATTTTATATGATGGAGAAGATCTTTTATATAGAGGATACCGATTATATTGTCAACATTGTTCTTATAGACAGGGATACGGGAAAAATTATTCTCGTTTATAAAAGAGAACAAATCTTGGGTAGTTATATCTGCAGGAATTGTCATCATGTCAACTCTCGGCACCATTATTTCCTTTGCGGTTTTTTCGCTGAATTCGAAAATAGAATTTATCATATTCTTCTCATCTTCTTCTAAAGCGCCGTCTTCTCCGCCTGCCTCCATAAGATTTTCAATATCCTGTCTTGTGTATTCAGAAAAAGTGTCGATATTTTTGATTCTCCCTATAAAAACATTCACGATCTTTTCTATAATAAATGACAGCGGGTAAAGAAGGTAATAGAAAGCGAGTATTACAGCGGAGAACCTCTTGACATACATAATTCTGTTGCGGATAGCATATGTTTTAGGGACTATCTCTCCCGCAAGCAGGATTATCAGCCCTATCAGTATAACTTCAAAGAGCATTCCGAGAGTTTCATAACCTGTACCCAGAAAAATATTTCGTGTAAGAAGCGCAGCGATGGTTGCCATACTTACATTCGCGAGGTTGTTTCCGAGAAGTAATGTAACAAGAAGAAATTCAGACTTGTTCGCGATCAGTCCGGTGATCCTGTTGAAATTCCCTTCCTTTGAGTTTCTCAGGTCATTGAGGTCATTGTCTGTCAAACTTACAAAAGCGGTTTCTGCAGCTGAAAAAAGCATGCTGAACATAAGCAGTACGCCGAATCCGGCTATCTGAATTATAAGGCTGCTACTTGGGGGCTCCATGCTGTTCATTAATTTTCTCCGGTATTATTTTAATTTTTTTAGATTATATTGGTTCCACAGGGTAAGAATTTCGTCTTCTCTGGCTTTCATTACCTTTCTTTTGCCTGTACTTATATCATCGTATCCCGTCAGGTGAAGCATTCCGTGAAAAATAAGTCTGTAAAGTTCATTTGTCAGGTTGACCTGATATGTTTTTGCCTGTCTTTTTGCCTCGTCAACGCAGATAATTATCTCACCGTCCAAAGTGGAGACATCAGAAGCTTCAGAATAATCAAAAGTAATTATATCGGTACTTCCCTTATGTGAAAGGTGTTTCATATTCATTTCTTTCATCTCTTTGTCATTGACGAATGAAATGCTTAAAGATTCTACCCCGGTCTTTGAAACTTTACAGAAGAAATCTACGGATCTAAAAATCTCGCGCAGTATTATTTTTGACTTTGTGTAGTTTTCCGCTACGATATTATTTTTTTTCATTTATTGTTTCCGGCGTTATTTGAGGGTATTTTATTCTCTGATGGTACATTCCTATCATTACAGGTATCATCGCTTCTCTGATCTTACTCAGGTCGTTCATTTTCAGATCGCATTCGTCCAGCTCTCCGTGCTGCAGTTTTTCCATGATAATATCATTAATTATCTGCCTGAATCTGTCTGCGCCGGCGGAGGATTCTGTGCGGCACTTAGCTTCTACGACATCTGAGATCATTACAATTGCTGTCTCTTTTGAGTTCGGTTTAGGACCGGGATATCTGTAAACAGATTCGTTAACTTTTTCATCCGTGCCTTTGGACTGGTTAAGAGCTTTATTATAAAAATACTCCATCCTAGTTGCACCGTGATGGGTCCTTATAAAATCAATGATAACTTCAGGCAGATGATTTTCGTAAGCGAGTTTGATTCCTTCTTTAACATGTGCCGATAATATAAAAGCGCTCATGTTCGGAGCGATCTTGTCATGCTTGTTAACTGAATTCTGCTGGTTTTCAATAAAATATTCAGATTTAAAAGTTTTTCCGATATCATGATAATAAGCGCCGACCCTTGCAAGAAGAGAATTCGCATGTACAGCTTCTGAAGCTGCTTCTGCAAGGTTTCCTACGGTTATACTGTGATGGTAAGTTCCCGGTGCCTCAGCCTGTAATTTTCTAAGCAAAGGTTTAGACATATCCGAAAGTTGAAGAAGAGTAATATCTGTAGGCATCTTAAACACCTTTTCGATAATGGTAAGAAGAGTAAGCGCAAAGAGAGGCGAGAGGGCTGCAGAAACCGCGCTGTGATTTACGATCGTAAACAGCTCGTCATAAGAATAGTGGAAAATGAGATAAAAACCGATGCCTGATATGGCAGATCCCAGAAAAGAAAAAAGCATGGTTTTATAAATAAACTGAAAAATGTCGCGGATCTTATTTACAGCATACATAGTTAAAAGCCCTGAGAACAACGGAATAAAAATATAAAGAAAACTGTTTCCGATTATAAGGGATGCCATTATTGACGAAACGACCGTAGTAACAAATGCGATCCTCATATCAAAAAAAACAGCGGTAAGCACAGAAGTAACCGACATAGCTACAAGGTAAGGAGAAAAATTGTCTATGTATCTGAATGAAAGGTAAACGGTAGCCGATTGTGTGAGTATTAGCAGAAACAATACAGTCAAAGATTTATAGCTGAAAAAATATTTTTTCCGATTGAAATACAGCATCAGGACAAATATGGTATAGAATAGAATTGAGACAATGATCTTGCCGCCGTAGGATCTGAAGTCGATCTTTTTAAGAACAGGAATGTTATCAATATTTCCCAGTTCTTTTAATTTCAAGTCAAGTGATCTTAGCACCTTAAGATTGTTTTTTGTTATCACCGAATTTTTCGCGACAATAGTCTCTCCCTTTTTTACGAGTCCTTCAGCGAGAGGAACATCATTCTGTGCCTTATGGATAAGTGAATCGGTGTATCGCGATTCAAAGATTAAAGATGGTTTAGAAAATGCGGTTATTAACTTAGACCAATATTTCATGGAGTCGTTTTCTTCACTCTTGAACAGGGATAAAAGAAATTCTCTGTCTCTCTGTTTTTTTGTATCAGAATTCGGAAAATTATTAATCGGATGCTCAATCATTTCGGAAGCAGTCCTGAGAGAAAATATTCCTTTGCTTTTCTGTACAAGTTCAGGATAGCTCATATCGAGGACCCTGGAGTTAAGATTGTTTTCAAGATAATCGTCAACCATCTTTCTTGTTTCAGGATCAGAAATCAGAGGAGGATCGGAAAAATCTTCAAAGCTTAAGCCGTAAGCGGCATTGAATAGCGATTTTCGCGAGATGAAATCTTTTCTTAAAGAGTTATAAGTTGTATCGGGTTTCTGCTCAGACAGTTTTTTTTCCAGTAAGACAAGTTTATCATAGTCATTACAGAAATCATTGAATTTTTTAAAAAGATGCAGGTTTAGAGTATCGTTGAATGCAAATACAGGCTGAATGTTTGACACTATCTTGTCTTTGAGTTCTATTAGCTCTTCATCTGTTCTTAATATTTCAAAATCAAAAGGGGCTATAACATTTTCGTAAGCGGGCATTCCTTCCTTGTAATCTGAAAATTTGCTTATCCGCTCTCTGGGCATCATGTAAACGGTAATAGCCACAGATATTGAAATCAGGAAACCTATGTAAGCGAAAATATTATTTTTATTTTTATTCATTTCATACCAGGCAGAACTGCATTTTGTCAAAGTGACCAGATAAAAAAGGCGCATATTGGTCTACGCGCCTGATCATCTTAAGACATATTAATACCGCATCGTAAAATTACCTTTATTATTCTTCCTCTTAAGTAAAATTATCTCGGTATAGTAAATTCCTGTTCCGGATAAATAAGATCGGCTTCTTTCTGACCTTCTTTAAGAACGGCACTGTATTTTCTCTGCCATGAGCTGATGGTTTCTTTATTTGCTTTGTAAATATCAGTCCATTTGAAAGGATCATCGTAGATATCTTTTTTCCCCGATATTTTCCAAAGACTGTCACCTCTTTTTACTACATAAGAAGTAACATATGGAACCACAATGGAGCTTCTTATAGATTTTATTTTCTGGTCGATCCTTTCGGTTTTGTTCACGAATTCCGTTAATGCGGCCCTTTTGTCTGCTTTGAGCGCATCAAGTTCAGTTTGAAACTGGTCAAGCTCAGCCTTTCTTTTGTATAATTCTTCAGCAGGAAGAGATCCGAAACTTTTTACTTTGCTGTCCAGATCGTCAAGCTGTTTTCTAAAATCGTTTACACCTGCTTCGTCAGAACCGACAAGCTGGTATATTTCGGCCCAAATTTGAGCTTTTTTTGCTTCAGTTTCACTTATCTGACCGTTCAGAGTTGCAGCCTGCGCTTCTTCAGCGGCTATTTCAGATTCAATTCTTGCAAGTTCGGCCTGAGCTTTCTGCAGTTTCGGCAGATATTCTTCTTCGTAATTAACTTTGTCCTGAGAATAACCCAAGCTCAAGAAGGTTAAAACAAAAAGCGTAATCATTATTTTCTTCATATCTTTCTTTAACTCCTTCAAGTTAGGTTTATTTTAATCTGCTTTCCACTGCAGCTTTTTCTTCCTCGGCAGCTTTCAGTTCATTCTGCTTTTCAGCCAATTTGGTTTCGAGACTTCTTCTTTCTTTTTTTACATCAGCCAATTTGGTTTCAGCTTTTTTTACAGCGGCATTCTGGTCGTTAAGCATTTTCAGTTCTTCTTCATTGGCATATCTTGTACAGCCTGTGAAAAGGAATGAACCCAAAAACATTGCAAGAACAACCATTTTAATTGTCTTGGACATTTAACCTCCGGTTAGGTTTATTTAAGTAATTTATTCGTCGCAAAATACAGCCTTTTTTAATTTTGCTTATGAATTCCAAAGCAGAAATATATGTAATATGTTGCTTTAAGTCAAGACCTTATTCGAATTATTTTGAACTATTTTATAACAAATACCCGAATAAATTGCTTTGTTTTTGACGAAGAGTTGATTTATATTAACTGCATCTGCATAAATTATAAAACGGAGTTCAAATGACTAACAGCAATTCCTACAATCCGTACACGATAGCCCAGCATCAATTTGACAAAGCTGCTGAAATATTAAAACTGGATAAAGCGGTAAGGGATCTTCTTAGGACTCCCATGAAAGAATTTCATTTCAGCATTCCGGTAAGGATGGATGACGGAACAAAAAGAATTTTTAAGGGATTCAGGATAATGCACAATGATGCGAGAGGGCCGGCTAAAGGAGGCATCAGATTCCATCCCGATGAAACAGTTGACACGGTAAGAGCTCTTTCAATGCAGATGAGCTGGAAAACTGCAGTCGCGGATATCCCGCTAGGAGGCGGTAAGGGCGGAGTTATTTGTGATCCTCATGACCTTTCAGCAAATGAACAGGAGCAGATATGCAGAGGCTGGGTAAGGCAGAATTATAAAAATATAGGGGCAAATATTGATGTTGGCGCTCCTGAACTTATGACAAACTCGCAGCACATGCTCTGGATGCTTGACGAATACGAAACTATAACAGGGGAAAGACAGCCGGGGTTTATTACAGGCAAACCAGTCGGCATGGGAGGTTCGCTCGGAAGACGCGAAGCGACCGGTTACGGCGTCATGCTCTGCATCAGGGAGGCTTTAAAAGAACTGAATATAAAACCGTCCGGTACTACAGCCAGTTTTCAGGGTTTTGGCAATGTAGCCCAGAATGCGATAGAACTTTATCTGAAGATGGGAGGAAAAGTTCTTTGCGTATCGTGCTGGGATCAGAAAGAGATGGCTGAAATATCTTTCTGCAGAGAAGAAGGCATCGGTCTGAAAGAGCTTCAGAAGATAACTGATCCTTTCGGCGGAATAAATGTAAAGAAAGCTAAAGACCTGGGATACAAAGTAGCGGCTGGCAGCGAGTGGATAACAAAGGACGCGGACATTCTTGTTCCATGTGCTGTTGAAAATCAGATAAATGAAGAGAGCATCGGACTGATATCAGATAAAGTAAAGATAGTAGCGGAAGGAGCAAACAGCCCTACAAATCCCAAAGTTGAAGCGAAATTAGATTCGAAAGGAATTCTGCTTATTCCGGACCTGCTTGCAAATTCAGGCGGAGTGATATGTTCGTATTTTGAGCAGGTGCAGAGCAACTCTAACTATTATTGGGACAAGAATGAAGTATTCGGAAAGCTTGATCAGAAGATAACAGCTGCTTACATATCAATAAGCGAATTTTCCAAGAAGAACAAACTTAATATGCGTGATTCAGCATACATAATCTCTGTTGACCGGGTGGCGACGGCATGCAGGGAAAGGGGATGGGTATAATTATGGCGGATTTTGATTTTTTAAATTCGATAGACGACAACAAAAACAACGGAAAAGCAAAGATAGATTTTATAGGCACCGGTGAAGTTGGAGGCAAAGCTCACAGCCTGATCATCGCTGACGAAATAGTCAGCGAACTGAATTCAAAGGAAAAATACCCTTCTCTTTCGATAGATATTCCAAAATTTACCGTTTTAAGAACGGGAGTATTTGACGATTTTATGCAGATGAACGACCTGTATAAAGTAGCGCTTAGCGACGCGGAAGACAGCAGGATCGCGCATGAATTTCAGAAAGCGGACCTTCCGTTCGAGGTTCTGAAAGACTTGAGGGACCTGATCTCAAAAGCGAATCAACCGCTTGCGATAAGATCGTCCAGCCTTCTTGAAGATTCGAAATTCGAACCTTTCGCGGGGATATACAACACAAAAATGCTTCCTAACAACCAGATGGATATTGATATAAGATGCAGGAAGCTGTACGAGGCGGTAAAGCTAGTATATGCGTCAACTTTTTTCAAAGCTCCAAAGGATTACATGAAAGCAACAAAGCATAGTATAAAAGATGAGAAGATGGCTGTTATAATTCAGGAAGTAATCGGACGTAAACATGATGACAGGTTTTATCCCGATATTTCCGGTGTAGCCAGATCCTACAACTTTTATCCGATGGGAAGATCCAAGCCTGAGGAAGGAGTAGTTGATCTCGCAGTCGGTCTCGGAAAGACTATTGTTGACGGGGGAATGGCCTGGACTTACTCGCCTGAGGACCCGGCGCAGTCTCCGCCATACGGTTCTGTAAATGAAATGCTGAAGAATACGCAGAACGAATTCTGGCATATTAGGATGAGCGAGCCTGAAGAATACGATCCGATAAATGAAACGGAGTTTATGCTTTTAAGCAATATAACGGAAGCGGAGAAGGATTCCTCTATATCTTTAAGCGCGTCAACAGTCAGCGATTCGGGAAGAATAACTCCCGGTATCGGTTCTGACGGTCCAAGGATCGTGAATTTCGCTCCTGTGTTGAAACTGGAGCTGCTGCCTCTGAACGATGTAATTAAGGACCTGCTGAAAATTTCAGCCGAAAAATTCAAAACGCCTGTTGAGATAGAGTTCGCGGTCACAACAGAAGGCGAAGGATATGATACGTCAGGCAGGTTCGGATTTCTTCAGGTCAGGCCGATGGTTGTTTCAAACGAAAATGTGGAGATCAGCGAAAAAGAGTTCGGAGATAAGAAAAATATAATTACTTCTGAGTTCGTACTCGGAAACGGGTGCTCTGAAACTATCACTGATATCGTATTTGTCAAACCGGATGTTTTTAACGCAAAGAATACAAAAAAAATAGCTATAGAGCTTGAAAAATTCAACTCAAAGCTGACCGACCAGAATAAAAAGTATCTTCTTATAGGTTTCGGCAGGTGGGGCAGTTCCGACCACTGGCTGGGCATACCTGTAAACTGGGGTCAGATCTCCAATGTTCACACGATAGTCGAAGCGGGGCTTGAGAACATGAATGTTGAGCTCAGCCAGGGATCGCATTTTTTTCACAATATGACCAGCTTCGGAGTTAATTATTTTTCTGTACCTGCATATTATGAGCACGATATAAACTGGGATTACCTGAAGAAGCTGAAAGTCATATCTCAAAGCGAGAATGTTATTCATGCTGAATGCAAGAACCCTTTGATTATAAAAGTTGACGGAAAAACGGGAAAAGGAATTATAAAACCATAAAGAAAAGGCTGAAGCATGGAGAACAAGGAATCATTGGGAAGGCTGATAAGGGATCTTAGAGAAAGGGCAAAGGAGATTAAATGTCTTTATCAGACCCAGGAACTTTTAAACGATCAGACTATGTCTTCAGAATCGCTTTGTAAAGAGATCGCGAAGATACTGCCGCCAGGTTTCCAGTACCCTGATGTTTGTAGGGCAAAGATCGTTTTCGGGGGTAAAAGTTATTTTGAACAGGAATTTGAAGAGACCAAATGGGAACTTGTTTCAAATATAATTGTCAGGAACGAAATAATTGGGCAGATCAAAGTATTTTACACAGAGGAAAGGCCGAATGAAGATAACGGTCCGTTCCTGAAAGAAGAAAAGAAACTTCTTGATTCAATAGCTGACCAATTCGGAATGCAGATACTTCACAAACAGCTTAAGTCGGTTTTTGAAGAAGGACAGCAGAAATTTAAAGAGAAAAAAAGCGAATGGTGGATAATATTAGATCTTTTAAAAAGGACAGACCCCAGACTTTTGGTAAATATTGCGCAAAAAATGCTTAATTACTTATGTCTTAGTGGGATTTCTGAAGCTGAAAGATTTCTTGACGAATTCAACCCTTCGTTCAAGAAGAAAACCGAACTTTTTAAAGATAACAATTTTCCGATGTCCGTAGTTGAGACATATGATATTTTAAATAAAAGTTCTCATGTTTTTGATATAGCATCAAGACATATTAGCGAAGAGGATATCCTGGACAGTATTCAAAAATGGATAAAAGAGGACAGATCCGGGTTCATGGTGAACATCCTTGAGAATATGAGCTCGTCTCTTTCGGAAATATCAAACGCCATAGAGAGATATCATCACCTATCCAGTCAGGGTCTTGAGCTTTCTAAACCGAGAGCTAAAAGTTTCAGGGTGGCTCTGACCAGAAGGATCCTTACTGACCAGCCGGGGTTTATCGAAATCGCCAAGGAGCATGTCAGGGTAGATGATTTCAACAACCTGATGAAAACAATTATTCATCCTGCAGACAGTCACGGTAAGATCGGAGGTAAGAGCAGCGGGCTTTTTCTTGCCCAGCATATATTGAAAAATTCATCTGCAGATAAAGATCTTTCGGAAAAAATTAAATTTCCAAAATCGTGGTATATCACATCGGACGGGCTTTTGGAATTTATGAATTATAACAGTCTCGAAGATATTGTTGAACAGAAGTACAAAGATATCAGCCAGGTAAGGCAGGAGTATCCTTACGTGATACACGTATTTAAGAACTCCACTTTTCCGCCCGATATGATTAAAGGACTTACTCTTGCTCTTGAAGATCTGGGTGAGGATCCTCTGATAGTCAGAAGCTCAAGTCTTCTTGAGGATAGGCTGGGAACAAGTTTTGCCGGTAAATACAAAAGTCTTTTTATAGCCAATCAGGGCACCAGGGAAGAAAGGCTGAACCAGCTCACAGATGCAATAACGGAAGTCTATGCTTCAACCTTCGGACCCGATCCTATTGAATACAGGGACGAACACGCTCTTCTGGATTACCTCGAGGAAATGGGTATTATCATTCAGCAGGTGGTGGGAAACAGGATAGGAAATTATTTTATGCCTTCTTTCGCGGGAGTAGCTTTCAGCAGCAACGATTTCCGCTGGTCGCCCAGACTGGAAAGCGATGACGGATTGATAAGGATCGTTCCCGGTCTGGGTACTAGAGCAGTTGACAGAATATCTGACGATTACACAGCTATGATATCCCCGGGCAAACCGGAGCTGAGAGTGAATTCGACTATAGAGGAAAAGATTAAATACTCCCCGAAAAAACTGGATGTTATCAACTTGAAGACGGGAAAATTCGAGACAATAGAACTAAACAGTCTGCTTGAAGAGTCCGGAAGTGAATATCCTTTCATTAATAATATAGTGTCAGAAGTCGATGATAAGCATTTGAGAACCCCGCGCAGCATTGGGCATGATTACACAAAAAACCTTCATATCGCGACATTTGAAGGGCTTCTTACAAAAACTACTATAGTCAGCGAGGTCAAAGCTCTTCTTGACCTTTTTAAAGAGAAGTACAATAGTCCGATAGATATCGAGTTCGCACATGACGGGAAAAATATTTATATTTTACAATGCAGACCTCAAAGTTTTAATGAAGACAGTCAACCCGCAGAGATCCCTGAAAATGTTTTAAAGAAAAATATTCTCTTTACAGCCGAAAAACATATATCTAACGGGCTTGTTCCGGACGTTACGCATCTTGTATATGTTGATCCTCAGGAATACTCAGAGATCACTTCCCACGATGACCTTCTAAGCATTGGCAAAGTAGTCGGCAAACTGAATAAAATACTCCCAAAAAGGCAATTCATTCTTATGGGACCGGGCAGGTGGGGCAGCAGAGGAGACATAAAGCTCGGAGTCAGCGTTACTTATTCCGATATAAACAACACATCCATGCTTATTGAAATAGCAAAAAAAAGAGATCAGTATGTGCCTGAACTTTCTTTCGGAACGCATTTTTTTCAGGATCTTGTCGAGGCAAATATTAAGTATTTGCCGCTTTATCCGGATGATAACAGATCGGTATTTAATGATAAATTCATAGTGAGCTCCAAAAATCATCTTTCAGAAATACTGCCGGATTATTCACATCTGGAGAAAATTATAAAAGTGATCGACATTTCAGAAGCGACCGGAGGAAATAATCTCCATATTTACATGAATTCCCAATTACAGAAAGCGTCAGGGATGTTTTCTGAGCCGACAGGACATGTATCTTTAAAAAGAAAAAGATCAAGCACTGAATACAGGGCGGTTAAGACAGACATTCACTGGAAATGGCGCTTAAATTATGCTCAGGAGATCGCGCTTGCGCTTGATCCTGAAAAGTTCGGCGTAAAAGAGTTTTATATATTCGGAAGTGTAAAGAACGCAACGGCAGGCCCGTTGAGCGATATCGACATAATCATTCATTTTTCTGGAACAGAAAACCAGAAAAGAGACCTGATTAATTGGCTGGACGGCTGGGATAGATGCCTGACAAGAGTAAATTTTTACAATACAGGACATAAGACCGATAAGATTCTCGACATTCATTTTATTACAGATTCAGATATTTTGAAAAAAACATCCTATGCTCTTAAGATCGGCGCGTTAACGGATGCTGCAAGGCCCCTTCAACTGAAAATAACTACAAAAGAAGTCTGACGGCCGAACCGGGTTTCTTTATATTGAATTTAATAAGAGCGAGTTCCTGCCCGTCGTGAGCAGCGGAGAACATAAATGTTTTTCCGATCTTGTCTTTCCACGAACCAGTAATTTCCGGCGATTCGTGTATATGTCCGTGCAATGTGATAAACGGCTTTTTTTCTTCAATAAATTCTCTTATGGCTATACTTCCCACATGCACATCGAGAGGAGCAGAATCTATATATTTCCCGTCGAGAGCAGCTCTGTCCAGTTTTGTTTTATACGGGGGCGAATGGAACAGTATAACGGATTTTGACATATCGTCGTTTCCGAAGAGCGTTTCAAGATCTTTCTTTATCGTAGAATATTTTATTAAATTCGGTTCGATTTCGTAAGTTCTTTTTCCATCTTCCGGGGAAATACATCCCGGTTCGGTGTATCTGGAAACGTCATATTTTTCCCAGTCTTTCATCAGGAAAGGAGTGGGAGGGATGAACGAATATCCGTAAATACTGTATCCCGCATGTTCAACTTTTTTATTATGAATATAGGACCAAAGACCTTTTGAAGCTGCTTTATTAATTTTTTCCTCTGAAAATTTTCCGTCATCGTTTCCGAGAATAATAAAAACTTCAGGATATTCGGATTTCAGATCGGATCTAAGTTCTCTGAAACCCTTTATTATAATGTCCTTCAAAAAATCATCCGTTCCTGAAACGATAGACTTGAGACCTGAAGGAAGGATGTCGCCTCCGATAAACAAAACCTTAGGTTTTTCATTTCTTATTACAAAAAAAAGTTTTTCATACCTTGATACAGAACCGTGTAGGTCAGAAACAAAAAAATATTGATCTGAAACCAAACATCCACCCCACAAATAAATGAAATTTTCAATTAAGTGAAATTAAACTAAATAATAATTTTTCGCAAGCGTAAAATATTTTCCTTGATTTTATCATCTATTTGTATGATAATGTACGAGTCCGCTTACTTGGAGAAGACCGATGTCTCAGGTACTAAACGAATACGATCAGCACTATTTTCAGGATACCAGATTTGATATTTTGATGAGAAAAAGAATATCAGAAGTACTTCTTATTTGCAATGACTATGACGCGTTTATGCTTGAAGAGGATGGAAGGATAGAAGAAAAAGTATTTAACGAGTATTCTTCTTTACATCTTCGTTTCCCTCCGCACTTCAACAGGGTGGACTCATACAAGTCGGCACTTACGCTAATGAGGGAAAAAAATTTTGACCTTGTTATTACGCTTCATAACAGCGGTTCATGGAACGCTTTTAAAATCAACTCGGACCTGAAAAAAATATTTCCCGACAAGCCAATGGTAGTCCTTGCCCCGTTCTCTAGGAAAATATTGACTTTGAGCGACATTGAGGTAAAGCATTCGTCCTCCGATTATATCTTTTCATGGCTGGGAGACACAGGTATAATGGTCGCCATTATTAAACTGATCGAAGACAAAATGAATGCGGATGACGATATTTCAACAGCCGGGGTTCAGGTAATAATACTTGTAGAAGACTCGATCAGATATTACTCAAGTTACCTGCCGGTTCTATACGAAACATTGTTCGAACAGACTCTGCATGTGATGAGCGAAGATCTGAACGAACATCAGAAGAATCTGAGGATGAGGGGAAGGCCGAAAATATTGCTTGCCACAAATTACGAACAGGCTCTTTCGCTGTATAAAAAGTATAAGAAGAATGTCCTCGGCGTAATTACCGATGTGGAATACGGTAAGAATTCCAACCTGGACAGGTCAGCAGGTTTCAGACTCTGCTCTCAGATCCGCAAATACGACAGGGATATTCCCCTTCTCGTTCAGTCATCAATTGAAGAAAATAGAAAAAAAGCCGAAAAGTATAGTGCAGGATTTATAAATAAACAATCCGAAACACTGCTGAACAAAATAGGCTCATTCGTTAAAGCTAATTTCGGGTTCGGCGAATTCAGATTCATAGATACGAAAACAAATAAGGTTATAGCAACCGCATCAAATTTAAGAGAGCTTCATCTAGCCCTGAAGAGCGTTCCCGGTGAAACATTAGAATATCACGCATCAAGAAATCATTTTTCAAAATGGCTCAGAGCCAGGACTCTTTTTCCGCTTGCCGATATTTTAAAACCGCAGAAGATCGAGAACTTCGGCAACATGGATGATCTTAGAAAATACCTCGTTGATGTGATAAAAGTTTTCAGAAAAAGCAGCTCAAAAGGTATAATTGCTCAGTTCAGCAGAGAGAATTTCGATGAGTTTTCGGGATTCGCAAGGATCGGACAGGGGTCGATCGGGGGTAAAGCCAGAGGGCTTGCTTTCATGGACAGCGTGCTCAAAAATAAGCAAAAAAGTTATTCGTATTACGGATTGGAAATATCAATCCCGCAGACAGTAGTTCTTGCTACAGATGTTTTCAATGAATTCATGACGGAAAATTCACTTTACGAGACCGCATATTCAGATGCCGACGACATAACGATAATGAAAAGGTTTCTTAAATGTGAACTCCCGAAATGGGTCAAAGAAAAGCTGCTGAAATTTCTTTCAAGCAACAATTACCCTTTAGCGATAAGATCGTCGAGCCTTCTTGAAGATTCTTATTACCAGCCATTCGCAGGAATTTATGCTACATATATGATCCCCAACAATTCGCCCGATGCAGACAAAAGGCTTAAAGACCTCACCGATGCGGTGAAGTGTGTTTATGCGTCCACTTTTTATGAAGGGGCAAAAAAATATCTCAAGGCAACGAAGAATGTGATCGAAGAAGAAAAAATGGCAGTTATCATACAGAGAATTTCAGGCATGAAACACGGCAACCGTTTTTACCCTACTTTTTCAGGTGTAGCCAGATCGATCAACGATTATCCCATTGGATACGAGAAGCATGATATAAGCATTTCGAATATTGCCGCCGGTTTGGGTAAGACTATAGTTGACAGCGAAATATCATTAAGATTCTCGCCCTCATCCCCCAATAATGTTATACAATTTTCCTCTGCCGAATTCGCACTCAAATATTCTCAAAAACATTTTTATGCGTTAAATCTCAGATCAATGTCGTTCAAACCGGACATAAACGAGAGCAGAAACCTTTTGAAGCTGGATGTTTATGACGGCGTTGAGGACGGGGCTTTCAACAATATTGTTTCTTCGTATGATCATGCTAGCAATATCATAAGAGATACATATGACCATCCGGGAAGCAAGATATTAACTTTCGCGAACATACTTAAAAGAGAGACTTTTCCTCTAAGCACAATACTTATTGATCTGCTGCAAACTCTGTCCGGAAGAATGAGCAATCCAGTAGAGATAGAGTTCGCCGTTAATTTTGATCCCGAAAGCGAAAATCATTCTTTCCATCTTCTTCAGGTGAGGCCGATAGTATCGGGATTTGAATCCGGGCAGATAAATATTTCAAGCATGGACAATAGTGAAACGATCATCAAGTCTTATTCTTCGCTGGGCAACGGGGTTCTGGAGGACATTTACGATCTGGTTTACATAGTTCCGGAGAAATTCAATCCCGCTAAAACTGAAGAGATCGCGTCAAAAATAAAACTGCTGAACAAAAAATTTATAGAACAGAACAAAAATTATATTCTGATCGGTCCCGGAAGATGGGGCACATCGGATCCGTGGCTCGGAATACCTGTAAGGTGGGAAGATGTATCTCAGGCTGCTGTGATAGTTGAAGCGGGGCAGAAAGATTTTATTGTACAGCAGAGCCAGGGGTCGCATTTTTTCCATAATATTACTACTTTTGGTATTTTTTATCTCTCGGTCAACCCTTTTTTGAAAGACGGATATTTCGATACTGAATATCTTGCACAGATCAAGGCTGAGTATGAAGATGATTTTATTCGTCATATTTCAACAAAAAAGCCTATAATAATTAAAAGTGACGGCAAAAATGGTCACGGAGTTATACTAAAACCGTGAAATTTTAGAAAATTTTGATGAAAAATGCTGAATTTTTTGCGGTTTTTTGATAAAAAGTGTTTAACTGTAAAATAAAAATAGCCTTAAAAAAGTATTGACAAAAATTTTGAGTAAATTTATATTAAGAGAAGAAAAGACGAAAATCCTTAAATTGGAAAAAAAAATGGGAGAAAACAGATGTCGAAATTAGCAAAGAAGTACATGGATATCTTAATGTCAAAAGATCCAAATCAGCCTGAATTCATTCAAGCTGCTCAAGAAGTAATCGAGACAATTATTCCCGTTCTCGAAAAACACCCTGAATATGTTGAAGCTAAGATCGTTGAAAGAATTATCGAGCCTGAAAGAACTATCGTCTTCAGAGTTCCCTGGGTTGATGACAAGGGAAAAGTTCAGGTTAACAGAGGATTCAGAGTTGAATTCAACAGCGCGATCGGCCCGTACAAAGGCGGATTAAGATTCCACCCGAGCGTTAACTTAAGTATCCTGAAATTTTTAGGATTTGAACAGATCTTCAAAAACTCATTGACTACATTGCCTATGGGCGGCGGAAAAGGCGGATGTGATTTTGATCCTAAAGGTAAATCAGACAACGAAGTTATGCATTTCTGCCAGAGCTTTATGACAGAACTTTGGAGACACATCGGTCCGGATACTGACGTACCTGCAGGCGATATCGGCGTCGGCGGAAGAGAGATCGGATATATGTTCGGTCAGTATAAAAGACTAGCGAATGAATTTACAGGCGTTCTTACAGGTAAAGGAAGAAACTGGGGCGGTTCACTTATTAGACCTGAAGCTACAGGTTACGGCGAAGTTTATTTTGCTCAGAACATGATGGCTGAGAAAAAAGAATCGTTCAAAGGAAAAATCGTAGCTGTTTCTGGATCAGGAAACGTTTGTCAGTATGCTATTCAGAAATCTAATGAACTCGGTGGAAAAAATATTTGTATCTCCGACTCATCCGGTACTATTATTGACATGGACGGAATTAGCGGCAAAAAATGGGACTTCCTGATGGAGCTTAAAAATGTTAAGAGAGGAAGAGTTGAAGAATACGCTACAAAATTCAAAGGCCCTAAAGTTAAATACTATCCCGGCAAAAGCGTTTGGGATGTTATCAGAGACGAGAAAATTAAAGTTGACATCGCGTTACCTTCAGCAACTCAGAACGAGATAGACGGAAGCCACGCAAGAGCTCTTGTGAAACTCGGATGTAAAGTTGTAGCTGAAGGCGCTAACATGCCTTCACTTCCTGAAGCACAGGATGTTTTCATTAAAGCAAGAGTTATGTACGGACCCGCAAAAGCTGCAAATGCAGGCGGCGTAGCAACTTCAGGACTCGAAATGAGCCAAAACTCACTAAGAATGTCATGGACAAGAGACGAAGTTGACGGACATCTGAAAAGAATTATGAAAGATATTCACGACAATTCTAAAGCAGCTGCTCTAAAATACTGTCCTGAAAAAGACGGATATATCAACTATATGGCCGGCGCAAATATCGCGGGTTTCATAAAAGTTGCTGACGCTATGATGGACCACGGTGTAGTGTAAGGGTTACTCAATTTTATAAAAAGGGCGGTTTTCCGCCCTTTTTTTATCAATTTACGGAGCGAAGAAATGGAACTCTATGATATAAAAAAATTCAGCGAAGAGAAATATTACTTCGAAGAAGAGCCGTTCGGAAAACTGATGCAGAAAACGATAAAAGAAGTGCTGCTAATATGCAGCAAATACGACGAATTTATGCTTGAGGTTGACGGCAGGATCGACGAACATGTTTTTCAGGAGTACGTATCCTTAAGTATAAGAAATCCTCCTCATTTCACTCAGGTGTCAACACAGTCAGAAGCATTTGAAATGCTGAAAAAGAAAAGGTTCGATCTTGTAATCACTATGGTCAATCTTGGCGACATTATGCCTTTCGAGCTGTCACGTAAGATCAAAAGCCAATATCCGGATATACCGATCGTCGTGCTGACACATTTTTCTAGGGAAGTGTCGTCTTTTCTGGCCAATAAAGATCTGAAATACATTGACTATGTATTCTCGTGGCTGGGAGATTCAAGCATTCTTTTGGCTATAATAAAGCTGATCGAAGATAAAATGAATGTCGAGCATGATGTAAATGAAGTGGGAGCATACTGTATAATACTTGTAGAGGATTCGATCAGATATTATTCAAGCTATCTGCCGAACATGTATAAAATTCTTTTCAATCAGACCATTTCTCTAATGGCTGAAGGGCTTAATGAGCATCAGAAAACAATGAGGATGAGAGCCAGAGCAAAAATACTTCTGGCAAACAATTATGAGCAGGCTGTAGAACTATATTCAAAATACAAAAGCAACCTTCTTGGCGTAATTTCGGACATTACATATAAGATCAAAGGAAAAGATGATAATAAAGCAGGTATAAAGCTCTGCAAAATGATAAGGAAGGAGAATCCGCATCTTCCGATCCTCCTTCAGTCCTCCCAGATGGAATTTAAAAATGAAGTCGAGAAGTTCCATGCAGATTTTTTATTTAAGCATTCAAAAACACTTCTTAATGAACTTAGGGAATATATAAAGCTGAATTTCGGTTTTGGCGATTTTATCTTTGTCGATCCGGAAACCAATGACGAGATCGTAAGAGCCACTGACCTGAGAGATCTTCAGAACAAGATAGAGAATATTCCGATAAATTCATTCGAATATCATGCGGCTAATAATCATTTCTCGAAATGGTTCAAAGCACGAGCCTTATTCACGCTCGCGGATATAATCAAAGACAAAAAAGAAACAGATTTCGAAAGTATTGAAGCAACAAGAGATTATGTTTACAGAACGATAAAAAATTACAGAATACATACCTCGAAAGGAACCATTGCCACTTTTAATAAAGATTTTTTTGACGATTATACAGGATTCAGCAGGATAGGTAAGGGATCTTTAGGCGGAAAAGGGCGCGGACTGGCATTTATAGATTCATTTTTGAAAAATAAAAGAATTAATTATAAATACGAAGATGTAATAATAAATATACCTAAAACGATTGTTCTTTCAACGGATATTTTTGAAGAATTCATGCAGATCAACAATCTTTATGATTTCGCTTTATCAGAAGTTTCCGACGAAAAAATACTGCAATACTTTGTGCTGGCAGATCTTCCGCCGTCGCTGAAAGAGGATCTTTACTGTATTCTTACTTATATAAGAACTCCAATTGCAGTCAGATCTTCAAGCTTGTTGGAAGATTCATATTTCCAGCCGTTCGCGGGAGTTTACACTACATACATGATCCCCAACAACGATATGAGTATAAGCGTAAGATTAAAAGAGCTTTCCAATGCCATAAAAGGTGTTTTCGCATCGACATTTTTTAAAGCCAGCAAGGATTATATGAAAGCTACGCACAATGTGATAGACGAAGAGAAAATGGCCGTTGTGATTCAGGAAGTTACCGGCAAGCTATACGCTGAAGGAACCGGAGAATCGAGATTCTATCCGTCATTATCCGGAGTTGCAAGATCTTTAAATTTCTATCCTGTCGGTGACGAAAAGTACGAGGACGGTGTTGTGAATATAGCACTAGGGCTCGGTAAAACAATAGTTGACGGAGAAACATCTTTAAGATTTTCACCAAAGTACCCGAAGAAAATACTGCAGATATCAACCGCAGATATGACATTGAAAAATACGCAGAAAATGTTCTATGCACTAGATATGGAGAAAAGCTTTTGTGCGACTACTGATGAAAAACATAATCTGATACATCTGGATGTTGAAAAAGCCGAAGAAGACGAATCGCTTAAACTTCTAGTTTCAACCTATGACTTCGAGAATAGTACTATTAACGACGGTTATATGGAGAACGGGAAGAAGCTTCTCACATTTGCCCCGATCTTAAAATACGATATGTTCCCGCTGGCAGAAATTGTTTCTACACTTCTGGAATACGGTTCGCGGGAAATGAATTCCCCTGTTGAAATAGAATTTGCGTTGGAGCTCGATAAGCCGGCCGACCGCCCGAAAATATTCAGGTTCCTTCAGATAAGACCGATCGTTCACGGGCTCGAGTACAGCGATGTTAAAATATCAGAAAAAGAAAGAAAAGAAGCGCTGATACATTCCGTAACTTCACTTGGAAACGGAACAGTGGAAGGGATTAAAGACATTATATATGTGAGAACTGAAAATTTTAATCCTGCCAATACGGAGAAAATAGCCGTAATGCTCGAAAAAATCAACGATAAATTTCTAAAGAGCAAAAAGAATTATATTCTTATCGGACCGGGAAGGTGGGGAAGTTCAGATCCATGGCTGGGAATACCGGTAAAGTGGGCTCAGATATCTCAGGCGAAAGTGATCATCGAACACGGTCTAAAGGATTTTCATATTGATCCGAGCCAGGGGTCTCATTTTTTTCAGAATATTACACTGCTGAAGATCGTATATTTTACAATAAATCCTTATTTGAATCAGGGAAATATAGATATAGAATATCTGAATGCGCAAAATAGCATAACTGAAAACGATCTGATCAGGCATATAAAGCTTGATAAACCGCTAAAAATAAAAGTTAACGGAATGACCAGCGAAGGAATAATTGCACAATAAATAAAAATTATTTCTCCCTTTTTTGTATTGATTTTATTATTTAAATTAGAATAATTTGAAATAGTTAAAAAATTAAACGGCGGTTATTATGAAACTTGCTGAAATAAAAGAGATACTTCAAGCTGAAATTCTTACAACCGAGTTCGATCCAGAGCTTGATATCGAGATAGGATGTTCGTCGGATCTAATGAGCGATATTCTTGCTTTTGCACAACCGGGATCAGTGCTTGTTACAAGTCTGATAAATGTACAGGTCATAAATACTGCTAATATAGCAGATATAAAAGTCGTATGTTTTGTAATGGATAAAGATCCCCATCAAAGCATTATTACTCACGCAGAAAAAAACAGTATTGCTGTTCTTAAGACAAAATTTACTACATTTGAGTGCTGCGGGCTTTTATACATGAACGGCTTAAAAAGCTGTAATTATACAAAATTCGATAATTTTAAAACTTACATTATATAATAATCAACAAATCGGGCTGCAGATGAATAATTTAATTCATGAAACTAGTAAAATACAGGAAATTACCTACGAACTAAAAATTCAGGATGTAATGGATACAGAGTACCAAACCGTTAACTCTGGTATGGCTGTCGGGTCACTGAGAGAAGTACTTAGAAAAAAACGTATTCTCGGAGTTCCGGTTGTAGATGGCACTGACCTTGTAGGTATCGTAAGCATAGAAGATTTCATTAAATGCATGGAAAATGGAAAACTGGGCGAAACTGTTGGGACGATGATGACGATGGATGTTAAAACACTATTCGCCGACGAACCGCTTATTACAGCAGTAAACAAATTTGAAGAATATGGTTTCAGCCGGTTTCCCGTGATCTCACGCCAAACCGGTAAACTTGTTGGAATAATTACAAAGATTGACATTATAAAAGGCATTCTAAAAAAGCTTGAGACTGCGTATCAGCACGAAGAGGAAAGAAGGTACAGAGCCAGCCATATATTTAATGATATCGTTGCAGATGATATCTCTATCGATCTTAAGTATTTTATAGAAGGTAAAAATTTCGATAAAGCAGGTGAAGCTTCAACAGGACTAAAGAAAACTCTAAACAGGTTAGGTTTTCCACCAGATATTGTCAGAAGAGTAACTATATCGACTTATGAGGCTGAAATAAATATTGTTTCTTATACTGACAAAGGCGAGATTCATGCATTTATTGATTCGAATCAGATCAGAATTGTTGTTACAGATACCGGACCGGGCATTCTGGACATAGAAAAAGCCATGCTGCCCGGATTCTCTACAGCTCCCGGCTGGGTTAGAGAACTGGGTTTTGGAGCAGGTATGGGTCTTCCGAATATAAAAAAATTCACAGATAAAATGACTCTTGAATCTGTCGTCGGTGAAGGTACCCGTTTAGAAACGGTTGTTTTTCTTGACAGCAATAAAAATAAATTATAAGGAAATAAGAATGATAAATATGAAAGAAATTGTTACGGAACTTGGTTTAAAAGTTGTGTCAGGGGAAGCCGACGGTCCGGTTAGTGGGGGTTATTCAAGTGATCTGTTGAGTGATGTGATTGCATATGCCCAAAAAGATAATGTATGGATCACTCTCCAAACTCATATCAACATCGTAGCAGTTGCAAATTTGAAAGAGCTGTCAGGAATAATTCTTGTTAACGGCAGACAGCCCGAGGATGCGACATTAAAAAAAGCTATACAGGAAAACATTTCAATTATGATAAGTAATATGTCCACTTTTGAGATTATAGGAAGACTATATTCATTAGGGATCCGAGGCAATAATAAATAAACCGGTTTCGTAATGCTGAAAGAGATTAAATCCGATCTGCATATTCATACATGTCTGTCTCCGTGCGGTGATGACCAAATGATCCCCGAAATGATTGTAGAAAAAGCTGCAACCGCAGGGCTGGATGCAATCGGTATTTGCGATCACAATTCATCCGAAAATACAGAGGCTGTAATGGAAGCCGGAAAAAAATACGGAATAAAAGTATTCCCCGGTATGGAAGTAACATCAAAAGAAGAAGTACACATTTTGGCTATTTTCGACACAACCGAGGATCTTTATAAACTACAGAAAATCGTTTATGAAAATCTGGAAGGAGAAAACAACGAGGATCTTTTCGGTTACCAGATTGTAACTGATCGGTACGGAAAAATAATTGAGCTGAACACAAAAATGCTTATCGGGGCAACAAATTTGAGTGTTGAGAAAATAATTGAGTTAATACACAGTTTTGGCGGTTTGGCTATAGCATCGCATGTGGACAGAGAGAGGTTCAGTTTGATAGGACAGCTTGGTTTTGTTCCGTTGGATATTGAGTTGGACGGGATGGAACTCTCGCCGGTCTATATGGCTGTGAATAAGAAGCTGGATTATCCGATGTCGTCGGGCCTTCCAATGGTAACATTTTCCGATGCGCATTTTATTGATGATATCGGCAAGACTTTGACAATTTTTCTGATAGAAGAAATAACTGTGAGCGAAATCAAAAAAGCGCTGGAGAACAAAGATGGAAGATCTGTCCTTGCATATACTTGATGTGGTAGAGAACTCTATCGAAGCAGCAGCTACAAAAATTGAAATCAGAATTACAGAAGATAAAATCAGGGATCTGCTGGAAATCGAGATTAAAGATAACGGCAGGGGCATGACTGAGCAAACTCTAAGTAAAGTTCTGGATCCGTTTTATACAACCAGGACAACACGCAGAGTAGGAATGGGTTTATCTCTTCTTGCTCAGGCCTCAAAAGAAAGCAACGGTAATTTCGAGATCAACTCGGCTGTCGGAATAGGAACAGAAGTTAAAGCATCTTTTCAGCACAGTCATATAGATCGAAAACCGATGGGAGATATAAAGAGCACGCTCATTTCTCTGATGATATCTTATCCTGACATAAATATAATCTTTGTTTATCAGGATGAGGAAGGCACCGATACTCTTGATTCGAATCAACTTAAGCAATAAGAATTTGATGAAAGTGCTAATATATATGAATAATAAATATAGTTGCGATTTCAAAAAAAAGTGATTAATAATTGAAACTATGAGAGGATAAGCATTACTTTAAATAAGAAGCAGGAACTAAAATGAGGATTAAAAGAAAAAACCAGTCAAGGCAGTGCAGCCTGCCCGATGAAAAGGTGGATTTAACACTGCTTGATGAGCTGTTGAAAAAATATTCTGGAAAACAAGGGAGCATGATATCTCTTTTGCAGGGAACTCAGGAGATCTATCATTATGTGCCTGTAAGCGCAATAAAAAAAATAGCAAAGGAAGCGAATCTAAGCGAAAGCGACATTTTCGGCGTGATTACCTTCTATTCTCAGTTCAGGCTGAACCCCGTAGGTAAGTATATTATTAAAGTCTGCCACGGTACTGCATGCCATGTACAGAATGCTCCCGATATTACCAATGCTCTGATGATCGAGCTTAATGTTGAAGATGGCAAAACAACGGACGACAGATTGTTCACGCTTGAATCAGTGTCCTGTCTGGGCTGTTGCGGACTTGCGCCAGTAATTACAGTCAATGAAGATGTTTACGGTAAATTGAAAAGGGCTGATATCCATAAAATTATTCAGCAGTATAAGTCACTGGAGGAAAAACAGAATGGCTAAATTAAGTATCGCTGACCTTGAGGAAATAAGGAACAAGGTAAAAAAATCCACGCTCCTCCGCGAGGGAAGTTTCAACGCAAAGATCACCGTACATATGGGTACATGCGGAATTGCCGCAGGTGCGCGAACCATCATGAATACTCTGATCCAGATAATCGAAGAATCAAAACGAAACGATATTATAGTAACGAACTCAGGCTGCGCCGGATTCTGCAGCAAAGAACCGATGGTGACCGTTGAACTCAAAGGAGAATCTCCGGTGAAATACAGTTCGCTTAATGAAAGTAAAATAAAGAAAATATTTGAAGAGCACGTACTGAACGGTAGAATTGTTGCGGAATATGCTCTTGCAATTGGAAATGAGAGGGAACCCTAAATGGAATTTAGAACTCATATAATGGTTTGCGCTGGCACGGCCTGCGTATCATGCGGCTCTTTTAATGTCAAAAAAGTTCTGGAAGAAGAAATTAAAAAAAGAGGATTGGACAAAGAGATACTTGTTGTTGCAACCGGCTGTCAGGGATTCTGCGCTCAGGGTCCCATCGTAGTTGTTCAACCGGACGATATTTTTTATCAGCTGCTTACTCCAGAAGATGTTCCTTTCCTTGTTGAAGAACATTTTCTTAAAGGAAGACCTGTCAAAAAAATGATGTACACGCCTCCGGGTGAAAAAACTGAGATACCCACAATGAGTGAAATAGGTTTTTTCAACAAACAGAGGCTGATAGCTTTAAGAAACAAGGGTCTTATCGATGCGGAACAGATCGATGATTATATTGGCAGGAACGGATATAATGCTCTGATCAAAGTACTGACGGAAATGACTCAGGATGATGTTATTAAGTCTATAAAGGATTCCGGCCTGAGAGGCAGAGGGGGTGGAGGTTTTCCGACAGGATTGAAATGGGAGATATGTAAAAATTCTAAAGGGGATCTGAAATACATTATTTGTAATGCGGACGAAGGAGATCCCGGCGCATATATGGACAGGAGCATTATAGAATCCGACCCGCATTCGGTAATAGAAGGAATGCTTATCGGAGCCATTGCTATAGGTGCACATGAAGGAGTGGTTTATATCAGAACCGAATACCCGCTTGCCATTAAAAGATTGGAAACTGCGATCGAACAGGCAAGAGAATACGGATTACTCGGTAAGGATATTCTCGGAAAAGGATTTGATTTTGATCTGAGGATCAAACAGGGAGCCGGAGCATTTGTTTGCGGAGAGGAGACTGCTCTTTTAGCTTCAATTGAAGGCAAAAGAGGTATGCCGAACAAAAGACCACCTTTCCCTGCGGAATCAGGATTATGGGGAAAGCCAACCAATATTAATAATGTTGAAACATGGGCAAACATACCCTGGATAATATTAAACGGAGCAGATAGATTTGCAAGTATCGGTACTGAGAAAAGTAAGGGTACAAAAGTATTCTCGCTGGTCGGAAAGATAAATAATACCGGACTGGTCGAAGTGCCTATGGGAATCACTTTAAAAGAGATCATATTCGATATAGGCGGAGGCGTACCGAACGGTAAAAAATTCAAGGCAGTACAGATGGGCGGACCATCGGGAGGATGTATTCCTGCCGAACTCGGGGACACCATTATTGATTACGATTCGGTGAATGCGACCGGAGCGATCATGGGTTCCGGAGGTATGGTTGTGATGGACGAAACCACCTGTATGGTTGATGTGGCCAAGTATTTTCTTAACTTCACTCAGGCGGAAAGCTGCGGAAAATGCACTTTCTGCCGCATCGGAACAAAAAGAATGCTGGAAATATTACAGCGGATTTGTGAAGGAAAAGGTGAAGAGGAGGATATTGAAAAACTTCAGGAACTGGCCGCACAGATAAAAGATTCTTCGCTCTGCGGTTTAGGACAGACAGCTCCGAATCCGGTTTTGACCACATTAAAATACTTCAGACACGAATATGAAGCCCACATCAGGGATAAAAAATGTCCGGCCAAATCCTGTAAAACACTTTTAACTTTTGAGATCAACGATAAATGTATAGGCTGCGGCGCGTGCGCAAGAGTTTGTCCGACAAAAGCGATTACGGGCGAGAAGAAAAAGAAGCATCTGATAGATCAGGCGAAATGCATCAAATGCGGAGCTTGTTTCGATATTTGCAAATTTAGTTCAATCGACAAAAATTAAATCCGGGGAAATTTTATAATGGACGGAATTAAAGTATATATAAACGGAAAAGAATTTGAAGGTAAGACCGGAGAAACCGTTCTTGAATTATGCAGAAGAAACGGCATAGAAATTCCAACACTCTGCCATGACGAAAGGTTAAAACCTTATTCATCGTGTTTTCTATGCGTAGTGGAGATAGAAGGGATGCGTACCCTGCAGCCTTCATGTTCAACAAAGATCAGAAACGATTTGAAAATCGTTACGACAAACGAAAGAATTAAAAAATCAAGAAAAACTGCGTTGGAGCTTCTTCTCAGCAATCATTATGCGGACTGTCTGGCTCCATGCAGCCTAAGATGTCCGGCTGGAGTTGATGTGCAGGGTTACATAGCTCTGATCGAAAAAGGGCTTTATTCCGAAGCTGTCGGACTTATAAAGGAAAAGAATCCTCTGCCTGCGATCTGCGGAAGAGTTTGCGTCAGACCTTGCGAGGTTGCATGCCGCAGGAATCTGGTCGATGAGAACGGAGTGGGTATAGATTACTTAAAAAGATATACGACCGACAAAGATTTCGAGTCTGGCAATAAATTCATGCCGGTTACAAAACCTGACACCGGAAAGAAAGTCTGCGTGATCGGTGCAGGACCGGCCGGATTAACTTCAGCATATTACCTTTCGCTTGAAGGCCATCATGTGGACATTATCGAAGCAAATCCGCACGGCGGAGGAATGTTAAGATACGGAATTCCCGAATATAGACTTCCGAACGACCTGATCCAGAAAGAAATAGATTCCATAACCGAACTCGGAACCAAAATATATTACGGGAAGAAATTCGGTAAAGACTTAAATTACGATCATGTAAAAAAGAATTACGATGCGATGATCACAACCGTCGGCTGCCAGAAAGGCGCGTCAATGCGCGTTGAAGATGAAGATGCCGAAGGAGTACTTTCGGGAATAGATTATCTGAGAACGATGGAGCTGACAGGCAAAAAATTCGATTTTAAAGGAAAAAAAGTTGCTACGATAGGCGGCGGAAATACTGCGATGGACTGCTGCAGAAGCGCGCTCAGGTGCGGGGCATCGGAATCGTATATAATTTATAGACGAACCGAAAATGAGATGCCGGCCAATCCTATCGAAATACATGAATCTAAGCTTGAAGGCGTTCAGTATATGTTCCTCACTGCGCCATTAAAGGTCAATAAGGATGCGAATGGAAGGCTGAAATCGTTAAGATGCATCAAAATGGAACTTGGAGAGCCTGACAAAAGCGGAAGAAGAAGCCCTGTTCCGATCAAGGATTCTGAATTCGATATTGAACTTGATTACATACTCGGAGCGATCGGTCAGAAGACAGATGTTGATTTCTTAGAAAACATCAATAAGAACACTGAAGGTGAATTCAAGCTGAACAAGTACGGGGATATTGATGCGGATCCCAAAACACTTCAGACAGGCGCAAAAAATATATTCGCAGCCGGAGACGCCGTGACGGGAGCTGCAACACTGATCGAAGCTATTGCGCAGGGAAGGCTTGCGGCAAAAAGCTGCCATCAGTATCTGACCGGACAGGCTGTAGTCGGAGAGTGCGGTGAATTCGTAAGTAAAAGAGATAATTTCGAAGAGCAGGACAAGAAAGACTATATAAATGAATATTATACTCAGCTGAGAGAAGAAATGCCTGTGCTTCCTCCTGAAATGAGGAGAAATTTCAACGAGGTCGAGCTTGGATATTCATGCGATCAGGCACACAACGAGACTGCAAGATGCCTAGAATGCGGCTGCGAAGCTTATTTTACCTGCGATCTTAAAAAATATTCAACCGAATATGAAATAAATCAGAAAAAATACGGCGGCTCATTTCAGAAATTCAGTGTAGATTATTCCCATCCGTTCATCGAAATAGACAACAATAAATGCATATTGTGTTCAAGATGCGTAAGGGTCTGCAAGGAAATAGTGGGAGCCGGCGCACTGGGTCTCGTAAACCGAGGCATTAAAACATTTGTAGCACCATCTTTAGGCTCATCATTAAAAGATTCGACCTGCGAATCATGCGGAATGTGTATAGATACATGCCCGACAGGAGCGATTAATGAGAACAAACCTTTCAAGCCGGGACCGTTCGTTACAGAGAAGATCGAAACGGTATGTAACTATTGTTCAATAGGCTGCGGAATAACGCTTCATCATAAAGGCGGTTATTTCATCAAAGCCGAAGGAAGAAAAACTCCTGCTAATCCGGATGGAAATATCTGTAAATATGCAAAATTCGGATATAAGTATCTGAACGACAGCTCAAGAATTACTAAACCGATGATCAAAAAGAACGGCGAATGGAAGGAAGCATCCTACGGCGAGGCTTATGATCTAATAGTTCAAAAGATAAAAGCGGTCAAGCCGGAAGAAAACTCGTTCATGGCAGGCGGAAGGCTGACGAACGAAGAACTGTTCCTCACTTCAAGACTGGCAAGACAGGCTGTCAAAACGAATAATCTTTCATCGTTTTTATATCACGGAAGGGAATGCGCGATGAAATACAACTGGTTCGCGAATGTTCCTTTTGAAGATATTGATAAAGCCGGAGCGATCTATTTTATCGGCTGCGAGATCGATAAAGACAACGCGGTACTCGGTTTCAGGATTAATTCGCTGAAACAGGATAAGAATATCAAACTTGTCAATATTCATAAAGCTGACGATTCATCAATGAACCGTAAATGCGACTGCAGCGCTAAGGTTGATTCATATTATAACCTTGTCAGAGCTATGAACTTTATTGTTGTAAAAGACAATCTGATAAATAAATTATTCATTGACGGCAATACAGAAAGATTTGAGGAATATAAAGCTGATCTGCTTAAAGCTGATCTGTCTGAACTTGTGAAAAAATCCGGTGTCACTGAAGAAAAAGTCAGAAAGATACTCGGTCATTACAATGAGGAACAGAACTCGGTGATCATTTTTAACGAAAAGAATGTTTCATCGCAGACGATAAAAGAGATATTTAATCTCGCACTTCTGACCGGGAAACTCGGAAAGACAGCAAGCGGAGTTATCGCGCTCAAGGAAAAGAATAATGCGCAGGGCATATTCGATATGGGCATCACATGCTGCCTTGAAGACGGTGTTCAAGCTAATATGAAACAAGCTTGGGGATTTGAAAAATCTGAATGCAAAAAATCTCACGGCGATATTAAGAACCTTTTCATATTCGGCGAAGATCCGGTCGGATGTTCCGATAAAGCAAAAGATGTTTCAGACATGCTGAAGGGAATATCATTCAAAGTGGTTTCTGATTACTTTATGACAGAAACCGCAAAGCTTGCTGATGTGATACTTCCCGCATCTTTCCCGATCGAGACCGGAGGATCGTTCTCCAACACTCAGAAAAAGATCGCGGTTTTCGAAACTTCTGTCACGCCAAAATCAGAACTGTTCAAAGATCAGCTTATCGCTCTTTTAAACAAGCTCGGAGTTGCAGTATCTTATAAATCGAACGCGGATATTCTTGCTGACGCAATAAAGATCATGGGCGACGGTATCTGCAGCTGTGACGACTGCAAATATGAATTCGAGATCACTCAAGACAAATGCGACAGATCGGGTCTGAAGCACGGCGGCGATATTCTTATAAAGATAGCAGACGATGAATTCGCGGAAAAGTTGAAAAAATAAATATAAACTGTTTTAATGAGAAGGTCATACTGAAGTTTATCGAAGTATGGCCTTTTTTATTCCTTAACCGTGATCACTCTGTTTATTTCAGCTACTTTCACTGTTCTTTTCTCGCCTGAAGAAAAAGTGATCTCCAAGGTAAAATTATTAAATTCTTTTCCCAAACCGAAATGCTGAACGAGCGAATGCTGGTTAGTAGTTCCCTTACCGCCCTGGATCTCGCGGATCAGACTGATGTTGTTATTAAAAAGCCTTAATCTCGTTCCTATTGCATCGCAATGATCTTTTCCTGTGATCTTGACCTCTAGCCAGTTCCCGATTTTCGGCGTGTCGTTCCTGAACAGCTGGATCTTACCTCCCGCCACAAGCATGTCAAGATCGCCGTCGTTGTCAATATCGGCATAAGCCACTCCCCAGCCGTTAAAATGTCTTGTGCCGGAAAGATAAGTTACATCCCTGAAAGTTTTATTTCCGTTATTCATATACAGGAATGATCTTCTGCCTTCATAAACATCGTTGATATAAAGATCAAGAAAACCGTCATTATCCAGGTCGCCGAAAGCCGGTTCGGAATGAGTCTCCTCATACCTGATCCCTGTGTTTCTGCGTATGTCGGTGAATTTAAAATCGGGAGCACCAGAATTTTCGTACAGCATGGTCTTATTTGAAAAATCAATATATCTCGGATGCGCAAGATTAGCGGTTATCAGGTCAAGATCGCCGTCGTTGTCGATATCGCCCCATTCTGATCCTATAGTATGCCCCCACCATCCTTCCGTTTCTACTCCAGCGGTGCCGGACTGTATTGCGTGATTTTTGAAATATCCGGTTCCGTCATTTTTAAAAAGGAAGTTTTCGGTCAACCTATAGTTTGAAACATAAATGTCCATATCACCGTCATTATCATAATCACCCGGGTTCACACCGCGTCCGGCTCTGTTCTTGCCGTCCTCAGGCAGAATCCCGTTTGATTCGGTTACATCAGAAAATTTTCCGTTACCTTTTCCGAAAAACAGCTGGTCTTTCTCATTCACATAATTATTTTCATAATTCGCGAAATAAACATCGAGAAATCCGTCTCTATTCAGGTCAGCTATGCCGATTCCTTCAGTGGATACGCCGTTATCTTTAATCATTCCGACTTCTGAGACCTTTTTGAAGACACCGCCATTGTTGAGTCTGACTGTTTCAGGGTCTTTTGTGATCATATCTAAATCACCGTCATTGTCAAAATCCCCCCAAAGCCCGCCCGAAGCTGAGTTTGTGTCCGGGAATGCCAGAGCTGTTATATCGTAAAACGCCTTACCGCTCAGGTTTTTATACAGCCTTCTGCCGTCAAGAAGCATATCCTGATAACCGTCACTGTCATAGTCTCCCCAAGCTATCCGCCCTGCAGATACATCTTTAAGTCCGAACTCATCAGTTACATCATTATAAATCACTTCGTCGAATCCGGTTTTCTTTCTGATTTCTGAGAGAACTTCTTTTTTATTAATAAGCCCGGCGGTTTTTAAATACAGTGAATCGCAAAGCTGCCATACGCTTCTGGAATCTCCAGCGATCATTCCTTTAGATAGATATGTCAGCGATTTATCCCTATCGCCAAGCTTATCATAAGCTTTGCCCAGCAAATAATAAGGCTTGCATAGAGTAGTTTCATCGTCAACGCCAAGCATATTTTCATCTATTATATTATAAAGAACATCGACAGCTTTTGTATATTCTTTTTTATCTATCATAATCTCCGCGAGGTAACAGCCTGAAGTGATCTTTGAGCTTCTTTTTTCAAGCTCCCATTCCATATCCGGAAAATGATCAGCCTTCGGATAATTACCGCTGTATTCATAACCCTTGAGTGCGCAGTCGAATGCCTTTGATGTGTCTCTGCAGTCTATATAGTGGTATCTTGCGGATGTTGTACAAGGAAGATAATCCTGCGGGAAAGCTGCAATAAATTCATCTAAAGTACTATCGATCTCATTTATTTTCTTCAAAGCTGATAGGGAACTCAAAAGGTACTGATACATAGTTCGGCGCCAGTTCGATTGAGGATATTTTTTAAAAAGATCTTTAATGATTATCACTTTAACGCTGTCGTTGGTCCAAACAGGGTAAAGCAGTTCATAAAATTCGGATGATGCGAAATCAAATGTTTCTTTTGAAGAGGGAAATTTAGTAATGATCTCATTTTTTGTAATCTCTGCGTTTGCAGAATCTTTTTCAGACAGGTATTTCAGATATTTTTCATAAAGCAGCGAACTGCCTGTATCTTCTTTAATTAAACTTGAAGAACATGATGCTAAAACGATCATTACGGTAATAGAAAATAGAAATACTCTCATAAGAACTTCTCCCCAGAAGTTGAAATGAAAATAATAAAAATGTTGCATTTTCGCAACATGTAAATAATATTTCGTACCATTTTAAATCTTGCCGAAATAGAATGCTATGATCCCGAAAAACATATCGATCTTCATTATAAGGCTGAGTTTTTCATAATTGATCTTAGCGGGATCTTTAAAAAGCGAAAAAATAATATAGACGAGGACCGGGAAAACTCCGATGCTTAGTGTTAATGCAAAATTTATCGTGTAGCCTCCAAAGGCCATCAGGTAGGTCAGATAAAACACAAGCGTTATTATCAGCAGCTTTAATATATTTATTGTTCTGGGAATACCGAGCCTGATAGCCATAGTGTCCGCTCTATGATGCTTATCTCCTTTCAAATCAGCTATATCCTTGATAATCTCGCGGATAAAATGAAAAAGAAAAGACGAGATCGCAAGGGGTATTATCAGAGAAAAATTACCTGTAGTAATGCTGCAGAAATAAAAAAGGTATCCGCTAATAAAAGCCACGACAAAATTTCCCCAGAACGGTCTTCTTTTTAAAAATACTGTGTAGAAAAGCAGGATCAGATTCACGAGCGCAACCGCGGCGAACGAATGGTAACCTAAAAAGAATCCGGAAAACAGCGAGCCTGCAACAAGCAACGAATACCATATATAGGCAGAGCTGATCTTCATGTTGCTGGACGGAAGAGGGCGGGCAGGTTTATTAATTGCGTCAATATCAATATCGAAAATGTCGTTGATAATATTTCCTGCGCCGGCGGTTAATACCGTCGAAAAAATGATCATAATAAGGTTGAAGATGTCAATTTTTTCAGAAACAATAAAATAAGCTGTCAGAGAAGCGAAAGCCGTTATCAGAAGATTCAGCGGCCTTATTATCTGAAAATAATATTTCATACCTTTTTTATTGATCTGGGTTTGAAATAATTTGATCTTGCAAGCAGTTTCTGGAGCAGGATCAGATCAGCTATTCCGGAGATCAATCCGATAATACCGCCGGCTATTCCTGCGGACTCTGTCGGTTTGATCGCATAACCTATGTAATAACCCGCTACAAGAAAAATCAGAGGTAAAATGAAGAGAAGGAAGCCGGCTGTAAGTTTAGCCTGCGGCGGAAGATCAATTTCAACTTTGTCGCCCGCATTGAGACCGTATGTGTTTTCAATTTTGATCAGCGCGGGTTTATCGCCTGACATGCAGACTCCTCTGTTCGAACATGTTCTGCAGCCGGAGTTAAGCTCCATTTCTATGTATGCAAAATTCCCATCGGTCTTTTTTACGATCCCGTTATCCATAAATTATTTCCACATGTATGATAAGCTTGCTTTGTGCGTATTTCCCAGATCCTCGAAATCAGGTCTGAAGGCGTAATCGAGAATAAATCCCATCAGTGAAATTCCCGATCCTGCCGACCATGTGTCATCTGAATTATAACCTCCGCGCAGGCTGATCATTTTATATTTCAGTTCAATACCGGCTGACAGGACAATATCCATAAATCCTATTGATGTTAGCGCATACTCTTTATAATTCTCTGTTCTGATCTTGGTTCCGCCGATAATCTTATAATCCGTCAGAAAGTAATCCAGTCTTCCGTTGTATTCAGCGTTAAATAGAGCAGAGGGGCTGACGAACTCATTTGTTCCTGTCGTCCAGAAAAGAGCTGAGGTTGTGATGTCCTGGAGTTTTAATCCCATAGATAAATTCGGATTATGCTTATATAATCCTGACAGATCAAAACCCAAACCCGCAGCTGATTCTTCTTCGAATGTTTTATACAAGAATTTAACTCCCGCTCCCCAGTTCATCTTCTCATTGTATCTTTTTCCCAGGGTAAGAAAAAATGCGAATTCGTTATCGCTGACGGTGCCGTCCCGGAGAATGGGGTTTTCGGGACTGACATCCTCTTCCTCATTTTCGAGCTTTGTAAGCGTGATCCCGTCAACATTGAGCCAGATCAGAGCTGCGCCGACATCCGCATTCATATATTTAGTCTTATACGCAATGAATTCCTGCTGGACTATACCTTCGAATCTTTCGCCGTGTGAAACGGTCACGCCGTTCATTTCAATTTCCGGAAGGAACGCGGGATTAAAGTAAACCGCGGCAGGAGTGTCAAAAGAGGTTAAGATGATGTTTCCGAGAGACAAACTTCTCGCATCAATTCCGCTACTGATAAATTCTCCGGCATACTTTCCGCTTCCGAAGGCAGAAAATATCAAGGACACTATTACAGCCGGAATTATCTTTTTATTCTTGTATAAGTCTTTCAATTGAGCCTTTTCCCTGTCTTATTATCTCTATTCCGTCACCGCTTATATCGATAACAGTTGAAAATTCAGGTTCGATCACTCCGCAGTCAATTATAGCGTCAACCTGTTTTCCGAAGATCCTTTCAATATCTACAGGGTCGGACAGCGGCAGCAGATCACCCTCTATTATTTCAGAAAATTTATTCAGACTTGAACTTATCAGAGGGTTACCTAATCCTTCTACTAATGCATGATCTATATTGTTCAACGGGATCCTGATCCCAACCTTTTTTTTCTCTCCGGAAACTGTTTTTGATACGGAATTTAAGGCTTTCATTATAAAGGTATATGGACCGGGCAGGAATTCTTTGATGATCATAAAACATTCTTTGGGGCAATCGGCATATTCGCTAAGCTGACTCATACTCGAACAGACAAATGAAAAAGTTTTTCTTTTATCGACCTTTTTGACAAGAACGAGCTTTTCGAACCCTTTTTTATTGAAAAGATCGCAGCCGAAAGCATATCCGGTATCTGTCGGATAAATTACGACCCCGCCGTTCTTTAAAATATTTACGATGGTGTCAACATCTCTTTTTTTCGGGTTATCTTCATGCATCTGGATCATCATAGGTTCTAATATTTCCTTATTTACTTAGTTCCAGCATTTTATTCAAAGCTTTCAGGGCTTTTTTTCTGATTTTTTCCTCGACAAAAATCTCATATTCCTCATTCAAAAGTGAATTATACACTTTGTAAAGTTCCGTTGATTTCATCTGGACGCACACCGCATGATCCGCTAAAGGATAAATTCTTTTTGACGGAAATCTCAATTGAAGATTTTTCGCGATCTCTATTTCGGTACCGATGATCACGCCGGCTTTTTCGTTCATATTTTCAATGTTCTCTTCAACGAATTTTACGATCTGGGAAGTTGAGCCGATAAAATCAGCTTTCTCGAGAACTTCCTTCGGTGATTCCGGATGAACCAAAAGCAGGCAATCGGGATTTTCATGTTTTGCAATAAAAATATCTCCCACGCTGAATTCATCGTGAACATAACAGTACCCGTTCCATAATATCATGTCTGCGCCGGTGGTCATGCTGCAGTAGTAGCCAAGGTTCTTGTCAGGAGTAAAGATTATCTTTTTATCTTTGTAATGATCGACGATCTTTACCGCATTCGCCGATGTGCAGATGCAGTCGCTTTCCGCTTTCACTTCAGCAGAAGAATTTATATAAGATATCACCACAGCCTTAGGATACTTAGCTTTCAATTCCCTCAATCCTTCAGTGTCACACATTGCAGCCATGGGGCACTTTGCGTTGATCTCGGGCAGCAGGACTTTTTTATCAGGCGACAGGATCTTCGCGCTCTCGGCCATAAAATCAACTCCGCAGAATACGATGATGTCCGCTTCTGTCGCAGCAGCTTTTTTTGAAAGCTCTAAAGAGTCCCCGATAAAATCAGCTACAAGCTGAACTTCCGAATCCTGATACGAATGTGCGAGGATCACGGCGTTTTTCTTTTTCTTAAGCTTGAGTATTTTCTCAATTAGTTCTTCTTTTGATAATTCTTTTTTAGTATTTTTTGTAGCGGGCATTTTGCGACCTGTTTTTTCGCATTAATATAGTTAAACTATAAATCAATGTCAATTACATAAGACATGACAAAAAAAACACCGCATTTTGTGCGGTGTCCGATGACAGTTCAATAATAGGGGGAGGATTATTTCAACTGCCGGATATAATATACAATAAAAAATATGAAAAATCTCATAAAAAAGTAATTATTTCATTCTGACAGGTTTACGAAGGGCGCTGCATCAAGAGCAGAATCAAATCTGAATTTATCGATCCCGTATTTTTTTATCTTTAAGTGCGCGGTCATTGCGACCATTGCAGCATTGTCTGTGCAGTATTTCGGGCTTGGGTAGTAGAATTTCACTCCCTTTTTTGCCGCCGTTCCCGAGATCTTGGATCTCAGCATTGAATTTGCAGATACTCCTCCGGCAAGCAGAACCGTTCTGCAGTTGTATTTTTCCGCGGCGGTAAACAGTTTTGTTACGAGCGAAGCTGTTACCGAATCCAAAAATGAAGCGGCGATGCTGTTAATATTATTCTGAATAAATTCTTTATCATGTTTCTCAATGTAATATTTCAAAGATGTTTTTAACCCGCTGAAGCTGAAATCTGAGCTGTTCTGCATGCCGCGCGGGAACGATTCGAAATTTTCGTCTCCCTGACCGGCAAGTTCATCCAGAATTTTACCGCCCGGAAAGCCGAGTCCAAGCATTTTTGAGACCTTATCGATACATTCTCCGGCAGCGTCATCTCTTGTCTTTCCGCACAGTTCATACTTACCCTGTTCGGGAACATAAATTATCTCCGTGTGTCCGCCCGATACAACAAGCACGATGAAGGGGTATTCGATTCCGGGGTGATCTATAAAATTCGCGCAGATGTGCGCTTCAATATGGTTTACCGGCACGACAGGTATTTTCAAAGAGAACGCAAGCCCTTTGGCAAAATTTACTCCGACGAGAAGCGGACCGACAAGGCCGGGGCCGAAAGTTACGCCGACAGCTTCAATATCCTTCAAACAAGCACCGGCATCGGAAAGAGCTCTATCGAGAACCGCCGGGAAGTTTTTAAGATGGGCTCTTGAAGCTATTTCAGGGATAACGCCGCCGAAAGCTATATGTTCAAGCTGGGTGTTGACTGCTACAGATAATATTTTTCCGTCTTTAAGAACGGAAACCGAAGTGTCGTCGCAGGATGATTCTATCCCGAGAATTATCATTTGTCAGCCTTATAAAGAAATTATATCGTGGATCTTCCATCTGAAGTCATCGTCGAGAACAGTGAAGAAAATATCTTTAACCGTAAATTTCATGTCGGTCTCTTTCATAAATCCTTCCAGTTGTTTCTGCGCTTTGAGAACAGACTCTTCCGAAGCGAAAGTTCCTATTGAAACATGTGGTATGAAAGGTTCAAGGTTCAGACCCTGAATATTTTCGGGGCAGATAGCCGACAGCCTCGAGTTCATTTCATACAGCTCTCTGCAGTATGACGGAGCAATATACAGAAAAAAAGGATCTTTAAAGAATCCGGTCTTTGTAAATTCCACCTGAAAAGGCTTGAAATTCCTTGCCGCCTCGACGGTGCTCTTGCGATGCGTAATCCACATATCTCTTGTAATATAAGGAGGATACATTAGTGTCAAATGAGGTTTCGGCATTTTGAAATATTCGTTAAACTGGTTCTGCCAAGAGTATATTCTTTTTGTTATATCGTCGGGCAGAAATATAAACAGACCCCCGTCCCCAGGTTTTGATGCTTCCATCGTTCGCCTTTGTTTTACTTCGGGCGGTAATTTAAGAAAATAATTGATATTTAGAAATTAAAAAATTATAATTAGCAAACTTTCGGGATCTGACATGAAGAAGATACTCAAATATGAGCTTAAACAACTCCTTAGGGACAAAAAGACGATTTTCTTCGTTTTCATTCTTCCGCTTGTCATTTTCCCCGTTTTGAACGGTCTTCTTTCCAAAGCGATAACATCAAGAGTGGATGATATATCCGAAGAGAGAACCGAACTGGTTTCAGAAAAGAATCAGTTCCTTGAAGAAATATTGAAAAACTTTGAGAACGACAGCGTATTTACCATTACCTACGCAGAAAATGTTGAAAATAAAGATTCTCTTCTAAAAAAGTACGCCGCAGTGATCGGTTCGAAATTTGACGATTCGCTGAAGCTGAACACAATTGTTCTTACCTACTCAGCAAACAGGGATAAAGAGAGCATACAGACCGGCAGCTTTATAACCAGGCTGAAGAAATTAAGAATGAACCTGTCTGAAGAAAGATACAGAGAGATCGGAATTGAAGAATACTACAAAGAATCGGTGCCGCAGATAAAAAATACCGCAAACGAAAAGAAAATGGCAAATTCATCGAGCGCAAATTTGTTGCCTGTCACGATCGTAATGGTGCTTTTGATAGGTACTTTTATGATATCGAACTATATAATACTCGGCGAAAAAGACAATAACACACTCGAATCGCTTCTGTCATCAGGTATAAAAAGGCAGCAGATAATTTACGGCAAGATGAGCATGGTTATACTCTCAGGTGTTGTGATGTCGGTCCTCGAGCTCGTTTCTTTTTTCCTGTACGGAAAATATACCGCTTCGGTAAATTTTAATATTTCTTTCGGGGCAGCACAAACAGCAGTTTTTATACTTATAGTGATCTCGCTTTCAATTTTGATCTCGTCAGTTTCTGTTTTTATCTCCTGCAGATTAAGGTCATCCACATCGGGACAGCTTATATTTATGCCTGTTATGATAGCTTATCTCGTGCTTACTCTTTTCGGAACATTTGAAGGTATAGAGATAAAAAGAGGAATGCTTCTTTTGCCTGTAATTAATTCGGCAGGCATGATCAAAGCAATTATAAAAGATCAGTTCGTATATTGGGAGGTTTTTGTAGCGGCCGCAACTAATATAGTTTACTCAGTTATAGCTGTCAGAAGCTCTTCAGGATATTTAAACGGAGAAGATGTTCTGAATAAAAATTCGGATATGGATCTTGCGCGAAGCGGATTGTCTAAAGGTGCGGTCTTTACGGTTTACGCGCTTCTAGTCGTATGCTACATGATGATCGGGGGATATCTGCAGGGAAATGATATCGTTTCGGGACTTGTGCTTTCACAGGTGCTTATACTGGGTATATTTGTAGTTCTGATGGTAAGAACAACCCGCATACCTTATAAAAAAATGCTGAAAATGAACAAATTCGATCCTAAAATCATCGTTCCTGTCCTGATCTTAGGGATGACAGCAAGATATCCGATAGCTCTAATTTCTGAAAAACTGCTTTATATATTTCCTGTTCCGAAAATAATGAATGACTCAAATATCTTGACAACCGGTCTCGGTGATATAAATTTCGCATTTACTTTTCTTATAATCGCCGTTCTGCCGGCTCTGTTCGAAGAAGCCGTTTTCCGCGGAGTCTTTTTAACATTGTTCGATAAAAAGTATTCGCTTGCCGGCACGGCCGTAATAACCGGACTCATGTTCGGAGGAATGCATCTGAATGTGTTTACAATATTTGAAACAAGCGCTCTCGGGATTCTGTTCGGTTTTATAACTCTTTATTCGGGTTCGATATTTCCTGCGGTCGCAATGCATTTTCTGAACAATGCTTATTCCATTATAATGATGAAGCTGATCAGCAAAGGAATTATTGCAGAAGATCACATGATATTTACTGATAATTATTTTATCTGGGGCATGACGCTATCTGCCGCATTATCATTTGCTGCGGTTTTTTACTTAAGAAAAAAGGTCAGTGCTTCCTGAATGCGACCATTCTTTTAATTATTTTTTCAATATTAGTATTTGACTTTACCGTTTCACCCGTCTGGATATTTTTTGAATACAACCACTCATATGCCGTTGTCTCTCTATGAAAAACTATATCCATGTTAAAATTATCGAGATGGGTTATGTAGAGCTTTGTTATTGTGTTGGCAACACTGACTTCCTCGACACCGCCAATAACGATTTTGGCGCTTTTCGGTACGGAAACATACTCGAGCACTTTACATTTTACCGTGTCCATTCTCGTGATCACATTTTCATCCGGTAAAAAGCGGTACATGGCGATTCCGGTTTTTTCAAATTTATTTTTTACAGCTGATATATTTTTTATCTTGTCTATGTTGGAACTTATGGTATATTTGTAAGATAATGTGTCGGGAGTTTTTTCACGGCAGAGCTTGTCTTCCGTAAATTCCTTTGCATCCCTGTTATAAAAACTTATTCCGCTGTAAGATATAAAAGCGGCTTTATCAATATCATTTTTCAATAGAACGGGATCATATTTTTTGAATAGCAGATCAAGATCGGCAGACGAATATTCTATTATTGCAAATTCCGAAACGGAGTCCTTATTTATAAAACCGCGGGAAAAGACGCCTTCTTTATTCGTGTAATAGACAGGAAGGTAATTTTCGGCGGTCATCTTTTCGACAAAAACCAGGTCGCCCTTTTTTAAGGTCGCCGCCGCTGTTCCGCTTAAAGAACTGTCAATGTAAACCACCTGTATTTCGTTTTTTATCCAGTGCGGATTCACTTTTTTGTCAAATTCTTCCGGCCTGATATTTTTCTTTGATTCCCTGAATGACCTTCCGAAAAACTTGGAATCGTTTAGTACTGACGGCCTGACCCATCCCTCTATAATGCCGTGGAATTTATCAAGAACACGGATCTTCATAAAGCTTTCGCCTTCAGACTGCCCGGAGTATTCGACGAACATATCGGCGTCAAGCGTATAAACCGCATCAGCGTTGTTCTTCGGTTCACGATACATGAACTCTCCCGATTTGAGCACCTGATAAAAAACAGCTTCAGTCGAATCTGTTCTAAAATTGTTGTAGGTCTGCCCGGTTTTATCATCGGCAAGACTTTTTCTCATTCCGCCTGTACTTTGAGGAAAAACCTCGCAAAATAATATAAAAATTAGAAGTATCATAGGATTTTGAAATATTTTACTCATTTGTCAGCTCCCGAAATTTTAAAAGAACACAATTTTTTTATACAACCCAAGATAAGTCAAATATAAAGAAAAATCAACAGGAACACTGTTTCGTTAAATTGAACATCCACAAAATTGACGGAAAAATAAAAAATAAATTGATTTGCAATTATCGAAGTAAGATACTATATTAAGCTATGTCTTGTATGCCTTAGGGCTTACGAGACCTGAAATATGAGAGAGAATGAATTAAAATAAAAGATGGAGTCAGTTATGAAAAGAAGAATCGTCGTTATGATGATCGCCCTGTTCACAACAATTTTGTTTTCACAAACGACAGGAAAGATCAAGGGTATTGTCCTTGATGAGGGTGGCGACCCACTTCCGGGTGCGAACATTGTTGTTGTTGGTACCACATGGGGTGCGGAAGCCGATGAGGACGGCTATTACTACATCATTGGAGTAAGGGCAGGTACCTATACTCTTAAAGCGGAATTTGTCGGATATTCACCCAAAGAGGTAAAAGAAGTAAAAGTCAGGGTGGGTCTGACAACAACACAGGACTTTAAACTATCCTCGCAGGAGATCGAGCTTGATGTTCTTACTGCAGAGGTTGACTTTCAGGAAATCAAAGTTGCGAAAGACGTTACAACATCTGCAAGAACGGTCGATATGGGCAATATTGAGACGCTGGCCGTTACAGAGGTCGATGATGTTCTTAAAGGAACAGCCGGTATCAAAACCGACGCTGAAGGCGAAATGCATTTTAGAGGAGGAAGAGCCGGAGAAGTCAATTATCAGATCGACGGTATATCTGTCGGAGACCCTACAGGCGCAAAATCAAATCCTGTTGAGATCAACTTTGCCAATGTTGAATCGTTCAACATCCAGAAAGGTATTCCGGATGCTGAAGTGGGAGATGCTCTTTCGGGAAGCGTTAACATAGTTTTAAAAATCGGTGATCAGGAGAAAACTTCAGGACATGTCAAGTATTCTACAGATTCATTCTTCGGAGATAATAAGCTTGACTATAACAAAGGCGAGTTCAGCTTGAGCGGTCCGATACCGCTGCCTATGAAAGGGTTGAAACCGACATATTATCTTGCAACAGATTTCACCACCCAGAACGGTTTCGGAAGATCTTACAGAGAACTTGGTGATCGCGAAGGCGATTATTTTGAATATGGAGATTATGACCTTACAGGGCTCGGGTTTGATGTTCCTCAGGGAAGAGAGAATAATTTCAATATAATTTTTAAAACAGCTTACGATATAAACGAAACAATGAAGCTCAGTACTTCTTTCACAAAATCAAGAACTCATAATTACGACTTCGACTGGCTGTACAGATATACTCCTGAAACGGCTAATGAGCAGGTCACCGATGTTACTGTGTTCAACCTTAATTGGAAACACACCATTAACCAGCAGAGCTATTATGACTTGATCTTTTCTTATTACAATAGGGAATACGAGAGCCTTCCCGGCGGAAAGAAACCTGATGAGTTCGTTTACAGAGATTCATTAGATTTTTTCAGCATCCAGTCAAATGACATAATCAGCAACGGAGTAAGGGACGGCGGAGATGCAGAAGGCTATTTTGACGCTAACTATAACGGTTATTTTGACAGGGAAACATTTACTGACGCAAACGGGAACGGAAATTATGATATGGGTGAGTCTTATGTTGATGCTAACGGAAACGGATACTACGACGGAGACTACCTTTTTGATTCCAACGGTAATAACGCATGGGATTACTGGGAAAGAGGAACATCATACACCGGATTCAACGGGGACTGCCTGACGACAGAAATTGTTGAAGGATATACCGATAACAATCTGAGCGGTCACTACGACAAAGATATTTACAATGTTTCAAATGACGAGCCTTTTGTGGACGGAGATATGTTCAACGATGTGGGAGAACCTTTTGTTGACCAGAGAAGATTTATCATTTATAACGGCAACATGTTTGAAAAGGCGAACAACTACTGGGACGAAGGGGAAACTTTAGAGCTTGAGATAAAAGGTGTTGACGAGTACAGTATGCCTTTTAACTATTCAAACCTTCTTACAAGCGAATTCTGGGACAGAATTGATTTCATAAAGACAAATGAATATTATCTCGCAAATGTTACCGTAGCAGCAGACACATCTTCGATTACGATCGTTTACCCTAAAGAGTACTTCTTAGACCTTAGATCATCACTCGGTTCGGCAGACCAGCCTACACCAAGGCTTAATGACGTTTATAACTCATGGTATGACGGGAACTTTGACGAATTTGAGGCATTCAGCAAGTGGAGATACATGGGATCTTCTACTGAAGAGGACGACCTGGGATGGACTACAGGGCACGAACCCGGCGCTTCAGACTATGTGGAATTCGTAGGGTCCTACACTGTTTACAGAGCTCCGGCTGCAATGTATGCAGGCGTTCCGAACATTAATGACCTTACTCACGACGGCGTATATTCAACTTGGATAGACACGAACAACAATGGCACATACGACGCTCCCGGCGACAGAGACGGAGACGGACTGGCTTACGATCAGGGCGAAACTTTCGTTGACTACGATTATAATAATGAATGGAACCAGAGTAACGGATTCTTAACTCCCGGTTCATACCTGATAGATACGATCGACAACAACGGAATGAATTACAGTCTGTTCGACAACACTGTCATGAAGCTTAAAGGAAGCTACACTAATCAGGTCAACAGATTCCACATGATAAAGACAGGTTTCGAATTCACTATGAACGACCTTGATTATTACAGAATAACAAATCCTTATTATTATTACGATACGGATCAATACCCTTCAATAGACGGAGACCTTTATCCGACAAGAGGCGAGGAAAAAACGATATATCAATACGAGCCGAAAGAATTATCAGCTTTCTTGCAGGATAAAATGGAATTTGAGGATCTGGTTGTTAACGCAGGAGTCAGACTCGACATGAGGATCTTAGACGACAAAGCCGTAGAGGATTATGAAGAAAAATACGATGAAGGCGAATTCGGCTACGAAGAAGCGATAAATAAATATATCGCGGCAGTCAGCCCGAGATTCGGTATATCTCATTCAATTTCCGAATCTTCAAAACTGTTCTTTTCTTACGGACACCTTTATCAGCTGCCTAACTATACTCAGGTTTATGACCCGAATACCAAAGCAGGAAGAAGCCCGCTTTTCGGAAATATGAACCTCGGCTACATGAGAAATGTTAATTATGAACTTGGAGTAGTCAATGAAATAGGAGAATATCTTCTTGATGTTACCGGATATTTCAAGGATCAGTATGATTATATTAACACTAAAAAATATGAATACGGCGTAACGGAAGCCAATATCTGGTACAACTCCGACTACGGTAAATCAAGAGGTATTGAGATATCGGTTGACAAAAGCTTAAGCAACCACTATCTGTGGGGATTATCATATACGCTTTCTTATGCCTATGGAAAGGCTTCCAGTGAAATATCGAACCTTGATGACGATGTATATGAGGTCAAAGAATTCCCGCTTGACTGGGACGAAAGGCACTCTTTGACATCCTATTTCACTCTTGTATGGGGAAAAGGCGAAACATTGTTCAATACTCCTTACACAGATGACTGGACATTGAGCTTATCTACAGATTTCGGAAGCGGAAAACCGTTCACTCCTGCAAAAGAGTATTATAACAATACTGTAGCAGAGGAAGACATTGAGACGAACTCCGAAAGAATGCCGTGGACTTCAAACACCGACATGAAACTGTCCAAAACTTTTGCATTCACCGGAGAGAATAATGTTTCTTACGGGAGATTAAAATTAGACTTCGATGTTTACAATATGTTCGACAAGATCAATGTATTTTCCGTTTATACAGACACAGGAAGCTGGTGGCAAAGAAGCGACGAATTCTATGAGCAGCCGGGAACTGAAAATCTGGTCGATATATATGTGAATCCGGAAAATATTGACGAAAGAAGACACTACAGATTCGCCATTAGCTATTTGTGGTAATTAATATATTAATGTATAGGAGAAAATTGATGAAAATCTTTAAAACTCTAGCCGTAATTCTGCTTGTGGCTTTGGCTTCGGACGCATTCGCACGAACAGCGCCGGGTTATGAAAATACAGGCGAAAATACAGGCGCGGACTCTAAGGCTGCTAGGCCTGTTCAGGAGAACAGGGTGCACAGAGCCGGACTGTTTTGGATGAATGTCACAAACAACGGATACTTTGGCAATCCCGATACACTGGACGATCCGTGTACCGGAAGGAACGCAGTTTCAGGCGAGCTTCCCGGAGGTTCGGGAACGGATTTCCTTTTTGCCGGAGCACTACTTTTCGGCGGGTATGTTGACGGCAAAGACACGGTCAGCAATGTTGAGGTTCGCGTTTTTGAAGGCCCGCTTGTGACTTCCGCTTATGACGGGTGGTCTGGCAACCCAATGCCGAGAGAATGCTGGCCTATAAATTTCGATGACGATCCCGCAGGAACAACGCTCGGCCATATAGTCGAATCTTCTAATGTCGAAGGTAGAATAAGCTGTCTTTTCGAAGATGTTTACGATCCTTTTGCAACGGCCGAAGAGCAGTTCAACCTTATGTACACCGATAAATTCGTACAGCAGAATCCTTATACTGGAATGGATGACTACGATAAAAGACAGCATATTCCATTAGGAATAGAGGTAAGACAGAAAAGCTACGCGTGGTCTTATGATTATGCCCAGAAATTCGTTATTATAGATTACACTTTATACAACAGGAATAATGACGGCAAAGACCTTTATGATTTCTTTATGGGAATGTATCTTGATTGGGATATCGGTATGATAGGCGGACGGTGGATTTATGACCACGCTGATGAGCTTGGCGGATTTATCCAGAAATGGGATAATTATATTGACCCCGCTACCAACCTGAGAAAATCTGTTAATCTGAACCTTGCATGGGTTGCAGACAACGACGGAAGAAATTATACCGGTCAGGATTTTTATGTTGCAACAGGAGAGCCCGGAGCCGGAACTCCTCTTGACGGAGCAACTTCAATTGCTACTGTAAGGGTTCTTAGAAATCCGAATCCTAACCTCCGCTATGCATTTAATATGTATATAGCGAATACCGGCGATGAGGCTCTTGACTGGGGTCCGAGATGGAAGACGGGGCTTCACGGAAGCCCGACCAATCCGGATAACAACCCGGTTAACGGAATTGTACCTGTGCCTTGGCAATACGACCTTACTCCCGCACAGAAAGGATATGACGACTATAATCAGGACGGTCTTACCAACGGCGGTAACCCGATGTACGGCGGAAGTACAGAGGGAAGACCTTGCGGAGACAAAGGAAAGTATATGATTATGTCGAATGATGAATTTGATTATGAGGTGTATAAATTAAGAAATCTTTATCTTGATGGACAGCTTACCGATCCGGATGATACAGAGCCTCAATATCAACAGGGTGTTAAATGGCAGAACTGGAACGGCGACCCTTTACAGCCTGACGGAACGATACAAAAGCTTAACGATCTGGCTAACGGGGGCGATGTAAAGTTCGTTCTTTCTTTCGGTCCTTTGGGCACTGAGTCTTACGAGAATGTCGGAATAGATACTAACCTTGATGGCGTAATAGATGATTATATAGCAAACAAAAACGTATGGAAATTTGCTCACGGAGATTCACTGAAGCTTACTCTTGCATTTATCGTGAACGAGAACTTCCACACTTCTCTTGACCAGGATCCTAATTACGATGATGATTCTGTTGTAAATCTCGAAGACGGCCTTGACCCCGAACTTTATACTAAGGGATGGTACGACGCACTGTATAATGTAGTATGGGCAGAGAGGGTCTATGATATACCGATGTTCGATACCTATGTAAAAAAATTCGGCGAGGAGAAAGGTGACGGCTGGTATGGTGAGGATGTCGGAAAAGATCTGATATTCGGCGACCTGAGAGGCGATACCTTTTGCTGGTGGGTTGAGCAGGAATACTCAGGCCCAGACGCAGGCGAAGGTGACTTTGAATTGGATTCATTACTTACCCCGATCGTTGATGTTTACACTCACACTGCAGACAGCGAAGATAATCTTCTTCCTCACGGAAGAGAAGTTGAAAGCCAGGACGGGAAATACGGTATAACCGGAACTCTTCTGAACGGTGACAGAGACGGTTACGGATATATGGTTAAATATGACAAAGAAGGCGGAGTATTGCCGCGGGGAACATGGATACGCTACGGTTTTGATAACGGCAGGCTGGATGTTGGGGACGGAGTTCCCGATTTTACCGGACCGCCGCCACCGCCATCGCCGAAGATCGAAGTATCTTACGACGACAACAGTGTAATAATCGAATGGCAGTCGCACGAGTTTTTCACAAAAGACGACGGATATGAGTCATTTACAGGTCCGGAACTGTTCATTGATCCTTTCACAAGGGTGAAAGACTTTGAAGGTTATCAGGTACAGATGTCACCCGATGTCAACTCTCAGAACTATGTTGAGGTATTCTCGGTTGACAAGATAAACTATATTTACGAGAACACGGGCGATATGGGAGATTATTACGATTCACCTATAGAAACAGACAATCCTGATACTCTTGCTGCAACATTCATAGCGGAAGGTAAAATATGGGTACTAAGACCTTACGGAGACAACAGGGCGATCACAACTAACCACTCAAAAACGGATGTTTACGAATATACAACAGAACCTGCTGAAAGAGTGATTGAAATAGCAGCGGGTGTCCGTGATACGATCAGTTATAACAAATATAAATTTGTTCTATTAAACAAGCTGTACGCGAAAGAAAACTATATCGCGGTCACATCATCTGACTACGGTGACCCGAAAACAGGAACACCGGCACTAAAATCAAATCCGGCAATCAACGGTAAATCTGTAATACCTACAAAACTTTCGGGTACCGATGATGTTTATGTAGTTCCTAATCCTTACAGAGGCGATGTTGATTACGAAGCTATGGGATGGGAAAATGTGGATCAGGCCGATGTTTGGGAAGAGCAGGACAGAAAGATCGTTTTCATGAATGTGCCTCTAAGATCCGTACTGAGAATTTACACTCTCGGCGGCGACCTTGTAAAAACTATCGGGCATAACGGCAACGCAAGGGTATCCGAAAGATATCAGTACGGCGAATACGGAATTTCATGGGATCTGATCAATGACAATAATCAGGCAGTGTCATCGGGAATATACCTGTTCAGCGTTCAGGATGTTGATAAAAAGATAGATGACTTTGTCGGTAAATTTGTGATCATTAAATAAAAACGGAGTAAGGAAATGAAAAAATTATTAGTACTATTCGCACTCTTTATCGTTTCGTTACAGTTTTTTTCCTGCTCTACGGATTATGACGGAAAAGATCCTGTCAATCAGGATCCGATCATCAATATCTATGACACATCAGATATCACAAGCAGTAAAAAGACAAAAATACAATGGTACGGGAACGATATAGACGGAACCAAACTGAATTATTATTATACCGTCACAACAGATACTACGCTCAATGCGACAACAGTTCTTACCGCGCTGCCGCTTACAGGTCTGGATTCTGACGGTAAACCGAACTGGACGAAAACCGATAAGACATACGCTTATATTTCTATGCCTTACGGACCTTACCACAGCACAACGGTCTTTATGGAAGACACAACTTATACCATGACCGGTGAAGATCTTGTAACTATCAATGTGCCTTTCAAAGCCGTTTATTCAAAATTCTTTGTTTACGGCGTGGATGAAGAAGGAAATACGACCGAGACAACTACAAAGATATTCAGAAGAACCAACAGGATACCTAAGCATCCGATGGTGTTTTCAAGCAAACTCGGAGTCAATGGTTTTGACCAGTACTGGATGACAGTCGGCGCGGATTCCGCGCAGATGGTCTTAAGAGAAGCTACTTCTTTCTGGAAGCCTTTCGACTTCAAATGGGAATTGTATGAGAGAGGAACTTCAATAGGCGACAGCCTTGTAACCGCATCTGCCGGATGGAGCATAAACAATCTGTCCAAATCCTTCGATGACGAGATATTTGACAACGATCCTCAGGGGAAATATTCATTCAGAGTTTATGTCAGGGATGACGCATTCGAGGAATCACTCAATAATGCTACTGTGAACTTTGAAGTCTTTGCTCCTCAGTTCGACAAAGGTATTCTATTCATAAACGATACGGATTCGACACTTACTCAAAACGTAAGTTACATGTACTATGAAGGAAATCCTGTTGAAAGCAATGTAAAATCAATGTACAGATCACTTTTTGAAGCTTCAGGTTTTACGGATGACAGTACCGATCCTCTAAAAAGCTATGATATAGTTAAATTTCAAGTAGAAACTGAATTAGTAAGAATTGATACAATATGGACAATTCTTGGTACGGATACTACTTTTACAACAGATTCAATCACTGTCAATTTCTACTCACCGAACATCAGAAAACTTTCCGAGTACCGCATGGTGATAATAGCATCTGAAGACAGAAGCAACGAGAACGGTATTGACTACAGCGGATCCGCGGACAATCCGGGTTATGCAGAATATCTCGGCAAATATCTTGATGTTGGCGGAAAAGTATTTATTATCGGCCATTCGGCTTTGATGAAAAAACAACCTTACAGGCTGGAAGTGAATTCATATATTGCTCCGACAAGGCAGGTATTCGATCCGAATGCCACAGCAGTCGCAGAACTAGCGGATATTACATTAAACTTCTTCCATGATTACTTCGGGATCTATTCGGTTAAATTCCCCGAAACAAAAACATGGTTCAGCCAGGCTATATGGAACGTAAGACCATCAAGCGTTCCACTGGATTATTATCTGCAGGAGAACTATGACTTTATAGGAGTTTCGCCTTACGAGCACATATCAGACGCCGGTTTAATGACACAGCTGAAAGTTGACAGCGCAAAAGTGAACGACAGTTGGAAAGACTTTTTCCTACAAATCGGACCTAATTCCTATTTCGTGCCCCTTTCTCTAAAAGAGAACGGATCCGTGCTGACAGGAATACCTACGCTCGAAGCCTTTAAAGGTGAGGCTGTTTACAGGTACAAATCAATTTACGACCTGCCCAAACTCGCTTATAATACCGATATGGTATATGAAGTTACGGGGGCTGACACACTTAAACACAACCTGAAGTATATTGATCCGATCCTGACAGACGGCGACAAAAGCGATTATATCAACAGAAAATCAGGAACTATAGCAACAAGGTTCATTTCTGAAGGCGATATTAACAGGACAGCATTATTCGCATTCCCGCTGTTCTATCTGCAGAATGAGAATGACGAGGTTACAAATATGTTCAAATCAATGATCGAGTGGTTCGAACTAGATGTAAACCCGCTGGCAAAAAAATAATTATTTATAACGAGGAGGAATTATGCGTAAAATTATTCTGGCTCTCGCGATAGCGGCGATGACAGTATCCGCATTTGCGATAGGCATAACGGATCTTAAAAAAAGCGGCTTAAAGCACAAGACGCTCAAAGTTGAAGCGGACACAAGAAATTCAATGTCCAAAACTCCCTATTCAGCGGTTGTCAGCCCGTCATTCGATAAATCCGGCAACGGTTTCGGATGGGTTTACGGCTACAACAGAAAGGTTCAGTGGAACCTTGATCCGGCAACAGG